>Ga0070699_100002220_pt1 | contig 17544 bp, 17 predicted proteins | sample KBSK1503metaG_FD_65473 | JGI IMG/M metagenome (GOLD analysis project Ga0070699, IMG submission 65473) | Corn, switchgrass and miscanthus rhizosphere microbial communities from Kellogg Biological Station, Michigan, USA - KBS K1-50-3 metaG | ecosystem: Host-associated > Plants > Roots >... | reverse complement strand
AAGGTGGTCCCGGAGCTCGCGCCACCCACGGAGTCTGCGGCCAGGCCCAGCGCCGCGATCCCGAGCCCCGCACCGGCGAGGGCGCGGGTCCTCTCGGTCGGCAGGAGCACCGTCACGACGCCCAGGAGGACGTACAGGATGAACGGGCGCTCCGCGATCGCGTCCACGCCGCGCTATGGCAACGGGGCGGTGCCGTCCAGCTGACGGATGGTCTTGTTACTGGGCAGGCGTTCCCGGCGCAGCCGGGCAGCGACCCGTTCCGCCTGGCTCAGAACCCGAAGGACATTCTCTCCGGCAAGCTTCCGGAGATCGGCCTCCCGCCAGCCCCTCCGCGCCAGCTCGGCGAAGAGTGCCGGAAACTTCGAGACATCCTCCAGGCCCTCGATCGTCTCGTCGACCCCGTCGAAGTCGGAACCGATCCCGACGTGATCCACCCCGGCCACCTGGCGAACGTGGTCGATGTGATCGGCGATATCCTTGATGGTGACAGCCGGTTTCGGCCCCTTTCGTGCCGCAGCACCCGAGTCTTCCCAGGCTTTGCGCGCCGCGGACGCGAACGAGGTGACGAACGTCACCATCACCACGCCGCCGTTTTTCGGGAGCCGTGCCAGGATCGAATCGGGAACGTTGCGGCGATGGTCCACCAGGGCGCGTGCGTCGGAATGGGAAAAGATCACCGGCGCTTCGGTCACATTCAGGGCGTCGCTCATGGTGCCCGGAGACACGTGGGACAGATCCACGAGCATGCCGAGCCGGTTCATCTCGTGCACGACTTCTTCACCGAACCTGGTCAGCCCGCCGTGCCGGACCGAATCGAGCGCGGCATCGGCCCAGTCGAGGGTCACGTTGTGGGTGAGCGTCATGTACCGCCCGCCCATTTCGTAATACATCCGCAGCGCGCCCAGTGAATTCTCGATGGCGTGCCCGCCCTCGAGCCCGAGCAACGATCCGATCCGGCCGGCCGCGAACGCCCGCCGCACTTCGGCCGCCGTCGGGGCCCATCGGAGCGCCTCGGGATACTTGGCGATCACTCGCCGCGCGATGTCGAACTGCTCGAGCTGCACCCGGGCGTAGCCCGAATCGCGGATTTCCCCGGGGATATAGATCGACCAGAACTGCGCTCCGACCATCCCGGAGCGGAGTCGTGCCAGGTCGGTATGACCGGGCGTGCGCTTTCTCAAGTCGTATCCATCGACGTTTCCATGCAGCACCGAATCCTCGCGGATGCGCCAGGGAAGGTCATTGTGACCGTCGACCAGCGGCGTGGTGCGGAGGACCCGCCGGGCCAGCGCGAGGTGAGGATCAGCGGCCTGCCCCGCCAGCGGTGCGGCCGTGCCCACCAGGAACAGCAGTATCAGAGAACGCGTCACGGAACCTCCGGCCACGAGTAGTCCTTGAATCGGTCGCGCAGCACCTTCTTGTCGAACTTGCCAACACTGGTCTTGGGAATCACCTCGACCACTGCCACGTCGTCCGGCAGCCACCAGTCGGCCACCTTGCCCTTGAGGTAGGAGCGGATCGACTCCCGATTGACGTTTCCCGCACCGGGCTTCGGCACCACACACGCCAGCGGGCGCTCGGTCCACTTGGGGTGGGCGATCGCCACCACGGCCGCTTCGGCTACCTCGGGGTGGCCCATGATGGCGTTTTCGAGATCGACGCTCGAGATCCACTCTCCCCCGCTCTTCACCATGTCCTTGGTCCGATCGACGAGGCGGACCTGGCCGCGCTCGTCGATGCAGGCCACGTCTCCGGTACGGAACCAGTTGCCGTCGAACCGCGAGCTGCTGTCTTCCTCGCCGTAGTACTGCCGAATCACCCAGGGACCGCGCGATTGCAGCTCGCCCGCGGTGACTCCATCCCAGGGCGCTACGCGGCCGTCCTCGGTGACGACGCGGAGCTCGACCAGCGGGAACGGACTGCCCTGCAGCAGCTTGACTCGCGTCTTTTCCTCTTCGGGCCAGTCGAGCATGTCGGCGCGAAGACGAGACACCGAGCCCGCGGGGGTGAGCTCCGTCATTCCCCAGGCGTGCACCACCTCGATGCCGAGGTCCCGTTCGAAACCCTCGAGGAGCACCCGGGGCAGCGCCGAGCCGCCCACGATGATCTGCCGCAGCGAGGCAAGCTTGCGGCCCTCCTGCTTGAGGTAATGATACAATGCGGACACGATGGTGGGCACACCGCCCACAAAGGTGACCTTCTCGCTCTCGATCATGTCGGCCAGGTCCTTCGGCGTCAGATGCGGACCCGGCAACACCACCCCGGCGCCCAGCATCGCGGCCGCGAAAGGGAGACCCCACGCGTTGGCGTGGAACATTGGCACGATGGAAAGCAGCACGTCGCGCTCGCGAAGCTGAAAGGAATCGGCCAGCGAGATGCCCAGCGTGTGGAGGACCAGCGCGCGGTGGGAGTAAAGCACCCCCTTGGGATGGCCGGTGGTGCCCGATGTATAGCAAAGAGCCGCGGCCTCCTCCTCGTCCAGCTCGGGCCAGTCGAATCGCTCCGGTGCTTCGGCCAGCAGCGCTTCATAGTCCAGCAGTCCCTCACCAGCCGGGAGCGGCCCATCGCCCATCACCACGATGTGCTTGACCGTGGTGAGCTGCGCCCGAATCTTCGCCAGCAGCGGGAGCAACGAGGCATCGACCAGGAGGACGGTATCGCCGGCGTGGTTGATGACGTAGGCGAGCTGCTCGGGGAAGAGCCGGATGTTCACGGTATGGAGGACCGCACCCATGCAGGGCACCGCGTAGTACGCTTCGAAGTGGCGGTGCGTGTTCCAGGCGAAGGTGCCCACCCGGTCGCCGCGCCGCACTCCCAGCGCCGTGAGCGCCCCGGCGAGCCGGTCCACCCGGCGGGCCCAGTCGCGGTAGGTGTAGCGGAACAGGCCGCCGGCATGGCGGCTGGCGATTTGGCGGCCGGCGTGCAGCGTCCTGGCCCGGTCGAGGAAGTGGGTCAGCGTGAGCTGCCAGTCCATCATCAGCCCTTGCATGGCGGCTCCAATTGAGGAATTAGGAACTAGGAGTTAGGAGCTAGGGTCCGGGCCTGTGCGCACCAGGCTTGGGCCGTCCGAATCAATACTTCGGCCGTCTGTGCCACGCTCTCGAGATCCACCCACTCTTCGTCGGCGTGCGCGCCGGCCCCGTGGGGACCGAAGACGACAGTGTCGATGCCCTGCGCGGCGAGCAGGGCCGAGTCCATCCACGGCGTATCGCCCATGTGCTCCGGGGCGCGTCCCAGTGTCCGGGCCGCGGCCGCATCGATCGCTTCCACGATCGGCGCATTCCGCGCAACCTCGAACGGCTCGCGCACGAAAAAGGCCCGTGCCTCCGCCTCGAACGTGGGGTCCTCGCGCCGAAGCTCGTCGAGAAGCGCCTCGATCTCCGCCATGGCACCGGCTTCCGACTCGCCGGGAATGGTGCGACGCTCGATCCGCACCACGCTCCGCGCGGCATACGTGCTGAGGCCGCTACCACCTTCGAGCAAGGCCGCGTGCAGCGAGGGCGGGCCCACCAGGGCATGAGGCGGGCGGCCGCGCAACGCGCGCTCCAGCCCTTCCAGGCGCGACAGGAATCGGCCCATTCGCAGATTGGCATCGAGGCCCTGCTCGAACCGGCTGCCGTGTGCCGCCCGGCCCAGGACGGTCACCTCGATCCACAGATACCCCTTGTGGGCTCGGCACACCCGGAGCGAGGTGGGCTCGGTGACGACCGCCCCGTCGGTAGGCACTTTCGTCGCCAGATCCGCCGAGCCGAGGCTGCCATACTCTTCATCCGCGACCGCCGCGACCACCAGATCCCCGCGGAGCCGCTCTCCGGAGCCGGCGAGTGTCTTGGCGGCTGCCATGCAGGCCGCCAGGCTTCCCTTCATATCGTACGCCCCGCGACCGTACAGCCGGCCGTTTCTGACGGCGCCGGAGAACGGCTCGGCCATCCCGGCAACATCGACCGTGTCCATATGGGCATTGAGCATGAGGCTTCGGCCCCCGCCGGTACCTCGCAACCGTCCGACGACGCTGGGGCGGCCGGGCGCCGATTCAAGGACCTGAGTGTCCAGGCCCGCCGCGCTCAGCCAGCGCGCAACGTACTCGGCGATCTCGGGTTCGCCGGGCGCCCCTGGGACCAGGGTCGGATTGATCGAGTTGATGCGGACAAGCCCGGTGAGATTTGCCACCAGGTCGTCCCGATCCACCGTCATTCTGATTCCCCAGAGACGCGCTGTGGGACACGCCGGCCGGCCAGGAGCGGACCGGGGCATGGCCTCAAATGGAGGGGGCGTATATAGATAGGAGGAATACGGCTAGGACGCCGGAGGCACAAGCCCGGCGGTCCGGTACGCCCCTTGCACCGGCTCGAACGGTCGTCCCGATCCGTCCGAGAGGAGAGCCGACGTGATCACCGCTGACGCGAGAAGCCGGATCACCGCGAACGATCTCGACCTGCTGGGATCCTGTGTCGGATTGACTTCCGGCAGCTGCCGGTCGCTCGACGCCCTGCTCGATCGCCGCGAGGTGGCCACCTATCTCCTGAGCGCCGCCATTCCCGGTCCGTCGCCCTCACTGCTCTTCTACGTTCTGGTCCGCCAGGCCTTTCTCGAGGTAGACGTCGAGGATCCCGTGATGGCGGACTACTTCGCGGCACTGCTCCGGGAGTTCGGCTTCCGGCATCGCGCCACGAAGGTGGACGATGTGGACGACCAGGACCACCGCTACCTCGTCGATATCCTCGCCGACTTGTCCGCCTGCAGCGGAACCCGCCAGTTCAAAGTGTCGGTCCACCTGGGGAACTACTCGCTCTGGATGGCCGGCCTCTTTCCGGAGCGCATCGCCGCGCAGCGCATTCGGCGCGGCGGCCCTGATTTTTCCTACTACGAGAGCCTTGGCGGTCGCGGCTACGCGGAAGCCTCCGAACACCAGATGGCGGAGCAGACCGGTCTCGAGGACGTGCTGCGCACGGCCGCGGAACGGGTGCACGATGTTCGCCTGGCGCTGAACCGCGTCAGCGCCCAGCTCGACCTCCGCAGCTCCCGCCTCGCTGCCTGACCGCGCCAGGCCACTCCCGCCTGCAGTGGGCCGGGAGTAGCTTGGTCGCCATGCTCCCCCTCGATGGTCGCCGCGCGCTGGTATGCGGCAGTACGCAGGGCATCGGCCGCGCCTGCGCGGTCGCTATCGCGGCCCAGGGCGCCCAGGTCGTCCTGCTGGCGCGGAACATGGAGCAGCTCCGGGCGGTTCGCGATTCCCTCCCCTCCCCCACCGCTTTACCCCACGATGTCATCGCGGCGGATTTTGCCGATCCCGCGGTGGTTCGGACCGCGGTGAGCGGGTATCTCGCGGACCACCTGCCCTTTCACATCCTGGTCAACAACACCGGCGGCCCACCGCCCGGGCCGGTTCTGGACGCGACCGACGACGCCTTCAGCGCGGCGTTCAACATGCACCTGCTGTGCAATCACGCGCTGGTGCAACTGGTCGTGCCGGGCATGCGGGCAGAGAAGTACGGACGGATCGTCAACATCATCTCGACGTCGGTTCGCGAGCCGATCAAGGGGCTCGGCGTGTCGAATACCATTCGGGCCGCGGTGGCGGGCTGGGCCAAAACTCTGAGCAAGGAAGTGGGACCCTACGGCATAACGGTCAACAACATCCTGCCCGGCTACACCCGGACGGCGAGGCTCGAATCGTTGATCGCGGGGCGCGTCAAGGCGACCGCCGCCGACCCGTCGGCGATCGAGCAAGCCATGATGGCCGATATTCCCCTCGGCCGCTTCGCCGAAGCCGCGGAGCTCGCGGCGGTCGTGGCCTTCCTGGTGTCTCCCGGGGCGAGTTATCTGACCGGTGTATCTCTGCCGGTGGACGGCGGCAGACTTGCCTCGATCTGAAGTGCGCACGCTCGGCAATTTCATCAACGGTGCCCAGGCCCCGCCGGCCGCCGGGCGATACCTCGACGTGCTGGAGCCGGCAACGGGCCAGGTGACCGCCCGAGTACCCGCCGGCGACGCGACCGACGTAGCACAGGCCGTGGATGCGGCGACCGCCGCCTTTCCCGCCTGGTCGGAATCGCCGGCCGCGTTCCGCTCGGGTTTGCTGCTCCGAATCGCCGATCTGATCGACCAACGGCTCGACGAGCTGGCCGAGGCCGAGTCCCTCGACACCGGGAAGCCTGTGTCGCTGGCGCGCACACTCGATATCCCCCGTGCCTCGGCGAATTTCCGGTTCTTCGCCACCGCCGTGCTGCACACGGCGTCGGATGCTCACCTGACGGACCACACTGCGCTCAACTACACCGTGCGCCGTCCGCGAGGCGTGGCGGGATTGATCTCACCCTGGAATCTTCCGCTCTACCTGCTGTCCTGGAAGATCGCGCCGGCGCTCGCCACCGGGAACACGGCCGTGGCCAAGCCGTCGGAGCTCACCCCGCTCACCGCCTCCCTGCTCGCCGAAATTTGTGTCACGGCCGGACTGCCTTCCGGCGTCCTGAACATCGTGCACGGCGCGGGGGGCAGCGCGGGAGCAGCGCTCGTGGCACATCCCGGGGTGACCACCATCTCGTTCACCGGCGGAACCGCCACCGGAGCTGCGATCGCGGCCAGCGCGGCGCCGGCGTTCAAGAAGCTGACCCTCGAGATGGGCGGGAAGAATCCCACGGTGCTCTTCGCCGACGCCGACCTCGACGCAGCGATGCCCGGCATCCTCCGCTCCGCGTTCACCAATCAGGGGCAAATCTGCCTCTGCGGCTCACGGATCATCGTCGAAGAATCGATCTTCGAGAGCTTTCTGGAGCGATTCGTCCCGGCGGCCAGGGCACTCGTGGTCGGGGACCCGATGGACGCGAAAACCGATGTCGGCGCGGTGATCTCAGCGTCCCACCGGGACAAGATCGAATCCTATGTCGCGCTGGCGCTGGCCGATGGCGGAACGATTCACTGCGGCGGCGAACGGCCGTCGGGTCTGCCTTCACGCTGCCGCGAAGGGTTCTTCGTGGCTCCCACGGTGATTACCGGGCTCCCGATGAACTGCCGAGTCAATCAGGAGGAGATCTTCGGCCCCGTGGTCACGGTGACGCCGTTCCGTGACGAAGCCCAGGCGGTGACCCTCGCCAACAACAGTCCTTACGGCCTGGCGGCCTCGCTCTGGACCGGAAATGTGAGCCGCGCGCACCGAGTCGCCGAGCGAATAGCGTGCGGCACGGTGTGGGTGAACACGTGGCTGCTGCGCGATCTCCGAGTCCCCTTCGGCGGGATGCGGCAGAGCGGGCTGGGCCGCGAAGGAGGCGACGAAGCGATCCGGTTCTTCACGGAGGTCAAGAACGTGTGCGTGAAACTGTGAGCAGCCGAGCCCCGGAGCCCGTAGGTCCCTACTCGTATTCGCGGCGGGCGGGCAACCTGCTTTTTCTCTCGGGCCTGGGACCGCGGGTGCGGGGGATTCCCGGGGTGCCCGGCGTGACACTCGATGCGAACGGCGAGGTCGTTTCCTACGACTTCGAGCGCCAGTGCCGGACGGTGTTCGAGAACGTGCGAGTGGTGCTGGAGGAGGCCGGGTCGAGCTGGGACCGGATCGTCGACGTCACGGTGTTCCTGACCGATATGAAGCGCGACTTCGCCACGCTCAACCGGCTCTATGCAGAGGCGTTCGCCGAGAATCGCCCTACCCGGACCACCGTCGAGGTCACCCGGCTTCCGACCCCCATCGCTATCGAGCTCAAAGTCATCGCAACGATCTGAGCACCGCGCGAACCGGGCTGGCGTCGAACCCTTCGAGCCGGAGCGGCAGCGCGATCAGCTCGTACGTCCCTTCCGGCACGCCATCGAGCACCAGGCCCTCAAGAATTGCCATGTCGTGAGCCAGGAACCGGCGATGGGCCGGCAGATCCTTCGATGAGAACAGGTCCACGCTGGGCGTGTCGATCCCCACCAGCTGCACTCCCTTGAGATGGAGCTGATCCACCAGCTCTGGGGATAGCGCGGCAAAGTCCTCGTTGAAGCGGGTGGAATCGGGATAGGTCCCGGTCGCGAGCAGGACCCGCGGCGCGGAAACCGCTCGGGGCAACTGGGCGGGGGTCACCCTCTCACCGCGAGGCACCGGAACCCGCATCACCTCGCACGGGCCCAGATACAGCTCGAGCGAACGACTCGCGATGTCGGAGGCGTCCAGGCCGTAATGGCTCGGGGCGTCGGCGTGGGCACCAAGATGTACGGTGGCGCGAAGGGTGGAGAGGGTCACACTGTCGCCCCGCGCCAGCTCCAGCAGCACCTCGCGGGAGAGCGGCGAGTCTCCCGGCCAGACCGCCAGGGACGCCGTGAGGGGTGGGCTGATGTCGTAGAGCACGCCTACATGCCGTGCCGGATGGCCCACAGGTCGGGGAACAGCGGCTTCCAGAGCGACTGCTTCAGAAACTCCACTCCGAGCGAGCCGCCGGTGCCCTTCTTGGCGCCGATGGTCCGCTCGACCAGCTTGATGTGCCGGTAACGCCACTCCTGCAATCCCTCGTCGAAGTCGGTCATCAGCTCGAACAGGATCACCAGCTCCGGCTGCTCGTGATAGACGCGAAGCAGCTCCGCCTGCAGCCCCTCGCTGGGCCGGGTCGGCTCCGCCACATCCTTGGTGCGAAGGTCGTCCGGGACCGTGACGCCGCGCTGCGCCAGGAAATCGTAGAAGGCATCGACCACCGATCGCTCCCCGCCGCGCCGCTCGGCCCGGACGCGCTCGTCGGCAGCGTCCGGGATGGCTCCGGTGACCTGGGCGCGCTTGTAGCCGTACACGAACTCGATCTCCCGAAACTGGAAGGACTGAAAGCCCGACGCCGTGTCGAGACGATCGCGGAAGGACGAGAACGAGAGCGGCGTCATGGTCTCGAGGATGTCCACCTGCGCCACCAGCGTCTTCAGGATGGTTCGGAGGCGCTTCCAGGTGGTGATGGCGCCGTAGAGGTCATTCGCCGAAAAGTCCCGTTTGACCTTGTCGGTTTCGTGCAGAATCAGCTTGAACCAGAGCTCGTAGACCTGATGGATCACGATAAAGAGCATCTCGTCGTGTTCCGGCGGCGTTGAGCGGGGTTCCTGGAGCTCGAGCAGCCTGGGGAGCTGCAGGTAGCCCGAGTAGGTCAGCGGAGTGTGCATATTCCTCACCGAAGCAACAGCCAGAGAGCGACGCCGGCCGCGATGGCCAGCACGGCAAGAATGCCCCGCACCACTCTGGCCTGCAAGCGGGCGCGAACGCGCGCCTCGGCGTACGGGATTCGGGTAAACGAAATCATGGTGTAGAGCGGCAGGAACCAGCGGGGAAAAAGCCGATTGAGGACCACGCCGGCCCGCTTCTCGAGCCGGAACAACGGCGAGGCGACCCGGTCGCGCATCTCGTGGAAGTTGGTCAGGGCCAGATCCGCGATGGCATCCGCATTGGGGCGGCGCTCGGCCTCGTATTCATGAAAGGCCCGGGGCACATCCGACGGATGCCGGGACAGGGCCGCCTCGAGCGCCAGGCAATCCTCGAAGGCCGCGTTGGCTCCCTGGCCGAAGAACGGCACGATCGCGTGACACGCATCCCCGAGTAACACGACGGCGCCGTCAACGTGCCAGGGCCGGCTGCGGATGGTGACCAGCGAGCCCACCGGATTCGAGAGGAATGCCCCGGCCAGGCCCGGAAGCAGCGGCACGGCGTCGGGAAACTCCCGCTGAAAAAAGCGCTCCACCGCTTCCGGCGTCGCGAGCTCGGCGAAACTGTCGGGGCCCTCGAATCCCAGGTACAGGGTCACCGTGAACGAGCCGTCCACGTTGGCCATGGCCATCATCATGAATCCGCCCCGGGGCCAGATGTGCAGCGCGTTCGGCTCGAGCCGCGGCGACCCCGCCGGCCCGGGCGGAATCGACAGCTCCTTGTACCCGTGCTCCAGGAAATCCTGGCTGAAGTCGTAGCGTTCCCGGCGCTGGAGGTGGCCGCGAACCGCGGAGAAGGCTCCGTCGGCTCCGATGACCACGCCCCGGTGCCGCTCAGGGCTCTGTCCGGATTGCGCCTCGACGCTCAGCAGCGCACCGGCATCCAGATCCAGATCGATCGCCCGCCGCCCGAAGCGGAGCCGCACGTTGCCGGCGCGTTCGGCCGCATCGAGCAGGACCTCGTTGAGGGCCGACCGGGCAACCGAGTTGATCGCCTGGCCCTTCCGGCCATAGGGCTGGAACGCGAGCGGTCCCTCGACGGGGTGGATCATGCGGCCGTGCAGCGGTGTCGCCATGCCAAGGATGGACTCGGTGAGCCCGATCCGGGACAGCGCGTGGAGGCCGCGCTCCGAAATGGCCAGGTTGATCGACCGGCCACCTTCGACGCTTCCGGTCCGCGGATCGGGCCGGCGCTCGATCACCTCGACGGTATGACCGGCGCGCCCGAGCAGCGCGGCCATGAGCGACCCGCCGAGCCCCGCACCGGCCACGACGAAGTCGGTCATCCCGAGCGCGCGATCCCCTCGAGAGCTTGCCAGAACCGCCACACTTCATGAAAGGTGTTGTACGACGGCACCGGGGCCACCCGGATGGCGTCCGGGGGACGGAAGTCCGTGACGATGCCGCGTTCCCGAAGCGCACCGGTCAGCTCCGATGCGCGGGGCGCCCGGAGTGAGAGCTGACAGCCCCGGGCGGCAGGATCGTCCGGGGTCACGATCTCCGCCACACCAGGAGGAAGCCGTCCGATCAAGAATTCGAGGTATCCCGTCAACCGTTCCGACTTGGCGCGGAGAGCGGCCATGCCGGCCTCATCGAACAGGTCGAGCGAAGCGCGGAGCGGGACCATGGAGAGAATCGGCGGATTGCTGAGCTGCCAACCGTCGGCACCCGGCACCGGCACGAAGGCGGAATTCAGGTGCATCTGGAATCGAGTGGACGGGTCGTTGCCCCACCAGCCGGCGTAGCGCGGATGCCCCGCCCTGCCATGACGCTGGTGCACAAAGCATCCGCCCACGGCGCCAGGACCGCCGTTCAGGTACTTGTACGAGCACCAGACCGCAAAGTCCACGTTCCACTCGTGCAGCCGGAGCTCGGCGTTCCCGGCAGCGTGGGCCAGATCGAAGCCGACCACGCAGCCCGCGGCGTGAGCGGCAGCGGTGATCCGCTCGATACCGAGCAGCTGCCCCGTGTAGTACTGCACGCCGGGAAGCAGGACCACCGCAATCTCGGGCCCGCGCTCGGCCAGCAGCGCCTCGAGGTCCTCGGTGCGCAGTAGGGATTCTCCGGGGCGAGGGCGCGCCACCACCAGCGTCTCCGCGGGGTCGAGTCCTCGAGTTTCCAGGTGCGAGGCGACGGCGTAGGCGTCGGAGGGAAAAGCCGCCTCTTCGATCAGGATCTTCCGCCGAGCCCCAGCCGGGCGAAGGAACGAGACCAGCATGAGGTGCAGGTTGACGGTGAGCGAGTTCATCGCCACCACTTCCTCCGGCAGGGCACCTACCACCCGCGCGATCGGATCGCGCAGGCGCTCGTGGTACGAATACCACGGTGTCCGGCCGCCGAGGTGGCCTTCGACGGCCAGCCGCCCCCAGTCCTCCAGCTCCGCGTCCACCATTCCGCGCGCGGCCTTGGGCATGAGCCCGAGCGAGTTACCGCAGAAGTAGAGCAGCGGCGCACCTTCACCGTCACGGGCGAGCTCGAATCGCTCCCGGCACCAGGACAGTGGATCACGGGCGTCCTCCGCCAGCGCCCACGCCTCCTCAGCGGCGTATTCGCCGGGGGGATTCCGTCGCTGGCCGGGGGTCACCCGAAGTCTCCAGCCTGCCGGTCGAGGAATTCCAGCGCGGTCGCGTGCAGGAGGCGTTGCCGGGTCGCAGCGTCGATATCGGGCATGCTCGAGATGAGCGCGCCGGGCCGAGACTCGCCCAGCGGAAACGGGTAATCGGAGCCGAGCGCCACGCGATCCGCGCCATGCAGGCGGAGCAACAGGCGAAGCGCGTCCGCGTCGTGGGTCAGCGAATCGACGTACATCCTGTTCAGGTAGGCGTCGGGCGGGTGGGGATTGTCCACCGCGACGAGATCGGGCCGGGCATGAAATCCGTGCTTGATCCGGCCGAACCCGCCGGCGAACGAACCGCCGCCATGAGCAAATCCCACCCGGAGCTTCGGCAATCGTTCCAGAACGCCGCCAAAGATCATCGAACACATCGCCAGCGTCGTCTCGGTCGGCATTCCGACCAGCCAGGGAAGCCAATACTTCGACATCCGTTCCGGCGCGAGCATGTCCCAGGGATGGACGAACACCGCGGCACCCAGCCGTTCGGCGGCCTCGAGCACCGGAAAGATTTCCGGATCGTCGAGATTCCGGTCCCCCACATGGGTTCCGATCTGGATGCCCGGAAACCCCAGATCGCGAACGCACCGGGTGAGCTCATCCACCGCCAGATCGGGCGCCTGCAAGGGCACCGTGCCAAGCCCGATGAACCGGCGGGGGTAGCAGGCCACCGTTTCGGCCAGCTGGTCGTTGAGAATTCGGGAGAGATCGAGGGTGTCGCGCGGCTTGGCCCAGTAGCTGAACATCACCGGCACGGTGGAGAGGACCTGGACGTGCACGCCGTCGCGGTCGCACTCCTCGAGCCTCCGTTGCGCCAGCCAGCAGTTCTCGTCGATCTCCCGGAATACTTTGCCGTCCAGCAGCAGGCGGGCCCGGCACGGTGCGTGATGCTCCAGGGCCACCCATCCCCCGTAGCCGTAGCGGGACGCGAGGTCCGGCCACGACTTCGGGAGGATGTGGGTATGGAGATCGATCGTGAGCACTACTTGACGGCGGGGGCCGGCGGCGGAGGCACCGGCATCACGTGTCCGCACTTCTTGCAGGTCCGAAGCGATTCATCGGCGTAGAACTGCTCGATGATCGGTTTGAGCTGCTTGCCCAGGTCCACCAGCTGGAAATTGGCGTCATAGAGCATCTCGCCACACTTCTCGCAGAACCAGCGGAGGTGATCGCGCTCCTCCTCGGCCCGCCGGCGCTCGATTACCAGGCCGACCGTGTTCGGTGGCCGCTGGGGCGAATGGGGGATGTTGGGCGGGAGCAGGAACATCTCGCCTTCCTTGATCGGGATCTCCCGGACCTTCCCATTCTCGATGATGCGGAGCGTGATGTCTCCTTCGACCTGGTAGAAGAACTCTTCCCCCTCTTCGACGTGGAAATCCTTCCGCTGATTGGGGCCCCCGACGGCCATGACCATGAATTCGGAATCCTGCCAGATCATCTTGTTGCCGACCGGCGGCTTCAGCAGCGGGCGATGCTCCTCGATCCACGACTTGAGGTTGATGGGGGGCATGAGCGGCATGGCGGCACTCCTCTGGAATTCGAACGGGCGACTGGGGCGAACGGTTAACCTAGTCCGGAATCGGCTGCTCCAACAACCCGCCGGTAGCCATCGGGATCGGTCGCGCCTTCGGAGTTGATCACCAGGACGCGAGTCGAGGGGCGCAAGCCCAGGAAGTTGCGCGCCTTGCGCAGCCGAGCAGACTGGAGGAGCGCCAGGATACCCGCCAGCCCGGCGCCGCCCGACTCCCCGGCGACGATGGCGCAATCGCCTACCGCTGGTCGCGCAAGCCGGCGCATCGCATCGGCTGCCAACCGGTCCGTGATGGTGAGAAACACTTCGACCCCGCGCCGTATCGTGGGCCAGGCGGCCAGGGATACGGTTCCGCAATTCAGGCCGGCCATGATCGAGTCCTGGCGCCCCAGCGAGAGCGCCGGGCTGCCGTCGGGCGTGCTGATGGACACAAACGCCGGGTTCGACTCCAACGGCTCCACCGCCACCATCATTGGCTGTACGGGCTTCGCCCGGAAGTGGTCCACCGCGGCGTGCAGCAGCGATCCCACCCCGGCCTGCACCGCCACGACGGTCGGTGGGGGAACACCCATCTCCGCGAGCTGCTCGTCGATTTCCTGGAAGAGGGTCGAGTAGCCCTCGACAATCAGGTTCGGAATATCCAGGTAGCCCGGATAGCCGACGTCGGCGACCACCTGCCATCCCTGCGCGGCGCTCAGCTCGGCGCAGTGCTGCACCGCTTCGTCGTAGGTGCCCTGCACCAGCTCTACCCGGGCGCCCTCGCTCCGGATTTTCTCGACTCGAGCGGGCGCCGCGTGCGCCGGAATGAAGATCACCGCCGGAATTCCAAGCTGGCGAGCGGCCCACGCCACGGCCCGGCCGTGATTTCCGGCCGTGGTGGTGGCGACGGTCATCGGTCCCGGTTTCATAAGCCGGATCTGGTGCAGCGCCCAGGAGGCGCCCAGCGCCTTGAATGCCTGGAGTCCGAAGCGCTGGCCCTCATCCTTGACGTACACCTGGCCCAAACCGAGGGAGGCCGCAAGTCCGGGGCAGGCGTGAAGCGGTGTCGGTGAGTAGGTGGGTATCGAACGGTGGAACGCCCGCACCGCATCCCGCGAGCCCGTCGGAAAGACCCCCGGCTCGAAAAACGGGTTGATGCGGGCAGACATGGTCATTCCCGTAGTCCTCCCAGCTCGGTCACCAGCCCGATACCCCGGGCCTCGGCTTTCCGCAGCACGTGGTGCGCCGACGCCAGGTCTTCCACCGCAATGCCAAGCGACTTGAAGATGGTAATCTGGGAAGTGTCGGTGCGCCCGGGAACTGCCCCGGTCAGGATCTCCCCGAGCTCGCCTTTGATGTGTCCCTCTCCGATGGCGCCTTCGGCCAGCGGTATGAGATAATCGCCCGCTTCGTTGATCGCCGATTCTCGCCGGTCGACGTACAAGCGGCCGCGAGCCATCGCGGCGGAATCGAGCTCGCGGGCCGTCGGAATGCTGGAACCCACCGCATTGATGTGAGCCCCGGGCTCGATCCACGCTCCCTCTACCACCGGGGTTCGCGACGCGGTGGTGGTGCAGACGAGATCGGCGCCTGCCACGACTGCCTGCAGACTCGACATCGGCTCGACCGTGATGCCGAGGCGCTCCCGGGCCCAGCGCACAAAGGCGGCCAGCCGCGGCGCGTGGGGGCTGAACACCCGTACCCGCCGCAGCGTGCGTACCACGGCCATCGCCTGCAGATGGCTGCGTGCCTGCACCCCGCTCCCCAGTATTCCCAGGTCGCCGGCGTCGTCCCGGGCCAGGACGCGGGTCGCGACGCCGGACACGGCGGCAGTGCGTATGGCCGTGATACTGCTTGCGTCCATGATGGCGAGGGGGGCTCCGGTCACCGGATCGAGCAGGAGCACCACGCCCTGATGGGAGTCGAGCGGGGTTCCGTCGTTGCCGGGAAACACCGCAATGGCCTTGAGACCAAGGGCGTCGGGTGCAGAGAGCTGGGCGGGCATCACCCCAAAGATCCCCCGATTGGCGGGCAGCCGAAGCACGGTCCTGAGGGGAAGCTGGGCGCCGCCGCCGGCCAGGGTGCGCAAAACCCCGTCCATGACCTCGATGCACTCATCCATCGGAAGGAGGTCGACGACTTGTGACTGGTTGAGGATTCTGACCGGCATGCCGCGAGGTCCTTCGAGGTCGAGAGTGGAAGGGTGGACCGCATCGGGCGTGTTTCAGATGCTACATATTTATACATTCAACGCAACACGATTGCCCAAGGCGGCTGGTTTGCCCGCGACAAGCGATCCCGAAAGGGGTTACGGAGGCAACATGACGATCAGGCGTGGCGGACTCATGCTGGGCCTGCTTGCCCTGCTTGGGGGCGCAGTCCCGGCGCAGGCTCAGGACGGACCCCAGAGTCGGGAGGGATTCTGGTTTGGCCTCGGGTTGGGTTACGGCTCGCTCTGCGGGGACGAGTGCGACATGCGCAGCGGAGCGGGGAGCGGCCATTTCAAGTTGGGTGCTACCGTGAGCCGAAGGGTGCTGGTCGGCTTCGAGTCCAACGTGTGGGTCAAGGACGAGGGCGGTGCCACGCTGTCCCAGATCAACGGGAGCGGCGTGATGTATTTCTACCCTTACCGGAACGCCGGGTTCCATCTCAAGGGCGGAGTCGGGTTTGCGCGGGCCACGGTTGCCTTCATCACAACCACTGGCGGGACGATCTCATCCACGGAAACCGGGGTCGGCGCCCTGCTCGGCCTGGGCTACGACGTGCGCGTCGCCAGGAACGTCTCGGTGGTCCCGTTCTTCAACTACTTGCGGGGCAATTACAACAGCGGGTCCACCAACTTTTTCCAGATGGGGCTGGGTGTGACGGTGCATTAGCCGCCTCGACAGCCCGGCCGCGCGCGCTCCGAATTGATTCGACCCCGGGCCCCCAGGCATATTGATGGTGTGCCCGGGGCGGTAGCTCAGTTGGGAGAGCACCTGCTTTGCAAGCAGGGGGTCAGGGGTTCGATTCCCCTCCGCTCCATTCGGTCCATCTGCCGAATCCATCCACACCCAGACATCCCTCGTCCACGCTTGCCCCCGATAGCAGTCGGCGCTATATCCATATATGGACACAGGATAGTTACCTAGACGTAACATGACTGCGACGCGAAAGTAGCTTGGATGCGAAATCGAGTGCCCGTCACTGTCAGTGGATTCGTGCTCGCGGTCGCGCTGGGGCTGGCCCTGACGCCGAGCACGGCGCAAGCGCAATACCTGGATCCGGGGGCGGGTAGCATCATTGTGCAGGCCGTTCTCGCCGTGATCGTTGGGGTGACGGCGGGCGTGAAGCTCTACTGGGGAAAGATTTCCGCGTTTCTGTCACGACGGTCAAAGAGCTCCGGTGTGCGGTAGTTCCGCCCATGCCGCGGGATCCCGCTTCCTATCGCGACCCCGCGGGACACGTCCACCTCATCGGCCGTAAGGTCTATCGCAGCATCCTCCCCCCTGGGGTCGAGCAGTACACCACCGCCCGCAACAGTGGATTCCTCGACCTCGCCACCCGAAGCGGTCGTCTCATCGAGGGACGCGAGGTGGCACCCGCGGTGCTCGGCGACGAAGCGCCGGGCGCGGTCCACGTGCTGGAGCACCCGCGCATCGAGTTCATTTCCTATCCGTACTGCTGGTCGTTTGGTGGGCTCCAGGCGGCCGGCCTCCTCACGCTCGATCTGCACCTCGACGCCCTCGAACACGGACTCACACTATCCGATGCCTCGGCCTACAACGTCCAGTTCTTGGGACCCCGGCCGATCTTCATCGACTATCTGTCGCTGATACGGTACGAGGAGGGCCAGGTCTGGCTGGGTTACCGCCAATTCTGCGAGCACTTCCTGAACCCGTTGCTGCTCACGGCGAAGACGGGCGTAGCCTTTCAGCCGTGGTTTCGTGGCACACTCGACGGGATTCCCGCCGCCGATCTCGGAGCGGTGCTGCCGTTCCGCACCAAGCTCAATCCACTGATCGCGATGCACGTAGTGGTTCAGGGGAGAATGCAGCGCTCGATGACGGCGGGGCGGACAAAGGCCGCGAAGAAGATCCGCTTGTCGCGGACCGCGCTGATGAACAACCTGCGGTCGATGCGCGGTCTGGTGGAAAAGCTTACGCCACCCTCCTCGCAACTCACGCCGTGGCAGCGATACGAGCAGACCGCGCACTACACCACCGAGGAGCGGGCCGCCAAGGCCCGCTTTGTGGGGGAGGTGATTCGCGCCTCGGGCGCGCAGACGGTCTGGGAC
>Ga0070699_100002219_pt1 | contig 17546 bp, 14 predicted proteins | sample KBSK1503metaG_FD_65473 | JGI IMG/M metagenome (GOLD analysis project Ga0070699, IMG submission 65473) | Corn, switchgrass and miscanthus rhizosphere microbial communities from Kellogg Biological Station, Michigan, USA - KBS K1-50-3 metaG | ecosystem: Host-associated > Plants > Roots >... | reverse complement strand
CCGACGCAGGCCGCTTCCACATCTATAATACCGGCGTGCCGTCCCTGGTCATCTACATCGCGACCCGGTACATCCACAGCCATGCGACGATCATGGACCGGAAGGACTACGACGCGGCCGTGAAGCTGGTGGTGGAGCTGACGAAGCGGCTCGACAAGAAGACCGTCGCCGCTCTCTAGCAGCCCTTCGCTCACGCAAGGAGGCGGCATGAAGGAACACGCGCAGAAGCATCTGGCGGAGTTCATCGGGACGTTCGCCCTCATGTTCATCGGCGGGGGCGCGATTCTCCAGCATGCGGCGACCCAGTCGGTGGGCACCACCGGCATTGCCGTGGCGCACGGCCTCGCGATCCTGATCTCCATCTACGCGTTCGGCCACATCTCCGGCGGCCACTTCAATCCCTGCGTCACGTTCGGGATGCTCTTGGCGCGGCGGATGTCCCTCGGTCAGGCGTTGAACTATTGGGTGGCGCAGCTCCTCGGCGCGATCGTCGCGGCCTGGGTCCTCTCGGCCGCGTATCACGGGGGCCCACCCGACGTCCACCTGGGCGCCCCTTCGGTCGATCCGAACCTCGGCCCGAACATGGCCATGGTGCTCGAAGCGATCATGGCCTTCCTCCTCGTCACCGTCATTTTCGGCAGCGCCGTCGATCCGCGCTCTCCACATGGCTTCGCGGGGCTCGCGATCGGGCTTACGATCACCGCGAACATCCTGGTCGGCGGGGCTCTCACGGGCGGCGCCTTCAATCCGGCGCGCGCCTTCGGGCCGGCGCTGGTTTCCGGCTACTGGCAGGATCAATGGGTCTGGTGGGTCGGCCCGCTTCTCGGCGGCGGCGTGGCGGCGCTCCTCTACGAACGTTTCTTCCTCAAGCGCGCCTGAGCTTCACTCCGCGCGCGGGGTGACCATGGACCCGCGGCAGCGTTCCATCGAGCGTGATCTGGGTCCTCTCCTCTCGGGAGAGGTTCGCACCGACCCGATCACGCTCGCGCTCTTTTCGACCGCGGCCTGCATTTTCCGGCGAAAACCGCTCGCGGTGGTGGCGCCCCGCACGACGGCCGACGTGTCGGCGATCCTCGCGTACGCGCACGCGAACGGGATTCCCGTCACCGCGCGGGGCGGCGGCTCGAGCCTGGCCGGCGCCGCGCTCGGCCCGGGCATCATCCTCGACTTCTCCTCCTTCATGAATCGCGTGATCGACGTGGACGCGCCGGGCCGCCGCGTGCGGGTGGAGCCAGGCGCGATCCACACGCGCGTCCAGCGCGCGGCGGCGCCGATGGCGCTCCGTCTCGGCCCCGACCCCTCGAGCGGCGACTTCTGCACGATCGGCGGCAACATCGGCACGAACGCGGCCGGCGCGCACTCGCTCCGACACGGCGCGACGAAAGACCACATCCTGGCCATGACCGTGGTGCTCCATGACGGATCCGTCGTGGAGTTGGACGATCGGGGGGCGCGCGGGGGCGGTGGGACGTGGAAGCGAGGGTCGGATGAGGTGGCGGGGATCCTCGAGGAGGGCGCCCCCGCGTTCGAACCGGAGCGAACTCACGCGAACAAGAATTCGTGCGGGTACGACCTCTGGGGTGCCTGGAGTCCGGGCGACCGCGTGTCGTCCATCGCGCCGCGGTTCGATCCGATCCGGCTCTTCTGCGGCTCGGAGGGCACGCTCGGCGTCGTTACCGAGGCGACGATGCGGCTCGTGGCGAAGCCGAGCGCGACGGCGGTCGCGCTCCTCTACTTTGCCTCGTGGCACGACGCCGCCGAGGCCGTGCTCGAGGCGCGCCGCGCCGGGGCATCGGCGGTCGAGGCAATGGACTATACGTTCCTCGCCTTCGTCCGGAAGGACCGGCCGGATCTCCGCGATTTGGTCCCCGAGCGCTTCGAGGCGGGGATCCTGGTCGAGTTCGAGGGCGCGACGGAGGACGAGGCCCGGAGCGGGCTCGCCGCGACCGAAGAGTGGGTCGCCGCGCGGCGCGCCACGGTGCTCGACTTCCGGGCCGCGCGAAACGCCGCGGAACGCGCGGCCCTCTGGGCGGTGCGCCGCGCGGCGTTGCCGCTCGTCTACCGCGCGGAGCCGGTCGAGAAGCCCATGAACTTCATCGACGATACGGCGGTGCCGGTCGAAGCATTGGGCGACTACATCGCGGGCCTGCGGTCGGTCTTCGAGCGGCACCGGACGCGGTACGTGATCTTCGGGCACGCGGGGAACGGCAACGTACACGTGGTGCCGCTCATGGATCCGCACGAGGCGACCTTCGCGTCGCGGATGGCGGCGATGACGGAGGAAGCGTTCGAGCTGACGTGGCGCCTCAAGGGCACGATCACGGGCGAGCACGGCGACGGCGTCCTCCGCGCACCCTACTTGCGGCGGCAGTATCCCGGGGCGTACCCGGTGATGGAGGCGGTGAAGCGGGCGCTCGATCCCACGGGCATCCTGAACCCGGGCAACGTCGTCACCGACGAAACGGTTTTCCCGGAGCGCTACCTCCGCTTCACGAACACGTTCGTCCCCACCGGCACCGTGTTCGACGACCCGGAGTACCGCGCGATGATCGAGCTCTGCCATGGCTGCGGCACGTGCCGCGACTATTGCCCGGTGGGGAGCACGACGCTCCGCGAGCCGCACACGGCCCGGGCGAAATCGGTGCTCCTGCTCGAGGTGATTCGCGGCGAATTGGCTCCGGGGCTCCTGACCGAGAAGCCGTTCAAGGAGGTCATGGACTCCTGCTTCAACTGCCGTCTCTGCCTGACCGAGTGCCCGAGCCAGGTGGACATCCCGGGCCTCGCGGTGGCGGCGCGTCGCGAGTTCGTGGAGAAGAAGGGGATGCCGTTTCGAAATTGGGTGCTGGGACACGCCGACAAGGTCGCGCGCGTGGCGTCGGTCGCGCCCGGGGTGGTCAACCTGGCCGTCGGCAACCCGCTCGAGCGCGCCGCGCGCGAGTCTGTGGGGAAGATCGCCGGCCGGCTCGACCTGCCGCGCTTCGCGCGCGCGTTCCCGACCGGCGGCGAAAAGGCCAAGCGCGCGCTGACGCTGCCGCTGACCCCGGCGGCGCCGGCGGAGCAGGCGCAAGGCAAGCCGGCGGCGGCCCATGCTGCTCACGCGGGGAAGCACCTGGGCCCGCTCCCTGCGCGCAACGTCGCGATCACGAAGCGCGTCGCCTATTTCGTCGGCTGCTTTGGACGGTTTCACGATCCGGAGGGAGAGTCGGTCTCGACCGTCAAGGTGCTCGAGGCCAACGGCGTCGAGGTGATCGTGCCGGAGCAGCGCTGCTGCGGCATCGCGCTGATCACGATGGGGGCCGAGCGATCGGTGCGCGCCGACGCGGAACGAAACGTCGCGACGCTTCTGCCGCTCGTGGAGCGCGGCTTCACGATCGTCGCGTCCGCGCCCTCCTGCGGGCTGGCTCTGATCGAGGACTACCCGCGCCTCCTCGGGACGGACGCGGCTCGGCGGGTTTCGGAGCACACCGTGGACGTGCACCGATACCTCTGGACGCTCTACGAGCAGGGCCAACTCAATACGGACTTTCGGGAAGTCCCGCTTCGCGTCGTCTATCACAACGCGTGTCACTCGGTGGCGCAGGGCGTGGTGGAGGAGCCGATCCGGCTGCTCAACCTCGTGCCCGGCGTCGAAGTCCGGCCGATCGAGGATTCGTGTTGCGGCATCGCCGGGACGTACGGCATGCGCGCCGAAAACTACGACCGGGCCCACGCCATCGGCGACCGGCTCTTCCGCCATATCGCCGATGAGAAGCCGGAGGTGGTCCTGACGTCGTGCGGGACCTGCAATATCCAGATCGCGGACGGGCTCAAGCGACCCGTGACCCACACGATGGCCATTCTGCGCCGCGCCTACGGCGTGTAACTCGAAGAGAGGAGTCCCCCCACCATGATCGACGGGCTCGAAATCCACCCATCCATCGTTCACTTCCCGATCGCACTGACGATCGTGGGGGCGCTGGCGGTCCTGGCGTACGCGCTCCTGCGGCGGGACTGGCTCCGCTGGTTCGGGCCGATTCTTCTCACGATCGCGCTGGCCGGGGCCGGCGGCGCCTACTTCAGCGGCAAGTCGGCCGAGGATCGCGCGGAGCACATCGGCGTGCCCGAGGCCGCGATCGAGGAGCACGAGGAAGTCGCGATCTGGGCGATCTGGGTGATCGGACTGTCCGCGCTCCTCGCATGGGCGACGCACGCGAGCCGAAGAGGGGTGTGGCTCGCGGGAGTCGTGTCGCTCGCGGCCGTGACCCTCGTCGCGCTGGCCGCGCACCGGGGCGGGAAGCTCGTCTACATCCACGGGGCCGGCCACGTGCCCTCGGCATCGGCGCCGAAGGCGGGGGCGTCGCCGGCCGGAGCGACAGGCGGAGCGCCGGCCGCCGACACCCACTAGGCGTCAGCCGCCGAGCTTCCTCGAGTAGTCCGCGTCGACCGCGGCGCCGAGCCGCCGCGCTTCCTCGGCATCGCGCACCGCTTTGCCCCGATCGCCGAGCGCAAACCAGGCGCGGCTTCGAGAGAGATGGAAGGCGCCTCGCATCGGGTCCGCCGGCGGGGCGAGGCGAAGCGCCTCGTCGCACGCCGCGATCGCTTCCCGCGGCCGGTGAAGCGCCTCGAGCGCGCCCCCGATCGCTCCCCAGAGTTGGTAGTTGTTGGCGAAATCGGGCTCGAGTTCGAGGGCGCGCCGATAGTCGGAGACGGATCGTTCCAAATCACCCGCCATGTTGTACGCGATCCCGCGATTCGCGTAGGCGCTACGGAACTTGGGATTCAATCGGATGGCCTCGGTGAAATCCGAGATCGCTCCCGGCACATCGCCCCTCTGGAGTCGCATCCCGCCCCGATTGCTCCACGCCTCGACGAAATCCGGCTTGAGCGCCAGCGCCCGATCGAAACTGACCAGGGCGGAATCGGCGCGATCCATCCGCGCGAGGACGATGCCTCTGTCGAGGTGGACGTACTCGGCCCTCGGATTGATCGCGAGCGCCTGGTCGAAATCGGCGAGCGCGTCGTTCAGGCGCCCCGCCTCCATGTAATGAAACCGACCGCGGTTGTTGTAGGCGTCGAAGATTCGACCCGGGTACTTCTGGATCACGTCGGTCCAGAGCCGGCCGGAATCTCGCCAGACCCCGCACCGCCGCCACGTTTGAACCAGGGAAAAGGGAACCAGGAGGATCAGGATTCCAGCGAGGATGCTCTTCGCGGCTCGCCCCGCGGATCCGGGCGCCGGTTGCTCGTCCAGTCCCCACGCGAGGGCGAAGAAGAGCCCGACGTAGGGGAGATAGGTATAGCGATCGGCCATCACCGCGTGGCCGACGGTCACGAACTGGAGGACGAGGAACACGTTGATGAAGAAGAAGGCGATCCCGAACAGGACGGCGCGGTTCCGGCGGCACAGGTAGATGACGATCGGAAGGATCACGGCGACGAAGCCGAGCGCGAGATAGAATTCCGGGCCGAGACTGGTGGCCGGGTTCTTGGGGTAGGGATAGATCGCGGAGAGGCCGACCGGCACGAACAGCTTGACGATATACATCATGGTTCCGAAGCAGGCCACCAGCATCCGAGGAAACACCGGCCCGATGTCCTCCCGATTGATCGCTCCGGTGCCTACCTGGGCCTGGAAGGTCAGCATCATGACGGCGATCGATACCGCGAGAAACGGCGCCTTCTCGAGGACGCTCCGCGTATCGAAGGGACGGCGCCGGTAGAGGTCGATCGCAACCAGGGTCAGGGGGAAGACGATCGCCGCGGGTTTCGAGAGGGCCGACAAGATGAAGGTCGCGAGCGCGGCGGCGAGCCAGCCCCATCGAAACGAAGCAAGATAGCGCAGATAGGCGAGGAGCCCGATCAGGTAGAAGAAGGTATAGAGGACGTCCTTCCGCTCGGAGACCCACGCGACCGACTCGACGTGCATCGGGTGAATTCCAAAGAAGAGGCTCGTCGCGACGATGGTCCAGAGCCTTCCCGGGGCGAGCCGCCGAACGAAGGCGAAGACCAACGCCGTGTTCGCCAGGTGAAGCAGGAGATTCAGCCAATGGTAGGAAGCGGGATCGAGCCCTGAAATCCGGTAGTTCAACGCGTAGGACCAGATGGTGAGCGGGTGCCAGTTCGATGCGACCGGCGTCGTGAGGACGGCCGTGACGGGCGCATGGCGGAGAAACTGATTCTGCTGGATGTAGAGGGGGTCGTCCCAATTCGTGAAGCCGTTTTGAAGGCTGGGCAGATAGACCGCGAACGTCACGGCGAGGATGCCGGCGAGCCAGATCGCCTCCGGCCGCTTGGAGCGCGGTCGAGCCTTGGTCATCCGCCGATCGAGTGGAGGTACGCCGGATCGATCGCGGCGCCGAGGCGGCGCGCTTCCTCGGCGTCCGCGGCCGCCCTGGCCCGGTCGCCGAGCGCCAACCAGGCGCGGCTTCGGTTCAGGAGGTACTGGCTTCGCGGACTCGGGCCGGCGGGCGCGAGTTGAATCGCGCGGTCGAATTCGCCGATCGCCTCGCGGTGGCGGTTCATCGCCGAGAGCTCGAGGCCGATCGCGTTCCAGTAGGCGTGGTTCAAGGGGTGGTTGGGCTCGAGCGCGAGCGCCGTCCGGAGGTCGGCGATCGCCTTCTCATGGTCGCCCAGCGCCGAGTAGGCGAGCGAGCGATTCGTGCGGGCGTCCAGAAGTCGCGGACTCGCCTCGATCGCGACCGTGAAGTCCTCCACGGCCGCCGCCGGGTTGCCCCGCCCGAGGAGGATCGCGCCTCGATTGCTTCGGGCGGGACCGAGACGGGGCTCCAGCCGCACCGCCTGGTCGAAGTAGACGAGCGCGGAGTCGTATTGCCCCAGGTCCACGAAGAGCATGCCCTTGTCGTTCCAGGCCGTGGCCACCTTTGGATTCATGGAAATCGCCTGATCGAAGTCGGCCCGGGCCTTGTCGAGCTGCTTCGTGACCTCCCGATAGTGCGCTCCCCGCGAGGCGTACGCGCCGTAGATCCGCCGCGGGTACTTCTCGATCGTGTCGTTCCAGAGCGTGCCCGAGTCCTGCCAGACGTCGCCGCGGCGCCAGGTTTGAACGAGCGAAACCGGGACGAGGAGGAGGAGGCATCCCGCGATGGCCGGCCGGACCCACGACGGGCCCTTCCGGGCGCCCGGCGCATCGTCGAGCCACCACGCGAGCGCGAGGACGAGTCCGATGTACGGCAGGTACGTGTAGCGGTCCGCCATCACGGCCTGGCCGACGGTCGCGAACTGGAGGACGAGAAACACGTTGATGAGGAAGAAGCCGAGACCGAAGGCCACGATCCGGGAACGGCGGCAGGCGATCACGGCCAACGGGATGAGGAGGACGACCACCGCGAACGCCGCGTAGAACTCCGCCCCGATCCCTCTGCCTTCCACGTTCGGGTAGGGGTAGATCGCGGAGAGACCGAACGGCAGGAAGAGCTTCACGATGTACATCAGGGTGCCGAACGATGCGAAGACCAACTTGTCGAAGGGGCCCCAGTTCGTGCCGATGGCGCCCGTCGCTTTCTGCGCGGTCAGCGTGAGGAGGCCCATCACGACCGACAAGATGAAGAAGGGAACCTTCTCGAGCAACACGCCCATCGTGAACTTGCGCCGTCGGTACCAGTCCAGCAGCAGGAGCGTGAGCGGGAAGACGACCGCCGCAGGTTTGGACGCGAGCGCGAGCACGTAGGCCGCGAGCGTGGCTATCAGCCAGGCCCAGTGTCGGCGGTCCAGGTAGCGCAGGTAGACGATCAGTCCGACGAGGTAGAAGAGTGCGTAGAGCACGTCCTTCCGTTCTGCGATCCACGCCACCGACTCCACGTGCATCGGATGGATGCCGAAGAGGAGGCTCCCGGCGACGGTGGTCCAGAGACGGCCCCCCGTGAAGCGGTGGAGGAAGAGGAACACGAGCGCCGTGTTCACGAGGTGGAGGATCAGATTCAGCCAGTGGTATCCCGCCGGATTCGCACCGGACATCTTGTAGTTCAAAACCAGCGACCAGATCGTAATGGGGTGATAGTTCCCGAGCAGGTCGGTGGTCAGGATCGCGTGGAAATTCGGGTTCGTGACGAGGGGATTCTTGGTGACATAGGCCATGTCGTCCCAATTCGTGAGCGCGTTGTCGAGGGTCGGGATGTAGACGACGAACGTGAGGGCGAGGATGCCGGCGAGCCAGAGCCACGGGGCGCGCTGGGGGCGCGGCCTTGTCTTGGCCGTCTGTGCCGGGGAGGGCTTCCGTCGGGTCTTTGTCACGAGGAGGTGCGGGTGAACTCCGGGGTCATCCGCCGATTGCCCGGAGGTACCCGGGATCGATCGCGGCACCGAGGCGCCGAGCCTCCTGCGCGTCGGCCAGCGCTCTGGTCTTGTCGCCGAGCGCCCACCAAGTACGACTGCGATTGTAATAGTAGTCACTGCGCGAGTTCAAGTTCTCCGGGGCAATCCGGATCGCGCGATCGAACGCGTCGAGCGCTTCGCGGTACCGGTTCAGCGCGGCGAGTTCAACTCCCACCGCGTTCCAGTAGACGTGATTGTTGGGGTGTCCCGGCTCGAGTTCGAGGGCGGAGCGAAGGTCGGCGAGCGCCCGCTCGTGATCGCCCATCCGGATATAGGCGAGCGCGCGGTTCGTGCGAGCGTCGATCAACAGGGGATCCGCTTCGATCGCGGCGGAAAGGTCGGCCACGGCGGCCGCCGCTTCGCCTCGGTTCAAGCGGACCACACCGCGGTTGCTCCGCGCGGCGGCGAATCCGGGCTTGAGGCGTACCGCGTTGTCGAAGCAGACGAGCGCGGAGTCCAACCGTCCCTGGCTTGCCAGCAGCATTCCCTTCTCGTTCCATGCGATTTCGACCTTGGGGCTGAGGGCGATCGCCTCGTCGAAGTCCGCCTCGGCTCGATGGAGATCCTTGGTGACGTCGCGGTAGTGGGCGCCGCGGAAGGCGTACGCGAAGTAGACTCGATGCGGATACTGCCGAATCACGTCGCTCCACATCGTCTCGGAATTTTGCCATACGTCGCAACGACGCCACGTTTGGTAGAGCGAGAAGGGAAGCAGGAGCAGGAGAACTCCCCAGATCAACGGCCGGAGCCAGGATGGCCCCGGCCTCGCGCCCGGCGGATCGTCGAGCCACCATGCGAGGGTGAAAAACAGGCCGATGTACGGAAGGTAGGTGTAACGATCCGCCATCACGGCCTGCCCGACGGTGGTGAACTGGAGCACGAGGAAGATGTTCACCAGGAAGAAACCGAGGCCGAACGCGATGACCCGCGAGCGACGGCAGGCAATCACGGCGACGGGCAGGAGAAGCAGGACAGCGGCGAACGCGACGTAGAACTCGGGGCCGGGACCCTGTCCCTCGAAATTAGGGTAGGGGTAGATCGCGGAGAGCCCGATCGGCACGAAGAGCTTCACGAAGTACATCACCGTGCCGAAGCACGCGAAGACGAGCTTGTGGAATGGGCTCCAGCTCGACGCCATGGCCCCTGTGGCTTTCTGTGCGCTCAGGGTGAGCAACCCCATCGCGATCGAGGACGCGAAAAAGGGGATCTTCTCGAGAAACACGAGCGGCGTGAACGTGCGCCGCCGGTACCAGTCCAGGAGCAAGAGGACGAGCGGGAAGACGACCGCCGCGGGCTTCGCAGCGAGAGAGAGCAGGAAGGCCGCCAGGGTCGCGGCGAGCCATGCCCCGTGGCGCTTTTCCAGGTAACGGAGGTAGACGATCAACCCGATCAGGAAGAAAAACGCGTACAGGACGTCTTTTCGCTCGGACACCCAGGCCACCGACTCCACGTGCATCGGATGAATCCCGAAGAACAGGCTGCCGGCGACGGAGGTCCAGAACCGCCCCCCGGTGAGGCGGCGGAGGAGGAGAAACACGAGCGCCGTGTTCGCGAGATGGAGCAGGAGATTGAGCCAATGGTACGAACGAGGATTCAGCCCGGAGAGCCGATAGTCCAACACGAGCGACCAGATGGTCAGCGGATGGTAGTTCCCATTCAGGTCCAGTTTCAGGATGGCGTTGAAGTCCGGATGAGCGAGTAGCGGATTCTTCGTGACGTACGTCGTGTCGTCCCAGTTCGTGAAGTCGTTGTCGAGGCTCGGAATGTATACGACGAACGTGAGGAGGAGGATGGCCGCGCACGAGAGCAGCCATTTCAGTGGGGCCGGACGTCGGGCGGCCCCCGTCTTCGGTGTGCCTTTGCGCTTATGCGAGCGCGCGATCGGTTTGGGCGACACGTTCGAACGGCCCTCGGTGTTCGCAAGGAGCGGAGGCTAACAGCCTAGTCCATTCCCTGTGCGAAGAACAGCGCCTTGCGCCCTGCGGCGCCGGCGTTTATACTAGGGGACTGCCACCGAAACGACGACCGCTAGGAGAGGATTGAGTCCGTGATACCAGCCACACAAATCAAGGTCGGGATGGTCATCGTTCACGACGGAAAACCCTGCCGCGTCCTCAACGTGCTGCACGTCACGCCGGGAAACTGGCGCGGCATGGTGCAGACCAAGATGCAGAACCTCGTGACCGGGTCGAACGTCGAGCACCGGTTTCGCTCCGAGGACAAGGTCGTGAGGGCCGACCTAGACCATCACCCGCTGCAGTATCTCTACCGCTCGGGCGACGACTTCACGTTCATGAACACCGAGAACTACGAGATGAGCAACGTCCCCGCGAGCTACCTGGGAGACGCCATCCAGTTCCTCGTCGAAGGCATGATGGTCGAGGTTTCGTACTACGAGGGGAAGCCCGTCGCCGTCGACCTACCCATGTTCGTCGAGCTCGAGATCATCGAGACCGATCCCGTCATGAAGGGTGCCACCGTGTCGTCCTCCCCCAAGCCGGCGCGACTCAATACCGGGCTCATGACGAAGGTGCCCCAGCACATGTCCGTCGGGGATCGCGTCAAGATCGACACTCGAGACGGATCGTTCGTCGAGCGGGTCTGATCGTGCGATGAGCCCCGTCTCCGTCAACGGTGCGACGTTCCACTCCGAGGTCGCGGGCCAAGGTCCGGGCCTCGTTTTCATTCATGCCGGCGTCGCCGACTCCCGCATGTGGGACGCCGAGTTCGCCGCCTTCCGCGACGGCTTCCGGGTCCTCCGCTTCGACCTCCGGGGATTCGGCCGAACCCCCATGCCGCCCGGTCCCTTTGCCTACCACGACGACGTTGCCGGCGTGATGCGCGCCTCCGGAATCGAATGCGCGACGCTGGTCGGGTGCTCCTTTGGGGCCAACGTGGCCGTGGAGACTTGCCTCGCGTTTCCGGGGTTGGTCGAGCGGCTGGTGTTGATTGCGCCGGGGCTTGGGGCAGGGAGCGAGTCCGAGGAAGTGCGCCAGTTCGATCAGGCCGAGGAAGACGCGCTCGAACGGGGCGATCTCGAGGGCGCGACCGAGTTGAATCTTCGCCTGTGGGTGGATGGGCCGTTTCGTCAACCGGGCGAGGTGTCGGCGGATGCGCGGGCGCGGGTGCACGAGATGCAGATGGGCAACTTTCGAATGACCATGCCGGCGGAGATCGAGCGGGAGCGCCTCGAGCCCCCCGCGGCGGAACGCCTGAACGAGATCAGGATTCCGACGCTCGTGGTTCTGGGGGCGCTCGACGTGCCGTTTCTGGCGGGCGTCGCGCAGCGGATCGAGCGGGAGGTGCCGGCAATGAAGCTGGTGGTCGTCCCGGACGCCGCGCACATGCTGAATTTGGAGAAGCCGGAGGAATTCCGGCGAATCCTCTCGGAATTTTTGAGCGCCCCCAGCTCCGCCGAGGTGTAAGCTCTGTAGGTCCTCCCCGTCGCGATCCTCTGCAGTCCCCTCCGAAAGACTTGCCCGGGATGGGGTCCGCTTCATGGAAACCGCAACGCATCGTGCCCGTTACCTCGTCGCCCTCTTCTTACTGGTTTTTTTCGCGCTCCATCCGTCGCCGGCATCCGCCGTTGCGGACGAGGGCCCGTACATACTTCGTTTGGAGCGGGGAGATTCGATACAGGTTCTGGGAATGCAGCCCGCAACATTCGGAATGTTCCGATATGTGCGAGTCGACTCCGTAAGGCGCTACGTTGCCGGATACCGCATCCGGTCGATTAGCGATACTTCCGGCCGTGACGTGACGCCAGAGGTTGTGGGACACCGTCGGGCGATCGGTGTGGATCCGTTGGCTTATCGGCCAGACCCCAAGGTTCCCCGCACACTCCATCGGGACCGGCTCGTTTTTCCAATTTTCGAAGTGGGCGTCTACGGGCGCCTGAACGGGTCGGAACCTTACGAAGGCGACCACGGCTTGATGACCGGGCTTGATTTCGGGGTCATGCGAAACCTCTCGCGATCCACTTCGGCGGGAGCGACTGTTCACTTGGAAGCGGAGGACGATCGAACCGGGTTAGGCTTGGCACTGCGAGGGCGGCGATGGTTGAGCGATCAAGTGAGCGTCGACGGATCGGCGGGGTGGATCTTTGCCGGGGATGACGAACGCGGCGAGTTCGAACCGTATGCGTTCTATGGAGAAGCCGCCGTCAATCTACGAGACCGCCTGCAACTGGCTGCTCGCATCGAATCGTGGAGGTGGAATCGACTCAACTACGACCAGTACGGCTACGGGTTGAACTCACGACAGGAGACGCTGATACAAGTCGGCGGAAGGGTGGGTGTTTTTCCGGGAGTTCCGATCTTCATCATATTTTTGCTTGGTGCTGGGATAGACGAACACCCGGTCTACTGAAACTGGCGTGTTACTCCTTCAACCGCCCCAGCGATCGCGCGATCTCCCACGCCACGGCGGCGCCCTGTCCGGCCGCGTTCGCGATGGCAGGCGACCGGGGCGAGCAGACGTCGCCGGCCGCGTAGATGCCGGGCGCGCTCGTCAATCCGCCGGCGCGTGTCTTGACGAACCCCGCACGATCGAGGCGGATCACCCCGCGGAACCGATCGGTTTGCGGTTCCCACCCGATTCGGATGAAGGCGGCGTCGGCGGCGATCTCCTCAACCTTTCGGCCGCCACCCACCCGGTAGCGCACCTTCTCGAGGCGCTCCGTCCCGACCAACTCCACCACGGTCGCGTTGGAAAGGATCCTGATCTTCGAATGCGCGCGCGCCCGTTCCAGAAAGTCGCTTCGCGCGCGGAATCGCTTCGAGTGGTGGAGGAGCGTCACGTCGGATCCGCTGTCGGCGCAAATGATGGAGTCCTCGACCGCCGCGGTGCCGCCGCCGACCACGACGACGGGCTTTCCCGAAAACCGCCCGCGGTCGCGATTGGCCGAGTGGCTGACGCCCCGCCCAAGTAGCGCTTCCTCTCCAGGCACCCCGAGCCGCCGTCGGCGAAGCCCGGTCGCGATCACGATCGCGCGCGCCGAGAATCGCTCCCCGCCCGCCCGCTCCACCCAGCGACCGCGCACGGAAAGACGCGCTACGGCTTCGCCCACGAGAATCCGGAGCGTCGCGGCGCGCGCATCGTTCAGCACCTGCCCGGCAAAGCGACGGCCTTCCCATTCAAACCCGAGAAGGTAGTTCTGGATCGTTCCGTAAACCTCGTGGAGCTGTCCGCCGGGTTGCGGCGCTTCCTCTAGGACGAGCGCATCCAGTGCGAAGTCACGAAGCCACAAGGCCGCGGAGAGTCCGGCGACGCCGGCGCCGACGATCAGGACGTCGTGGCGTTCGGGGCGGGGCATACGTCCGCGGCGACTTCCCAGAAGGTCTTGGGCTCGATGGGTCCGAGCTTGTGCCGGGCGCTCAGGAGGTCGAGGCAGCGCCGGCGTTCGGCCATGCGTTCGGGGACGAGCGCGCTCATGCCGTCGGCGTGGATCCGGATCGTCGCCGTGACTCCGGGCACCCGCGTGATGACGCCGCCCTTCTTGGCGACGCGGACGAGCCACTCCCAGTCTTCGGAGTAGGTGAACTCGGGGGCGAAGGCGCCGAAGCCCGCGAACGCGGCGCGACGCGCCAGGAGGGAACTGGGAGGCACGTAGCCGTCGCGCGTGAATCGGCCCATTTCGAAATCACGCGCAATGGTCCGCGCGGACCCGTCCGACTCGCGCACGATCCGGACGTCGGAGTAGACGACGTCGGCCTTGTCGTCGTGGTCGAGCGCGGCCGCGAGCCGGCGCACGTGCTCGGCGGTCCAGTCGTCATCGTCGTCGAGAAGGGCGATCGCGTCGCCCCGCGCCGCCTCGACCCCGCGATTTCGCGCGCGCGCCGTTCCCTCGGCGGGGCCGTCGTGCTCGACGATCGTCGTCGGAAAGCCGAGCGCGCGGATCGCGCCGCGCGCCTCATCGGTGAGCGGCGCCCCGCCGTCGCGGACGAGGATCAACTGGAGTTCTTGATGGGTCTGGCGTGCCACGGCCTGGAGCGCCGTGAGCAAACGCTCGGGTCGGTCGCGAGTGGGGAGAACGATGGAGACGGAGGGCACGTGCGTCTAACGCCGGCGCGATCCCGAGCGCCGCGTCCCGCCGGCCGCGGGAAGCCCCTCCCCGCGCTTTGCCTCCGTCGAGAGCCGCGCATTCGCGCCGGCGCCCTTGAGCTCCATGCAAAGATGCCGCGCGTGTACGCGAATCTCGATCGCGCGGGGCGCGAGCGCGCGTTCCACGAGATCCGCGATCTCCTGCGTCAGGTGTTCTTGCAAACGGGGCACCGTGGCCAGCTCCCGTACGGCGCGGACCAGGGCGCCGGCGCCGCAGATGCGGTCGAGGGGCGCGAAGCGGACCGATGCCTCGCCGATGTAGGGGACGAGGTGGTGCGGGCAGAGTCCGTAGAAGGAGATTCCCTCGATCGTCACGCTCTCGCCGGGGCGCCCCACGAAGGGGAGCGGGCGGAGTACCGGCGGCCCCTCTCGAAGCCCGGACGTACGCTCGGCCAATAGTTCGGCCAGGAGGGCCGCGGTGACCGAATACTCGGGATCGCGGTCTCCGTCGACGCCGATCGACAGGAGGAATCGCTCGAGGGCCGCGACGTCGGGTCCCGTGTGGGGCTTCGGGCCGTGCGCCGCCTTTGCGCGCGCGCCCTCCTTCTTGCCGCGCGGCTTCGCGTGGCCGTTGGCTCGGGAGCGAGGGCTCATAGGCCGAGCGCCTCGGACTCCGCCTGGAGCGCGGCCAGCACGACGCCGACGTGATCGGCGAGCGGCACGCCGAGCTCTGCGGCGCCGGTTTCGATGTCGTCGCGGTTCACGCCGCGGGCGAAGCCCTTCGACTTCATCTTCTTCAGCACGGACTCCACGGTCACCTCCGCCAGGGTCTTGTTCGGCTGCACCAAAGCGGTCGCCGTGATCAAACCGCAGAGTTCGTCGACCGCGAAAAGCGCCTTCGCCATCGGCGTCGTTCGCGGCGTGCCACTGTAGGTCGCGTGGCCTAGGATCGCCTCGATCATCTCGGGCGGGTAGCCCTTCTCCGTCAGGATCCGGCATCCCACGAAGGGATGCTCTTCCCGCGACGGGTGCTTCTCGTAGTCGAAATCGTGGATGAGGCCGGTGGCGCCCCAGAGCGCTTCGTCCCCACCGAGCCGCCTCGCGACCGCGCGCATCGCGGCTTCGACCGCGAGCGCGTGCTTCCTCAAACCGGGCGTCTCCGTGTGCTCGTGGAGGAGGGCCAGGAGGTCGTCGCGGCGCATGGCGGCGCCCGCGGATGTCGGCGGAGGCGTGGTCATGGAAGCGCGAGAGGCGCCCCCAGAGGATAGGGGGCGCCCCTCGGAACGGCAAGCGCGAGGATCGAACGCGGCGGGCGCCGCGTCCCCTTACAGGTCCTTCTTCGTGATCACCGTGGCGCGGAGAACCGTGATCGTCTCCGTTCCCTGGACCGGAACGATGCCGCTCGCGGTCGTGTCGAACGTGATCCGCACGCCGATCTTGGCCTTGTCCTGCACCAGCGCTTCCGCGAGCGCGTCGGACGAGACCTGGGTGCTCACGTTGGTGATGGCGCCGGGTGTGAGCGAGACGGGGATGTCGGCGATCGGAGTGGACGAGAAGACGTCCGACGAGTCGGCCGACGTGATGTAGATCCGAAACGAGGCGGACGCCGTGCCGGTCGTGTTGTCGAACGACGCGGCGATATCCAGCGTGGCGGAGGAAACCTCCGTGACGTCCTCAATCCCTTGGAGGAGGCTCACCTCCTCGCTCGCGACGTCCACCGTCACGCCCGAGAGGCCGCCGGGAATGGGCCCGTACGCCTGCGAGACGTCCGCGGGGTCGAGAAACGAGAGGATGTCGACCGTGAGGATGAGGCTTCGGTCCCCGCATCCGCCCATCAGGAGCGGAAGCAGCGCGAGCACGACGATCCAGCGACGCATGAAGCCTCCTAGTAGAGCGTGAGGGACGCGCTGAGTTCGGTCTGGCGCGTTTCTTCGACGTAACGGCCATGGGAGGCGACCGCGAGATCCAGCCCGATTCCGCCGAAACGGACGCCGGTGCCGCCGGCGACCTGCCAGCGCCCATTCGAGTCGCGGTAGAAGCCGCCCCTCAGCGCGAACTTTCCGACCCACGTCTCGGCCCCCACGTGGACGCCGGTGGAGAGCTCGTTGTCCACCAGGTCGGCCGCGATCGTCGTCGGGCCCATCCGTTTCGCCACGTTGATCGTGGTCGTGGCGGGAATGCGGCTCGTGAAGTCCTCGTCGACGGCGAGAAGGGTCGTCCCGAACTCGTTCAGCGAATCGCTGTAGACGTGCTGCTTCACGGTCGTATCCCAGGAGATCTCGCTCCCCACGTCGTTGATGCCGACGCCGAGTTCGAAGTTGTTCCAGAAGAGGACCGCGCCGACATCGGCGCCGTAGCCGTGGCCCATTCCGCCCGCCTCGCCGACCGCCGCGTAACGCGTTCGGGCAACCATGTCGAAGGCGACCGGATCGCTGCTTCCGAAAAGCGTGTCGCCGGTCGTGACGCCGCCCGCCCCGTCCACCTGCCCGTACGCCAACCCAAGGAGGTACTTGGGCGCCGCGCCGAGATACAGCGAGGTCTCACGATTCCGGCGTGGATCCAGAGCCTTCGGATCCGGCGGATCGCCGTCTTCCTCGCCGACGCCGTCGACGTCTTCGCCCGCGCCCGCCGCGGGCGCGCGGTAGGCGCGGAGCGCGATCCCGGCCTGGAACGCCACCGCGGCCTGCGCCACGCCGTCGTCCACGAGGCCGTACCGCGTGTTCGAAACGAAGGGTTCCGCGTCACGAAGCGCCGCGCGCAGATTCGGATCGAGATCGAATTCGTTCCGCACGTGGACGATCGGCTGCAACTGGACGAAGAAATTCTTGATGCCGAAGCCGATGCCGAAGAGGTGATAGACGCCACCCTGACGCATCGACTCCTCGGGGATCACGCGCCGGACGTCGTCCAGGTCGACGAGGAGCGAGTCGCGCCCCACGAAAATCGAGATGTCGCCCGACACCTCGTCGGGCTTCGAGAGCGAATAGGTCAGCGGCGGGTTCGAAACGAGGTCGAGGATCTCGAAGATGTTGAAGTCGGGATCGTCCGGATCGAATTCCGGCGTGTCTCCCGCCAGTTGAAGGAGCCCCAGTGGAAGCGGGATCGACCCGTAGCCCTCGCCCTTCGGGACCGCGCGGAAGGCGATGTTCGCGGAGCGGGAAGCGCCGTTGTCGCTCGTGGCCACGCCGCCCATG
>Ga0070699_100002217_pt1 | contig 17556 bp, 15 predicted proteins | sample KBSK1503metaG_FD_65473 | JGI IMG/M metagenome (GOLD analysis project Ga0070699, IMG submission 65473) | Corn, switchgrass and miscanthus rhizosphere microbial communities from Kellogg Biological Station, Michigan, USA - KBS K1-50-3 metaG | ecosystem: Host-associated > Plants > Roots >... | reverse complement strand
GGGTCCTCGGAGCAAACCGCCTTCGCGGTTGCGCTGCCGGCGCCGTTCTTCTGCATCCCGCACCGCCGGGTGTCCGCACGAGCGTCCTTGAACGGGCGCCGCACCACCACCACGCGACCGTCGCCTCCGGAGAGACCGGTGCCGACGGACGGCGGCAGCCGCAACGGGACGTCCGTGAACGCACATCCCGCAACGGTGAACGCGAGAACCGAGACGAGCGACCGCATGCAGACCCCCTTGCCTTGAAAGCCGCGTAGCAAGGTTTCGGGTGTGACGTCAACATGCGCCGCGGCATTGCCGGCGCTCGCCCGTCGCCGTTTCCCGGCACCCGCTTGACACCCCGACGACGGAGCCGCTACGGTCCGCCGCCCGGTCACGGGCATGAGCCGGAGGAAGGTCCGACGACGGCACGGGCACGGCCCCGCCGTCCCCGAGAAGGCGACACCGGCCGACCGCCGGGTGGTCGCGTCCTCGAAGGCCACACGGGTCCCGTCCGCTCCCCGTCCCGCACGCGCACCGATCGCGCGTCTCGCTCCGGTCGCGGTCGCGCTCCTCACCGCCATCGCCTACGCGAACGCACCCGGCAACGTGATCGTCCACGACGACCGCTTCTTCTACCCGAGCCGCGGGCCGCTCGACGTCGCGTCCATCGTCGGCTTTTTCCGGCGCGACGTCTGGGGTGCGGCCACCGGAGTCCCGGGTCTCTACCGGCCGTTCCTCCTGCTCTCGCTCGCGATCGACACCGACCTCTTCGCCGGCAGCGCGCTGGCAGCGCATCGGCTGAACGTCGCCCTTCACGTCGGCGCCACTCTCGCGCTCTACGCGTTCGTGCTGACGCTCCTTCGCGGCGCTCAGGTGCGCGCGTCGACGCCGGCAGATGTCGCCCCGCTCGCGGCAGCAGCCGCCGCGGTCGCCTTCGGCGTGCACCCGATCCACACCGAGGCGGTCGATTCGATCTTCAACCGGTCCGAGATCCTGGTGACGATCTGCGTGCTGGCGGCGCTCGGCGTGCTGTGGCGCTGGGAAGAGCGGCGGCGGATGGCCGCCTGGTCGGCGGCGGCAGTGCTGTATCTGGTCGGGCTGTTTTTCCGCGAGAGCGCCGTGTCCCTCCCCGCGCTCGCGGTGTTGCTCCTCGCCCTCATGCGTCCCGAGGGTGGGCTCGGCGCCCGTCGTTTCGCGCCCGCAGCCCTCCTCCTTCTGCCGCTCGTCGTCTATCTGCCGCTCCGCCACGCGGCGCTCGCGGCGGCACCGATCTCCAGCCTGCCACAGCTCTCCGAGACCACACCGCCCACCGGGGCGGGCGCGCGTCTCGCGTTCACCCTCGGGAGTCTCTCCGAGTACGCGCGGATGGTCGCCTGGCCCCATCCCTTGCGCGTCTCGTACGAGGACTTCGCCGGCGGCAACGCGCTGCTCGCCGTGCTGGTCAACGGCACGCTCCTGGGACTGGCAGTCCTCGCACGGCGGCGCATGCCCGCACTCGCCTTCGGGATCGGCTTCTTCTACCTCGCGCTGGCGCCGTCCACGCGCGTTCTCACCGACCCGGGCTTCGCGCTCTCGGTCGGAGGCCGTGTGCTCTTCCATGCCGATGCTGCCGTGACGCCGCTCGCCGAGCGCATCGTCTACCTGCCGTCGGCGGGTCTCGCCGTGCCCCTGGCCTTCGGCCTCGCCGCACTGGGTCGCCGCCACGGCCCGCCCGCCGTCGTCGGGCTCGGCTTGGCGCTGGTCCTCCTGCTCGGGCCACTGACGCTGGCGCGCAACCTCGCCTGGCACCGTGGCCTGTCGCTGGCGGAGGCGGAGGTCCAGGCCGCTCCCGAGAGCGGCGACGCCTGGCGAATGTACGTCGGCATCCTGTTCGACGAGGGCAGCCATGCCGAGATCGCGGACATCTGCGACAAGCACGCCGGCGCCCATCCGCGCAGCGCGCAGCTGCAGAACAGCTGCGGCTCCGCCTACGGCCAGCTCGACCGCCTCGACGACGCCGTCGCGGCCTACCGCCGGGCCATCGACGCGGGCCTCGCGACCACCGGGCACGCCAACCTCGGTCGCGTGTATGCGCGGCTCGGGCGCACCGAGGAGGCCGAGCGGGAGTTCGAGCTCGCGGCCGAGGCCGAGAAGGACCCGGCGGCGCACCACTACCGCCTGGGACTGCTCATCGAGCGGTTTCATCCGGAGCGACTCGGCGACGCGGCGGCGGAGTATCGCCGCGCGTTGCAGCTGCGGCCGGGCTACGCGACGGCGCAGGAGGCGCTCCACCGGGTCGGCGGCCGGTAGCCGCGGCATCGGGCGAAAAAAAACCCCGATAGCCGTTCCGGCTGTGTGCCGGCCCGCCGGTGACACGCGGGGGCTATCGGGGTTCGGTGGTGCCTGGGTCCCCGTACGGGCGACCCAGCGACGTTTCTGTGGGTCCTACCCTAGGGGGCAACCACCTCACAGATCACCGTAGGGGAATACGTCACTGGATCACCTCCTTTCTTCGGCGAGAAGACCGGGCGAGCCCATGCCCCGCCGCCGGGATCGGACCGCCGCTACCCTTTCCCGGCCCCGACCACCGGCACATCCGGCGCTGGGGCCTGTGTGGACCCCGATCGGGAACCATGCCGCGAGGCTACCCTCGCCGTGGGATCCTGTCCACTAGCCGCACCGGCTCGACTCTTGCATCCTATAAAAGTACAGGTGCGCTCATGCGACTCGAGGTCGGAATGCTCGTAATCGCTCTTTCCATGCTCGTGAGCGGGCAGCTGGCGAGCGGAGGCGACTCGCCGCAGGCGCGGCGCGTCACCGGCACGGTCACGCGCGTCGACCGTGCGAGTGGCCACGTCTCGGTGCATGCCGAGGGTCGCGAGGTCGAGGTGCAGCTCACACCCGCGAAGGCCCGACACCTCAAGCGCGGCGACCGGATCGCCGTGTGGCTTCCGGGGCAGCAACCGGAAGTCCGGGACCCGAAGTGGTCGAAGCTGCGCGGCGACCCCGGCCCGCCAGCCGCCGCCGTCCCCCCACCGGCAGGCTTATCCCGTGGGTCCGGGCATGGGCCCGATCGGCGCCGGCTCCCCGAACGCCGGGCCGGGATCGCCGGTCGGGGCAGACGGCGCTCGATAGTTAGCCGATCCGAGACTGCGTCTCGGGTCGGGATCGGAAGCGAGCGTGCGACGTTACGCGGATAAGGCGGACGTCATGCCGCGGCCGGCGAAGCCGGCGCGGCACCCTTGCCGAGCGTTGACGCGGGCCGTTCGGACCGCACATCGGCGGCGGGAAGCAACGGTTGACGCCGGTTCTGCCGGCGGCTTTGATGCCGCCCGTGGCCGCCCGGATCGACGTCATTCCGGAGAGCGAGCACGAGTTCAGGGTCACGGTGACCGAGGGGACGGGTCGGACCGTTCATCGGGTCACCGTGTCCGAGCCCTACTACCGGAAGCTCACCGGCCGCCGCGTCACCGCCGAGGAGTTGGTCCGGCTCTCCTTCGAGTTCCTCCTCGCGCACGAGCCGAAGGAGTCGATCCTGCAGACCTTCGACCTGCCCGTGATCGGCCGCTACTTCCCGGAGTTCGAGCGCGAGATGAAACGGCGCCTCGAGTCGGGCGCGTCGGAGTAGACGCCATGGAGGACGACGAGCTGCGAGACCCTCATCTGAGCCGCCGGGCGTTCCTGCGCGGGGCGTCGGCGGGTCTCGCCGCCGGCGGCCTCACGCTCGCCGGTGGGTGCAAGTACGGGACGCAGCTCTTCCTGATCAGTGAGCCGCCGAAGGCGGAGTCGCAGCGGCCCGCCTGGGCGGGGTCGCGCGTGCAGCGCTACCGGCCGCTCGGCCGCACCGGCTTCCAGATGTCCGACATCTCCTTCGGCTGCGGGGGCCTGGACGACGCAGCCGTCGCGCGGCGAGGCGTGGAGCGCGGCATCACCTACTTCGACACGTCGCCCGACTACTCCCGGGCCGGCTCGGAGATCGCGCTCGGAACCGGCATCCGCGGCACACCGCGCGACCGGCTGTTCGTCGTCTCCAAGTTCTGCACCGCCGACGGCCATCTCGCGACGGACACGCCGGTGCCGGTCGTCATCGAATCGGTCGAGGCGAGCCTCCGCCGGCTCGGCACCGACTACCTCGACCTCTGCCACATCCACGCCTGCAACTCGCTCGACCGCCTGATGGCTCCCAACATCCACGAGGCGTTCGACCGGCTGAAGCAGGCGGGCAAGGTCCGCTTCATCGGGGTGTCGAGCCACACCCCGGACCTCGAGACGGTGATGGCGCACGCCGTCGACAGCGGGCGCTTCGACGTCATCATGGTCGCCTACAACTTCCGGAACTGGCCGGACCTGAGCAACATCTTCCGGCGGGCGCACGAGAAGGGTGTCGGGGTCGTCGCGATGAAGACGCTCAAGGGCGCCCGGCACAGCCAGCTCGCCGACTTCACGCCCACCGAGCGCGAGTCGTTCGCGCAGGCGGCGTTCAAGTGGGTGCTCTCCAACCCTGACGTCAGCGGGCTGGTCGTCACCATGAGCCGATCCGAGCAGATCGACGAGTACCTCTATGCGTCGGGCCAGGAGGTGACCGCCTCGGACGTGAGCCTGCTCGAGAAGTACGACCGGCTCGTCGCCCGCGACTACTGCCGGCCGGGATGCGGCGAATGCCTCGACGCCTGTCCGTACGGCGTGCCGGTCGACGACGTGCTGCGCTACGCGATGTACGCGGACAGCTACGGTCAGGAGCGGGAAGCCTCCCGCCTCTACCGCCAGCTCGACCCCGGCCGGCGCGCCGATCACTGCGCCGGGTGCAGCGCGCCGTGCGAGCGCGCGTGTCCGTTCGATCTTCCCATCCGGGAGAAGATGGCGCACGCGCATCGCCGGCTGGCATGCGCCTGAGCGGACGGGTCCTCGCCGTCGCGACCGCGATCGTGGTCGCGACCGCCGCTGCGCGCGGGCATGCGGCCGTCCGGCGGCTCGCCGAGCGCGGGCCGCCGACGCTGGTCGTCGGAGGGCTCTTCACGCTCATGTCACCGCCGCTCATGCTGGTGAACGGCCTCCGGCGCCGGAGCATCCGGCTTCCGGCCTGTCAGCTGGCACACGGCGTGAAGATGCTGGTCGCCGGCACGGTGCTCCTTCCGGCCGGGCTCGCACTCGCGCCGTTCGCCTCGGACGCCATACCGGGCGCGTGGATGGACGGCATCGTGGACGCGATGCAGGAGGACTACTGCACGCGTCCCGTTGCCAGCGTCATGCCGTAGCTCGGCCGTCACGGGCAGGGCCGATTCGCGGGTCGCGGCCGGCAGACCAGCATGAGCGTGTCGCCGTCGGTCGGAGGATTGGCGCCGGGCGCGCGAGCCACGACCCGCAGCCGAACACGCCCGGGCCGATCGGGGTGGATGCCGTCGCGGTGGGTCGGGACCGCGACGTCGACGAAATCGCCGCACGACGATTTCCGCAGATCCATCCCCTTCGCGAGCGCCGAAAACTGCGGCGGCACCACATGGATGCTCCGGAGACCGCTCCTGGGCGGCTTGCATACCGGGATGTTCGGGTCGTTCTGGTTCACGCAGAGCCGGATCCTGAACGCGCAGAAGCCATTGCCACACTCGCCGTCCCGGTCGCAGGGGTCGCCATCGACGCAATCCACCCGTGGGGGCGCGCCCGGTAGGCTCGTGGCCGTGACTCCGTCGAACTCCGAGTAGCAGTCGGCTCTGCCCCCGGACCCGCCGGCTATCCGCCCCCCTCCCGGTGGGACGGGAAGGGTCGTGGTCGTCGTGGCCCTTGGAACCGTCGTCGCCGTAGAGGAGGTCGACGACGTGCTCGTCGTAGACGTCGCCCGAGTGGACGTGGTCGAGGAGCTGGTCGTGCTCGTCGCCGATGGCACCGTGGTCGCGGTGGTCGTCGTCGTGGTCGAGGAGGTCGTGGTGTTGGGACGAGTGGTGCTCGTCGTGGTCGCCGCAGGGATCGTGGTCGATGAGCTCGTGGTCGTGCTCGTGTGCGTGGTGGACGTCGAGCTCGTCGTCGTCGATGCGGCGACCGTCGAGGTGGTCGTTGTCGCCCGAGTCGTGGTGGTTGTCGTCGTCGTGGCGCCTCCAAACGGAACGCAGGGGCCGGGGTCCGTCGTCACCTGGGTCTGCGGGCTGCCAGCACCGTTGTTCGTTGGCGTGGGGACCCGGAGCATGAAGTCCGTGGCGTTGTTGCCGGTGGCACTCACGCGGGTGAGGCTGTTGGTGTCGTCACCGGCCGTCAGGGCCGTCGGCGTGCCCGACGGCGGCGTGCCATCGTGCGTGGAGGTCTTGGTCGGCCCCGTGTAGCCGCCGTAGGCGACGCAATCGACATACTGGTTCGGGTCGCCGGGATTCCACGAGGCGGGATCGGCAGGCACGATACCCGGCGCGCCCCAGCAGACCATGCCGCAGTCGGGGTCGATGTCCCCGAACGTGAAGTTGTCCCAGTAGAAGTCGGCGTGTGTCCCGGTTGCCGCGAAGAACGTGGCGTCGTCCGGGCTGGCCATCAGCCAGCGGGCTCCCGCGCCCTGGTTCGGCACGTTCACCGGCACCTGCATGAGGACCTGGCACGCCGTGAAGTCGCAGTTGAACGCCGTCAGCCGGGTCATGGCGACCACGTTCTGAAAGGGGGAGGTCATCCGGACCTCCACGAACTGGACGTCGGGGTCCAAATTGAGCCCGGACATCAGCTCGTCGATCACTGTCAGGTGAAAAAAGGCGTGGGCGCCGGCGGGAGCGAGCACCCAGAAAAGCGCAGCGACTCCAGCGCCCCGGGGTAGCCAGCTGCAGAGCGCAGCGGCGAGCAGCACGCCCCGCGTCTTCGCCATAACGCCTTTCCTTCTGTCGGCGCCGACTTCGGACCGGGGGCGAGCCCGAAGATGAGAAATTCAGCGGGACCGTACCGCCGTCGAGTCTCGCGGGTCAAGTAGGAGGGATGGCAAAGTAATTTCCTTTTTTCCAGTTGCGATAACGCTCAGCCAGCTCCACATTTCGCTCCGCAGACGAACGGTAGCGAAGGCGATCACGGGAAGACCTCCACCTCGGACAGCACCGCGTAGTGGTCGGAGGGCCAGAGTGGCTTCCCGTCGGCTCCGCGGCCCGGCCGGTCGAGGATGACGCGGCTCGCGCGTACGCGCACTGGTGCCTCCGTCCCCGAGGCGACGAGGACGTAGTCCGTTCGCCGCCGCGCCACGGGAGCTTCGGTCCGGACCGGCTGCCACACGGTGAAGCCCGGGGCGTCGGGATTCGCCGTGCCGAACGTGTCGACCAGACCGTCGTCGGCGAGGAGACGCTTCACCCCCGAGGTCTCGGGGATGGCATTGAGGTCCGCCATCAGGATCAGCGGCGCCCGCCCCTGTCGTTCCTTGAGGAGCTTGGTCAGGCTCCTCAGCTGACACGTGCTGCTTCCGGTGTGCGTGGAGCAGGCGTCGAGCGGGCCCCACGGCGTGTCCAACGTGGCGCAGACGAGCACGCGCCCGTACCAGTGATCGCACGAGGCCACGGGCACCACGTTCCAAGCGGCGATCGGAAACCGGCTGAGGACGGCCGGACCTTCGTCGAATCCCATCACCCAGCTCGCGAGGCGTCCCACCCAGCGATAGCCCGCGGGAGCGCGCACGTAGTGGAGGCCGAGCGCCGCGGCGAGCCGGCCCGCGACGTCACCCCGTTTCCTTCCCGATGACGCTTCCTGCAAGCCGATCACGTCGACGTCGAGGGCGCGCAGGCCCTCGACGGCCATGGCGAGTCGCTCGTCGAGGTGCTGGCCGTCGCCGCCCCGGAAGCCGAAGCCGCCATGAAGCACGTTGAAGGTGACGACGCGGAGCGGCCGTGGCGAATCCGCGCCCGACAGTGGCGGGGCGAACAGGGCCAACAGGGCGCAACCAGCGAGGACTCGAACGCACCGCATCGACCCGCCGCCTCCACGGCAGTGTACCCGAGCACCCGGACAGACTCGAACGAGCCCCGACGCCCGCGCTCTCCTGGATCGTTCTTCCGCCACGGTCTATCGTCTCTCGAATGGGGAGTGGCCGGGCGGGGGTCGTCCTCGGCCTGCTCGGCGCGCTGACGATCCAGGGCTGCCCGCCGCATGACGCGCGCGGGGGGTCGCGAGTCGGGCGCGTGGCCGGGACGGTCCACGCCTCGAACGCCGACGCTGCGCTCGAACGCGCGGCCTACGACTTGGTGAACCGGCACCGGCGCGCCCGCGGTCTCGCCCCGCTCGCCCTGGATCCGCGCATCACCCAGCAGGCCCGGCGCCACAGCCTGGCCATGGCTGAGGGCAGGACGCCCTTCGGACACGACGGGTTCACCGATCGTGTCGACGCCCTCGGTCACGTCATGCCGTACCGGCGCAGCGCCGAGAACGTCGCCTCGAACAAGGGCCATCGCGACCCGGCAGCCGAAGCGGTGCGCGGCTGGCTCGCGAGCCGGCCGCACCGGGAGAACATCGAGGGCCCGTACAGCCTGACCGGCATCGGGGTCGCGCGCAGCGGCGCAGGCGAAGTCTTCTTCACCCAGCTCTTCATCGGGCGCTGACCAAGGAGGAGACGACATGTCGGACACCGGGAACCTCGCCGCTCGCATCCAGGCGCTCGAGGACGTCGAGGCGATCAAGCGCCTGAAGCACCGCTACTGGCGCTGCCTGGATCAGAAGCGCTGGGACGAGCTGGCGACCTGCTTCGCCGCGGACGCGACCGTCGACTACGGCAGCGGCCGCTACCGGTTCCAGGGCGTCGACGCGATCATGCACTTCCTCCGTACGTCGCTCGGCGTGGAATCGGGCACGCTCGGCATCCACCACGGCGGCCATCCCGAGATCGAGCTCCTCGGCCCGACCGCGGCGCGCGGCAGCTGGGTGCTCTACAACTTCCTCTTCAACCCCGGCCAGAAGCGGAACGTGCGCATCGGCGCCTACTACGCCGACGAGTACGTGAAGGTCGGTGCGGAGTGGAAGATCCGCCACACCGGCTACGCGGCGCTCTTTCACGAGGAGTGGAGTCGCGACGACACGCCGAGCCTCAAGGTGCTCGTCCCGTGAGGCCTGCGAGGGTGGCTTGCGACGGCTCGGCACGCGGGATACGTGCGGGGCATGATCGACCTCCACTACTGGCCCACGCCGAACGGCTGGAAGATCTCCATCATGCTCGAGGAGTGCGGCCTGCCGTACACCGTGAAGCCGGTGAACATCGGCCGCGGCGAGCAGTTCTCGCCGGCGTTTCTCCGGCTCTCACCCAACAACCGCATGCCGGCCATCGTCGACCACGATCCTCCCGGCGGCGGCGAGCCGGTCTCGATCTTCGAGAGCGCGGCGATCCTCCAGTATCTCGCCGAGAAGACCGGCCGGTTCATGCCGCGCGACGTCCGCGGCAAGTACGAGGTGCTCCAGTGGGTGGCCTGGCAGGTCGCGAACCTCGGCCCCGTGGCCGGGCAGCTCAATCACTTCGCGAACTACGCCGCGGACAAGATCCCGTACGCGATCGATCGTTTCACGAACGAGATGAACCGCCTGCTCGGCGTGCTCGAGCGCCGCCTCACCGACCGGCCCTACCTGGCGGGCGAGTACTCGATCGCCGACATGGCGACCTGGTCCTGGGTCTTCCCCGAGTACCAGGGAAGGAAGGTTCTCGCCGATTTTCCTCAGGTCGCGCGCTGGTGGGACACCGTCGCGAGCCGGCCCGCCGTGAAGAAGGGTCGCGCCGTCGGCGAGGAGCTCCGGCGCGGCGCCACCACGCTCGACGACGAGGCACGGCGGGTCCTGTTCGGACAGACGGCCGCGAGCGTGACCAAGGCGGAAGGGGAGCGGGGCGCCGGAGGGACGCGGCCCACCAGCTGACCCGCCGCGCGATACGCCTTGACGACACATCCGCGGGCGGCGTAGCAACGCGCCGGCGATGATGGCGAACCAGAGCGCGGCCGCGTTCCGCGCCTTGCTCGACGTCCTCCGCGACGCCGAACAGACCTTCGCAATGGGTCCGCGCGCAGTCGCGGATGAGGTCGGCGTGACGGAAGGCTACCGCCACCTCACGCACCTGCTCGGGTACGCCCTCGACCTCTACCTGGAAGCCGACCCCGAGCGACCGGAGTTCGTGCCGCTCGCCTCGCCGACGCAGAAGATTCTCGGCGACAACGTGGACTCGCTCTACCACTTCGCGCCGCTGCGTGGCGATCGCGGCTATCGTATCCGGGGCGTGCGCGGCAACGGCGTCTACCTCGCCTTCTGCGTCTACGGCGGCAAGCCGGACGGCGAATGGTCCGAGCGCGTGGTGGCGAATGTCTCGCAGCGCGAGCTCTCCTTCGCGCCCGGCGGGGAGTTCGAGCTGGTGCTGAGCTCGGTGAGCGGGGGGGACGGGGACTGGATCCGCCTCGAGCCCGACGCGGTGTGCGTCATCGCGCGCGAGTACTTCGCCGAGCGGGGCGCGGCGCCGAGCCGCTTCCGGATCGAGGCTCTCGACCCGGCGCCGCCGCCGGCTCCGCTCGACGACGCCGCGCTCGCGCGCCGCCTGCGCGCCGTCGCGACGTTCGTCCGCGAGACGATTGCCGTCGTCCCGCTCCCCGCGCTTCCGCCGAACGTCATCGGCCCGCCGATGCCGTGGAGCCCGTACGCGCCCGGCTGGGGGACGCCGGACAACATCTATGCACTCGGCGCCTTCCAGCTCGCGCCCGACGAGGCGCTCGTGATCGAGGGCCGCTCGCCGCGCTGCACCTACTGGGGCGTCCAGCTCTGGAACCGCTACATGCAGTCGCTCGAGTACCGCCATCGTCGCGTGTCGATCAACGGCGCCCAGGCGGTGCTCGAGCCCGGCGGCTCCTTCCGCATCGTGGTGGCGCACCGCGACCCCGGCGTGCCCAACCGCCTCGACCCGGCGGGGCACGCCGAGGGGCTCGTCTTCTGCCGCTGGCTGCAGGCGGAGGAGATGCCCGAGCAGCCGACGTCGCGCGTGGTGCCGGTCGACTCACTCCGCCGCCAGCCTACGTGACCGAGCGGCCAGTGCAGGCGGGCGGTGCCAGCCCCCCACCTTCAGGCGCGACTCAGCTCGAGGCCGAGTCGGCTTCCGCGAGTTGTGCGCCAGAAAAACAGGGTGCCGCTTGACCGCGAGCGGCACAGGCAGCGCGCTGCGACCTATGGTTCCGCGGCGATCCCGAATCGCTCCTGGTAGGCGGCGTAGCGCCGCCGCTCGACCGCCTCGTCGAGCCCCGCCGACGCCAGGCTGTAGCGGTGACCGCCGTGCTTGCCGGCCGGATTTTCGTGCAGGAAGCGACGCATGGACGCCTCCGCATCCGCGTCGAGCGTGAGGTCGAAGTGGGCGTAGATTCGTCGCACCATGCCGATCTCGTCGCGCATGAACTCGCCGAAGTGCATGTCGAAGACGCGCGCCTCGGGCGGCAGGCCGCGTGCGCGCACCGCCATGCTCTTCGCCAGCCCCTCGGCGAGGCGCGCCGTCCAGGCCGCGCCGATCGCCAATGGATCGATCCGGTCGCTCGCCAGGCTGCGCAGCAGCGTGACCAGGCTCGCGAGGGAAGCGATGACCTTCAGCGGATCCCGATGCGTCTGGACGATGCGAGCGTCCGGATACACGGCGAGGAGCGCATCGAGCGCCCAGAGGTGTCCGGGCGACTTGAGCGCCCAGCGCTCGGCGGGACAGCGCCATTGGAGGTACTGGAGCTGGCGGCGGTGCGAGGCGTACACCCAGCGCAGGTCGGCCGCATGCAGCCAGGCGTCGTAGCTCGGCACGTCGTGCGTGGTGGCGAAGAGCATGCTCGCGAAGTCGTGCGCGGTGAGCGCGACGCACTCCTGCGGCAGCTCGGCGCCCATCGGATGCATCGCCTTGAATCCGGGGATGACCCGGTCGACGCCGGAGAAGTGCTTCTCCACCTGCGCGATGCGCGGGTCGGTCCGGTACGTCGGCCGCTCGGGCGGCGGCCAGGGGTGCATCACCTCCCAGGTCATCGGGACCCGGTTGGCGGGGTCCTGGGCCAGGAGCTCGTGGAGGATGGTCGTGCCGGTGCGCGGCAGGCCAACGATGAAGACCGGCCGTCGGATCTCCTGCCGTTCGATCTCCGGATGGCGGCGGCATGTGTCGACGATCCGGAGGCGGTTCTCGAGCAGGCGTGTGCAATCCGCGCGCGCGATCACGCGGCCGAGCAGCGTGAGCGCGGCCTCGTGCTCGAGGGCGTCGAGGAGGCGCCGGAGAGGCTCGCGGAAGACGCCGTCGCCGAAGTCGTCGAGTCCCGTCCGGCGCGACGCCCGGGCAAGGAGGGAGGCGTCGTCGAGGCGAACGAGAGTCAGGCCAGCGGCACTGAGCGCCCGTCCCGTGCCATTCAGCAGCCGCAGGCCGAGCGGGCGGTGCGGTCGCGAGCGCCGCTTCAAGGTGTGGACCTACCGGGAGTTCCGGACGACCTGGCGCCGGCCCGACGGCTCGCGGATTCCACTCGCGGTGTAGGCCGCGCCCGGCTACGGTGACGGCGGCCCTGCGCGCTCCACCGTGACCGGGAGGCCGTTCAAGACGGCGTTCCCCGAGAGCGGGTCGAGCGCCAGCTCGTCCGCGAGGCGGTTGCTGTTCGCGCCCGCGTGCGCCGAGGCGACGCCGAGGCGGACGCCTGGAAGGTCGTGCCCCCAGCCGTGGGGGATGCTCACCACGCCCGGCATCACCCCCTCGGTCACCTCGACCGGCAGCTCGATCGCCCCGGCGCGCGACGTGACGCGCGCGAGCTCGCCGTCGGCGATCCCGAGGCGCGCCGCATCCGAAGGATGGAGCAGCGCGGTGCACCGCGGGTTGCCCTTCACGAGCACGTGCAGGTTGTGCATCCACGAGTTGTTCGACCGCAGATCACGACGGCCGATGAGCAGCATCTCGCCGTCGGGGCGTCCGAGCCCCGCCCGTAGCCGCTCGACGTCGGCGGCGATGGCCTCGGGCGCGAGCTCGATCTTCCCGGACGGGGTGCGCAGCACCTCGGGGATGCGCGGCTCGAGCGGGCCCAGGTCGATGCCGTGGGGGCTCGCTTCGACGGCGGCGAGGGTGAGTCCCCCGGGCTTCGCCCCGAAGGCATCCCCGTACGGACCGGTCCGCAGCATGAGGTCGAGGAGGCGCTCCGGACCGCGACGGGCCGCGAGCACGGCGAGGATCTCCGCCGGGTCCCGGCCGTGGATCGGCGACGCGGGCGCCGAGACGTCGTGCTCCACCCGCTGGGTCACGACGAGATCGTCGAGCGCCGCGACGTCCGCATCTCCGTCCTGGCCGGCGACGATCGCTGCGAGGCGGAGGACCGTCTGCCACTCGGGCGGCTGCCCCGCGGGCGGCTCGAAGGTGGGCGGCGAATAGGTGGCGACGTTGCGGATCGCGAGCTGTCGCAGGATCACGTCGTAGTGAGACTGTTCGAGGGGGGAGAGGCCGGGCAGGATCACGTCGGCGTGGCGCGTCGTCTCGTTGACGTAGATGTCGAGGCTCACCATGAACTCGAGCGAGGCGAGCGCGCGGTCGAGACGCGCACCGTTGGGGGTGCTCAGCACGGGGTTGCCGGCGACCGTGACGAGCGCCCGGATCTGGCCGTCGCCGGGGGTCTCGATCTCCTCGGCGAGGCAGGCCGCCGGAAACTCGCCGTACACCTCGGGGACGTCGCGCACCCGGCTCCGGCGCCGACCGAAGCGCACCCCCTTCCCTCTTCCCGCCTGGCCGCGCGTGTGTGGGCTGCCGGTCGCGGCGCGGGTGAACATCGCGCCGCCCGGCTGGTCGAGGTGGCCGGTCAGCACGTTGATCACGTCGACCAGCCAGCTCGCGAGCGTCCCGAACTCCTGCGTGCAGGTACCGATGCGGGCGTAGACGGCGGCGCGCTCTGCCCGCGCGAGCTCGCGCGCCAGCCGGCGGATGGTCGCGGCGTCGATGCCGCAGCGCCCGGCGACGGCCTCGGGGGCGAAGGGCCGTGCGAGCGCCTCCACCTGCTCGACTCCGACCGCGTGCTCGGCGAGACGGCCGAGCCGCACGAGACCCTCGGCAAAGAGCGTGTGGACGATGCCAAAGAGGAAGTAGGCGTCCGTCCCCGGCCGGATGAAGTGGTGCTCGCTCGCCTCCGTCGCCGTGCGCGTGCGCCGCGGATCGACGACCACCACCGTCCCGCCGCGCCGCCGGATGGCGCGCAGCCGGCCGGGCACGTCGGGCGCGGTCATCAGGCTCCCGTTGGACACGAAGGGATTGGCGCCGAGGACGAGCAGATAGTCGGTTCGGTCGACGTCCGGTACGGGCGTGCTGAGCATCGTGCCGAACATGAGCCCCACCGCCACCTGCTTCGGCATCTGGTCGACGGTGCTGGCCGAATACAGGTTCTTGGTCCCGAGCAGGCGGAGGAACACCTGGCCGTAGAGGCTGAGTGCCAGGCTGTGCACGCTCGGGTTCCCGAGGTACACCGCGACCGCATCGCGGCCGCGTTCGCGGAGGATGGGGACGAGGCGCCGCTCGATCTCGGCGAAGGCGTCGTCCCAGGTCGCGGGCTCGAGGGTCCCGTTGCGCCGGACGAGGGGAGTGCGCAGGCGGTCCGGGTCGGCGTCGAGCTCCTTCAAGGCATAGGCCTTCGGGCAGATGAAGCCGCGGCTGAAGACGTCCGCCTCGTCGCCCCGGATGCTCACGACCTCTCGGCCCCGGGTGCGGATCTCGAGCCCGCAGGTCGCCTCGCAGAGGGGACAGACGCGATAGCTGGTGCGTTCGTCAGGCATCCCGTGGCCTCCCGGCGTTCATCGGGCGCTGGAGACGCGCACCCGGCGACGCTTCATGCACACGGGCTTAGCGGAGACTGAAGGACCGTGCCAGGGGTGCGGTGGGGATGTGAGGCGCCGCGGTGGCCGCCGGGATCAACGAGGAAACGACTTGCGGACCTTGGCCAGATCGAGGACGAATCCAGGGATCGCCTCGCCCGCGAAGCGCTTGCCTCCGGGCTCGATCTCGACGTAGCGGCCCGCGCGCAGCCGCCAGAACGTCATCGCGTCACGCTCCGGGTCCATGAGCCAGTACTCGAGGATGCCGAAGCGCTCGTAGTCCGCCTTCTTCGTGATGCGGTCGTAGCGCCGCGAGCCCTGGGACACGACCTCGACGGCCAGCGCCGGAGGACCGACGAGGCGGTCGCCCGCGCGAGCCCAGTGCTCAGCCGTCATGAAGAGCGCCTCCGGCCGGTAGACGCAGTCACGGCCCTTCGCGCGGCCGAGGTGCATGTCGGTCTCCGCGAGGAGCTGTCCGATCGGACGCCGAGTGAGAAACACGTTGATCTGCCTGATGATCTCCATCGCGACGGCCTGATGCCGCAGGCGCGGGCTCGGCGACGTCACCACCACCCCCTCGACCAGCTCGTAGCGGTACCCGTCGTCGGGCCGGTCGAAGAATTCGTCCGCCGTCATGCGAAGCCCCTGGAGGGTCCCCTCGGCGCGCGCCTCGGCCCAGCCGGGCTCCATCAGGATTGGGTCGTTGGGGTGACGATCCGCCTCGGTCAATCGCTGCTCCCATGCATGCGCCCGCCGGCGCATCGTTCGTGGGCGGGACTTCCAACCAGCCGAAGGTCGCCGGGCTCGCCTCACAGCGCGTGATGCTAGCGCCGTGCACGCCGCCTCCGCAACGACGAGGGACGGTGATCCGCCGCCCGCGTCAGTGGCGACGCCGGAGCACGAGCGTCGAGCCCTGTCGTTGCATGTCGAAGCGGCCGAGGAAGCTCATGCCGAGCAGCCCCACCGGCAGGGTATCGTTGTCGACGACCATCGCGTCGACGTCGCGCACCGTCGTGTCGCCGATGCGGATCGCGTCGAGTGACATCCGCCAGCCGTTCACGACCCCGTTCGCGGTGCCGGTCCGAATGGGCGTGCCGCGGCGATAGTCGAGACCGATGCGCTGCGCATCCGCGCGCGAGAGCGTCGTCAACGTGGCGCCCGTGTCGACGACGAAGCGCACGGACCGGCCGTTCACGGTTCCGCTCGTGAAGAACTGTCCGTGCGGGTCGGCCTCGAGTGTCACGCTCGTGCTCCCGCCGCCATCGCCGTCCGACGGCGAAGCGGCCACGAGCGGCAGCGTTTTCGTGATCCCGTCGACGCTCAGCACCGCGCCAGCGCGATCCGCCCGCAGCAGCTTGACACCGTCGACCGTCTCGCCGACCTCGATCGTGACTGGCGCGCCCCGGTCGATCACGACGTCGGCGCTGCGGCCCGGCGTGATGGCCACGACCCGCACGTCGGCCGCCAGGCAGACCGCAGGGAGGAGCACGGCGCCAGCGGCGCACGGCCACCAGCGACGACGCCACACCGTGCCGAGCTCAGGCATGCAAAAAGGGTAAGGCGTGGGGCTCTTCCGTTCAAGCGACGCGCCGTGGACGGACCGAGGCCCCCTCTTGATTCGGCCCGCCGTGTGAGCGAGGCAAGGATGTCATGGGGCTCGAGCTCAACGGCATTGCCCACATCCAGCTCACCGTGCGCGACCCGGGCTGCATCCCGTTCTGGGAGAAGCTCTGCCACTTCCTCGCGATGAGGACGCTCATCAGGAGCGACGAGATCGTTTACTGCATCGGGAGCCGCACCGGAGTCCTCGTGCGCGCCGACCCGGAGGCGAACAGCCGCGGCCCCTTCGACCAGCAGCGCGCCGGGCTGCATCATTTCTGCTTCCGCGCGCGGGAGCGCGGGGACGTCGATGCGATCCATCGCTTCGTCGCCGACGACCTCGGCGCGAAGGTCGTGCATCCTCCCGAGGACGCGCCGCACTTCGCGCCCGGCTACTACTCGGTCCTGTTCGAGGATCCGGACGGGATCCGCGTCGAGGTGAACCACGTCCCCGGCAAGGGGCACCTCGGGGCAGAGGGGCGGCTCGGTCCCGGTGGCGAGGGGCCGGCCGACCACTACGGAGAGGGCGGGCTCGCGGGCGGTCGCCCCCGTCGCGGTTGATCGGATGGTCGAATCGACGATCAACTACCTCGCCGCGATGCCGGAGCGGCCCTTCTTCTACCTGTACGATCCCCCGGCGGGGGAACCGAGGCGGAACACGAAGGGCGACCGCCACACGGTGGCGGTGCGCGACGCCCGCCAGCTCGACCCGCCGCCATCGCTCGACGAGGAGGGGTTCATGCTCGTCCGCCACGCGACGGCGGTCGAGGACCTGTACGACGAGAGCACCGTCAAGCGCGTCTACTATCCCGAGGTCGAGGCGCTGGTGAAAGAGGCGACCGGCGCCGCGCGCGTCGTCGCGTTCGACCACAACGTGCGCAACGCCACGCGGTCCGAACGCGGCGAGAACGGCGTACAAGGGCCGGTGCGATACGCCCACAACGACTACACCGAGCGGTCGGCGCCGCAGCGGGTGCGTGACCTCTTCGGCGCCGAGGCCGAGCGGCTGCTCGGGAGCCGCTTCGCCGTCATCAACGTCTGGAAGCCGATTCGCGGCCCGGTCGAGCAGGCGCCGCTCGCGGTGTGCCACGCGCGCACGATCGGCTCGGGGGATTTCGTCCCCAGCGATCTCCGCTATCGAGACCGGACGGGCGAGGTCTACTCGCTCCGCTTCAGTCCGAGTCACGCCTGGTTCTACTTCCCGGAGATGCAGGCCGACGAGGTGTTGCTCCTCAAGTGCTTCGACTC
>Ga0070699_100002216_pt1 | contig 17564 bp, 11 predicted proteins | sample KBSK1503metaG_FD_65473 | JGI IMG/M metagenome (GOLD analysis project Ga0070699, IMG submission 65473) | Corn, switchgrass and miscanthus rhizosphere microbial communities from Kellogg Biological Station, Michigan, USA - KBS K1-50-3 metaG | ecosystem: Host-associated > Plants > Roots >... | reverse complement strand
GCCTGGCTGCGGGAGATCGTCAAGGACTGGGCCCGCTCCACCCGGCCATACCTGCAGCGGCTGCGGGAAACGCTGCGCGCCTGCCAGGCCGCCTCGCACGCGCTCATCACCGCCGGGCCCGCCGGCCCGGCCAGCCTGGGCGCCGGCGACTTCACCCGCATCCTGGATGCGATCAGCGCGCAGCGGCGCACCGACGGCGATCTTTACTCAGCTAACCACCGCAACCTGATGATCTACCAGTTCTGCCAGGTCATCGAGCATGGCCGTGCCAGCGGGCTGATGAGCGCGGTGCCCGACCCGTTCCGCCCCGCGACCCGGCACCGGGTCCGCGAGGACCCCAACGAGGACGAGCTGGGCAAGGCCCTGCCCGAGACGGTGATCCGCCAGCTCGACGCCAGCCTGCACCTGCCCGGGCCGGCCGGGCGGGCCGGGGCGATCGCCGCGGCCGACCTGCAGCGGATGCACCAGGTCATCTACCAGATCCTGCGCGACACCGGGCGGCGCCCCGGTGAGGTAGTCAGCCTGCGGGCCGGCTGCGTGGAGGTGACCGGCGGCCAGCACAGCCTGATCTACGACAACCACAAGGCGGGGCGGATGCGCCGCCGGCTGCCGATCACCGCCGCCACCGCCGGGATCATCTTGTCCTGGCAGCGGCATCGCGCTTCGCTGCGCGTGCCCCCGGCCCTGGACCGGTGGCTGTTCCCCAGCCCGCTGCTGCGCGCCCGCCAGTCCCGCGGGCACATCACGCCGTCCTGCGTGGCCCGGGGGTTCAAGGCCTGGACCGGTCAGATCGGTGTCATCGACTCCGAGCTGCCCGGACCCGGCGGCGCGCCGGCCCCGTTCGGCCCGTCCCTGATCACCCCGTACGCGCTGCGCCATTCCTACGCCCAAAGACACGCTGACGCCGGGGTTCCGGTGGACGTGCTCAAAGAGCTCATGGACCACGTTTCGGTGACCACCACCATGGGCTACTACCGGGTCAGCCTCAAGCGCAAGCAGCAGGCCATCCGCGCGGTCGGCCCGCTGGCCACCGACGCAGCCGGCAGCCCCGCCCCGTTCGCCGGCCCCACCGCTTACGAGCGGGCCTCGGTTGCGGTGCCGTTCGGCAACTGCACCGAGCCGTCCAACGTCAAGGCCGGCGGCGGCGCCTGCCCGATCCGCTTCCAGTGCGCCGGCTGCGGCTTCTACCGGCCCGACCCCTCCTACCTGCCGGCCATCGAACAGCACATCGCCGGCCTGCGCGCCGACCGGGAAACCGCCCGGGCAATGGATGCCGCCGGTTACGTGCTGGCCAGCCTCACCGCCGAGATCGACGCGTTCACCGCAGTGGCCGAAGCGATGCACCGCAAGCTCTCCCAGATGGACCCCGCCCAGCGCGCCGAGCTCGAGGAAGCCAGCCGGATCCTGCGCCGGGCCCGCGCCGCCCGCACCCTGCCGCTGATCCCCTCAGCGGCCTCCGCCACGGAGACCGGATGACCGCCCCCGGCCGCGCCCAGGCCATGCTGGCCGCCCGCGCCAAAGCCAGCCAGGGCAAACGGCAGCGTGCCCTGGACGCCGTGCAGGCCCTCGAAGCCGCCGGGACACCGGTCACCGCTACCGCGGTCGCCGCCGCCGCCCAGGTATCTGTCTGGCTGACCTACGCCGACGGCGTCCGGGATCACGTCGAGGCTGCTCAGCGCCGACAGGCCAAGCATCAGCCCGGGCCCGGCCCGGTAGCCCCGGCGCGGCGCGGCGCGCCGGTCACCCAGGCCAGCCTGCGCACCGACCTCGCCATCGCCCGGGATGAGATTCGTCGGCTCCGCGCCGAACACGACAAGCTCCGCAGCCGGCTCCGCCTCCAGCTCGGCGCCGAAATCGAAGGACCCGACAGGGCCGCGCTGATCGCCCGCGTCGCTGACATCGAAGCCGCCGCCCGCGAGCTCGCCGCCGAGCGTGACGCCCGCGCCGCCGAAGCCAGCCACGCCCACCGGCAGATCCGCGAACTCCAAGACGACCTCACCGCCGCCCGCGAAAGCCTGCGCCGCGCGATCCGCCAGGCAAACCGGTGACCCGCGCCGCAGCCCGCTCAACGTCACCCACGTCGCTCACGTCACTGAGCAGCCGAAACCGTCAACTACCAGGCACTTTTCAAAATCGAGTACAGATAACCTACGCCATGAGGCTGCTGCACGCCGGCGTTGAAGTATCCGTCATCGCGCTATGGCTCGGACACGAGCAGACCGAAACCGCGCAGATCTACCTCCACGCCGACCTCGCCCTCAAAGAACGAGCCTCGCTAGGACCACGCCCCCAGACACCCGCCCCGGCCGCTACCGGCCACCCGACCCGCTGCTGGCCTTCCTCGAAAGCCTCTGAATTATGTCGGCCCGGACACCACGAGCACCCCCGCCACCAGCGCCGGAAAACCCGGCATCGGCATAATCCCCAGGTCGGCATAATGTCCGTTTCACCACCAGGTCGCGATCCACCGGTGGGGCTGGACCCTGATCGTGAACCCGGACGGCACCACCACCGCCTGGAACAAGGACAAGACCAAGGTGCTCCACAGCCACGGGCCGCCCGCCCGGGCCGGGTAAGGGCCCCGGCACGCCCCGGGCTATCGACAACATGAGGATCGTCCCCGCTAAGACCCGCGGACCATCCCGGGAATGACCAAACAGTGACCAGTAACACGGTCACGCCACATCCACCACACCGGTCACAGAAGATAACAGGAACCGGAATCTACCAGGCAGTAGCCCTCCGATACCGACTTGTTGTCCATTTCCGGCTATGGTGATATCGCATTCCGACTGAACCAAATGAGTAGGCGAACTACGGTATTGCCATATGGATGACCCTGCGGTTGTCGCCGCCATCGTGGCTGGTGACCCCGCCGGGCTCGCCGAAGCGTACGACCGGTACGCCATGCCGCTCTACTCGTACTGCCGTTCCATGCTGCGCGAGCCAGCCGATGCCGCCGATGCGGTGCAGGATACGTTCCTCGTCGCCACGGCCAAGCTGAGGGACCTGCGTGATCCGGCCAGACTCCGTTCCTGGCTTTACGCCGTCGCCCGCAACGAATGCCTCCGCCGGCTGCGGGCCGGGAGCGCTCTATCCGCCCTCGAGGAGGCCGCGGACATCCCCGCCCAGACCTCCGAGATCGGAGCGGCGGCCGAACGGGCCGAAGTCCAGCAACTGGTCAGGGCGGCGATCGACGGGCTGAACCCGGGCGAGCGGGATGTCATCGAGCTCAGCCTGATCCAGGAGCTTGACAACGACGAACTCGCCGACGCGCTCGGGGTGTCCCGCAACCACGCCCACGCGCTGCTGTCGCGAGCGCGCAGCCAGCTCGAACGATCCCTCGGTGCGCTGATCGTCGCCCGGACAGGCCGCGCGGCGTGCGCCGACCTGGACGCGATGCTGGCCGGCTGGGACGGCCAGCTGACCGTTCTGATGCGCAAGCGGATCAGCCGGCACATAGAGCAGTGCGAGGTCTGCGGGGAGCGCAAGCGCCGGGAGTTGACGCCGGCGCTGTTCGCGGGTGCGGTGCCGATGGCCGCGCTGTTGCCAGGGTTCCGTGAGCAAGTGCTGAAGGTACTGGCCGACCGCTCGCCCGCCGGCCTGGCCCATCGGCTGACTGTGGCGAATCGCGCAGGCCCGTTCGGTCCCCAGGGCTTCCCGAAACCGATCAACCCGCCTGGGGCAGGACCGTGGCGCCGGACCTTGCACCATCCGCAGGCCGTGGTGGCCGGCGCGGCCGCCTTGGTCATTGCGGCCGGGGCCATCGTGGCGGGGGTCGTCGGCCCGCACCGCGCCCCGCCGTCCGCGGGTGCGGCGGGCGGGTCGACGCACAGCGCGCCGGTCGGCAGCCAGAACCCTGGCCCGGCGCACGGCGGCCCCTCCGGCAAGAACGGCAACGGCATTAGCGGCGGTAGCCGCGGGACCGGAACCACCGGCCAGGGACTGGTGCCGTCGGCTTTGCCGGGCGGCGTCACAACCACCCCGGTCGCCTTGCGATCGCCGGGGACGTCGAGTCCGGCCGCCACCAGCTCGAGCCCGACCTCGCCGACGGCGACTTCCTCGTCCGCGCCGTCGTCGCCGAGCCCGGGCACGCTGTCGGTCTCGATCGGCAGGCTCGACCTGGTGTCGGTGAAGGGCACCGCGATCGGGAAGTTCACGATCACCGCCAAGGGCGGCCCGGTCAGCGCCTACTCGATTAGCGTCGGATCCGCGCTGGTGGGCCACCTCAGCGTCTCACCATCCTCGGGTTCGCTGGCCGCCGGCGGGAGCGTCACGATAACCGTGACCTCGACCAGCCTGGTCGCGCTGAACGGCACGCTCACCGTGAACCCAGGCGGTCATGCGATCACCGTGGTGGTCACCATCAGCTTGTAGCGGCGCTACCACTCGACGAGGGTCCAGACTTCCGGTCGCGGGGCGTCGCCCACGTCGACGGAGGCGAAGCGCCTGGCCGCCTCCTTCAGATGGGTCATCGCGGCATCGCGCTGGCCGTCCGCGTGCAGCAGGTCGGCCAGGTTGGTGTGCAGCGCTGCCACCCGGTGCTGGTCGCCGAGTTCATGGCCCAGCTCGAGGGCCTCGGCGGCCGCGGTGAGGGCTTCCCGGCCGCGGCCGGTCTCGGCGAGCAGCCTGGCCAGGTTGTTCAGCGCCGCCACGGCCGCGCCCGGTTCCAGGGGCCGGGCCTCGGTCAGGCTGTCCCGCAGGTAGCTCTCTGCCGCGGTGGTGTCGCCGGACCGGGCGGCCAGCATGCCGAGCACGTTGAGCGCCTGCGCGGTTGCCCCGGGATCGGCGGCGGCCCGGGCGTTGGCCAGCGCGGCCCGGCCCAGCTCGGCGGCCTGCCCGGCGGCGCCGCGCCGGTAGGCGACCACGGCTCGGTCCGCCTGAGCTCGGGCCAGCCGACCTGGTTCGGTGCCCTCGACCAGCTCCGTCACCATGGCCAGGTGCGCCTCGGCCAGCTCCCAGTCACCCAGCCTGTGGTGCACGTCGGCGAGCTTGTGCTCGATATTCGCCTGAGTGGCCCGGTCGCCCTCGGCCGCGAGGGCCGCTGCGGTCTCGAATTCGGCCCGCGCCTCCCGGTACCGGCCGAGCGCGATCAGCGCCTCGCCTAGGGCTATCCGCCCGGGCAGCTGCGGGTAGCCAAGAGCCAGGGCCTTCGTTAGGTAAGCGTGCGCCTCCGCGTGCGCGTACAGCTCGTGGGCCACCTCGGCGGCCCGCCACCACCACAGTGCCGCCTCCTCGTCCCGGCCCGCCAGTTGCAGGTGGTCGGCCACGGTCGCCGCCCGGGTGGTGGCCGGATCGCGCTCGTGCCGGCGGACCAGGACGTCGGCCGCGCGTACGTGCAGCAGCCGGCGACGGGCTAGGGTGGCCGACTCGTACGCCGTCCGGCGCAGCGCCTCGTAAGGGAAGCCGTAGGACGGTGCCTGCTGTGGCGAAGGCGGGGCGATCTCGGTCAGCAGGGACCGGGCTAGCGCCTCGTCGATCGCCTCGACGATCTCGTCCTCGCCCCGCCCGCTCACCGCGCGCAGCAGGTCCGCGTCGCTGTCGCTGCCGAGCACCGCGGCGGCGGTCAGCATCTGCCTGGTCGGCTCGCTGGCCGCCTGCAGCCGGGTCCGCAGCAGGTCCATGACGCTGGCCGGCGGCCACCATGCGCCGGGCTCGTCCGCACCGCGCTCGTCCGCGCCGGCCTCGACCTCGGCGGTGCGAAGGGCCTCGACATACTCCCGGACCAGCATGGGCAGCCCGCGGGTCTCGGCCAGCAGCCGGGACACGTCGATCCGAGGCATGCCGTCCAAGCCGAGTAGCGCGCCGATGGCCTCGGGGCCGAGCGGGCCCGGTTCGACGGTCTGGCCGATGGACTGGGTTTCGGCCTCGCCGAGCGCGGTCCGCAGCACCCGCAGCCGGTCCGCCTGTTCGGGCTGCCAGCTCAGCACGAGCATCAGGGGCCAGTCGGCGAGCCGGCGCACCAGGTAGGCGAGCAGGCCGAGCGAGGAGCTGTCCGCCCAGTGCACGTCCTCCACCACCACGATCCCGGCCATGCCGGTCCCATGGGCCCCGCCGCCCCCGCCAGCCCTGCCGGGCCCGCCAGCCTTGTCGGGCCCGCCAGCCTTGTCGGGCCCGGCAGGCTTGCCGCCCCCGTCGATCGCCGCCTGCAGCGTGTCCGCGATGGCCGCGTACAGCCTGGCGACCGCCACCGGGCTATCCAGCGGCGGCGCCGCCGAATCAGGCTGGGACGCGGCCAGCGCCGGGACCAGCCGCCCGGCCATCGCGGCGGTCTGCGCCGGGAGCGTGTCCGGTAGGTCGGGCCGGACCGCCAGCGCGGTCCGCAGCAGGTCGGCGGCCAGCACGAAAGGCAACCCGGTCTCACCGTCATGGCAGCGGGCCGCCAGCACGGGAGCACCCGCTTCGGCCGCTTCGGCGCGCAGTTCGGCGATGAGCCGCGTCTTCCCGCCGCCGGCCTGGCCAGCAATAGCCACTACCCGGCCGCTACGGTCGGCGCCGCTAATGCCGCTCCGGTCGGCGCTGCTCTGGCCTACGCTGCTCCGGTCGGCACCACTGCGGCCGGTTGCCCGCCAGGCCGCGCGCAGGGTCGCCAGCTCGGCGGTCCGGCCCACCAGCGGCCACGTCAGCGGGAGCGCGGCCGCCGCGGTCCCAGGCTCGCCGGCCACGTCCTCCGTCGGCGCACCGAGGTCCGCCACCCCGTCCGCCGCTGCCGCCACCCCGTCGGGCGCCGCCCTACCAGCAGGACCATCCGCCACCTCGCCCGCGGCGAGCGCCGCATCCGCAGCAGGCGCCGCGTCCGCGGCGAGCGCCGCAACCGGGACGGGCGGCGGCCCGAGCCGTCCCGCGCGCACGTCGTCATAGAGCCGCGTGGTCTCGGGCAACGGCCGGACGGCCAGGTCACGGTCGAGCACCCGCACCAGCGACCGGTACTGCCGCATGGCGGCCGAACGCTGCCCGGCCCAGCCGTGCAGCCTGATGATCGCCTGGTGGGCGGGTTCGTGCAGCGGGTCGAGCTGCAGCCAGCGCCGGGCGTGGCCGGCGGCCCGCTCCAGCGCGCCGCCGGCGATGCACGCCGCGACCAGCCGCTGCAGCCCGCGGGCGAGCGCCTGCCTGAGCTCCTCGCTCACCGACGCCTGCCACTCCTCGAACTCCGGGCACCCGCGCAGGATGAACCCGGCCAGGAAGTCGTCCCGGTACAGCGACGCCGCCCGCTCGAGCGACGCGGCGTCCTGACGACGGACCAGCATCTCGAACTCGCATACGTCGACCCGGACCCGCGTTAGATCGAGCGCGACCGCTGCCCGGCTGATGACGAGCCCGTCTCCCATCACGGTGGCGGTCACCGACAGCGTCCGCCGCAGCGACGCCCGCCCCTTGGTGCTGTCCGCCTCGGGCCAGAGCAGGTCAGCCAGCTGCTCGCGGCTATGCTCGCGGCCCGTCACCGCGAGCAGCGCGAGCAGCGCCGTCGCCTTCCTCGTGTCGAAGGTGACCGGCGCACCGTCCCGTCGCACCACCGGAGGCCCGAGCAGGGCCAGGCTGAGGTCTGTCGTAGCCATCCCAGAGAACCGTAACGCACCTGCGTAAAAAAACGTGCGGTAAGGCTTGACTGCCGTAACGATCTCGTATCGCCTACTGCCTAGGCTGATGGTGCGTCGCAAACGATGCCGCGAACCCGGAGAGTGACATGGCGCAGCAGGTGGGGAGTAAGACCGCTCCGGCGGCTAGCGAGACCAAGCCAATGCCTGGGGGGGCGTCCGGGGTGATCGAGGCTGACCCACGCCAGAACGGCACCACGGCCGGCCAAGGCACCACGGCCGGCCAAGGCACCACGGCCGGCCAAGGCGACAAGACCGGCCAAGGCGACAAGACCGGCCAAGGCGACACGGCCGGCCAAGGCGACACGGCCGGCCAAGGCGCCAGGGTCAGCGACATCAAGGGCAGCCGCGTCCGCGGCTGGCTGCGGCGCAACCCCCCGGCCGCCACCGTGACCACGGCGCCCCAGGCGCCGAGCGTGGTGGCGGCCGGGCCCGAACTCGACCTGGCCTCGAACGACCCGCTGGTCGGCTATTTGCTCAGCGGGGCGAGCGCGGTGGACATCACCGGCCTCCAGCTCCAGTCGCCCGCCCTGCAGGCGCTGAAGCAGGCGGGCGTGGTCCTGGTGGTCCCGCTGATCTCCTCGGGCAGCCTGGTGGGCCTGCTCAGCCTCGGGCCGAGGCGATCCGAACGCGGCTACTCAACCGACGACCTGCGCCTGCTCAACTCGCTGGCGGGCTACGCGGCCCCGGCCATGCGCGTCGGCCAGCTGGTCAGGCAGCAGCAGGCCGAGGCCAGGCAGCGGGAACGGATCGATCAGGAGCTGAAGATCGCGCAGATCATCCAGCAGCAGTTCCTCCCGAAGAGCCTGCCCGACCTGCCCAGCTGGCACGTGGCCGCGTTCTACCGTCCGGCCCGGACGGTCGGCGGCGACTTCTACGACTTCATCTCGCTGCCGGACGGCCGGGTCATGTTCGTGGTCGGCGACGTCACCGACAAGGGCGTGCCGGCCGCGCTGGTCATGGCCAGCACGCACGCGCTGCTGCGGGACGCGGCGCCCCGGCTCATCTCGCCCGGCAAGGTCCTTGGCCACGTCAACAATATGCTCTGCGTGGACATCCCGGCGCACATGTTCGTCACCTGCCTGGCCCTGGTGCTCGACCCGGTCAGTGGTCAGATCGAGTTCGCCAACGCCGGGCACGACGTGCCGTACGTGCGGACCCGCAGCGGCGTGCGGGAGCTCAGGGCCCGCGGCATGCCTCTCGGGCTGATGCTCGGCATGGACTACGAGGAAAGGACCTTCCAGTTCGAGCCCGGTGACTGCGCCCTGCTGCACAGCGACGGGCTGGCCGAGGCGCACGCACCCGACCGGGAGATGTTCGGCTTCCCGCGGGTCTCGGCACTGGTCGGCAAGGGACTCTCGGGGGAGGCCCTCATTGACCTGTGCCTGACCGAGCTCGGCGACTTCACCGGACCCGATCACGAGCAGGAAGACGACATCACGCTGGTATCGCTCCAGCGCTCGCCGTCGGCATGGCACCAGGGGGACCAGCACCAGGAGGATCAGGGGGTAGACGAGCGATGACACAAGTAGCCCCGCGCAGGCTCGATACTTTCACGCTGGCCAGCGAGCCGGGCAACGAACGCCTCGCGCTGGCGCGGGTGGCCGGCACCGTGCAGGACCTCGGACTGTCCGACGCAAGGCTAGAACGACTCAAGACCGCGGTCGCCGAGGCGACCATGAACGCGATCGAGCACGGCAACGGCAACCGCGCGGAGATCCCGGTCGAGGTCGAGGTAACCCAGGATGGCGACGAGATCATCGTGGCGATCTCCGACCAGGGCGGCGAGATCCACCCGGATGCGAGCGGACACGAGGAACCCGATCTCGTCAGGAAGCTCGACGGCGATCAGAGCCCGCGCGGCTGGGGGTTGTTCCTCATCCGCAACATGGTCGACGCCATGGACGTAACGACGGACGGCCAGCGGCACACCATCTGGCTGACCATGCGAATTGGAGGTGCGGCAACATGACGAGCGCATGTGAGGCCACGACCCGGGCGCTCCCCGGAGCCGCCGTCATCGAACTGTCCGGCGAGGTCGATGGGTCCGCCGCCGCGGTCCTGACCGACGCCTACGAGCGAGCCGTCACGGCCGGCGCGGAAGACCAGGACACGGTGGTGCTCGACTTCGCCGCGGTGGACTACATCAACTCCACCGGCATCGCGCTGATCGTCAGCGTGCTCGCCCGGGCGCGGGCCGAACGCAGGAAGGTTGTCGCCAGCGGGCTGTCCCCGCACTACCGCGAGATCTTCGACATCACCAGGCTGTCTGACTTCATCCAGCTATTTCCCGATCTCGACGGCGCCGTCAGCCAGCTCAGCCACCCGGCTGCCTAAGCCAGGACCAGCAACAGAAGCAACACCAAGGGGAGGACACCAACAATGGGCGTACCAGTGATCACGATGGACGTTCGCCGGGTCGGCGAGAAGACCGCCGTCGTGGACATCAGGGGTGAGGTCACCGCGGCCTGCGAACCCGTGCTGATGTCGGCCTACGAGGCCGCGGGAGGCAGCGCGACGAGCAGGCTGGTCCTGAACTTCGCCGGCCTGGAGTACATGAACAGCGGCGGCATCGGGATGCTCGTGACGCTGCTCGTCCGGGCCAACCGGCAGCACCAGGAGCTCGCCGCCTACGGGCTGAGCGAGCACTATCGCGAGATCTTCGAGCTGACCAGGCTCGACGAGGCGATCACCATCTACGACAGCGAGGAATCGGCGCTCAACGGCGTCGTGAGGTAAGGGATGCCGCCATGCCAGAGACATCAGGAACAGAAACAGCGGGCCCGGACCGCGTAGCGTCGGCCGAGCAGATCGGGCTGAGCGCGCGCGAGGCCGCCGCGCCCCATGAGGTCGCACCCCATGGGGTCGCGCCCAGGGACGCGGCCAGCTGGGCTAAGAAGGTCGACCGCCTCGAGGTCGACCCGCGAGAGGGCGTCCGCGGCACCAACGTGGCCGGGCGGCGCCTCACCGGGCCGGTGCAGGGATTCGGCAAGATGTGGCAGAAGACCTACCGGATGGACGCAGGCCAGGTCCCGCCGGAGCAGGCCATCGCCACCTGGCGCGAGCATTTCCCCGAGTTCTGGCCGAAGGGCAACCGGTTCGCCGGCGCGCTCACCGGGATCAACCCCGGCGACGTGGCCCTGCTCGACCTGGCCATCGGCGGCGGCGTGAAGCTGTCCACCGGCGTCTTCGTCCTCTACGCCGACGCCGAGTCGTTTACGCTGATGACCCCGCAGGGGCACATGTTCGCCGGCTGGATCACCTTCTCCGCCGAACGAGACGGCGATACCACCACGGTCCAGGCCCAGGTGCTGATGCGGGCCAACGATCCGCTGTACGAAGTAGCGATGATCTGCGGCGGGCACCGCAAGGAGGACAAGTTCTGGGCGGCCACGCTGACCTCGCTCGGCCAGCGGCTCGGCCTGCCGGCCCCGCGGGTCGAGATCCGGAGCACCTGCGTGGACGGCAAGCGGCAGTGGCACCACGCCCGCAACGTGTGGCATAACTCGATGGTGCGCAGCGTGCTGCAGACCCTGGCCGCCCCGTTCCGGCGCGGCAAGAGAACCAGCACCTCCGCATGAACAGCCAGGCCAGCGGGTAACCGATCAGCCATGGACGTGGACGCGGTAGTCGTCGGCAGCGGGCCCAACGGCCTGGCCGCCGCTGTCACCATGGCGGCGGCCGGGCTGCGGGTGCAGGTCATCGAGGGCGCGCCGACGATCGGCGGCGGCTGCCGGACCGAGGAGCTGACCCTGCCCGGCTTCTGGCACGACGTGTGCTCCGCGGCGCACCCGCTGGCGGTGGCGTCACCGTTCTTCAAGCGTTTCGACCTGGCCGCGCGCGGGGTCACGCTGGCGCGGCCCGAGGTGGAGTTCGCCCACCCGCTGGACGGGGGCCGGGCCGCGGTCGTGACCCGCTCGGTGGCCGGGACGGCCGCTGGGCTCGGCGCCGACGGGCACGCCTACCGCCGCCTGCTCGGCCCGCTGACCAGCCACATGGATGACGTCCTCGAGGCGATCCTGGCCTCGCTGCGCAAGCCGCCCGCGCATCCGCTGGCCGCCGCGAACTACGGCCGCCGTGCCATCCTGCCGGCCTCCGCGGTGGCCAGGCGCTGGCACACCGACGAGGCGCGGGCGATCATGGCCGGCGCCGCGGCGCACGCCATGATGCCGCTCACCGCGGTGCCGACGGCGGGCATCGGGCTGATGCTGATCGGGCTGGCGCACGCGGTCGGCTGGCCGGTGGTGGCCGGCGGCAGCTCCCGTATCACGGACGCGATGGCCGCGGCCGTGGTCGCCAGCGGCGGCCGCATCGAGACCGGCCGCTGGGTGCGCTCGCTGGCCGAACTCCCTTCGGCCCGGGCGATCCTCCTCGACGTCTCGCCGCGCACGCTGGTTCAGCTGGCCGGCGACGAACTGCCCGGCCGGTACCGCGCCGCGCTGCGCCGGTACCGCTACGGCCCCGGCGTCTGCAAGGTGGATTTCGCCCTGTCCGGCCCCGTGCCGTGGACCAGCGAGCCCTGCCGCCGGGCCGGCACCTTGCACCTGGGCGGCCCGTTCGAGCAGGTCGCCGCGGCCGAGGCCGAAGTGGCGGCGGGCAAGCACCCGGACCGTCCCTACGTCCTGGTGGTCCAGCCCGGCGTCGCCGATCCGGCCCGCGCCCCGGCCGGCCAGCACACCCTGTGGACCTACTGCCACGTGCCGGCCGGATCGGACGTGGACATGACCGACCGGATCGAGGCGCAGCTCGAGCGGTTCGCGCCCGGCTTCCGTGACCTGGTGCTGGCCCGCTCCGTACGCACCGCCGCCGACGAGGAGGCGCACAACCCGAACTACGTCGGCGGTGACATCGGCGTCGGCATGCAGACCCTGCGGCAGACCATCCTGCGCCCGGTGCCCAGGTGGAATCCGTACCGGACACCGGTCCGCGGCGTCTACCTGTGCTCCTCGGCCACCCCGCCGATCCCCGGGGTGCACGGCCGGTGCGGCGAACTGGCCGCGCTGTCCGCCCTGCGGGACGTCTTCGGCGTCCGGGACCAGCCCGACATCAGCCCGGCTAGCCTCCGTACGGACCCGGAACCGGCCGCCCCGCGCTAATAAACGGGCCGAACGGGCCCGCGCGCGTGCCCCCGCGTAGCGCCGCCCGGGAACCCTACTGGGCCGTGCCCTTGAGCGATGCGTGCAGCGTCACGCCGGCCGGCTGCGGGGTCGTGGCGTGGTAGATGACGCAGTGCAGGCTGCGGTCGCTCTTCCAGGTATCCGCGGTCGGCACCACATCGGTCCAGGTGTAGATCGACTTGGAGTACGCGATGCCCACATAGGACTGGAACGCGCTGTCGCACGCCGCGATCGCGTCCTTCTTGATGGTGGCGCCGCCGGGGAAGGCGCCGGTCGTGGACCAGTAGTCGTTGTTGGCGTAGATGACCTCGGCGGTGTGGTCCGCGGTGCAGGGCACGGCCTTGGCCAGCTTGGGCCACGGCGCGGTGGTGTTCAGCTGCAGGTTCGCCCCGGTCAGGCAGTCACCGACCTGGAGCTGGGCGAGCGTCAGCTCGCCCACGGTCGGGGTCGCCTGGGGGGAGGCGCTGTGTGTCTGGGGCGGGGGCGCGCTCGTGGAGGACGCGGCATTTGGGTTGTTTGAGGAGCCGGATCCCAGCGTCAGGACCAGTACGACCACGATCGCCACGACGGCCGCGGCCGCCCCGGCCGGGATCAGCCACTTCGGCCGCTTGCGCGGCGGCTGCGCGGGCCCGCCGCCCGGCGTGTACCACTCCCCGGGAACGCTGGGCGTCCCCGGGGCGGCAGGCCCGCCTGGCTGCTGGCCACCCCACCAGCCGCCCTGGCCCTGGTCGCCCTGGGGCGGCTGGCCGGTCTGGTAGCCCTGCGGCTCGGGGTACTGCTGCTGCCCAGGGTAGCCCTGCGAACCCGAGTATCCCTGCGGGCTGGGGTAACCCTGCTGGCCAGGGTAACTCTGCTGACCCGGGTAGTTCTGCTGGCCGGCATAGCCCTGCTGGCTGGGATAGCCCTGCTGGCCGGCATAGCCCTGCTGGCTGGGATAGCCCTGCTGACCCGGGTAATTCTGCTGGTCTTGCTGACCCTGCTGGTCTTGCTGACCCTGCTGGCCTGGGTAGCCCGGCTGGGCGGGATAGCCCTGCTGGCCCGCGTAGCCCTGCGGCCCGGGGTATCCCTGGGCCGGCTGGCCCGGCGACGACGGGTAGCCCTGCGGGCCGGTGGGATACGGGGTCGGCGGCGGCGGGGTCGGCGTGGACAGCGACGTGCGGGTGGGCGGGTCGACCGGGGCGTTGCCGCCGGTTCCCGGTTCTGCCTCCCGCACGCCGGCGCCCATGGCCATCGGCGCGACCGGGTCGGCGGCCGGTGCCACCGGATCGTCGGCCGGCGCGACCGGGTCCGCCATCGAGGGCTGGCCCGCCATCGACGGCTGGCCCGCCATCGACCTTCCGGCCAGTGAACCGCCCGCTACGGACCCCCCGGCCAGTGAACCGCCCGCGGGGTGCAGGCTCGCCTCGGACGGCATGCTCCTGGCCGCGTTCTCCGCGAAGATCTGCGCGGGCAGCCAGTTGGTCAGGTCCGCGGCGGCGGGGTACGCGGCCGACAGGTCGGTGAGGAACTGGGTCGCCGTGGGCCGGCGCTTGGGGTCACGGGACAGGCTCCGCTTGATCAGCGGCCGGAGGTTGTCGGGCACGTTGTCGGTGTTCGGCTTGCCGTGCACCACGCGGTAGAGCAACGCCGCGGTGTCGCCGCTGCCGAACGGGCCCTCGCCCCTGGCGGCGTAGATGAGCACGCCCGCCAGGCTAAAGATATCGCTGGCCGGGCCGACGGTGAGGCCTTCGGCCTGCTCCGGTGACATGAACCCGGGCGAGCCGATCATGAAGCCGGTGCCGGTCAGCGACGTGGCGCCGGCCGCGGAGGAGATCCCGAAGTCGATGATCCGCGGCCCGTCCTGGGCCAGCAGCACGTTGGAGGGCTTGAGGTCGCGGTGGATGACGCCCGCCGCGTGGATCGCGATCAGGCCCTCGGCCAGCCCCGCGGCCAGCGCGAGCACGGAGTTCTCCGGCAGCGGGCCCTGCCGTTCGACGGCGTCCGACAGCGACGTGCCGGGCACGTACGCGGTCACCAGCCAGGGCACCGGGCCGTCCACGTCGGCGTCGACCACCGCCGCGGTGAACAGCCCGCCCACCTTGCGCGCGGCCGAGACCTCACGCGCGAAGCGGGCGCGGAAACCGGTGTCCTCGGCGAGGTTGGCGCGGATGACCTTCACCGCCACCGTGCGGCCACCGGGGGAGCGGGCGAGATACACCCGGCCCATCCCGCCGCTGCCGAGCCTGCCGAGCAGCACATAGGGCCCAATGCGCTGGGGATCGCCAGGCTGTAGCGCCGCCAACTGGTCACCCCCACCTAAGTGTCATGCATCGCGCCAGCTTGCGCCGGATCGCAGAAATTACACATACCACAGATCCACGCTGTGGTCAGGCCCCCGGATGGCCGTGGCGACGCGTCCTGTAGCTAGCCGAGTCCAACACTAGTGCGGATCGCGTGCAAAAGGGAGGTAAAGCGTCAACCGCTGGCGCCGTGCCCGGGCCCCGTTGAGCCGCGGACCACGAGTTCTGGTTCGAAGAGCAGTTCCTCTGAATATACGGCCACGTTCTCGATCTGGTTCACCAGCAACGCGACCGCCGCCTTGCCCATCGACTCGATCGGCTGCCTGACCGTGGTCAGCGGCGGGTCCGTGCAGTTCATAAACGCGGAGTCGTCATAGCCGACCACCGAGACGTCGCCGGGCACGGACAGGCCCGCGCGCCGGATGGCCCTGATCGCGCCGAGGGCCAGCACATCGCTGCCGCAGATGACGCCGGTGACGTGGTGCCGCAGCAGCCGGTTGGTGGCCGCCTGGCCGCCCTCCAGGGAGAACAGCGCGTGCTCCACCGGGGCGCTCCCGGGGCCGCGCCTGGCGTGCTCGGCGAACGCGGCCAGCTTGCGACGCGACGGCATGTGGTCCTCGGGCCCCACCACCAGGCCGATCCGCTGATGGCCGAGCGAGGCCAGGTGGGTGTAGGCCTGGCCGGTCGCGGTCACGTCGTCGGTCGACACGCAGGGGAAATCCAGGTTGTCGATGGCCGCGTTGAACAGCACCACCGGGACGCCGCGGCTGCGCAGCAGCCGGTAGTGGTCGTGCGGGGCCGCCTGCTCGGCGAAGTGGCCGCCGGCGAACACCACCCCGGAGACGTGCTGGTCGAGCAGCATGCCTACGTAGTCCGCTTCGGACAGGCCGCCCGCTGTCCTAATGCACAGCACCGGGGTGAAGCCGCGCTGCGCTAGCGCGCCGCCGATCACCTCGGCCAGCGCCGGGAAGATCGGGTTCTGCAGTTCGGGCAGCACCAGGCCGATCAGCCGGGCGCGCTCGCCGCGCAACTGGGTCGGACGCTCGTAGCCGAGCACGTCCAGCGCGGTCAGCACGGCTTCCCTGGTGCTGTCGGAGACCCCCGCTTTGCCGTTGAGGACCCGGCTCACCGTGGCCTCGCTCATCCCGACCTTCTTGGCCACGTCGGCCAGCCGCCGGGAGGGTGCGCGCGTCATGCTGCAAAGATACGACATTCTGCTGCAAGTCCTTGCGTGATCTGGCTCACTCTCTTGCCGAAATCCTTCGCCCGGTGAGCCGTTTCCTTTCCGCAGAAATGCGCAAGGAATGTCGGAATTAAAGCAAGAATGGCGAAAGCCCAGGTCGGCCGATCTTCGTGACCAAGTTGTGTCTTTGCAATTTTTCGTAGAGATATTGCGTAATAAAGTTCTCGTACTTATGTTGAGCTATCGATATTTTCCAGCCCGGGAAGTATGCGTCCCAGAAAGGATGAGACAGTGACCAGACGGTTTCACCGACGAGCCGGACGTCGCCGCGCGGCCGGGATCACCGTCGTCGCGGCTCTCGGGCTCGCGGCCGCCGCGTGCTCGAGCAGCCCCGCCACCAGCACCGGCAGCGGCGGCCACGTGACGATCAGCGTCGACTGCGCGCCACCCGCCAGCGCTCCGCAGCAGCACAAGGAGTGGCTCGAGGACGTCGCCCTGTTCGAGAAGCAGAACCCGAACATCACCGTCAACAGCATCTTCGAGAACCCGTGTGAGGTCCCCGCGTCGTTCACCGCGATGCTCAAGGCCGGCAACGAGCCGAACGTCTTCTACACCTACTTCACCGACAAGAACCAGGTCCTGGACGCGGGCCAGGCCGCCGACATCACGTCCTACGTGAACTCCAAGACGGTGCCCGCCCTGAAGGACATCGTGCCGACCGCGCTGGCCGCGGTGACCGCGGGCAAGACGCTCTACGGGCTGCCCACCGTCAACTACACCCAGGGCCTGATCATTAACCGGGCGCTGTTCAAGCAGGCCGGGCTCGACCCGGACAAGCCGCCGACCACCTGGGCCGAGGTCGAGCAGGACGCCAAGGCGATCACCAAGCTCGGCCACGGCATCTACGGCTACGGCGACTACAGCGCGGGCAACAACGGAGGCTGGCACTTCTCCTCCGAGGTCTTCGCCGAGGGCGGCCAGATGATCAACTCGGCCGGCACCGCGGCGGCCTTCAACTCCGCCCAGGGACAGGCTGTGCTGCAGGCCTTGCACCAGATGCGCTTCGTCGACCACAGCATGAGCCCGACGCAGCAGCTCGCCTGGGGCACCCTGCAGAAGCAGATGGCCGCGAACAAGCTCGGCATGTACATCGCCGCCCCCGACGACATCTACAACGTGATCGTGCCGCAGGACGGCGGCAACATCAACGACTACGGCATGGGCCCGCTGCCCAGCTCCTCCGGCTCCCCGGCAGGCTCGCTGTCCGGCGGCAACGACTATATGTTCGCCAAGCACGACACCCCCGCGCAGATCGAGGCCGGCATCAAGTGGCTGGTGTTCGAGAACCTGACGCCGGGCGTGGGCTTCTACAACTACGCCAGGCAGAAGG
>Ga0070699_100002213_pt1 | contig 17581 bp, 21 predicted proteins | sample KBSK1503metaG_FD_65473 | JGI IMG/M metagenome (GOLD analysis project Ga0070699, IMG submission 65473) | Corn, switchgrass and miscanthus rhizosphere microbial communities from Kellogg Biological Station, Michigan, USA - KBS K1-50-3 metaG | ecosystem: Host-associated > Plants > Roots >... | reverse complement strand
GAATGCCCCCAAGGGACGGATCAAGAATCCGGCGGTGAACAGCGCAATCGTGCTCAGCAGAGCCGCGACCGGGTGGGATTTTTCGAAGAACTTGACCGACAAGACCGCAGCCAAGCTGCCGAAGATATAGAAATCATACCACTCGATGACGTTTCCCACTGACGCGGCGATGATCACGCGCCGGAAATCCTTCGGAATTTGCGGGCCAGCCATATTGTCCTCCTCCCTATTGCCAGGCTTTTATCCCTTCGCGGCACGCGGTCCATGAGCGTGGTTGCAACGAGCCCCATGCGCGAAGCGCGTTTGTTCCGAGTCGACGGTAGTCCCGTGCGGCCTCGGCGTCTTTCCGCCGATCGTCTTAGACCAAAGGTTAGAGTTGGATTTGCAAGCTATTGTTTTGAAAGTATTTTTTGGTCACAATGACGCGTCGCCGGAAAGCGCAACAAGCGGCCGAAAGACGCGATATCGCAACGTAAAATGAGCCTTCGGCACGGCCCGTCGACGCCGCCACTGCGTGCAGGTGCCGGTGTTCCAAACAGCGGCTAGCGGTAACTCATGCGGCAGACCTCAGATCAGGTTGATCGCGCCTCGGTCTGGCGGCGACTCCAGGATGACGCGCTGTCGGTGTTGAAATCACTGGTGCTCGTGGCGATCACGACGATCGGGCTGTTGGTCTTGGACCAGTTCTTTGCGCTACGGCATGTGACTCTCGTCTATCTGGTTCCGGTCGTCATCGCCGCGACGAGATTGGGAATCGTGCCGGCGGTCATCGCGGCAATTGCCGGTGGCGGGGCGTCGGCGTTCTCCTTCTATCCGCCGATCTACAGCTTTCTGGTGAAAGACCCGCAACATCTCATCGAACTCCCGCTCTTCATCTTTGTCGCCATCGTCACGGGGCATCTGGCGACCAATCTCAGGCGGCAGGCTGATCTCGCGCGTCGCCGTGAAACCGAAGTGCACGACCTTTATGCATTCTCGCGGCGGCTCGCCGCGGCCCACACGCCAAGCGACATCTATACCGCTATTCGCGAGCACCTGGCCTCGATCATCGGTCGTCGAACAATCCTATTCGAAACCGCGCCGCGCGGCGCAGCGGACGCTGCCTTGTCGAGCGAGGGGCGGGTGCCCGAGCAAGTCAAGCGCGCGACCGAGGCGCTGGCCCAAGGCCGCAAGGGGTCCGGCAATGGCAGTGTCGTCGAGGACGGCGAAGGCCGCGTCTGGCTCGTTCGACCCGTGTCCGCAAAGGCGGGCGATTTCGGCGTCTTGGCAATCGATCTTGGCCAGCAGGCGGGAAAGATGGCTGACGCCATCAGGGAGCGGGTCGACGCCGTTCTGGCCGATGCGACGGCAACGCTGGAGCATCTCGATCTTGGCCGCGCTCTCAGCGACGCGCGGGTCCGCTCCGAGACCGAAGCGTTGCGCGATGCCCTGATCGGCTCGGTTTCGCACCAATTGCGCTCGCCGCTGGTCTCGATCCTTGGCGCAGCAACGGTGATCAGCCGGGCGCCGGGCAATCGTGGTGACCCGCGGCTCGCGTCGCTTGCCGATGTCCTGCGCGACGAGGTCGATCGGCTCAACAGTGACGTGCAAGATCTGCTCGATGCGGCCTTGATCTCCAGCAAGGGCGTTCGCCTGGATTGCGAGTGGATCGAGCCTGCTGACATCGTCAACGCGGCGGTTGATCGGCGGCAGCGGCTGTTAGCAGACCACCGTGTGCTTTTGGATGTCGCGGGCGAATTGCCCTTCATCTATGTCGACCCCATCCTGCTCGAACAGGCGCTCGGGCAGATCGTCGACAACGCGACGAAGTATTCGCAGCCGGGCTCGGCGATCACTATTGCCGCAAGAGGCGCGAGCGACGCGGTGGTGCTCTCGGTCAAGGACGACGGCATCGGCCTCGTGGGAGAGGAGCGGACGTGTCTGTGGGAACGGTTCTTCCGCGGCGAGCGGCGCGCGGCGAACGTCTCCGGATCGGGTCTCGGTCTGTGGATCGCCAAGGCGTTCGTGACCGCGAATGGCGGGCAGATCGAGGCGTTCAGCGAGGGTGCCGATCGAGGTACGCTCGTGTCCATTCGTCTTCCGGCGAGGGAGCCCGCAACGCCGGATCTCGCGGTGAGCGGCGATGGGTAACGCCACCATCCTCGTCATCGATGACGAGCTCCATATTCGGCAGTTCCTGCGCGCCGCCTTTGAATTCGAGGGATTCACGGTGCAGGAAGCGCGCGATGCCGAGGAGGGCATTCGCTCGGCCACGCTGAAGCCGCCCGACCTCATCATCCTCGATCTCGGCCTGCCGGATCGGGATGGCTCCTCGATCATCGAGCGGCTGCGATCGTGGTCGAACATCCCGATCATCGTGCTCACGGTGCGCTCGCGTGAGCGCGAGAAAGTCCGCCTGCTCGAGCTCGGTGCGGATGACTACGTCGTCAAACCGTTCGGGATCGGCGAGTTGATTGCGCGTGCGCGCGCAGCGTTGCGGCCCCGTGTCGTCCCTGCGGCGAACGATCCTGTCGTCAGAGTCGGCCCGCTCGAAATCAATTTGGCCACGCGCTTCGGGACGATTGACGGCAAGCGGCTGGTCCTCGGTCCGAAGGAATATCAGGTGCTGCAGATCCTGGCGCAGCACGCCGGCAAGGTCGTGACGCGTCAACAGATCATGAAGCAGGTCTGGGGCGGCTCGCATCTCGATGACACGCATTACCTGCGCATCGTCGTCCGCAACCTGCGCAGAAAGATCGAGCTCGATCCGACCCGGCCGCGCATCCTGCTGACTGAACTCGGGGTTGGATATCGTCTTGCGCCATAGCGGTGTCGGGGCCGTGCGACGGCGCGCAGGGCCCGAGCCGACGGCCGACTTACAGAAAGTTTACGCGCGCTTTATGCGAAGATACTCGCGGCCTTACGGAGGTGCTGCCTAGTTTTTCTCCCGACAGCTGACCCAAGCCATTGGCCCAGAACGGTTTTACTCACCGGGCCGGCTAAAGGGTCCGTGCGGAGAAAGCGGGCGATGTCGCGCGCTATTTTTCAGTCGTTGTTGCGCAAGCCGCCGGGACGCAAACCTCAGGCGCCACGCGCCGCTCGAGCGGTTGAGCGTATCGCCCGCCAGGCGCTGATCGACAGGCGCGATCATTGCATGGCCGAAATCGTGCGTTTCCGGTGCGAACCGGGACATTCAGACAACCTGTTCGAGAAGGCACGCCAGTTGCTGACCCGACATTGGTCCGCGTCCTCGTGGCGCGCCCGCGCGGACATTTTGCGCACGGCGGAGTGGCTCATCGGCGTCAGGCAGGAGAGGCGCGGAATCCGCCTCCCGTTAGCAGTGCCGATGGCCGCGTGCTCACTTGCTCACGAGCGAGAAGCCCAGCGCCAGCACCCACGTGGCAATGGCAATGAGGGATGTCCACTTCGCGAAGGTGAGATAAGTTTCGCGCAGCACCGTCGAACTCGCCCATTGGGCATAAGCTTCGGGCGGGCGGACCTCCTTGGGTAGGTAGAGCCACATCTCGGTCTTGCGATAGTTCTTGGTCAATGCCTCGCGCGCCTTGAACATCAGGACCGCCGCCATCAGCGTGGTCAAAAATCCGCCGGCCTGAAAGGCTGCGCGCGGCTCGAACGACAAGCCGATCATGACGCAGAAGATGGCGAGCGAGCCGCAGGCGCGCAGCGCCGTCGCGGACGCGATCTGTCGCATCTGTTCCATGGTGTCCCCGTGGATGGGAAACGTGCCCGGCGGCGCTCATTGTGCCGCGATTCAGGGGCCAGCGCCATCACAAGCGAGTGTCTGGGGCGAGGGGCGTCGGGCATTCAAGCGCCCAACGCTGGTCAACGCACAATGGAGAGAAGTTGCCGATGTCGAACGGGCGCCGCTCTGTCGACGCCCGGCCAGTCGTTCCGCGCCGCGCTCTCGTGCGGCAGCGCGGCTTATCCCGGAGGAGACGCCTTTGTGGTAACCTGGCCATCAGTCCTTCGGGCCTAAGGCGAACGCTTGCGACGGGTTCCTCACGTTAACGAGCCCCCTGCGCGGGCAGCGAAGGGAGGAGACATGGTCCGCAGCGTGCTCATTGTCGACGACGAGCCGAATATCGTGCGGTCGTTGCAGTTCCTCATGATCAGCGCCGGCTACGACGTCCGGGTGGCGCGCGACGGTGAGCAGGCGCTGGACGAGATCGCCAAAACCCAGCCGGACCTGGTGTTGCTCGACGCGATGATGCCCAAGCGCGACGGCTTCGATGTCTGCCAGACCATCCGGGCAAATCCACGCTGGGCCGGCGTCCGCGTCATCATGCTCACGGCCAAGGGCCGCGACATCGAGCGCGAGAAGGGGATGGCGATGGGCGCCGACGATTACATCACCAAGCCGTTCTCGACCAAAGAGGTGGTGGCTCTGGTCGAGAAGATTCTGGGTCCTGCCGAAGGATCTCGCGATGAATGAGCGGGCTCGCAAGGCCGTCGCACCTGTGCGCCTGAATGTGCTCGTGCCGCTCGTGCTCGGGACTCTCGCCGGGGCGTGCTTCCTGGTCTCGGCCGTGGTGCTGGGGTCGATCACTCAGGCCAGGGGCCCCATCGAAGAGCACCTGCCGCGCATCGGCGCGCTGATGTTGGCGAGTTTCGGCGGCATGCTGGCGCTGTTCGCGGCAGCCTGGGCCATTCTTCACCTGTGGGTCGTGCGGCCCATCCAGATCTTGACGGGCGAAGCGGAGACGCTGGCCCTGACCCAGCAGAATCGCGGGGTGCTGATGCCATCCCGCCACGCCCTCGAACGGCTTCCGCGTGCCGTCGAGCAATTGGCGCAAAAGCTCGCCGCAGCGCGCGCCGGCACGGCAGAGGCGATTGCGGGCGCCACGCAACGCGCCGAGGAGCAGAAGAGCTGGCTCGAAGCAATCCTGCTCGACCTGACCGAAGGAATTATCGTCTGCAATCTGGAGCACCGCATCCTGCTCTACAACCAAGCCGCGGCACGCATTCTGAACATGCACGATGCGCTGGGTCTCGGCCGGTCGGTGTTCGGCCTGCTCACCGGCGAGCCGATCCTGCAGACGCTCGAACTGCTGCAGCAGACAGGCCAGGCAGCCGGGAAAACCGGGCCCGGCGCGGCTCAGCGTGCGAGCGAGCAGCAGAGCCACCGCTTCGTCTGCGCCACCGTCGACGTTGGGACACTCCTCGAGACGCGCTTGAGCCTCGTGCGGCAGCTGTCCGGAGCGCGCGATGATGCCAGATCGGATCGTCTGCAACTCACCCAACCGACGATGGGCCTCGCGCGCCGAGCTCGTGCGCCGGCTCCAACTCATCGGCCTGCATGCGCCCAAGCGCGCCTTCGACATTTGCGAACCTTGGACCGACACGTATTTCAATTTGATGCCCATCCACGAGAAGCTACGCGCAAGCGAGTACCCGACCATTCGCAATTACCTGCGGGTGACGCTGTGCAACATCCATGATGAATTCACCAAACGTCTGGATGCCGCGGCGGTGGTGGCCGCATTGCGCGGGGACTAGGGGTCGATTTCGTTCCAATCGGCGACGGGGCGGCGCACGCATCGCCCACATCCCGAAGCGCGTCAGCTCAGCCGTTTGCTCGCCACATTCAGCTCAGCCGTTTGCTCGCCACATAGAGCGCCAGCGCCGCAGCGTTCGAGACGTTGAGGCTCTTGATGCGGCCGGGAAGATCGAGCCGCGCCACCTGGTCGCAGGTCGCGCGCGTCAATTGCCGCAGTCCCTTGCCCTCGGCGCCGAGCACGAGCGCGAGCGGCGCGCGCAACGTGGCGTCGCCGAGGTCGCCATCCCCGGTGCTGTCGAGGCCGACCAGCAGGTATCCGCGCTCGCGCAGCGTCGCCAGCGCGCGGGCGAGGTTCTGCACCGTGACGATCGGCACGTATTCGAGCGCGCCGGAGGCGGATTTTGCCAGCACGCCGGTCGCTTCCGGGCTGTGGCGCGCGGTGGTGACCACCGCGTTGACCGCAAATCCCGCCGCCGTTCGCAGGATCGCGCCCACATTGTGCGGGTCGGTGATCTGATCGAGCACCAGCACGATGCCCGCGGGCTCGAGGTCCTCGAGTTCGGGCGAGGGCAGGGGATCGGCCTCGGCCAACAGTCCGTTGTGCACGGCGTCGGGACCGAGCCGGTGCGCGATCGCGTCCGGGCGCACGAGCTCGGGTTCGACCGCGAGCGCCACCCCGTCCTCGGCGAGCCGCCGCGCCGCATTCGCGGTGGCGTGGAGGCGCCGGATGCGCCGCGCCGGATTTTCCAGCGCCGCTTTCACCGTATGCCAGCCGTAGAGGATCACCGCGCCGGCCCCGGAGGCACGCGCCTCGCCGCCGGGCGGCGAACGACGGCCCGCGACCTTGCGCTTCCACTCGGTCCGGTGCGGGTGGCGCGTGTCGGGTGGCTGCGGACGGCGTTGGCGCATGGAATATCCTTACCGCGAGAGCGTCCCGTGCGGCGGCGCCAAGATCAAGATATTAGGTGCGGTTTGAGCGCTGGCGCAGGCGGATTTGGCGCGGTTGACACCGCCCAACGCGCTCCCCATAACCCGGCTCGACCCACGCATCCGCGCGGATGCGAGGTTCGGGGGAGTGTCCCGAGCGGCAAAGGGGGCGGACTGTAAATCCGCTGGCTGACGCCTTCGTAGGTTCGAGTCCTACCTCCCCCACCACTCGGAAAAATAGCCGTTGATTTTACTTGGGTTTCTGGCCTAACGCCCGCACCTCATGCAAAGGTGGGGGAATAGATGTTGCCATGGTGTTCACTAGTTTGTGCATGGCGTCCTTGGCGAGCCGCTGCCTGTCCGCCGAGCGTGTGTAGAGTGACGCCATCCTTCCACCACTCCACCCGAATATCGCCTCCAACTGCGCCACCGTCGCTCCGGCGATGGCTGCGCGCGTCGCGGCAATCTTTCGAACGCCGTGCGCAGAGCACGACAAGCCTCGCGGAATTCGTTCCCGAAGGACTCCTTGGTCAGGGGTTGACCGCGCTCGCCGACGATGAAGGTCAGGTCTCCGCACGGACCCGCTGCCAATGTCTTTGCAAGCACGGGAAGAATCGGCAACGTCACGGTGACGCCATTCTTTTCGGTCGCGAGTTGTGCTACGCCGTCGCGAAAGCGGTGGTCGCGGGCGTGGCATGGTGCCGATCACAGAACAATCTCCGAGGATTCTTCAAGGGCTGGCATCGCCGTTCCTGTGGACGGCGCGATGCGGATAATGATCGCGTCCCGGTCCCCGATGCGCACCTCGACCTCGGTCGCGCCGGCCTGCTTCGCAGCGCGGATTGCGCGGGCGACATCGGCTTGCGTGATGTTGGCGGGACGGCGGGGCATGTCAGTCACCTGTGGGATGCCTGCTTATCGAAGGTCATGCGGTATTGCCGCCGAACGGCGGCTCGAGGTCGTCAAGGTTGTCCCCGATTGGCCCGAGCGCCGGCTTGTTGTGGCGCCGGTAGGTGGTGATGGATCCCGTCGCGCTCGCGATCGCGGCGGTGGTCGCAGTCAGCGCTACCACCTGGCGGCCGCCGAGTAGCCAGATTAGGCCGGTTTCGTCGTAGCGGGAGAGACGGTTGTAGTTCGGACGCGGCTGCTCCGGGGGCCGATGGAGGCCGAATAAGTCCTTGGCGGTCCAGCCGAGCGCCTCGGCTTGCTCGCCCCAGCTGGCGAGGAAGCGGCGACCGTCCGCGACGGCGGCCTGCCAGCGGTCGGCCTGCACATGGTCGGGGCAGCGGGAGTCAAGCTGCTCGAAGGTACGACAAAGGCGACCCAAGGGGGTTTGCTCGACGGAGAAGCACCTACTTCGGTCACCTTCAAAACCCTCAAATCCCCCCTCAGCGGTTGTGTCTCCATGGGCTACGACCGGCAAAATAGGTTTTGAAGGTTTTGAGGGTTCCTGAGGGTAACGCTTTTCGTGATTCCTCGCCCTCAGCTTCACCAAGTAAGGGTTCATGCCAGACTCCGTGGATTGATCCGGTAGGTGATCTTGGGCCGGCCACCCTGCGCCCCGGTGCTGGGTATAGATGAGGCGAGGTAGTCGAGGTCGACGAGCAGGCTCAGCCCCGCGGCGACGTGCTCGCGCTCAGTTAGGTGCGCCCAGTCCCTCTGATGCACATCGCGGGCGGTGAATTCATCTTTGAGGTCGTGATTTCGGATGCGCCTCAGGATGGCTTTGGCGGCCGCCAGTTCGCTCTCGGAGGCTGAGCCGTAGACACGGCGCGCGTGGCTCTCAAAGTAATGCGCGGCCGCGAGCGCCTTGAGCAGCGCGCGGTGGGAAACCGGCCCGGTACCACCGTCTGCCAGATGATTGATCAAAGCGAGCGATGGCACCAATTTGCGGTACTTCGCGAGGTGACCTTCCAGCGCGGGCGAGATCTCGCCGCAGCGCAATCGCCTTTCCAGATCCGTCCGCCACCCGAGGAAATCTTCGTGAGCCGCTTCCTCGAAGCGCAAACACGGCACTTTGTCGAAGGGACCTTTTTCCGCCCCAAGCCTCAGCGCCGCCTGAGTGTCGAGCTTTGCCATTCGCTCGAACGTTTCCCACGCCTTCTCGCGCGTCGCGCCGTTCGGGTATTCGTCAATGTCACGCCACTCGCCTGGCGCGTCGGGCCAGGCCAATAATCCGAAACGCTGGATCAGGCCGTCGCCTCCCGCACCTCCCAGATTCGCGGAGCGGACATATTCGACAATGCGTGCCGGCTGCGTGTTTCCGAGGACCGAAATGCAAACCGCGTCGATATGCCGATGTCCGCGCATGATCCGGTCGAAGGTGTAAGGCTGCGTTCCTGACCAACCCGACAGATAGAAGCCGCGCGCAACTGATTGGTCATCGCGGTCGAGTTGCTTGAGCAATGAGGTCAGCTCGTCACGCTCGATGAGAATGCCGGTCGGGTTGCTTATCAGCAGTTCGCCGAGTTTCTCATAGGTGGTATCGTTTGTTCGGTACCGGACCGGTGTGGGCTCTTTGGGCTCTTCGCCGAAGTCGAGATCAATTTCGGTGTCCTTGTCTGCCTTTAACTTCTCCCGTAGCAGCACTTTGTTCACCTGCCTGCGGAGCTTGAAAGCGTCCAGGCCCGCGGCGTAGGCTTGTTGCGCAATTTCATTTTCCTTTGCCGCTTCGGCTTCCAGTCGGTGAATGGGCTTCAGCGCCTCGCCCATGGCAGGCGACTTGAGCATCCCCGGACGCCCGATGAACGCGCCCCAAACATTCGGGATTTCGGTCCAGTCCGTTTTGGCCTGTGGTTTGATGCCGATGCGCCGCCCGATGACGCTGCCCAGTGCTGTCTCCGCGGTGATGCCCGGGTAATCTGCCGGGCACTGCAAACGGTCCGCGATGTCGTCGACCCATGGCGCCAGCGCGTCGGGCAAAAATTCAGAACTAAATGGCTCAACGGGAGCAAGGCCGGCAGGCAGGGCTTTGGGCTTCGGCCATTGTTCGTTTGTTTGTTGGCCCCCATCTCGTCCGCTCCCATCCCCATTTCGTCCGTTCCCGCCGTCCTTTCCGGCGCGCTCGCGCGGCGGGCTGTCCACCGCTTCATCGAACGCGCCAGGATATTCGCGGAATGGGCTCATGACCCGACCTCGATGAGGTCGTTGAAATCAGCGCCAACGAGGCGAGGCGTAAGTCGGATTACTTGTTGACCCGCTGCCGTCCACCGGCGCGCGCATTCGGCTGCCCTGCATTGACCGATGCCGTTTTCGTCGGCGTCGACCAACAGTGTCAGGGCCTCGACCCCAGATAGAGCCGGGAAAGCGCCGATGTGCCCTGCGTCGCCGGCGGCCCACGCTGGCTGCAATAGCGTGCCACGATGCGCGATGCGCGTTGCAGCAGCGAGTACGGTCTCGACGCCCTCGCCGAGCACTAGGTCTTGCGAGACTTCATCATCCGGCCATAGCCGGATCACACAACCCATCGTCGGTCCCCATGCTCGCCAATGCCCGAGCTTTTCGCCGTCGAGCGTGATGGGACGTCGATGGATGGCGCGCGCCTCGCCGCTGATGGTGTCGGTCCACAGTGCAACCAAGCACATGCGCCGTTGGTCGTGCCATGGACAGTCAGGGTGAAAGCGCAGCACCTCATTGATCCGGGAGGGCAACGCCTCCAGCGCTACTCCGCGCCTGAAGAGATACGTCCATGCAGGCGTGCCCTGCGGCTCACGTGCCGCCGACCAGATGGCCAGGGCCTCGCGTGCGCGCTCAACGTCACTTTTGCAGCAACTCCGCCTGTGCGTTTTTAAGACACGATTGGGCAGGTCAGGTGTTGCGTTTTTGCCAATGCCGCATCCTGTCGGGCCCTGGCGGCTCAATGTGGCAACGGCAGCACCAAAAGTGCACCCGTCCAGATGTTGGACGAGGGAGATGACATCGCCGCCTCGTTGGCAGCCGCGGCAATTCCAAATCTGCTTGTTGGTATTGATTGCGAATCGGTCGGTGCCGCCGCACTTCGGGCATGGTCCGCAGCGCTCGGGGCCGCGGCCGTTCAATTTGATCCCGCGCCTCGCGATTTCATCATCAATGCGGACAGCGCGGGCCTGCGCGATCCAGTCGCGACGGAGTAAATTGTTGTGAGCTTGTCGCAAATTCATGCCACGACCCTTGAGTGACCGGGATCGTGGCGCGAAGCGGTAACGACCTCGCCATGGCATCGCAAAAGGCTAGCCCCATCCGGGCGGCGCGATTTTCCCTCGGCGGCGAGCGGCCCCTCGTCCGTGTCGAATGGGTAGATGTCGACGTCATGGCCTCCGCGGAAGCGGCTTCCACCGCTGAGGGGATAGCGATCGCCTGGCGCCTCATGATTAGTGTTTGCGCCGCGCGCCTCATGAGTCGCGGCCTTACGCCTGCCTGGATCGGCTCCGGTGGTCGCAATAGAGGGTTCGTCGGGAGATAGCTCGGACATGGACCCACCACGACCGAGGCAATGCGCATACGAGTCGCTCGGTCAGATGGGTCAGCTAAAAAAGACACACCGACCGACCCCACAATAAGGCGGTGGACATTTTCTTCGCCCGATTCGGCGCCCCATTATTTGCCGGGATTTATCAAAGACTTATCGCGGGAGGCAAATATCTCGATTTTCGCGGCACCCAATTACTTCGCCCGATTCGCCCGATTCGCCCGATTCGGCGCCCGATCGCCGGCCTCGCCCCACCTGCACTTGCACGAATTGCCGGGGACAGAGTTGTAGCGGCTGATAGCCTTTGCCCGGCATTCCCGAGCCTCGTCCCTCGTCACTTTGCACTCGTCCATCATCTCTTTCTCGATCTCGGCGCGCGGCTTCGGCGCCCAACCAGGCTGCGCCTGAATTAATTGAAAGTACCGCTCCTCACAGTTTTTCAGCGAGGCGGGGCGCATTGCCTTCCGCTGCGCCCGCCGCCGCCTGATTTTTGCCTCGACCTCAGCATCTCCGAGAGGCGGCCGATCGGGCTGGAGACTTTCTGCATCCGGCGATGCCTCCACCACAAACTTAGCAGCTTCCATGGGGCCGCCGGCACCGATGATCGCCTCCGCCAATCGACGGCACGCCTCCTCGCGTGCGGCGGCTGCCGCTTCCGCTGCGGCTGTGCCTAGCTCGCAACCGAGCACCTCTGCCGCCGCCTCGCGTACACGCTCCCGTGCCAAACGAACTGGCGCCAATAATTGCGGCTGCCACCTCGGCATCGCGGGTCTTCAGAGACCATTGGTATACACGACACTCGAGATGCAACCGGCCATTCATCACCCGACCGTTCCGAAAGAAGTACTTTTCCCCTTGGGGACGATGGTGCCAGGAGGTGCCCATGGCGGTTTGCTCGCCGCGCTGCCGGGCGCGAAAGCGGCGCTGTCGATACGCAGCCAGGCCTACAGGTCGCGCTTCCCGCTTCGCCAGGCGATCAATAATCCAGACCGGGAGGTCAAAACGTTTCTCTGCGGCCGCGCGCTCGGCGTCGTACTGTGCCTGTCCGAGCGCGGCCAGCCGAGACATTTCGGCCCAAAAATCAGGACGATCATAGACGCCGTACAAGCGCGCCGGCCTGCTCTCTGCTGGCAGCAGTCCGTCGGCGATCACGCTCACAATGAGCGGCCGAATGCGTTGCTGCGCGATCTCCGTGTCATCTGTATCCAGCATGACACGCATCGTGCTCCCATCGGTGAGCTTCACGGTCGCTTGCAGCACGCGCCGCCCCCGCTGATCCCAGCGCATAAACGGCGGGGCGCGCCTCCCCATTCTCGGCGTCTGCGGCGGGACGCTCCGGGATTCCATATCGCGCAGGCTTTGGCATGATCGACGCTCCTGGCTGAAGCGCGAGCGCCCATCGCCCGCGACTACGCACGCACGCGACGCTACGGAGCACCAGCTCGGAGAGGTGGACCGCCACCGGAAGTACCCCCGTGCGATGGTGGGCACGGGAAGAAATACAACTCTCCCCGGTCGACATACCCAAACCCCATTACCAAACACGCGGCCCCGCGCAACACTTTCCGCCTTCAGTGGCGCCGGCGGTCCACAGGGTCGATCAGCCTTCTCGAGGCATCCGGCCATCCCATCTGTGAGCCATTGCCCCAGCAACATCGACGTCAGCAGCAGATCGCCGCGCTGGTCGAGGGAGGCTCGCGAAGACGCGATGCGGAGCGCCCATTCATCACCCGACCGTTCCGAAAGAAGTACTTTTCCCCTTGGGGACGATGGTGCCGAGTTGGTCCGCCGTCAGGTGGCAGTAATTGTGACGACGGGTGGGACAGCTGCCGCGCTCGCGGCTAAAGCGGCGACCGAAGCAATCCCGATTGTGTTTGCGCTTGGCGGCGACCCGGTCAAGCTCGGACTTATCGGCAGCCTCAACCTACCGGGCGGCAACGCGACAGGCGTGAATTATATCACGAGTGACTTGCAGGCTCGGGCCGCAGGCGGTAGAGGTTGTGCAGGTATTTCTCGATAGTCTCCATCGGCACGTCGGCGCGCCGCTCGCGAAACTCCTTGGCCCAGACATTCTTGCCGGAGTTGTACATATAGTCCGGGTTCTCCGGCCGATGCCCGACCGGCTGGCATAGCACGGCCGCAACCACGCGCTGTGGGGCGCGCTCCATCAGCTTCATCGCGAACGGGCCGCCGATGCAGTAGCCCATGAAGAAGAACTGGCGGATGCCGAGGTGGTCCATCAGACCCAATTGGTCGTCGGCGAAGGCGCCCCAGGGATCATCGACTGGGATCGGACCCATGGATTCGCCGCCGCTAGCGTTGTGCTGATCCATTGTGATGCAGCGGAAGTCGTTCTTGAAAACGTCCATCCGTCCCCGCAGATGGCGGAGCTGTAATAGCGCAATTTGGTCAGCCAACGATTCGGCTAGAGGGCATATTCTCTGGCAACCAAGGGACAGGACCGGCAATCACGAAGGTTGGAACGATTACTGGCTACCAGCCACCCCCAAAGATTAGCGGCCCCAACGTCTGAGCTATCCCCGATAGCCCGGATCGATAAGTAGGCGCTTGGGAGGAATGATCTTCGAGGCTGGCCATGGTTGCTCAAGAAATCCCGCAGGCGGCATATCGCCCAAGCCAACGCCCACAGCGCAGGTGCAAAAAATTCTCTGTTCTTTGAGTTTTGCGACGAAGCTTGCGTCATTGCAGGGACAGTTGCCCCCTGGGTAGATGCGCAAAATATCCTCGGCTTGAGCGGCCTGACTGACCAGCACAATGCCAACTGCGGCTAGGATGATGGCGCGCATGGCGTTATCGTAGCACACATTATGGCGATGAATTGGCAAGACGTTGGCTATCAAATCGCGCGCTTCACCTTCAGTGTGCTGGTGGCGGGGCTGGTCGTCCTGATCCTCAAATTGCTTGAGGTCAGCGACCATTGATGGCCCAGAGAAGACCAGCGCTACCGAGATGCATCAGAGGGTAATTGCGATGGCAACCGAACAGAGCCCTCGCATCCCAGCCTAATTTGGCGGCGCGCTCGGGCCAGTTTTCGGACGAGTTCAAGAAGCTATGGCAATCGCTCACAAACTGACGCCAACGGTGCCGGGGGACGTCAGTTGGTGGATGAAAATAGTTGAGGCGGGCGACCCCCTCCATCCAATCGACTGGAACGCGCCGGTCTGCGCGAACTGGCTCGCGGGTGATGAGGAAGCTGCCGAAGCTCCATCACGATCGCAAGGCAATTGCCAACGCCAGCCGCCGCCAGTTCCAAAGCCAGCCCGAACCGATTTTATGCGTAAAGAATGCTTGGCTCGTTTGAATGCCTTCGCGTGGGTAATGCGCTGACGCTCACCGAGGAGACCCTCCCTTCGGGCCATCGCCTCGAGCTTCCGTACACCTTGGGCACCTTCTGCGAGCGAATTTCTAAGAAATGCAGTCACGCGGGCCTGTCCGCGAAGATCCTTCATAACCTGCTGTCCTTGCGATCGCGCATCCTACGTCCAAGCGTGAACAGGCGCACGCTAGCTGGTAGCATTCCGTTCATAGCGCAGGGTTGCAACTGTCAACTCCACATTCGGCGCAGTTGCGCGCCGATATTGACCGGATCGCGTTCGGAGTTATCCGATACATTTGGCTGTGCGGCCACTGGCCATGCGCAGCTCTCGAAGTAATGGAGAATCGAATCTGGTATGAACCGAGTGCGCGCTGCATACATGTGCCGGTCTCCGCCGCTCTGCTGCTGATAGGCGAAGAAACGTTGCGGGAGAATAAGGTGCAAATGATCCTTAGCGCGCGTCATCGCAACATAGAGTAGACGCCGCTCTTCCTCGATCTCGTCTACGCTGCCCGTGCTGAGGTCGGAAGGTATGCAACCGTCGACAACATTTAGAATAAAGACCGATCTCCATTCCTGTCCTTTGGCTGAGTGGATGGTCGATAGGATTAGGTAATCCTCATCCAAGAGCGGCGTGCCGGCCTTATCGCTTGTCGCGTCGGGAGGATCCAGAGTTAGTTCGGTAAGGAAGCGTTCGCGCGTTGAGTAGGTGGAAGCAATCTGCACAAGCTGCGCGAGATCGGCTTGCCGCATCACTGCGTCTTCATACTGGCGCTCAAGGTGCGGTTCATACCAGTGGCGGACGTGCTCAATTTCAGCGGGCCATCCAGCGGTTTTGGTTCGCAGAGCACGAAGCGCGTCAACGAAGGCGGGCCATGAGTCGGCAGCGGCGGCCGGAGGGACAAAGTCTCGCACCGCTTGCAGAGCGTCGGTAGCCTCGACAACGCGATCGAGGAGACGCGCCGCCGTCGCCGGGCCGACTCCCGGTAACAGTTGGATCACTCGAAAGCCCGCAACGCGATCACGGAGGTTTTCAGCCCAGCGCAAGAAGGAAAGAACATCTTTGATGTGCGCCGCTTCAAGAAATTTGAGCCCGCCAAACTTCACAAACGGAATATTGCGACGGATGAGCTCGATCTCCACTTGAGCGCTGTGCTGCGACGCACGGAAGAGCACAGCCTGCGCCTTAAGACTTATGCCTGCTTCACGATACGCCAAAATCTTGGCAGCAACATATCGAGCCTGGTCGGTTTCGTCGCGCACACTCACAAGCTGTGGCCGCTCAGCCGAGGCACGATCGGACCACAGGTTCTTTGTGAACCGTTCCTTAGCAAGATTGATAACGGCGGTCGCTGCCGCGAGAATCGGCTGTGTCGATCGATAATTGCGTTCCAAAGTGGTGATTTCGGCACGCGGATTGAAGTGAGCAGGAAAGTCGAGAATGTTGCGGACCGTGGCAGCACGGAATGAATAGATCGATTGCGCGTCATCCCCGACGACTGTCAGTCCCCTGCCGTTCGGCTTAAGCGCCAGAAGGATGGAGGCCTGAAGCCCGTTAGTATCTTGATACTCGTCCACCAGCACATGATCGAAGCGGCTCGCGATATCAACCGCAATCGACGGCTCCGCCATCATCTCCGCCCAATAGAGTAACAGGTCATCATAGTCGAGCACATGCTGGTGCTGCTTGGCTGCCACATAGGACGCAAAGAGCTGCCGCAATTCAGCTTGCCATGTCGCGCACCACGGAAATACTGAACCGAGCACATCTTCTAACGAGACCTTGGCATTGACTACGCGAGAATAGATCGCGAGGCATGTTCCTTTAGCAGGAAAGCGCTTTTCAGTGTTCGAGAAGCCCAGGTCGTGCCGAACAAGGTTCAGGAGATCTTCTGAATCAGCACGATCATGGATTGTAAACGATCGGTCTAAGCCGATTTGCGGTGCATACTCTCGTAAGAGCCTCGCGCCGATCGCGTGAAATGTGCCGGACCAAGTGAGCGTCTCCGTCATCACGCTGGCGTTTGAACCAATGCAAGTAGCAGCGATACGCTCGACACGTCTCGTCATCTCCACCGCAGCACGCCGCGAGAAGGTCAGCAGCATGAGGCGGCGCGGATCTATACCATTCGTGATGAGGTGAGCCACGCGATGTGCAAGGGTGTTTGTTTTGCCGGAGCCAGCACCTGCAATGATTAAAAGCGGACCGGCCTCAGCATAGGCCGGGCCACCGTATTCTGCGGCGCGCCGTTGTTCGGGATTGAGGATAGCGAGGTGGGAAGCGTTCATGGGTCTATACGAATCAAAGCAATCGGTCACAGGGAGCTTGGATGACGACCGATCGGTCGTCCAGCTGTTTGCGAGTCAATCACCGAATCTGGATGCCCGGCCACGACGTACACCGGCGCAGCATTAGAGTGGATCATGAGGACGCTGCGCGGCGGGCGAGAGTGAGCGCGAAGGGGAGATATTGCTCATGGTCTTGCTCGATGGGGCTCTTTCATCTCATCTATGAATTATCCTATCGGTGCCATTTACGCCCACCGGCACCTAGCGCGGCTCGGCTCGTCCAGATCATGGTCCCCACATGGGGCGGACCGTGCCGCGCTTTCATCGGCCAGCCAAGTCTCAAAGCGCGTCGGCGCCGCGTGCTGTCGTAGTTCCCACGATGATGGGAATCATCGAGGTCGCCGCCTTGGCGACGTGGCTACTCGTCAGCTCAGGGTTGGGTTTGCCAGCGCGCCGGAAAGCCTTTGCGGGTGAAAGTTGCCGTGGACGCCCGTGCGCTCGCCGGAGCGGGACGCTACCTTTCCAGGCTCAAGTATCCACGATGATGGGAATCATCGAGGTCGCCGCCCATGCGCCTGCCGCCCTGCTGCTGTCCGAGTCGGGTGACGTGACCGTGGCGAGCGAGCCGGGCAAGGGCTCGGTGTTCACGGTGCGCCTGCCGGCCCCGTTACACGTAACGGACATCGACGCGCTCATTCGCATGAGGACTTGAAGGAGGAGCAGCCACAGGGCTGCGGTCCTGACCCCGGCCTACCGCGCCGTGGGGGGCCTCGCGTGACGTGTAACGGAGGGGGCCCGATGGTTGCTCGAGGGTGCTAGAGGCCTCCCGTTTCACGAGATGTAACACGTAACGGCGGGGCACCGCAGCGCAGCACCTCGCCAAGCAGGTCGGCCTTGGCAGCGTCCGATCCGGGCGTAGACCAGGCCCGATTTCCCCTCTTTTTCGCGCGAAACGTGGAGCGTGACCTTGTCCGCCACCTTGCAATTGTCGACCCTCTGCTCGTCATTCGAGTCGCCAGTCGGCAGGTCGTGGCTCCCTACGCCGTCGGCAAGCGGTGCCACATCGGGCGCGGCCAACCCCACC
>Ga0070699_100002210_pt1 | contig 17582 bp, 26 predicted proteins | sample KBSK1503metaG_FD_65473 | JGI IMG/M metagenome (GOLD analysis project Ga0070699, IMG submission 65473) | Corn, switchgrass and miscanthus rhizosphere microbial communities from Kellogg Biological Station, Michigan, USA - KBS K1-50-3 metaG | ecosystem: Host-associated > Plants > Roots >... | reverse complement strand
ATGACCAGCCCGCTGCGCGGGCCCAAGAGCCCCAAAGGAGGCGGCTTCGCCGCCGCTCATTTCCTGGCACGCCGCGCAGGGTACGGGGCCGCCCCTCCGGCCCCAAGGGTGCTGCGCATCCCGCTGCGCGGGACGCGCCTGCGGCGCGCCGTTGACCCCGGAGACCGCTGCAGCCCCTGGGAGCAGGAAGAGCGGGCAGGCCCAGGCCTGCCCCGCGCTGCGCGCGGCGCGCAACCCGGCCGCGGCCGGGCACAAGCTACCCGGACGCCAGGGGAAACAGCTGAACTGGCGTTCGATAGTCACAAGGAAGCGGAAAATTACAAACCTAGGGTGGTGTCAAGGATCAAGTGAGGCCGATCCGTCAAGGATCAAGTGAGGCTAGACACGGCATTCGCCCCAGGTGCCCAGGTGCCCAGGCCCAGGTGCCCAGGTGCCAGACACTGCGGGGAGCAAGGCCGCTCACTGCAGGGAGGGCAACGATGGAAGTCGTCTACCCGCGCGACGGAGAGCCTGTCACGCTGCGTCCCTGCCCGCCTTGGTGCACCGAGGAGCGGCACTTCGGCGACGATGAAGCCGTCTACGCCGACCACGGCTACCACCACTACGGGCCCGAGATCCAGGTACCGACCTCGGATCGGTTCCTGGGCATGACCGATGGGCCCGAGACGGTCGTGCGGGTGATCCTGAAGTCCTGGACGCATCCGCTGGACGCCGAGCCTGGACCGGCCCTCATCGAGCTCAACCTGGGGACTGCCGGGGAGCGTACCGACATGTGCGCAGAGATCACCCCGGGCGAGGCCCGTGCCGTCGCGCAGGCCCTGCTTGACCTCGCTGCCACTGCGGAGCGGGCTGGCGACGGCCGGGTCTAGCAGCCGACCGGACGCCCCTGCCAGACCGCCACGGCGGGCCAGCCGGGCCTAGCGCGCAGTCTGGCGTCATACTCTTCGTCAGGTGAGACGCCAAAGGGACTCTCCGGCGGGAGAGTCCCTTTGTGCGGTCCGGGGCGGGGGGCGGGTCATCCTGGTGGGGGAAGGTGTCCCTCGATTCCGGTGCACTTCTCCGTGATCGCCTTGACCCGGCGCAGCGTGTTCGGCAGCCAGCGGTCCAGGTAGACCAGGGAGTCAGCCAGGGAGGGGCGGCGCGGCGCGGGCTTGCCGGGCCTGGCCGGGGTGGCGGGGGCGAAGATGCGCCGGAATTCCAGCCAGCAGGCGGACAGCTCGGTTACCGCGTCGGAATGCTGGTGCCAGCAGTCCCGCACCGAGTCGCGGGCGCTGGGGTACAGCGGGAACAGCACCTGGTCCACCCACTGGGCCAGGTCGGCCCGGACCGCGGCGGCCTGGTCCGGGCCGAGGTCGTGCCAGGCGATCATCGGCGGCCCTTTCGGGCTGCCCTCGGACAGCGCCTCCACCGTCTCATACAGGCGCTTGACCTTGGCGTCGAGCGCGGCAAGCTGCCCGCGGTGGGCGGCCAGCAGCACGGCGAACCGGGCCAGGGTTTCCCCCTGGGGCTGGTCCTGCGACGGGGGCAGCGGGTCAGGCGGCATCGGCGGGTCCCTCGATTTCCGGCTCCTCCCACTGCGGGACCAACTCGGGCACCGCGGGCGGCAGGATCGCCGGGGGCGCGGGGAGCAGGCCCAGCCGGTAGGACCAGCGCCGCCACGGGGTGCGGAACTTGACCACCAGCGGGGACAGGTTGGCGTGCAGGACCAGGGCCCGGGACCCGGGGAGCCGTTCGATCACCTCGGGCATCACCACCCGGGCGGGCCCCTGCTCAGACGGGATGGTGCCGGACAGCACGGACAGGTCGTCGAGCGTGTCCGCGTCGGTCAGCCCCGGCATGATGACCTTGGTGCCGCAGCACGCCAGGATCGCCGCGGCGGCGTCGGCGCCGTAGGCCTCGCGCAGCTGCGCGGTGCTGTGGATCACGATCGCCATGAACGACCCGAACCCGGCGGAGTCCGCGAGCTTCTGGGCCAGCTTGGGCAGCCCGATGTTGGCGACCTCGTCGACGGCGAAGAACACGCCGGGGACGTGCCGCCGGTAGCGGGTCCGGGTGGCGGCGAGGTTCCCCTCGTGGTGCATCAGGTCGCAGATCAGCCGGAACAGCGGTGCGGCCACTGAGGAGCTGCCGTCCCGCAAGATCATGTACAGCGTGCTCCGGGACGCGGCGAACTCCCCGGCGTCGACCGGGCGGACCTGCGGGCCGCACACCATGTCGCGCAGCTCGGGGACCGCGAGCCAGCCCAGCGACCGCAGCAGGGTCATCCGGATCGAGGAGGCGGCCTTGGTGTCGGCAAAGATCTCCGCCATCCCGGCGAACAGCTCCCGGGACGCCCCGGGGTGCCGGGCGAGCGCGGCGAGTTCGGATTCCCCGGACCGGTTCGCCCACAGGTACACCTTGGCCATGTCGTACCCGCCGACCGCGGCGGCGTGCATCAGCCCGGCCAGGGCCACCGCCGCCTTATCGGACCAGAACACCATCTCGCCCAGCATGGAGGTCTCCCCGATCAGGGCCGCGGCCCGGCGGACCGCGACCTCGGGGGACAGGCACCCGGCGATGATGTCCGGCCGGAACGTGCTCGGGATGCCGCCGACGCCGTACGGGTTGAACACGTACACCGGGCCCCGCTGCGCCCGGGTGCCCGCGGTCAGCTCGTACAGGTCAGCGCGGGTCGTGAACGACACGCACGCGCCGCGGTGGGACAGCATCCACTCCCCGAGGAACCCCGACTTGCCCACCCGGGGCGGGGCGATGATCGCGGCCTGGTGCTCCTGCGGGGCGAACACCCGCTTGAAGTACTGCGCCCGGCCCAGCCGCCAGGCATACCAGGTCACCGGGCAGAACACCCGCGCCCACAACCCCAGGTCCGGGCGGACCCGCCTGCCGTGAATCACCGCGGCCAGCCGGGACCAGCGGAACGCCAGCTCCCCGAACGAGGCGAACCCCGGCGCGGGCTTGCACCGGAACCGGATCCGCCACCGCGCCCGCCGCGACGGCAGCGACGAGAACAGCGTGGCACGCACGAACACCGCCACGGCCAGCATCAGGACCACCAGGACGAGGAGCCTCATCGCTGCGCCTCCTCATCCTCGTCCCGCGCCGCGTCCATCGCGTCCGAGATCGCGTCGGCAGCCAAGATCGCGGCGGCGTAAGTCCGGGCGGTGCCCCACTGCAAGCCCACCCGCTCCCCGACCAGGCGCGCCACCTGGCTCATCGCGGCCCGGTCCCCGAACTGCGGGTGCCGCCGGTAATGCCACTCGAACGCCTCCCGCTTGGAGCCGAACGCGGGCGGCTCCTCGTCCTGGCCGGGCTCCTCGTCCGGCACCGGGGCGATCGGGACAGTGCCCCGTCCCATGACCGGACCGGCCATGACCGGCACCACGCCCGGCAGCGGCGCGGCGTCAAGCACCATCCGGCGCACGCCCGAGGCGGTCTCCCGTGGCGCGAGCACGAACCGCAGCCAGTACAGCGCCAGCAGCCCCGCGACCCGTGCCAGGCCGGCCACCGCCCGGCCCAGCCCCCGCCACGCGGACTCCTCGCCGATCCCCAGCGCGTGCCTGCGGACCACCGACACCACCCGGTCGGTGATGATCGCGGCGAACACGGGCGCGGCGGTGAACACGATCACCGACCGCGGCGAGGCGTCGTCGGCGGCCAGGTAGTTCATCGCGGCCGACCCGGCGGCGCACAGCTGGATCAGCACCCGCTCGGCCCGGGACGGCTTGCCCTGCCGGGCCAGCCCGAGCGACAGCCCGGACAGGATGACCATGCCCGCGTCGAGCATGCCGGCCTGGATCTGCGCGGGGACCGCCTGCTGCCTGGCGGCGAAGATGAACAGGTACTGCCCCCACCACGACACGTAGAAGCAGCCCGCGCCCAGCAGCGCCAGCAGCCCGGCCGAGATGCCGATCAGCAGCGACCCGGGGGTACGCTCCGCCCCGGCGACCCGGCGGACGTTCGTGATCAGCTTCTTCTGCGGGTCGTGCCCGTTCACCTCGAACAGGCCAGGCCCGGCCGGGACCTCGCCGTCCATCGCGTGAATGCGACTCATTTGTCTTCTCCGTTGAGCAGTACGGTCATGTAGCCTTGCGCGATTCCCGGGGCCCTGTTCCGGACCTCGACCAGGCTCGCGCTGATCCCCTGGAGGCCGGCGAGGAATTCCGCGAGCCTTCTCACGTCGTCCGCCGCCCCGCTGATGCGGACCTGGACCGGGGCCATCACCCGGCCTCCGGTCCCGGCTCGGGCTGCCCGGCAGCGATGTGCCGGATATCCCAGATGGATGCAGCGGCCAAGCCGTCAGTGCCCTTGTTGTGGGCTGCGGCGTGGCGGTCGGTCATATAGTCGAAGAGCCGCTCAGGGGCATTCAGGCCCCACCCGCACGAGCAGTCGATCTCGACGCGGGGTTCATGAGCCCTAGCCGGTATCAGGCAGCGGCCGCTGTCATCCCTCATAGCGAGGCCTCCATCCCCGGCAGCGGATCCTGGACCAGGGCCTCCGGTTCCGGCGCCGGGTCCGGGAAGCGGCGCTCGGCCAGGTACGCGGCCAGCGCCTGGTGCAACTCGGGGATCTGCACCCCGGGCGATCCGGTCTGCCGGGTCATGACGCCGCCGCCTGACGGCCAGCGGCGGACAGGTCGACCCCGCCCCACACGCCCGACCGGGCCCGGTCCGCCGCGGCGGCGTAGAAGCACTCGGCGGTGACCCGGCACCCGGCGCATACCTCCAGCGCCCTGGCCGCGTCGGCGTCGGTCTCCGCGTCGAACCATGCCGGCGGGGAAGTCCGGCATGCCGCCCGGTCCTGCCAGCCCTGCGGGGCCCGCGACACCGGCAGCACCACCCGGCGCAGCGCCGGGACCGGGCCCGGGATCTCGCCCGGGTCCTCGCCACGGGCGGCGGCGCGGGCCCTCGCCTTGTTCACCCGGTCCCGGGCCCGGCGCCGCTCGCCCTGCTCCGCGCTCTGCCGGCCGGTCACTGTCCCGGCTCCGGCTCCGGCTCCGGCCCGATCTGCCGGGGCTGGCCGGTATAGGTCTGACCGCCAGGCATGTGCAGGACGTACACCACCTGGTCTCTGGTCTCGCCCTGCTGCTCCGCCGGAGTCAGCTCGTTCTCCTCTTCCGGGCTCACCATGGCGGTTCGGCCTCCCAGTCCGGCCCGGGATCCGGAGCCTGATCCTCCGGCCCGGGGTCCTCCGGCTCCTCGTGCCGCGCCTCCATCTCGGCGAACCACCGCTCGGCGGCGAGTTCGTAGGCGTTGTCGACCTCGTAGGAATCCTCCGGCGAATCCGGCACGGGGAACCCCGCGCCGCCGGTCTCGGTGAACTCCTTCTCGTAGGCGGCATAGTGCTCGGGGCTCCCGACAGGGGCCTCGTAGTAGGCGCGGTCCATCACTGCGCCTCCAGCTCGGGGTCGAGGGCGGCGAGGAACGCGGCCTCGGTCTGCTGCCGGGCGGTCACGGCTGCCTCGTACTCCGCGTCAGGCGCGGAAAGGGCCTCGTGCGCGGCTTGCTGGGCTCGCCATACGTCGGTGATGTCCGGCGGCTGCGGGAACAGGCGCCCCCCGCCGCCGGGCGCTGACCCGAGGTCATCACGGGACCACCGCCTCAGGCTCGGCGTCGGCGTCGGGTCTAGTCATCCGGTCGCACGGGCCGTAGACGACTTCGGCGGGCTCGGCGGGCTCGGCCTGGGGGCCGCTGGTGAAGACGGCGGCGATGACATCGCCGGGGGAAGGGATGTTCACGATCCGGCCTCCGGTTCGGTATAGGTGTCGGGCACTTCCTTTTCTCCTTTTCCTTCCAGCGATCTGGAATGGAGGCGCTGGATTCCTCCGTCACCGAAATCCGGGATCGAGATCTCGGTCACGTATTCGCCGACTGAGTAATCGCTCCAGGTGGTCACGATTCCGCCTCCGGCGATCCGAGCCAGGCGGTGAATTCCTCGTCGGCCGCGCCCATGTCCGCGGCGGCAGCGGGAGACATGTCGTAGTAGCCGGTCAGCCCGTCCCACCGGACGAATGTCCCGTCTCCACGGGCGTCGGCGATCGCCTCCGCCTGGCCGCGGTCGAGAAATGCGGAATAGCCCGCGTAGGCGTCGTAGGCGGCGCTGGCCTCCTCGTCGCCCATTTCTGCGGGGTAGCCGTACGGGGCTTCGAGGACGTACGTCGTCAGGCCGTCCGTAGCCGCGTTGAGCCACGGCGTCCCGAGCGGGATAGCCGCGTACTCCGGGCCCGCGCCCCGGAATCCGTCCGGGAAATCCGTCTCAGCCACTTTCTGCCCCGGTCCGGGTCCGGTGTCACAGGGGCCGGTGAAAACCTGCGCGTAGGCGGCTTCCTCGGCCTCAGCCGCGAGGTAGATGCCGACCAGGTCGCCGTCTTCGATTGCCGCCTCGGTGGCGGCAGTGGCCGCTTCGAGCTCGGCCACGGTCGGCGCCCTCATGACCCGGCCTCCGGCTGCGGATCCTTGATGCGGGCGCCCGCCCCGAGGTCGACCGGCTCGCGCTCCCAGACCAACCCGCAGTCCTCGCACCGCCGGTCCTGCTCCCTGGTCGGCCACGGCATCGGGGTCTCGCAGCACGTGAACGTGTCGGCGCTCATGGCCTGGCCTCCGGGCCGGGCAGGGCCGCCAGCACCGCCAGCACAGTCTCGGCATCGGCTAGGCGCTTGAGCGGGGACCGGCGGCCGGGCGGGGCGGCGCGGACCGCAGCCCAGTCGATGCCCGGCCGGGCGGCCAGCTGGTCCAGGTCCCCGGTCCGGTACAGCGGCACGCTGCACGTGTCCCGCCGGTCCCACGGCCCCCGCCCCCACTTGGCCGGGGCGAGCAGCCCGCAGCGGGTCAGATGCCGCAGATCGGAGCGCCGGATACGCAGGTACGCGGCCGACTGGTCGGCGGTGCGCAGCTCCCCGGCCCGCGTCGCCCCGGCCGCCGCGGCGGCGTCAGTGAACCCCTCCAGGACCCGACCGTCATAGAGCGGCCAGCCCTTATAGGACCCGGCCACCGGGAGCAGGCCGCGGCGGGCCAGCTCCTCCACCCCGTCCGCGGTCACCGTCACGCCGAGCCGCTCGGACAGCACCCCGGCGGCGCGGACCGCGCCCAGGTCCGGCACCGACACGGCCGTCGCCCGGACCTGCCCGGCCCGGGCCAGCGCGGCGGCCGCGGCCGCGGCGGACCAGCGTCCCCGGGCCAGGTCCGGGCCGCCGATCAGCCCGCCATGCACGGCGCGGGACAGCTGCCACCGCTCCAGCCCCAGGTGCGCGGCCAGCTGTACCGGGCCGTAACCGGCGTGGGCCCGCCCCGGCGCGGTCACTGCCCGGCCTCCGGTTCGGGTGACGGGTCGATGAGCTCCGCGTTCGCCCTCAGCCCGTCCGCGAACACCTGATGACCGGCGGTGGCGCCGAGGTTCTCCGTGATCGCCGCGAGCGCGCGGGCCTCGCTGGCGCGCAGCGACAGCCCCGCCGATGAGCCGCCCGTGGTGACGAAGGCCCGGACGAATGCGGGCTCCGGCACGCCGCGGTGCTCGATCTGCCGGGCCTGCGTGAACACCTCGCCGGCCACGCTGAAGGCAGCGGTGAGGTCGGATTCGTGCACCTGGACCGGGTGCCCGTCATGCTCAGCCGAGCACCACGGCGGGCACGGCCCGGTCACGACCCGGCCTCGGGTTCCCCGTGCTCAGCCTGCCAGGCAGCCTCCCACGCGCTGTGCAGGTCATGAAGCAGCCCGCCGGTTTCCCGCCACGGCTCGGACAGCACCGGGTACACAGCGGCCTGCTTGCGCCACCCCGAGTTCAGGTGAGCGTGCAAGATCTCCTTCTCATCCCCGGTCATCGGCGCGAACATCGCCGGGTCATCCGCGGCCATCGCCGGGTCGTGCGGCACCGCGTTCAACTCGGTGGCTTCCTGGGTCTCGGTCATGCGCTTGCCTCCAGTTCTGGTTCTGCGTCTGATTCCGGTTCGGGGGTAACCGCCGCGTCCGCGGCGGCGTCGGCTTCGGCCCGCCACCGGGCGCACAGCTCGTCGACGAGGGCGTCCATCTCGGCGGTTATCTCGGTGACCGGCTCGGGCCAGTGCTGCTCGATCGGGTCAGGCTCGGGCTGGGGCTGGTGGACGGCCAGGTTCGCCGGGGCTGCCTCCAGCCCGAAGATCTCCAGCAGCAGCCCGCGCTCGTAATCGGTAGCCCGGTCCCACCCGGCCCGCTCCAGCGCCTGCTCCCTGGTGATCTCGCCGCTCTCCACGGCGCGCTCGGCGCGGCACACGCCGCACCGGCGGGACGCGCCCCGGTACTTCAGCTGGTGCTCCCGGTCCCTGGTCACCCCGTGCTCGACACCCGCCAGCACCCAGGACCCGCCTGCCTCGCGCTGGAGCTGAGTCAGCCGGGCGCCGCGCCCGAGGGCGTGATCGGTAAGCCGGTAGGGAAGCCTGCCTTCCAGCGCCCACCCGGTGTAATGCCCGGACTGCTGCACGCCCGGTATCCCGAACGGCGGCCACAGATGCAGCGTGTAAGCGTCCCCGACCTGCCACGCCAGCCCAGACGGCGCACCACGGCGGCTCATGCCTACTGGCCCCGGGCTCGCCTACCTCGTACGTGGCGGCGGGGAATGCGCCGCCACGGCAGCCTGGGCAGAAGCCTCAGAAAGACCGGGCGGCGCGGCGACGAGAGTGAGGGGTCCCTATCTAGCTGGCCGTTTAGCGTGCTAGCTTGCATGTTGGGTCCTGTCGAAGGGGCCTTGCCCCCTGGGTGATCTTGGCGGATGGTCCAGGGGGCCTTGCTATGCCCTTATTTGCTTGGGCATATAGTCATGGTGACGGGTCGGCATCGGCCTTGTCAATATGCTTGGGCAAATTGTTGGAGAGGTGGGAAGCAGGCTTGCCAGCAGGAGCTTCGCGGTACCTAGACATAGCCGCTGACCTGCGGACCCGCATTCTCAGCGGCGAGTGGCAGCCGGGGGCCAAGCTGCCCCGTATGACGGACCTTGCGCGCCGGTACGGCGTAAACCGGGACACGCTAGCGCGCGCAGTCGCTCTCCTGGAAGCCGACGGCCTTGTCTGGGCGGCACCCCGCAGGGGGACGATAGTCAGGCACGGTATGTCCAGGCCGCGGCGGCTGCGCGGCAATCTCGTCAAGCGCAATGTCGCTACGGACAGTCCCGGCTACAGCTTCCCCTCGGCGTCCGGGCAGGAAGTATGGAAACACCACATCACTCCCACTGCGAGGCATGAGAAGCTAACCGACCCCCGGATTGCCAGGATGCTGGGCGTACCCGAGGGGACCGAGGTCATGCGAAGGCTGCGCGTCACAGGCCCGGAGACCGAGCCGCCATTTCAGATCAACGACAGCTGGATCCATCCCCGCGGCGTTGCCGACGCGCCCGAGGTGGCGAACCAGGAACCTGGTCCTGGCGGGTGGCTCTACCGACTTGAGGCGGCAGGCCACGGGCCAATCTCATGGACGGAGTATCACCGCGCTCGGATGCCTGCGAAGGACGAGGCCGATCTGCTGCAGATCCCCATGACCCTTCCGGTCCTCGAAATCGTGCGCGTCGGCCGGTCGGCCAAGGACAACCAGCCCATTGAGGTCACGGCGTACGTCATCCCGAGTGACCGGGTAGAGACCTTCCAGGTATTGCACAGGGACGAGTCGGCTGTTTGGCCATGGCCAGATCAGCCCGGCGGTGAGGCCGAGATTTAATGTGCAACGGACCTGGCAGATGCCGATCCGAGTGTGATGGGTTCGGCAAGCTCAAGCGGGCCATCAGCCATCCGCACGTCGATTACGACCATGGTGAAGTTGTCCGGCCCTCCGGCCTCCTCGACTAGTGCGGAGAGCTCGCGGACCGCTTCCGGCGGAGTCGGAGCAGACACGAGAACGCCCCGGATCGCTACGCTGTTGACGACCGGGCTTAGACCATCCGAGCACAAGAGGTAACGGTCTCCGACTCGCAGCTCACGCAGGCTGAGATCGGGCGAACGGTCTGGTCGACCGTCCAGGTGCCGCGAGAGCACGGGTGCCAGGAAATCAGCATCCGAGACCAGCTTGCCGATCGTGTGATCTTCAGTTATCTGATGAAGCCGACCTTCCCTGAGTCTGAACGCACGAGAATCTCCAATATGAGCAAGCGCAGCGTAATCGCCTGACCAAAGCATCGCGGTAAGGGTGGTTCCCATGCCTTTGCGCGAAGGGTCCACAGCTACCCGCCGGGCAACCTCGCGGTTTGCTTCTGCTATCGCCAAGCCAAAAGTCTCAAGCAAGATATCTGGGGCTACCTCGGCATCATGAGAACTCAGCGACTCAATTACCGCAGCGCTCGCCACTTCGCCAGCGGCGTGACCACCCAACCCATCAGCAACCGCGAACAGCCAACGGCCTGAATAGGCTGCATCCTCGTTGTTCTCTCGGACGAGACCGGTCTCGGAAGCAGCGGCAGCGGCCAGGGTAAGCCTTGCGGTCATCTCAACCTGCCTTCCCAGGCTCAGGGCCAGACCCGTAGGACAGGCCACCACAGTAACCCGCACCAGGCAGCGGCGGCGCGGCGGCAGGCGAGCATTGGGGCGTTTGCCCGAGGTGAAGACACCCACTTAGCGTCGTCCTATGACACGCGCGGCCAGGGTACATGCACATCCGGTTACGGCGGGCGAGCCTTTCGCGGAAGCTAAGGATCCGCGCCAGGCGCGCTGATGCACCGGCATGCACCGAACCCGCACGCGGCTGCACGGCATGGCGCACGAAAATCTGTGGCGCTAATTCGGGCCGTGCATCCCACGCAGACAGAAGCACTCGGCAAGGCAAAGGGAGGTGAACGTAGTGAACAGATCATCCCGCGAGGCGAAAAACCCGGGCGGCGAGTGGCTGACCGTCGGGCAGGTGTGCGCTGAGCTGAAGATCAGTCCCCGGACCTTCTACCGCTGGCGGGCTCAGGGCACCGGCCCGCGCAGCAAGCGCATTGCCCGGGGCGGCGTCCGCGTCCGGCGGAGCTGGCTCGACGAGTGGCTAGACGAACCTGAGCGGGGCATCGCGTGAACAGCTACGACGTCCGGTTCTGGCAGATCGAGACACGCAGGGGCAAGACGGTCACCTACCGCGTCCGCTGGGTCGTCGCCGGGCGACAGTTCAGCGACTCGTTCACCACCAAGGAGCTGGCCGAATCACACCGGGCCAAGCTCAGGGCGGCAGCCAGGCGGGGTGAAGGGTTCGGCACCGACACCGGGCTGCCCGAATCGATGGCCCGCACACTGCGAGACGTGTCCTTCTACGAGCACTGCGCCGAGTTCACGGCGGCGACCTGGCCAGTGTCGGCCGCCAAGACGCGAGCGTCGGTCATCGAAACGCTGACCAGGGTCGTGCCCGTCGTGGTCACCGAACTGAAAGGCGCGCCGGAGAGCGCGGTCCTGCGCTCGGCGCTGCGCAAGAACCTGAATCCTGGCGGGCACGCGGGGGAGCTCGACGAGCAAGAAGCCAGGGCTATCGGCTGGATAGCACGCGCATCGCGCCCGGTCGGCTCGCTTACGGACCCGGCCGTGGTCTGCGACATCCTCGACGCCCTCACGGTCAACCTGAACGGCAAGCCGGCCGCGCCAGAGTACTTCTCGCGGCGGCGGCGGGTCATGCACCGCGCCCTGGCCTACGCGGTCCGCAAGAAGAGGCTTGCTGCCAACCCGCTGTCCAAGCTCAACCTGCCCGAAGGGTGGACCCCGCCGGAGGCTCCTGACGACACCCTGGACCCGCGGTCGGTGGGCAGCCCCGCGCTGGTCGCGGCGATGCTCGAAACGTGCAAGGGCATCGGCAGGCGGCAGGGTCGGCGGTTCGCCGCGTTCTACGGCTGCATGTTCTACGCCATGATGCGACCATCCGAGGTAGCAGCGCTGACCCGCGGCGGGTGCGAACTGCCCGAGCGGGGATGGGGGCACCTGACGTTCGCCGATGCCAGCCCCTCGGCGGGCCGGGCGTACACCGACGACGGCCAGGTGCACGAGCACCGGGGGCTCAAAGGCAGGACCCGGGGGCGGCCGGCCACCCGGGCGCGCAAGCCCACCCGGAGGGTCCCGATCCCGCCCGAGCTGGTAATCATGCTGCGTGAGCACATCGACCAGTTCGGGACCGCCTCGGACGGCAGGCTGTTCCGCAGCGAGAACGGCAACCCCATTCAGCAGTCCACCTGGTGGCAGGTCTGGCAGAAGGTGCGGCCCGCCTCGTTGAGCGCGGAGGAGCTGGCGAGCCCGCTTATGCGCCGCCCCTACGACCTGCGGCACTCAGGCGTCACCTGGCGGCTCAACTCAGGGGTTCCCGCTACCGAGGTGGCCGCGTGGGCGGGGCACTCCGTGGAGGTACTGACGCGCGTCTACGCCCGGTGCGTGGCCGGGCTGGAGGACGTGTGGATCAGCCGCATGGAAGGGGCCCTGCGCCTCGAAGGCGGCCAGGGCGCGGGCGAGGGGCGATGACCGTGGGCGCGTATTGGGCGCGGAATCTGGCGCCCGGCGACACCCGGCGGCATGACCTGTCTCAGCCTGTCACTGAGGAGTTCCGGCGTCCTGCCAGGTCAGGGGACGATTCCCGAGGTTATGAGGTGGCGCCCCCAGTAGGATTCGAACCTACGCTCCCGGCTCCGGAGGCCGATGCTCTATCCCCTGAGCTATGGGGGCTACGCGACGTGGGAAAGAGTACCAGTGAACGAGCCCTCCCCGGACACGCGCCAGCAGAGTGCCCCGTCAGCGGCCAGAAGGCGCTACCCTCACGGGCGTGACGCACGGACTGGGACGGGTGCTCGTCGTCGATGACGACGAGGTGATCAGGCGGTTGATCGCGGTGAACCTCCAGCTTGAGGGCTTTGACGTGGAGACGGCGGTGGACGGGCAGGACTGCCTGGAGAGGGTGGCCGAAATCGACCCGGACGTCATCACGCTGGACGTGATGATGCCGCGGCTCGACGGCTGGGAGACAGCGGTCCAGCTGCGCAAATCCCCGGAGACCGCGCACATCAAGGTGGTGCTGATCACCGCCCGGGCCCAGGAGGACGACAAGACCAGGGGCAACCGGGTGGGCGCCGACGCCTACCTCACCAAGCCCTTCGACCCGAACGAGATGATCCGCGTGATCCGTGAGCTGGCCGGCGCCGCCTAAGTGATCACCGCCGGGCTGCGGCGCGCGATCGGCGCCGCGGTCGGCCGCCAGGACGCCGACCCGCTGCTGCGGCCGGGCCCGGCGCCGGGCAGCTACACGTCCAGCCTGCCGTTCCGGCTCGACCCGGGCGACCCCCGTCAAACCGCCGCGCGGCTCGCCGCCCGGCTCCGTGACCGGCCGTGGATCGCCGCCGCGGAGGTCACCGGATCCGGCTTCGTCACCGTGACCGTCACCCACGCCACCCTGGCCCGCCTGGCGATCAGGATCGCCAACGCCGGCCCGGCCTGCGCGGAAAGCGACGCGCTGGCCGGCCGTACCGTCCCCCGGCCCGGCCCGGCCGCCGTAGCGGACTGGCCGCAGGCGCGGGCGGCCCTCGCCGCCGAGCTGACCGCCCGGCTCGCCACTGCCGCGGGCGCGACCCTTCTTATTGATCCCGAACGGGTCGCGGTTCCCGCACCGGCGCCCCCTCCCCGCGACCCCGTGGCCGAAGCCGTTGACTACGCCGGCCCGGACGCCGTCCGGTACGCCCTGGCCCGGATGCCGCCGGGAGGCGAGCCGCCCGAGGCGGCCGTCATCGCGCGGCACGTGCTGGCCAATCCCGCTTATGCTGTTCGGTACGCGCATGCCGCCGCTGCCGCCGTGCTGCGCTGGGCCGCCGCGCTGGGGACCAGGCCAGCCGGGTTCACGCCGCGCCTGCTCGCCGAACCGGGGGAGCTGGCGCTGCTCGATGCGCTGTCCTGGCTCCCGGAACGGGTGGCCGTGGCGGCGCGTCGCGGACGCCCCGACGAGTTCGCCAGGTACCTGGCGGAGCTGGCAGCGTGCACGATTGACACCATGAGCAGTACCAGCTTCAGGAAGATAGCGGACATCAGCAGCGAACGGCTGTGGCTGGCGGACGCGGCGCGGACCGGGCTCGCGGCCGGCCTCGGGCTGCTCGGCATCGATGCGCCCACCCGGCTGTAGGGCCGACTGCAGGAAAGGAACTCAATGAGCCGTGTCGCGCACCCGGCCGGGCCACGCCACGGTGACGTGCTGCCCGCCGATCACCCGCCCGCCGCGCCGGAGGACCTGAACGAGCTGCCCGAGGAGATCTGGCCGCGCGGCGCCCGGCGCTCCGCCGGGGTCCTCACGCTGGGCGGGATGGACGTGCGGGACCTGGCCGCCGAATTCGGCACCCCGCTGTACGTCTGCGATGAGGAGGACGTCAGGTCGCGCTGCCGCGAGTACCTGGATGCGTTCGCACCTGACGGGCGGGTGTTCTACGCGGCCAAGGCGTTCTGCTCCCGGGCCGTGCTGCGCTGGGTGAGCGAGGAGGGCCTCGGCGTCGACGTCTGCACCGGCGGCGAGCTCGAGGTCGCGCTGTCCGCCGGGGTACCGCCGGAGCAGATCACCATGCACGGCAACAACAAGTCGCAGGACGAGCTGTCCCGCGCGGTCGCGGCCGGCGTGGGCCACATCGTGGCGGACTCCTTCGAGGAGATCGCCCGGCTGGCCTACCTGACCGAAGGAGCGACGCACAAGCCGAACGTGCTGGTCCGCGTCACCACCGGGGTGGAGGCGCACACCCACGAGTTCATGGCCACCGCGCACGACGACCAGAAGTTCGGCTTCTCGCTGGCCTCGGGAGCCGCCGACGAGGCGGTCCGGCGGGTCATCGCCTGTCCCGGCCTGTCGTTCGCCGGGCTGCACTCGCACATCGGCTCGCAGATCTTCGACACGGCCGGCTTCGAGGTGGCCGCGCACCGGGTGGTCGGGCTGGCCGTCCGGATCGCAGACGAGCACGGGATCGAGATCGCCGAGCTCGACCTGGGCGGCGGGTTCGGCATCGCCTATACCGACGAGGACGACGCCCCCGAGGCCAAGGAGCTCGCGCAGAGCCTGCGCGAGATCGTGGACGGGCAGTGCCGGGCCGCCGGGCTGGCCCGGCCGCGGCTGACCGTCGAGCCGGGCCGTGCCATCGTCGGCCCGTCCACCGTGTCCCTGTACACGGTGGGCACGATCAAGGACGTAGACGGGCTGCGGACCTACGTGAGCGTCGACGGCGGGATGAGCGACAACATCAGGACCGCGCTGTACGACGCCTCCTACCTGTGCGCGCTCGCCTCGCGCGCCTCGGCCGCCCCGCCGATGCTGTCCCGGGTGGTGGGCCGGCACTGCGAGAGCGGCGACATCGTAGTGCGGCACGCCTGGCTGCCGGCCGACCTGGCCCCCGGCGACCTGCTGGCGGTACCCGCCACCGGCGCCTACTGCCGGTCGCTGGCCAGCAACTACAACCACGTCCCCCGCCCCGCCGTGGTCGCGGTCGGCGCGGGCGCGGCCCGCCCCATCGTCCGGCGCGAGACCCTCGACGACCTGCTCAGCCTGGACTGCGGATGAATCAGACCCGCCCCACCCTCAAGGTGGCCCTGCTCGGCTGCGGCGTCGTCGGCACCGAGGTCGCCCGGCTGCTCACCGAACAGGCCGACGATCTCGCCCTGCGCGTCGGCGCCCGGCTGGAGCTGGCCGGGATCGCGGTGCGCCGGGTGGCGCACAAGCGGTCCGCGGCGATTGACCGCTCGCTGCTCACCACGGACCCGCACGCGCTGGCCACCCGGCCCGACGTCGACATCGTGGTCGAGGTCATCGGCGGCATCGAGCCGGCCAGGTCGCTGCTGCTCGCCGCGCTGAAGGGCGGCAAGCCGGTGGTCACCGCGAACAAGGCGCTGCTGGCCGAGAACGGCGCGGAGATCTACGGCGCGGCCCGGGAGTACGGGGCCGACCTCTACTACGAGGCCTCGGTGGCCGGCGCCATCCCGCTGCTGCGCCCGCTGCGCGAGTCGCTCGCCGGGGACACCGTGCACCGCGTGCTCGGCATCGTCAACGGCACCACCAACTTCATCCTGGACCGGATGGACTCCTCCGGGGCCGGCTTCGCCGAGTCGCTGGAGGAGGCGCAGGCGCTCGGCTACGCCGAGGCCGACCCGACCGCCGACGTGGAGGGGTTCGACGCGGCCGCGAAGGCGGCCATCCTGGCCAGCCTGGCCTTCCACACCCCGGTGACCGCGGCGGACGTGCACCGGGAGGGCATCACCGAGGTCACCGCGACCGACATCCTGTCCGCCCGGGCGCTCGGCCGGGTGGTGAAGCTGCTCGCCATCTGCGAGCGGTGCGACGGCGGCGTCTCGGTGCGGGTGCATCCCGCGATGATCCCGCGCTCGCACCCGCTGGCTTCGGTCAGCGAGGCCTACAACGCGGTGTTCGTGGAGGCCGAATCGGCCGGCCGGCTCATGTTCTACGGCGCGGGCGCGGGCGGCACCCCGACCGCGAGCGCCGTGCTCGGCGATATCGTCGCGGTGGCCAGGAACCGGCTGGCCGGCACGCGCGGCCCGGACGCGTCCACCTACGCCGGGCTGCCGGTGATGCCGATGGGGGAGACGCTGACCCGCTACCACGTCTCCCTGGACGTGGACGACAAGCCCGGCGTGCTCGCCCCGGTGGCCGAGGCGTACGCCAGGCACGACGTCTCCATCGAGGCGGTCCGCCAGGCCAGCCGGGGCACCGAGGCCCAGCTGATCATCGTGACCCACACCGCGCGGGACGCCGCGCTGGCCGCGACCGTCCGCGAGCTCGAGGCGCTGCCCGTGGTGCGCGCTGTCGCCAGCGTGATGCGGGTGGAAGGGGAGGAAGAATGATGGCCCAGAAAGTCGCCCACCAGCAATGGCGCGGGGTGATCGCCGAGTACCGCGACTGGCTGCCGGTCACCGAGGCCACCCCAGTGATCAGCCTGCGTGAGGGCGGCACGCCGCTGCTGCCCGCCCCGGTGCTGTCCGCCCGCACCGGCTGCGAGGTGTACCTCAAGGTCGAGGGGGCCAACCCGACCGGCTCGTTCAAGGACCGCGGCATGACCGTGGCCATCAGCATGGCCGCCGGGAGCGGCGCCAAGGCGGTGATCTGCGCGTCGACCGGCAACACCAGCGCGAGCGCCGCCGCCTACGCGGCGCGGGCCGGGCTCACCTGCGCGGTGCTCGTGCCACGCGGCAAGATCGCCATCGGCAAGCTGGCCCAGGCGCTGGTGCACGGGGCCAAGCTGCTGCAGGTCGACGGCTCGTTCGACGACTGCCTGGAACTGGCCAGGAAGCTGGCGGCTGAGTACCCGGTGGCCCTGGTCAACTCGGTCAACCCGGATCGGTTGCAGGGCCAGAAGACCGCCGCGTTCGAGATCGTGGACGAGCTCGGCCACGCGCCCGACGTTCACTGCCTGCCGGTCGGCAACGCCGGGAACATCACCGCCTACTGGATGGGCTACACCGAGTACCAGCGGGCCGGGATGACATCCAGGTCGCCGCGGATGTTCGGCTTCCAGGCCAGCGGCGCGGCGCCCATCGTGACCGGCAAGCCGGTGCTGCAGCCGCAGACGATCGCCACCGCGATCAGGATCGGCAACCCGGCGTCCTGGCTGCTGGCCGAGGCGGCCAGGGACGAGTCGGGCGGCATCATCGAGTC
>Ga0070699_100002209_pt1 | contig 17583 bp, 15 predicted proteins | sample KBSK1503metaG_FD_65473 | JGI IMG/M metagenome (GOLD analysis project Ga0070699, IMG submission 65473) | Corn, switchgrass and miscanthus rhizosphere microbial communities from Kellogg Biological Station, Michigan, USA - KBS K1-50-3 metaG | ecosystem: Host-associated > Plants > Roots >... | reverse complement strand
GCACGCCGCGAAGCAATTACCTCGTCCCGGTTGTACATCACCACGCACCTATGCGCGTTCTGTGAAAGTTCCCTCACGGGATAAATCAAAAAGGTCACCACCACACCAGACTGCATCTGCACGCTGATCGACGCTGAAGGCACTCTCGAAGCAGATCCCAGCGGCGGCGCCACAAACGCCGCGCCTGGCCGAAGTACCAGGGATCGCTTACTCAATCTCGCCGTGTCCTGATCGAAAGAAACCAGATCGGAATTACCCGGATGAATCATGAAGAAAGAATCGGATGCCGGGAACTCGATGATGTTCACTCCGTTCTGGGCCAATCCCAGTCTGATAATAGGATTCTGATTTCCCTTTACAGTGACGTTGGCTTCGCCAGACAGATACTCAGCCTGACCGTTACTTACCAGCGCCACCGCCGGCGCCAGCGGAGTTGGAGAAGGCGACGGCTTAGTCTCCCCAGGCTTCTTTGCCGTCGAAACATGACTGCGCCGTCCGCGAACAGGACCTCGCACCGGCGGAGCACTCGCGGCAGTCGTTTTAGGTTTGCTCTGCTCCTGAGCTAGGACACCCGAAACCCACACAGCTCCGGTTGCCAAAACCAGAACCAAGAAAAAGAGAACAAACCTGTAGTTCTTTTGCTTCAACATACAAAGCTCCGTTTCTAAAAAGACACTCCCGGCCACCTCACTGCTGATCCTGAAGCGCGGTAACGGGAGTCACACTTTTTGCGCCGGAACCAGACAACTGTGTCTCCGGAGACGACGCGGCGCCTGAATCATTCAACTCGTGAGAATCTAGGTAAGATATGAGAAAGCCGGAACGCAGATTACGGTCAGCCCGACCCTTGTTATCAGCCACCAGCTTGATAGTGAGACGTAGCTGCTTTGTTTCCTTCTGCACCGCTCCAGCTACGACTTTGTTGATTTGCTGCTTGCCAATGACATTTACCGTGTAAGGATCGTTCTGATCCACCGCTACATCCATCGGCGACCAACTCGCCTGCCAACTCTCGGCTTTCTGTTGATCAAGAATGCCTCTCTCTTTCATCCACTTCGCAAACTTGACCGCCGAATCAGGCACCATCATGGTCAGCGCCTTTTCCACATCTCGCGGACGGGTTGCCAGATCCACCTGGTAGAGATAGCGCACGAACTCCCGCGTGATATAAAGCTTGTCCTGGCTCGTCAAACGATCAGGGCCGAACTCAACACCTTCCTCTTTACCGTAATTGCGATCGTTAATCGAAAGGACCCGGCCCGAAGAACCGTCAACCACAATTCGATCAGGACGCCGGTAATACTGATAAATGTTGACTACCGCACTCGCCACCACCAACACAGCCATTACCATCACCAACCGGGTCAGATTCAAAATCGTGGTCACATCATCCTTGTCGCGGTAAACAATCTGGGGAAACGAAACATCGCCGACCCCGCTCGCACGAGAGACCACAGCCGGAATCTTTTCAGTTCGCTCGTCCGAACCACGATCGCCAACCGACACGCGCGCTCCGGCATGACGACCTGGTTCGCGAATAACGGGAACTCCGCTCAAAAGCTCCGCAACTCGCGGATCCGTTTCAAGCTCTTCTAAAAGGCTCTCTAGGGAACCGTGGCCACTTCCGTTTCCATTGCCGTTTCCTGGAAGGTCACAAACGCTCTTGTCCAACATGCTCATAAGGTGCTTTTGCTTGCGGAGTCAGATTTAATGTGCGAGTACATCTACCCCATCGCGAACTGCTTTCAACAAAAGCCATGCCACAAGGAATTTGTCTGATCGTTAGAGAGAACTGGGCGCGGTATCCCTAAGCCTCGCCCGTCAAACTCACCCGGCCACAAAACAGACGTCACTCATTTCTCAACGCCAGTGTTGCCATTCGACCACACCTGAGGTTTTCGGATTCTCAAGAAACGAGCAGGCTCAGCACAACATCTCGGCATTCAACGAAGAGATAGCACTCTGGAACTCACGAGACACCTCTCGCCCAATCTCGCGTGGGCTGCAAATGCAACACACGGCGCCAGCGCGTGAAGACAATCACTCGCAGGAACGAGAGGCCTCCGTATCTATTAGCCGTTAATAGTTTGGACTACCCAGTCAACGGATGGACTACATTCACCCCATTTTTGGGAATGAGGCTGACAACTTTATGGAGGACTTTTTAGCGTTCGCTTGTGGACCTTTTTGGTTGCTTCGTTTGGCGCCCTCAATCCATTCACCGCGCCACAACAGTTCTTACTACGTTAGGCAGCGGCGATTTGGATGTTTCCTACGTAAGTGGCATTTGCCTCGCGGCATCGAGTAGTTCTGAGATCTCCTCCCGCCCTTCGGGATTCAGCGCGAAGGTAGCATCTAGGAACCAAGCGTACGCTTGCTCCGTGAGTTTGAGATCGCTACTTGAAATGCTGAGATCGACGGATGCCTTAGGATGGGTAATTCGGTTGCGTATCTCCACCGCTTCGCGGAAGGCTCGCCAACCGTCTCCTGAGTAGTCCGCCTGTGCAGAGAGTCCGCGTACCCGCGCGAAGAGCGCAAACACGAAGCGGACGTTCTTAGCAGTCGGAAGGAAAAACGGTCGCAATCTCGGTTGACCGGTATCGGTCAGGTCGTAAGCCTCCTCGAGAAGAACCGCTCTCTCCGCTCTGGAAAGGGTGAAGCGACCCGCGTATGAATCTTCGATAACATCAGCCTTCATTACAGATACAAAGCCTTCTATGGCTGCGAAGACGGCCCGTACTAAGCTTCTTCGGTGCACCTGGCTGTCGCTCCGCCTCAATGCGATCACACAATCGACAACATCACCATTGAGGGTTTCCCGAGCCGCAGAAATATGGTTGCGAATGTCAGTGGGCTTACTATTCTGGCAACAATCAAGCGCTTTGGCTGCGGCACCGGGGATCAGCGTACCCTCGTCCTCCGATCGAGACAGACGTTCCAACAAGGGAATGGATTCAGGTCGTGCAAGGATCGCTAGAGTTTCCACAACGGTTAGCCTTACGGCTGCATCTCGATCGAAAAGAGCGTCGTGAAGTTCGGGGAGAATTCCTCGTTCGATCTGGAGCCGTTTGTTGTCTGAGATAGTTCGAAAGAATTCAACGATTTCCTCTAAGACGCCGACGGTGTATCCGTTGAGAAGGCGCACGACCTCATAAAGGTACTCAACCGCGTCGATTCGCCTGAAACGGTTAGATGCTGCCTCTGGATGCTCAGGATTGGCTGTTTCGAATTCGACGTCACTCCGGATTTCAACAGGAGGCATTTCGAATATTGTTTTGCGGCGGTATCCTAAGTCTTCAATCGCTTCGGCGACGACGCTTTCAAGTGCAAGTTTGCCCTTTAGAGAGTCCTCTCGTTGAGAGTCCTTCTGTTTCGCCCGGATGAGTCTCTCACGCAGCATTCTTTCCTATTGGCCCCACAAGCTTATGCGGGCGCGGCATTGATTGATTCGAGTGGTTTAGTGGTTCGGAGTCTGTTCATCGGAGCCGACATAATGAGACACGTCACAATACTCCACAGACTTCTTATCTACTCAGTAGATAAAGCCAGCCTCGTTAAGACCCAAGTTTGTTTCTCCTAAATTCGAGAAATATTCGAGCAGTCGATTCTGGTCAAAACGATTAACAAAGAGAATCTTGTCGCGGCTTTATGGTGCTCGCGTAGCCAACGGCGCAACCACCATGCGATCAAATGTTTTCTCGAAAGAAGCATATAACACAGAATGCTCCGTGTCTGATTGCGATTCCAGCTCTTGGCTATATGCTTCGCAGTAGCTCTCAAGGTCCCGCAGCAGTTGCCACGGATCGACGAGCCAGCCATCCCATAGTGGATTCTTGAAAAAGGGGCGGCTTTCGCTCCGGCGAATGTCCACTAAAAGGCCGTCCTTAATGTAGCCGCTGTGGAACAAGCCGTTCCGTGCCCAATCACGGACTCTTCTCGCTTCGGTGACCCCAAAGTCCTTACCAATGCGATCGTTTGAGGTCAGCCAAACACGGAAGCGCTCAAAGCCCAGCAAGAAGGTCTCACCGGCTTTGCCCTTGCTATCAGCTCCAGAGAGAAACTGGCCATGAGGCTCGAAGAACATCAACTCCAAAGCGAACAGACTCATGCCGTGTTCATAACGGTCGCCAATCACCGGCTCCATTTCCGCGAGGTGCCTCGCGGGCATGAATAGCCAATTGCGAATCAGTTGCCTCAGCACTTCAACCTTTGAAACGCGCCCTGCCTCCAGATCAGCGAAGGTCAGATTACCCGTGATGTAAACCAAATGCTTCATGATGGCTTCTATTTGGCTTCAACGTCAGTTTTTTTGAATCGTTCCTCTCGTTTAGACGCACTTTCAACTAAGGTATTTTGCGCTCCTTTGTATCTGAGTTCGTAATGGTTTTTTAGGTAAAGAGAGTAGCCATCAATGTCGGGGAACAGCGTGCTACGGTTGATGTTCATCCTGTTGAGGTCATAGAGCGCTTCTTCGCGAAGAGCAAATGGTAGGACGACTTTGGCAACATGTTCCGGCAGGTATTCCGGCCATGAATAGGATAGAAGCTGATCCATGAAAGTCTGCTCCGTATTGCCAAGGCTGAGGAATAGCGATTGTTGAAGAAGGTATCTCTTGCTTGTTACAGACGGTCTTACAGGGAATACGCAGCAGAGCTTATTTTCTTGGAAGATCCGATTGAAGGAGTCGTCTGCGAGATCATACATAAAGTCGTCCCTGTACTCGAATCCCTGAGGATACTTCTCGGATAAATCTTCCTGCAAATGTAGTCTGTGTATCGCCCAAACTGCACAGTCTTGCTCTGCATTCTCGAAAGCAAAATAGCTCGCGATGAAAGGAGAAAACGTGAAGTCCAAAAGTCTCGTCGGTGCACTGTGATGCTGCATCAGTGCGAGCCAACTTAACGTGTCACTCGGCTCGGGAAGATTCTGAGCTTCGAAATAGTTATATGCACCCCTTTGGAAGTCCTTTAAGAAATCCTTTTCGACTCTGTAGTTTTTCTTGAAGAAGTAGCAACGCTCAAAAGAAGTCTTTAGATCCCACATTGCTTTACTCTGTCCGCGGAAAACAAAATACTGGTCCATCCGGTCGAAACAGTCCTTCGCTTCATTCCAAGTGGAAGGGTTGTGAATCGTAAACTCTAAATCCATTTGCTGTTATCTCGGTCGAGCTTGGGCCGCAGAAGGCGGCCTGACTCCGCGCTTTGCGGCCTGGAACGACAACGCGCTAACGGCAAGTTGTCGATGAGGCGCAGGCTATGTCCAGTACTTCTTCTGCCGATCATTGAGATAGTTCAAGACACAGACGTACCTGGACGCAAGCTTTTCGTTGCCTTCGTTCTTAAAGCGCTCCCACTCTGACTGCGCGTAATTGGTGGCCTGAGATATTGTTCCCTTCCAATCCGGATAGAGATCCCGAATGGCTTTGCCGGCATAGTCGAGAGCCGAGACGCCATCAGTATCGACATAAATGAGATCCAGACACTTTTGGGCAAAGATTTTCCTGAGGGCCGATTCTGTACTGAGTCCATCGTCTTCTGCCGACGCCCTTAAGTAACCTTCGAGTTCAGAACCAATTACTATCCTGGGATGTTGTGCTACCTCACTCTCGAGACTGTAAGCCTTGTAGAGTCCAGGCCCATAGATACCAACCCTTGGAAATCTTGCCGCGATTCCCACATCTATTCCACCCCGAGCGGGATTCCCATCAGCTAGCGCCCCGGCAAACACACTGGACGCGGCAAATAATAGATCCCGAATGCGTATCGTTGGAATGGCACCCTCTTGTTCGTTCAGGGAGAAATAGTAGAGCATCGAATCTGAAAATAAAGTCTTTCCGATATTTTCTCCAACAAGGCGCTTGAAGCGCTCTCGATGCGTCTCCGGAATGTCCGAAGGCAGCTCTCGTGACGTTTGCGAGAGATATGCGTCAAACATACGCTCGAAACCATCAATGACGCCGTAGGTGTCTCTTAGCAAATCAAAAAATGATTCCTTCTCCTCTTCAGTGGTGGGCAATTCGACAATCTTTGAGAGCTTTTCCCGCTGATTCAAAACGTCCATGTACAGGATGACATAGTAACTAATTGTTATGGCGCTTTCGGAAGACTCCTGATGTCCGCGATTCGTCATGGAACCATTGCCCTATTAGGAACTGATCAAATCACCCATTTTCCGAGATATCGATTCGTTCTCTTACCTTCTTTTTTGTTTTGCAGTTCTAATCTCTCGCAATCTTCCTTTACTGAATAAATAAGTTGTTGGTGGAGGTGGTTTGAAGTTGGGCTCTGACTGTGCGTGGAGCGGAGCGTAGCCAGGGAATTTCACAGTAATTTGTTTCTCCTCAAAGATGACTGTCGGGATATCAGAGCAGTCTCCGAACTCCTTCGTCAGGAGGTACTCTCCCGATGGACCAGGGTAGGCGACTCGAAACATCGCCGGACAGGCATTGCCTTCGCCGGATATGCTAACGATTGCGACGTCTCCAATTTCTGAAGAACTGAAATATGCGTGGAGATGAGCGTTCTTAGTTGCTCGAATAACATTGAGTAGTGAAGATGGAATTTGTTCAGAGTCTCGTTGGGCGAAGATAGGCGACGCACAGAAACAAGTCATGAAAAGCGCGAAGAGTAGAAGACGCGGCATGGTTAGGGACCCCCTCCTCTATATTGGTGTATGTGCGCGAATCATTTTGGCAGAGAGAGTCCCTGAACGCCTAGCTCGTCTCCCGTTTCGCGCGGTGCCCAAAAAAGCGAACGACCCACGCGAGTCCTCACCCCACGCGTGGGTCTTTCTGAATTCTCGCGGCGCCGGGCGGCGCTCAGCAAGAATTAGTGTTCGCTTTGTTGGCCGTTGACGGCCATGCCTTCAGTGTCCTCACCCCACCGAAGGCCCTTTGCTTGTGGGCAATCTACAATCTTATAGATACCCGGTCAAGCAAACTTCATTTTCGCTATGTCCTTAGTTGTAGGTGATTACCTACTTCACTAACCCTCAGATGAAGTCAGGCCCATCCATCGCGGACGACTAATCCAGAAAACACCCCGGCTAATGTGAGCACCGCTATAGATAGCGTGCTCATGCCACCTGTTTCTTCGTCCGTTCCTGACACTTCATTCCAACGATCATTCCCGCACAAAAGAACTGCGCGGCGAAGGCAATGCAAGCGATCAATGCTGTAAGCCACTCCATACGGCTGCCACTCTCTCTGCAATCAAAGCGCTTCCTTTTGGAGAACTGAGGCCGCCGCGTTCCCACCCTTAGCGCAGCGGCCTCGAGGCACTGGTCGCTCCTAATCGCGCCGCAGAGGAGACCGTGCCAAAACGGAATTAAATCAACTCAATCCCTTATGCATAAATCAGAGCCTCTCAATTTCTTCGGACACGTCAAGTTCACCTGCCCTCCGAACCTTCAAGAATCGTGCAATAGTGTCTGCGACCAGCCGGATCTCTTCCGGCTTATGCAGCACTGCGTTCGCGCCAGCGTCCAAAGCTTCGCGTTCAATCGCCTGAGCGGAGAGCAAAACTATCGGCGTTTGCCGGCGATGGGCCATGCTTCGCGCGCGCTGAGTAATCTCTAGCCCATTCACCCCGGGCAACTCGTTATCCAAAAGGAGTAAGTCATAGTGTGCATCACTGGCGATTTTCTCCAACGCAATGGTTCCGTCTACACAGGTCTCGATATTCCAGCCTTCGGACTCAACCGTCTCTTTGACCACGCTGGCGACTACCTCGTTATCCTCAACATGAAGAATTGAGAACTGAGATGCGGGCCGCACCAGACTGTCGGAATCCTTTCTGCCCCGCTTGGGATGTACGAGAAGATGATGCCTTCTCGGACGAACTGGAGACCTTGAGTCGAGCAGATCCTGATGCCGGATGTTTATCAATGAGATCAGGCTCTGATGATGCTTAAAGCCAAGTAGCCGAGTGGCCCTCGTCACGAAGCCGCCTGTCTCCTTGAGAGCCAGCCTGATCCAATGCGCCTCATACCTAAGAACCACCCGTCGTAAAGAAAAGTTAGTCCAATCAGGCGGTCCGAGAAGCGCTCGCAGCGTGCGAAACGAAGCGTTGGCTAGTCGCCTAAGAGTAGCCACGTCTTGAGTCGTTTCTAGAAGCATACCCGCACGCTCAATTGTGGTTCCCTCGTCATCGTTTGAAAAATCTTGCCCAAGTTCTTCGATGAGGCTTAAAGCCGCCACCCCCGCGCTTTCGATGTCACCAGCCCGCTCAGCCACATCCGCGGCTTGCCTAAATACAGCGCGGGCTTTCTCCGGATGATGAAGACGCGACAACGCGACTCCGTGCGTTGTCAAGGCTTCCGCAAGCAGTGAAAGTTCATCACCCTTCTCAAGAGTGCGCACAGCTTTGCGGACGGTTTTCTCCGCTTCGATGACTCGTCCCTCCGCAAGCATGACTCGAGCACGCGTCTGGTCGACTTGCGCTAAATGAAGATCATCTTGGAGCTTTGTAAGTAGCACTTGTGCGCGATCCAAGTGGTCATGCGCGTCTTCGAACTTGCCGATGGTGCTAAACAGGAATCCCAGATTGTTTTCGACACAGGCTTCGTAGCGTGCGTGCCCTGCCTGCTCAAAATGAAAACTCGCGGCGGTGTATTCGATCAGTGCTTGGTCGATGAAGTCCTCGCGCTGTTCGTTTAGGCTCAGGAAGTTCAGAACATTGGCGAAACCGTTATGAAACTTTGCCCTTAGCAAATGATTGCCGATTTTGTCGAATAGTGGCGCGGCTTCATTGTGGATACGTAACGCCTCGTGGAATCTTCTTGCCGACATTTCAACTATCCCGCTACGCAGCAAGGCGACAGCTTTCGTCTCGTTGTCGACATCTGCCAAGAGACGCAGCGTCTCCTGCAGCATCGCGCGCGCTTCGTTAAACCCGCCTTCTCGCCAATAGCAGTACGCAAGATCGCTCTGTGCGGCTGCGGCGCCTTCAGTTTCACCTAGTGCTTGGAACAGCAAGATACTTTCGGTGAGGAGATCCTTGGCAGCCTCTTGTGAATTTTCGATTTGGCGAGTGCTACCGATCCAACCCGTCAGCGCGCCGACTCGTAACAACACCTCTGCCTTGGTCTTGTCCTCAAGTCCTTCCGACACGGGACGCTCCCCGATCTCCAGCCATAGCTCGCCCATCGCTTCGCGAGCCGCTTCGTAATCGCCCGCCTCTTCCAAGCATCGGGCGAGTTTGCAGCGCAGGAGGGCGCGGTCATTCGACGAAAGCTTGGGGTCGGCTATTTGGTGTAGAAATTCTGTCGTTAAGTGCATGTGAGGTGCCCCTTTTCCTATCTCGGTAGGAACATTTGCGGCTGCTTTCACGCGGGTATATGGTAGCCCTCCGGGAGTACTAGAATGATCTCCTAAATCTACCTTTGGGATTTTTGAGGAACTGATCTAACGGTTCCCCACTCACGAACAACCCTCCTAAGGAGAGAAACCATGAAACAACTTAAGCAACTCAGCATGGTAGTTGTACTGACGCTCATGCTGGCTACCGGCGCATTTGCCGGCATCATTCAAACTGGCGCAGCATCGCCAGCGCCACCGGAACCGCCGCCAGCGACCGAACCTGGCATTATCCAGACAGGCATTCAGACGCCCAGCGATCAGCAGAACTCCGCTGGGCCGAGTATTGCGTTCGCGGAAGTTGCGCTGAATCTGCTGCTGTCTGTGTTCTAACAGTCCGGTCAGTTCAATTCGTTTAGCCGCCCAAGTCGCGTCCTTTTGGCGGCTCGTTTGTAGTGTGCCTTGCGAGAATCTCCAGGGCTCAGGCCGGAGCTAGTTAGAAACACTTGAAGCAGTGCGAGATTAAACCGCTCGTTTCCTCGAACGCAAGAAATTTTCCAAAATTCTCTAATCGAATATAAAGGACTTATCAGATATAGCAACGCCCGTTGCGGTAGACCCACCAGCGCGGGATGTTGCATCGCCCTGCACTCTGGTATCCTATGCTCGTTTTTTCTTCGACAAACGCCTTCCGCAGCTTATGAATGAGGCGGCACGACATCACTGGTGATGCGCGTCGCCACGGAGCAAGCAACACGACAACTCCGGGCGAAACCAACATCGATCAACATAGTAAACGCAATTGCGTTTAGCCGCAAGCACCTCGGCGCGCTCAACAATCCGCCAGGAGGACAATCCTGATGGGCAGTGTCGCGCGCCAACGGTCGACGCGCCTCGCGAAGAAGCTTCGCCAGATCCGCACTTCTTTGGGTCTGTCGCAGAACGGCATGCTTAAACATCTAGGTCTGGCTGAAAAGATGTTTCAAGCTCGCATTTCGTCTTACGAGTTAGGGACGCGCGAGCCACCTATGCCCGTGCTCTTGGCGTATGCGAGAGCAGCTAACGTTTATGTAGACGCGCTGATAGACAACCGCCTCGACTTGCCTAAGAACCTGCCAAGCCCGACTAAGAGTGAGGGGATAAAGCGTCCATCTGTGTCCAGAAGAAGAAAGCCCTGAATCGAAAAAGTCCAGGACTCTCATTGTTTCTGCGTTGTCGAGGTGCTTTGAAGCAGTTGCGGAAAAAACCGCCTTCACATTTGACCTATCAATGATTTGTCAGAATCAGGCAGGCCACTGATAAGGATTCTTGGGGTCCGCGCTGATTGTTCGCATATCTAGAACAAGCTGGGAGTAACACCCAAGTTGGGCTCGACACGTCTTACAAGATACTCATTATCAATCTTAGGATAGTTCACATCGTAGCTTACCGCATGGCTAGTCATCTCAGACGCGGGAAAAGGCGCCAACAAGCTTCTCAAATTGACAGGCTCGGAGTCGTCAAGCCACTGATCTTGTGATTCGGGACGCAAGATCACCGGCATGCGATCATGAATGGATGCTAGCAATTCGTTTGCTCTGGTCGTAATGATCGCGCAGGACGCGATCGAGTTTCCATCGCCTAGCCACTCATCCCAAATGCCGGCAAACGCGAATGGCGACTCATCCTTCATCTGGAAATAATAGGGCTGAGCCACTTTCCCTGATCTCTGCCATTCATAAAAACCATCTGCCGGTATCAAACATCTTCGTCTTTGAAACGACTCGCTGAAGCTCGGCTTATCCTCGATCGTTTCGGCGCGCGCATTGATGAACCCTTTCGGTTCCTTGCTCCACGATGGAATGAGACCCCATTGAAGCAACGCGGCCTCGCGATCAGCGCAGCGCTGAACGATTGCCAGGACATTCTGACTTGGAGCGATGTTGTAGCGGGGAAACAGAGAAGGCAAGTTTGAACGATCAACGTGATCGAATTTTACTCTACCCGGTGATTTGAGTGTAAAGCGCCCGCACATTTCAACTAACACGATAACTGACGAATTCCGCCAGTAGCAACAACCCACGATCAGATCGGTGCCCGCAAGCGCTGTCTCGTGATGGCCGCTTTAGGGTTGTCCGTTTCACTTCCAGCGAAATCCATAGATCCACTGCCTGTAGTCAGCGTTTGTATGATATTTTTCGGTTGGGATGCAGAATGTAAACATCAAGAATTTGTCAGGCGCGCGAAAGTCGAAGCTGCCTAGCTTCATCTCGCCGCAGCTTGCGACGCTTGTGAAAGAGCCGCCGTCAGGCGATGAATGGCTGCACGAGTTGAAGTTTGATGGCTATCGAATGCTCTGCCGCATCGATCGCGGTCGCGTTAGCGTTTGGAGCCGAAACGGAAAAGACTGGACAGAGAAATTTCAGAACGTCGTCGAAGCGGTTAAGTCCCTAAAGGCCACAAGCGCAATGCTCGATGGCGAAATCGTTATCGTTGATGCGCAAGGCCGTTCGAGTTTTCAGAGGCTACAGCGCGCAATGGGAAAGGCGACAGTAACTGGCTTTGCTTACGAGGTCTTCGATCTTATTTATCTGAACGGTTTCAGCCTTACTCAGACTCCACTCAAGCATCGGAAAGAGCTACTTAAGAATCTGGTGGGATCCAATTCGCACGGCGTCATTCGCTATAGCGAACATATCAGTGGAAACGGAGACGAGTTCTTCAAACACGCCTGCGAGTACGGAATTGAAGGTATCGTTTCAAAGCTCGCCAACTCACGCTACGAATCAACGCGAAATCGAAACTGGCTGAAGGTGAAGTGCGCGAAGCAACAGGAGTTTGTCATCGCGGGATACACGCCCTCGTCAAAAGGTCTGCCTGGATTCGGTTCGCTCGTCTTAGGTGTTTACGAAAAAGGAAAGCTCGTTTACGCGGGCCGCGTTGGCACAGGCTTCACCTTCAAACAACGCAGCGATTTGAAGAGGCAACTCGATAGGCTCTCGCGTCAGACGTCGCCGCTCGCGGTCGTACCGAAAGACCCAGCCTTGCGCGAAACCCATTGGACAGAACCGAAGATGATCGCCGAGGTCGCGTTCATGGAGTGGACGTCAGATGGCTCGATCAGACATCCGTCCTTTCAAGGCTTGCGGGAGGATAAGAATCCGAAAGAGGTTGTGCGCGAAACGACGAGTGAAGCATCAAAATCGAGAGCACGTAGCCGGTCTTAGCAGCCTGTCTCAAACTGGGCCTCTTTGGGCAGAAAGGTTAGAGGTTCGAATTAATAATCTCGTGAAGACCGTCGGGGAAAAAACATTTGAGAGTTATCTTGACGAGCGAGGCATTCAGTATCAGTTTGAACGCCTAATGCCGGACAAAAAACGTCCGCCAGACTACACGATCGTTCGAGATCGTGAGTATCTGCTCGAGGTTAAGGACTTCGAGGCCACGGATGTTCCGGAGGCGGGAGCGTTTGATGCTTACGCTCGAATCAGATCAAAGATAGATAGCGCGAGGAAGAAATTTCAGGAGTACGAGGGCTATCCTTGTGGCCTCGTCCTCTACAACAACGATGCTAGGCTGGTCGATGTGATAACGCCGCAATTCGTTCTCGGCGCGATGTACGGCAATGTCGGCATCGTGATTCCTTTCAACGCTGAGACGGGCGAGGCAGCCGGAGAAGAGTATCAAGCCTTTCTCGGCAGCGGTAAGATGATTCGGCCCCACTGGAAGAATCCTGAAAACACCAGAATAAGCGCTTTGATAAGCTTACGCTTTGTAAACGTGGGAGGCGCCCGACTCAACGAGTATGTTTCGCAGATAGAATCCGATGAAGTTGATTCAGTGAAACGTGCGGCCGATGTGTTTCAAAAGTTAGAAAGTGCAAATCTCGGGTTTGATCGCGATGAAAAGCACTTAGGGGTTATCGTGTGGGAGAATAGTTTCGCGGTGATTCCCTTTGCTCGTGATCTATTCAACGGAGATTATGATGAGATCTATGGCTTACTGGACAAAAGTATACAAAGGATCTTCGTCGGCGAGGGCATTCTTGAGTATGAAGAAATCGAGGCCGCTGGCAGACCTCCCGGCCTTTTTGACATCGTTAAGAAGAAATAGCTGCCTAATACCTTGTGATCACGCAATGCCTGCGCCGAAATACCCCATCACATCCTCGTTCCAAACAAAAAATGAACTCACGACGGAGCACCACGCATCACGATTGATTGCGCCATCCAGCTGAAAGACTTTCACGCGCATTCCGGCTTTTCCTGCATCACGAACATGGGTGAGATTTCTTTGAGCGAGCTCGTCATCACCATAGAATCGCAGAGCACCATCTGCGTGAACAAAGCATTCATTGTTCGGATCGTAGATGGAATGAAAATATCGACTCGCACGGTTCTCGCGTCCTTCAACTGTCGGGAGTTCTTCGCAAATAAAGTGCACACCATCTTCGCGTGGGCTCCAAACGACATCAGTTAACGCGATGTCTGAACACCCCAAAACTTGAGGATCTGGCATGAATTGGAGGTGAAGCGGTTCTCTCAATGCCGCGATCTGCGTCCAATCGAGCGGCACGCCGTAAACCCTCATCTTGTATTCCATCGGAGAGTAGCCTTGCGCAGGCTGAATCATCAAAGGATCTAGCCGTATGCGGGCGAGGTCCGCTAAACTCGGTTCATAAAGCTCATTCATAAACCAGTAACTTGAGTTTAGCGAGGGCAGAGTCGGCACGACGTGAAATGCCCACCCATTTCGAGACAGGAAGCGCCTGCTGGTGTCGAAGTCTGTTAGTTTGACCAAATAGTTCTCGTTGATTGAGATGCCTTTCAGTGCAGGATGTTGATAGGGGAGAGGCGGTTCTGTTTGATTGACCCTGGTCAGAATTTCATTCCTTCTTCTCAATATTTCTTCGTCCAAAGCATTAACCAAAAGTCCTACTCTTGCGCCACGATCCGGGTCGCCCGGGAATTTGTGCTCGTAAAAGAAGAACTGATCGCCTCGTTGAAATGCGTCAACAGTGTCAGAGTCAACCGCTTCGAGCGCGTCATTAACTTTGTCAAAGTCTTGATGGTTCGGATCTCGGAGCACATCAGGCAGACTCCACATCGCCGGCAGCGGATTGGCTGCGAAAAACTGAACGACGTCTTCGTCCAGCTTCATCTTCGTGGCAAATACACGGTTTTCAGCTGCCAACGATTCCATGTGCTTTCCTAGGTTGAAATCAACGCCCGTAGCCGCTCCTTCAATACCGCTTCCTTAGGCGTTCTCACGCCACGCTGCAGCCACTCCTTAACTTTGGTAACCGTTAATGTGTGCTTAACCGAACTGCGAACCTCAATTTCCAATTGAGTTAAACCCCCAAGCTCAAGCTCATGCTTGCGGAACGCGCACAACCCTAAAACGGACGCTTCATACAACCCTTCGGCCTCGACTTCGACCGAATGGCGGATGCCGTCCAAGTCCACGAATGACACGATGCAGGCCGCCATGCGGCGGAGAATAGCATTTTCGGAGATTTTCGCCAATCGGACGATGTGCCATTTGAGAAACACCTGAAGAAGAGAGCCTAAAAATCCATCCGGCTGGCCTCGAAGACTTCTTCACCCAGTTGATACCAGCCCACGTCGATCTTTGTATTCTTGAGTCTGTCCCTTACCGCCTCAATCATTTCCTTCGTGCGGTCAGTCTCAGCATCTTCCAGTGACGAGAATAAGAGAACATCCGCCCCAATCGCTTCTGCGACCTGTGCTAGTATCAGAGATCGCTCCAATTCAAAGCGGGCTTGGCTCGTCTTAACTTCACCAATGATGAATTTGCCGTCCCTAATGCAAACGACATCCAGATCAGTGACTAGCTTGAATGTTCTGGGTTCATCCGATATGGCCTGCAATACATCTACGCTCGGCGAAAAGAAGAACGAGGAGCCTGAATCACGCAACAACTGACCCAGGGTGAGGACGACAGGAACGAGTCCGTGGGCAAAAACACCTTGTCTCACAAGAGAGCTGAGACGGTAGGTGACCATCGGTTCGGCTGGCATCGAATACTTGTACCTACAGCCATCACAAATCATCTCCTGCCGCGCATCATCTATTACAAACCAATTCGTGCTTCCACATCTCGGACACCTCTGATCAAAGCCCATCTGGAGAACGCCTACTTCTAGCATGCGTGAGATTTCTTCTTTCACGCCGCGCTCGCTAAACTCCCAATCGACTTTCTCTTCCTGCTTGAACAGCTCATGTTCGGCCTTGGCTTCTTCTACGAAACCCGCGAAGGATTGGGACTGGCCCTCTGAACCAATCTCGCGCGCGAGTTGGATTACATAGTCCGCAAGATTCTCGAAGTTTTCCAGGATCTCAGATAGAGTCAGCCCTTTCTTTATCCTCTTTCGCAGCTTGCCTCTAACCCTCTCAATTGTCTTTTGGTCCTTCGACAGGTCTCGGCCCGCAAGGCGGTCGAACATCTGTCTCCAAAACCTCTCTGAAAGAATGTTATGAGCAGGCGCGAGGCCTCCGAACACTTTAATAAAGCCATTTAGATATCTACCATTAGCCGAAAAATCAATCTCGTCGATTGAGTCGTCGCGTCTTGTCACATTGCCCGCCATCTGCGCATAACGATCTCCCAAAATGCACATCCGCAGGAGTTCGCCGTCACTGGGCAATTTGAATCTTAACCGTGGATCTTGGGCAGGAAGTTGAACGGCTGGCAGCCCCCTCACGTCTATTCGCGCCTTCTGGCTGAATATCCAAGAAGCCAAGTAGTTCTTTCGAGGAACCTGCCACCAAAACACGGTATTGGTTTGGGAATAGCTCGCCTCAGGGTAAAGCCTGGTTTTATCAACTTCGATAAGAACATCGGCCATCCAGTGGCCGCGCTCTCGCAGCTCCGCTGCTAGAGCAGGGCTGCGAATTTCTAGCTCTTCCTTCATGCCATAGGCCCGAAAATGGTCTGCGTTTTTTGGTGGCTGGAGTGACGGAGAGTATCTATCCCAAAAGGAGAATGAACGACCTTCGGTGAATTTGGGATATGGCATTCGGGTATAGGTTGTCACCGTTCTATAAAGGTTCGTCCTCAAAACAAATCGGCCATCGGCAGGTGGAGGGTCGAGCATATCTCCGATTGCAGAGAGTTCATCTTCTGAAATGGAAAAACTAAACACGTGAACATGCTCAGTCATACCTCTCAACCAGGTCCCCAACGTTTCCATTAGTTCAGCGTCTCTTGCGAACGAACTCGGTAGCCACAAATGGTTCAAGCGATGACTCTGATTGACCGTCGAGCTGAACAACACCTTGTGCCATGAAAATACTTGTTCTTCAAAAGTGTCGCCGACTATCAAGCCGAATACGTCGTACGAGTGCTCGTGTTCATAATCAATATAGGACATTGGGCCGTCCAAGGAAGAGACCTGAATTGGATAAACTGCTTTTACCTCTGGACGGCTCAGGTCTGAGAGCGCTTTAACCAGATCGCTTTTGGTATCGACTAGGAAGTTGACATGCGCGATGTCGTCCAACACATTATTCCAGAAGACTATATTTGGATAAGAACCAAAATTACGAACAACAAATCGCTTCACCTCGGAATCAGCAGTCCAGCCAGGCTGAAGATTCGCGAGGATTGGTGACGGTGGTAAAGGAAACGGAACTCGTGAAGTTTTTGAGAGGGTTTGAGAACTAGGAACGATCGGAATTGTATCGTTATAGGTGAAGATCTTCGGCTTCGAGTCTGGGGGTTGATTGGGTCTTGGAAGTTCTACGTCGATGGGATGAATTTCAAAATTAATCTGATCTTTCAGCGCATCCGTGATCGCGGTAGTGGCAATTACGTAGTCGGGATCGATTCTCTTGAAGAATTCCCACCACTCTGCGCCTATCACCTCTCCATTCGTAGGTATGATGACGTTGAATCGGCCCTGCCACTTGTCGAGCGTGTATTCCCAAATTGAGTCTAGATGTTCTTGCCATTTCTCGCCTTGGGGATCAATAAGAAAGGCGAATCTAATTGGTCTCTTGTTAATGAAGACAGAATACATGATCGAACGTTTACGCCCGTATCATACTGTCAGGCGTAATTAAAGTAAGATTTGCCGGCGCGCCCGCCATCGGAAGAATCCAGGTCAAGCCATTGATTCGAAAACCGATCTCACCATCGTCAAACAATGACCGGACCCGAGACAAAACTATTGTCTCTGCCGACCTCGAAATACTTCGAGATGGCAATTGGTTCGTTTATTACGAACAGAACTTCTTGAGACAGAATCAACGCCGGCAAGGAAATCTGGCGACTTTGCAGGTACGCAT
>Ga0070699_100002208_pt1 | contig 17590 bp, 13 predicted proteins | sample KBSK1503metaG_FD_65473 | JGI IMG/M metagenome (GOLD analysis project Ga0070699, IMG submission 65473) | Corn, switchgrass and miscanthus rhizosphere microbial communities from Kellogg Biological Station, Michigan, USA - KBS K1-50-3 metaG | ecosystem: Host-associated > Plants > Roots >... | reverse complement strand
GACAAGATCTATCCCGCGGGCACGACGATCACGCGACGGGAGGTTCTCGCCGTATTGCCGTTCGGCAATCGTCTGGCGACCATCGACGTCGGCGGCAGCGCCCTCAAGGCGGCGATCGAAAACGGCCTTTCGCGATTACCCGCTGCTAGCGGTCGCTTTCCCCAGGTCGCGGGCATCAAGATCGAGGCCGATCCCAGCCGCCCCGCCGGCAACCGCGTGCTATCGATCAAGGTCGGCGATACGCCGCTCGATGCAAACAAAACCTATTCGGTCGCGACCAGCGATTTCATGGCGCGCGGCGGGGACGATTACATCAGCTTCCGCGATGCCAAGCCGGTCCTGCCGCCCGCCGACTCGCCGACCATTGCCTACGAGGTCATCGATTACATAAAGAGCATCGGGACAATACGCACCGCCGTCGATGGGCGGATCGTATTGAGCTGAAAAGGGCTTTCTCTTATCTGACAGGGGCCGACTGGCCCGGCGAGAGTTTGTCTGGATCAATGTGACAGCGCACTCGACGGCACTACTACGACACCGCCAGAACGCAGCGTTCATTGCACAAGGCTGCGCGCTTGTCCGCAAACGAGTACGCCGCGTAGCGTCAGCTTGAGGCCGTTGTTCGATCCAAAGAACATTCCGATCCAAATGATACCTTCATGCTAGCGGCTAGGCAGCGGATGCGCTGCATCCAGTGTTTGAAGTTCCTGTGGTGTCAGTGTCAGTGTCAGCGCGACGGCGTTCTCCTTTACATGCACTACGGAACCAGATTCGGGAATTGCAATGACGTGACCGCCGCGGATGGTCCAGGCCAGCGCAACAGCGGCTGCCGAGCAACCGTGTACTGCGCCAATACGTGCAAGCGTGGGATCACGCAGCAGGTTGGTGCCGGGGCCACCGAGTGGCGAATAGGCCATCACCGGCATGGCGTGCTGCTCGCACCACGGCAGCAGATCATGTTCAATGCTGCGGTCCCCGATGTTGTAAAGGACCTGATTAGTCGCGCAGCGATCGCCTTGTGGAATATGGAACAGGTCTTCCAGGTCTCTGACCTTGAAGTTGGACACGCCCCAGGCGCGAATCTTCCCTGCCGAGCGTAGATTTTCAAAAGTCGTCACGACGCCGGAGAGATCGGTGATCCCATTTCGCCAGTGCAGCAAATAGAGATCGAGATGATCGGTACCGAGACGAGTGAGGCTCGCCTCACAAGCGCGCGCGATGCCGTTTCCTGTCACGTGGTTGGGCCACACCTTGGAGACCAGGAATACGCGATTGCGCTGACCAGCGATTACGTGGCCGATGAATTCCTCGGAGCCGTATATTTCCGCTGTGTCGATCAGCGTCATCCCTAGCGAAAGGCCCGTGCGCAGCGCTTCTTCTTCATCAGCTAGAGGACGTCTTCCCTTTCCGAGACCTGCAGAGCCCTGGCCCAATGCTGGGACGACAGCGCCGTCGCGAAACCTTACTGTCCGTCCTGTGCCAGTTGAAGCCACACCAGTAGCTGCATCAAAAGCCGATACGCCTGACGAAGTCACAAACGAACTAAGTGCCGCGCAAAGTCCACTGAATTCACGCCGGTTCAGCAGCCTCGTATCTTTACTCTTCACTATACGATCCGTTCCACTGAGCGCCGATCCTGCTCGGTCGTGAAGGTGGTTCAGCCGGTAGTTAGTCAGCTCGCGTACGAAGATTGAAGGCTGCAGCTGCGTAGTCAAGATACAGTCTTGTCTTTCGAAAGATTTGGCGGGCGCCTACAGTTCATTGGCCGCCGCCCCTTGTCGGTTAGTGTCAGATTTTGTTGCAGCAGTCGGTTGATGGTCTGTCGGTTTGAAGGATTCACTTCGGAGTGGGGGGTGATGGGGCGGCTCGTAATGGCCAAGACGCCGCACGCGACATGTCGAAACTGTTCGCGCAGCGGTCTGCTTGCTACTTCGCCCGCTTGCCCGCCGATTGCATAGGCGCCGAGCAGAATCCCCTTCGGCGAAAAGAAGCGAGCTCCTGAGCCTGATATCCGCCGTAAATCTGCTTCCTCCCGCATCTGAGCGCGCTGGGCGCGTGAGTGGCGGTGTGGTGCGCAAGCTTCGGACTCGCCTGCGCCTCCAGCGGCGAGGTGCTGCCGCCACTCGGCTTTGCCGCAACGTTTCCAGTCTTCTCAAAGCGTTGTCCCCCCCGATCCAACCCAAGCGGAATGTGCTCTAAATCGGCCAAAGTGCAATGCGCTGATAATGAATGAGTCTCCTGCCAACGAAATTGATAGCGGCCGCGTTCCCATGAGCTATTTAGCAAGTGCCTGGTCGAGGACGCCGTAGTGCGCCACCATGGTGAGCCCCACCATAACGGCAACAAGCGCTATCTGCGAGCCGACGCCCAGAATGATATCCTCTTTGATCCTCTTGTCGCTATGAATCCAGCGATGAAATCGCTGAAGGGTCCGCAGTGGTTCATATGGGAAGTGGGCGTGAATAGTGTGGAGGGGATCGGGCAGCATGGCCCCGAAGGCGCCGAGTAGGATTGACCATAACCCATCCGACGAGGCGAAAAGCAATAGAGCGCCCAAAATGCCAAGAAGCCCATCGCTGCCGATCACGACCGCATCCCTCAGAAGCGCGCGATCAAATGTCATAGGTGCACCAATCTTCGGGTCCACCGCGGCAGACCTGATCGGATAATCCCAGTGTGGGATCGAATCGAGCACGAAATGGCTGGCAAAGCCGAGAACAAAAGCTGCCGTGGGATGACTTGGCAGGAAGCTCGCGATGGCGGCGCCAACAATGGCGTGCGTGCTAAGGATCATCGGCTCTTTTTGGTGAAAATCACCCCGATCTAACGATTAGGACCACGATTGAGGCACGCACATGGCAGCCGTCGGGACGCAAACGGGAGCAAATCGGGGGACGCCATGCTTTGCGCCCCCGGAAAAATAGGGATGCCGCCCATCCGCAATGGCTTGATTGCGGACTAAAACTTGAGAGGGCTTCGAACGGTGGCGATGTGCCAGCAGCACATTGACGCAGCCCGCGTTCGCGCCGTTGCTTGATATCGGAAAGCTGCGTGAGATAAAAGTCGATCGCAAAAATGCGAATGGGGATTGCCGTGTCTCCGCTGAGCACCGATTGGGGCAACAGCGCTGATGAGGCAATGTGGCGCCCGACAGCTTTGGTCTCCGCGGCATGACCTTTTTGGTTGTTTTGATCTATGCCGGAACCGTTCTTTTGTGCGTGGGGGCAACGGCATGGATCATGCGAGCTTGGACCCGATGGCGCTATTGGCACAAAAGCCCAAGCGACCTACATTACATCGTCGCCGGCGTAGCACTGCTTGTGAGCGCGGGAATTGGGGTCGTGGTCGCTTCCCAAATCGTGGTAGTACTTGGCTATGCGAGGTAGGAGCGCGCAAGATCGCGCGCCTTGGTTGGCGGCTTGGTGAGCGGGTGCAGGCGACCGAGCCTCGGCTGAAGTAGCCGGCAAGCGCGGCAAGACGGCGGGACGCGGCCTGGCGAATGGGAGATGGAAAATGAAAATGAAAATGGCGGTCGTTGCAAGTTTGTTACTGGTTTCGGTGCAGACGGCATCGGCGCAATTTTACAACTTGTATTACAATCCGTATGGGAACCCCTATTACTATTATACGGACATTGATGCGGCCCAGAACGACTTGGCGGACGTGAAGGCTCGCCGAGACAAAGCCCGTAAGGAGCGCGAATTGACCGGCAAGAGCGACCTTGGTGCCCGCCTTCGCCTTCAAGGAGAGTGCATCCGGGCGCTTGAGCGCGGCGTCGAAGACGGTGTGCGGCGTTCCTATGGATGCGGTGATTAAGTTGGGACTACGCCTTGCGGGCGCACTTGGTGCATTCGACGTTGAGCACGTCGAGCTTACCTTGGATGTCGCCGAAGATGACAAGCCCCGGCCTCACGTCTCTCTACCAGCTCCTCACGAATGCCTGCGTAGCGGCCTGCCGTGTTGACTGATATCCGTGCGTCAGCGTTCGGTCCTCGTGATCCCCATAAACCAGCGTCCACATTCAGGGTGTCCCCGCAGGCGATTTGGTTGCCTTAAAAAGGCACCCGATGACGAGTCCGCCAGCATCTATGACGTCATAATCGTCATCACCTTGAGCGCCGGCGCGACCCGCTTGAGCACGTCGGAGTCAGAGGGTCGGTCACCGTCCAAACCGGCACCCAACTGCGTGCGCGGGCGGCGTTCGAGCGGTATGTTTACGTGGCGAGGGTCCACATTGGAGAGAGCGATGGATGACGAAGCCGAGTTCGCAGACCACATTGAGATGCAGAAGTTTGCCTAGCGCAACGGCCTGGACTACGCCTGGGCGGGCACTGCACTGTTCGAGAAGCGCCGGCGCACGCTGCCGTCCGATCAGTTCAAAACGAGGCCGGTGCGCACCAAGCGGGGCATCACAATGGTCGGGCTGTTCTCGGCGGCCATCACCAGGGCAGAGCGGGACGCCGATGCGCCGTATCGGGAGGCGATGGCGGCGAATCGACTTAGCCAAAAAGGCGGGCTGACCAACTGCGAACCCCTTTGAAATACCTCGCTAGCGGCCTTGCAACCTCCCGAAAGTTCACAGCTAGCTGGCTCGCGGGAGCGGCCGCGAGGCACGGCGGAGGGAACCGTGAATACCTATACCTAGACTTTGGCGACAGACGCCCCCGGTACTCTGCGGTCTCGGCGTCCTTGTTCGCTGAAGCCGCAGGCGGGAGATTGCGCATGCCGTCGGCGTATTCCGGCCCACTACCCAGACGTCGATGATAGCTTCTGACCGGTGCTTGCTTGCCCAGCTTGTTCGATGGTCGCGAGCTGAATTCGCCACCAATCGCCTGTCGGATGACCGTCCAAAAAAATTGGGATGGCCCGACCAGGGGAACGGTCGGGGCCATCCCCGCCAAGACGGCTCGGGGGGACGCCGGGAAACCATCTTGGCAACGGGTGCGCTGCGCAACACCGTCGGTGCAAACTGCGGTAACTTCGCGCCGTAGTCTATATACCGGTCGTTATATGGTGCAGCGCGCTTTTCTTGAGCCGCCCAAAGACACTGTATCTAGAGATATAGATACACAGGCTCCTACTCCCTGTATGTCTGGCGCAAGCTCTCGCTTCTCTTTCCATTTACGTGTGATCGAGTCACTTGCTTCGGAGCAACAGCGAGTTCGGCCGGATGTCCCGCGACCTTGCACATCGGCCCTATGTGTGCCGCGTCCTACCGGAACGCGAAGAGCATCACCGCTGCGAAGGTCGCCTCGAGCATCGCCAGCCCTTCCTCAACCGAATATCCTATCCTGCTGCACTGCTTGTGGCCGTTGTTCTTGGTTTCGAGGGTGCCCTAGTCGCTATCACCGCGACCGAATCCGTGAAGGCGAAGCACGGGTCGCCCGTAGCAATCCCGGTTGAGATGGCAAAACCGCCGAAGTGTTCAATCGAAACGCCGGAGCATTGCGACGTGCTGCAATCGCGGCGCGAGCGGACGGCCTAGCAACCTTTGTCCCGCAGCACAAATCGAAGAACTAGAACGTCCGATATGGCGTGCGAGCCATGGCCCCTCAATTTTCGCTGTTTAGCACAAAAACCCGTACCCAAGCCCCCGAGAGTTGGCACGCTCACATGGAGTGGGTCCACCCATGATCAAATCAGAGCTCGTCCAGCGCATCTCGGCGCAGAACCCACATCTCTACGAGCGTGACGTGGATAAGATCGTCAATGCCGTTCTCGACGAGATCGTTGCGGCGATGACGCGCAGCGATCGCGTGGAGTTGCGTGGCTTTGGAGTTTTCTCTGTTAGGCACCGTTCGTCCCGTATCGGCCGCAATCCGAGCACAGGCGCGCGGGTCGTGGTCGAGCAAAAAGTGGTTCCGTGCTTCAAGACCGGCAAGGAGATGCGCGAGCGGCTTAACCGCCGCGTAACGGATCATGACTGACGCGAGAGGCCGCGGCTATGACCATCGCAAGGTCGCCGCGCTCTTGCCCCAGGCGGGTTTGGATAATCAACGACAAGCGGGTCGAGCGTATCTGGCATGAGGGCTCAAGGTTGCCCTTAAGCAGCTTAAGCGCTGCGGGCTCTGGCTAGCCAACGGATCGTGCATTCGGTTGCGGCCGGAGCATCGCAATCACGTCTGGTCCTACCAATCCCCTTCCGCTTCACCGCGTCGCCGGGTCGCCAAGCATTCATGCTGTGAGCGGAAACCTCCCGCAGGATGAAGAACGCGCGCAACTCGCCGCGATTGAGGCGAAGCGGGCCGAGTCTGCTTCGGCCTCATCAAATTCTGCTCCAGCGCTAAATTTGGCCGAGCGCATAAGGCAGATATCCCAGGCGGAGCAGCCAAATGTGCCGCCAGCGGCGCGATTGCGGCCAGAGCCGACGACGCCCCAAGCACCCGCGAAGACCCTCACCCTCGAGAACGTCCGCAGAAATCGACTGCGCGAGCCCGCAGTGGCCAACCAAGAACCCGCGCGGGCAAATTCGAGAGCATAGCGGGAACCTGAACGACGATGATGCGCGGGGAGGTCCGGTTCAATGAGTTCAGGCCCTTTGGTCTGGGCGGCCCCAGCGCATGCTTTGCTTCGCCAGCCTGTCCCCGCTTGGCATTAATGGCGACGTCAACGAAGGGAATGACAGCACTGGCTGCCGCCTAGAAGGCACTCCCGTCAAATGAGCAGGGTCGCGGCCGCGATCACAATCCCCGTAACGAACGCGGCCAAACAGGAGAACAGCAGAAGATCGTTCAGGACTACGCTCATGGCAGCCTCCCCGATGCGGGCCATGTTGGTGTGATTCCCCAAGCGGAGCGCACTCCAGTATCGTGGCCGAAAAGTGACGGACCGAAGCGCCAAACTCAACCGGGCAAGAGCGGGGGCCGGTTCGTCTTCATGAGCGAACGTGGCGCTGCCATTGGGCATACATCTGCACATGCTGCGTCATGCCTGCGGGTTCACACCGCAATACGGGTCGCTCGTTCAGGGTGGGAAAGAATTTTATGCAGATGCTTTCATCGCGGCAATCGTGGCACCTGCAGGTAATTGAAGCATAGCGATGACGCGAGCTTGCTTCAAACAACTGCGCCCCGGATCGAGGGATTTGTCCGGGGCGCCATGCGCAGTGTTTTCGCTAGTTCGCGCGCTCAGTGGAGACGGAAGATTCCCATCCCCCCGAACGGACGCATTCTCATTCCCCCGAACGGCAGGCGCGGCGCTCCCATGGCTCCCATTCTCCGCAGTCCCATCAGACTGAACGACTGCTTGGGGACCATCGAAGTTGCCCGCGGCCCCATGCCGCTCGCCATCGCGGGAGTCGACGGTTTGACGCTTTCGACGCTGGCATGCGCCATCGCGACGTTCCTGTTCATGCGCAGGCGCGGGTTGTCGCCGATGCTGCCGCGCATTTGTGGATTGTTCTTGTACACTGCCGCGCTGTCTTTCCCCTTGTCGGACCCGGTCGTCGGCGTTGGGTGCCGATGCTGGTCGGAGGCGTGGGACTCCCTTTGCCGGGTTTGCCGGGCCAGGGCTTCGAGCCGGCGCCGGGCGATGGCGTCGGGTAGTTGCCGCCGCCCGGCGGCTTGTGATTGTAGTCGCCGCCGTCCACCTCGCCGGCCCAACTGCGCTTGAGCACGATGCCATCGAGATAAACATACGGGTGCTCGCCCTCGATCGGACGATTGCGTCACCGCCTTGAGCATGTGACCCGCTCGGGACACGGGAAACTTGGTTGTTTCGATTTCCAGATGAATTCGTGAGCTTGATTGCGGCCCTGGACGAAACAACGGCAGACCAGGTTGCAGAAGCTTGGGCGCGATGTGAGGAAGTGAGGAGCAGTTCGGATAAGCTTAAGCCAGTCCTGCTGGACTTGAAACGAGTCGGCAGTCAGACTCAAGGGAGTGGCTGGAACCTGTACCTTTGGGGTTCGTTATGAGCAGGCGCTCCACGCCGCCCTTATAACGTGGCATCCCTTTTCTTGAAACCGCTAACTACTCGAAACTGGCTTGTTGCGAATGAAAGTATGAGTCGCCGGTAATATGGATGCCGGAAGACTGCCGTCATCGACGGCCACCATCACGTGAACGTATTGCTCAGTGTTCTCCAACATCTCTATTTCTACCTGATATTTCCTTGACTCGAATTCAACCTCGTACACTTGCTGATTGCGCAAGGCGAATTGCAATTGATCGTAGGGCATGACCAACCAACGTTGCACCTCAAAATCGAGGACCTTCCGCCACTGCTGCCGTCGATTCATATCAGCCGCAAAACCGCGAAGCGCCAGATCTTGGGCAGTGGGTCGCCCCAGGAGAGAAACTGCAAACCTTCATCTTCATCACCCTTGATCATTAGCCGCGATCGATACGCATCGAGCAATTAAGCGTCACTTCGCAACATTTCCTACCTCGCGATGCGAGGCAACATTTGCTTGATCTGCTCGTTCACGGTGCGCTTGCCGGTGTAGGCCCTGATCTCCTCGAGCCGGGGATGATCGACGAAGCAACGGAAGCTTTCGGCCGTGAGCTGAGGCATGCCGGTGACCGACAGCCGGCGCAGCGCTGGGGCGGCAGCGACGGATGATAAATCCGTTATCCCCTTCATCGTGTCATACGACCCCGAGAACGCAGATGATTAAGAGTCCACCAAAGTTGAGCCAAAACATAACGGGATGGTTCTTGCGTCTTATTATTCGACCGCCACGGGCCCGAAGCCTACCGGTTCGGAGCGTTTGAAATATCTGCCTCGTGCCCATGATGATCATTGCGACCCCAATCGCGGCCAGTGCTAGTTTGATCAATTTCGTCATTGATGACCACCACGTTGGCCATGCCTCCGGCAAATGAATCGTCTCGGATTGACCGATCTGTCCGATCGCCGACTGACTTGCGGTTGCCGCAGCCCGGCGACATCTTGCGCGTCATGGCTGACATGGACGCGCGCTGAGCGATTGAACGTCGTCCGTATTTTGCCAAATCTCAACTGTCTTCGGCGTGCACGAAATGTCTCTCTCACCATTGAACGCGGCGGCAATTCGTTACGGCCCGAGAATGTCCTCAAGTGTAATTACGAATGACTGCGGCACATCCAGACGATCGCGATAGTCACATTGAATAGCTACGTTACGCAGGGGGAATGGATTGTCGTTCCTAAGGTCGCCCTTGAGTAAGATAAGTGTCGGACCCTCCTTACGCACGCAGACGCGGTCGTCGCCGGCCTGCTCCCTGCATCGCTCGATCGTGTCGTAAGGTCACACCAAATTTTGTTCCTCGCGGAAATAGAAAAATGGCGGCGTTGTGACATCAATTGTTACGTTAAGACTCACGTGAGATACCATTGCCTCGTCTGATACGCCTTTGGCAGAGACGAGACTGTCCTCATATTCGCGACTCATTTTCTTGGTTATTTCGGGATTGCGGCGAATGCGAAATGAACTCGGAAGGATGCAGCGGTCGATCTTTGCGATCGCGATTTTGGCGATTTCCGACTTGGCAATTTCCGGCTTGGCGATTTCCGGCTTGGTGGTTCCCGACTTGGTGATCTCGGACTTGGTGATTTCTGGTTTGGCGATTTTTGGCGATTTCCGGTTTGGCGATTTCGGCCTTAGCTACCGGCGAGCAAAGCTTCGTATTACGGGCTCTTGCGCGATAGCAAGCGAAATGGGCGCGAGAACAATCCCGGTGCCAAGGGCCCACTGTCCGCACCGCCGAAATTTTCGGCTCGTTGCTAATCGCCTTTGCACGGCGCGTTGCGAGTTGCCACCAAAATGGACCGGCTTGATAATAAACGCATTGAGAAGGAAGCACCAGGCTTCAGCCATCGGGCGGGTAACGGTTGCGATGTTCGCAATTTGAGAGCATGCGTCAAGAATTAGCAAAAGGTGCAACATGAGGGGCATACTGTTGCGGTGAGGAGACTGTTCTATGGCGGATGGAGCAAGAAAGACAGCGCCATACGGCTCGTGGAAGTCGCCGATCACCTCGGATCTCATCGTCGCGCAATCGGTCGCGCTATCGGAGGTGCGTCTCGATGGCAGCGACATCTACTGGCTCGAGGGACGGCCACAGGAGCAGGGCCGCTATGTGGTGGTGCGCGGCAGCGAGGACGGACGGCACACCGACATCACGCCGGTGCCATTCAATGCCCGCACCCGTGTGCATGAATATGGCGGCGGGTCGTGGACGGTCGTAGATGGAAGCGTCTATTTCTCGAACTTTACCGACGGTCGTCTCTATCGGCAGCAACGGCCTGAAAACGAGCCGCAGCCGCTCACGCCACTGCCTCCCGCCCGCGAGCGCGACTGGCGTTTCGCGGATGGCATCATTGACCGCCGCCGCAATAGGTGGATTGGTGTGCGCGAGGACCATACGGGCGAGGGCGAGCCGGTCAATGCAATCGTCGCCGTCGATCTCATCGGCGGCCATGAGCCCGGACGCATTCTTGCGAGCGACCACGACTTCTACTCCTCGCCTCGGCTGTCGCCCGAAGGCCGTCGGCTGATCTTTCTCGCCTGGAACCATCCCAACATGCCCTGGAACGGCACCGTGCTTTTTCTCGCCGACTTGGTGGGGGAGGGCAAGCTCGGCGAGCCGCAGGCGATCGCCGGCGGGGATGCAGAATCGATCTTCCAGCCGGAGTGGTCGCCCGACGGTGGACAAATCGTCTACGTGTCGGATCGCTCCGGTTGGTGGAACCTTTACCGATTTGATCTTGCGAGTCGGACTACGCGGCCGCTCGCGCCCATGGCCGCAGAGTTTGGCCGCCCGCAATGGAGCTTCGGCATGGCGACCTACGCCTTTGCCGGAGCTGATCGGATCGTTTGCGCTTATTCCACGAAAGGGGTCGAGCAGCTCGCTTCGTTAGACCTTCACAAGGACGAGTCGCGTCCGCTTGAGACCCCGTTCACCGAGTTTGGCTCGGTCAGGGCCGACGGCGATCGGGTCGTGTTCCGGGCTGGTGCACCCGACCATCCGGCATGCATCGTCGCGCTCGATCTGGGATCCGGCCGCCATGCCGTCCTGAAGAAGGCGACCGAACTTCTCGATCAGGCGCAACCCCGGATCGTCGATTACCTGATCCGGGTCGAGAGCGTGGAGTTTCCCACGAGCGGGGGGAAGACGGCCTTTGGTCTGTTCTATCCCCCGCATAATCCGGACTACGCGCCTGCCCCGGGAGAGAAGCCGCCGTTGCTGGTCCGGTGCCATGGTGGGCCGACCGCGGCGGCATCGAGCACGCTCAACCTCGGCATCCAATACTGGACGAGCCGTGGCATCGCCGTGCTCGACGTAAATTACGGCGGCAGCACCGGGTTCGGCCGATCCTATCGCGACCGCCTGCACCGGAGCTGGGGGGTAGTCGACGTGGATGATTGCGTAAACGGCGCCAAATTCCTCGCCGAACAGGGGCGGGTCGATGGCCAACGGTGCGTGATCAGCGGCGGCAGCGCCGGCGGCTACACAACGCTCGCGGCACTGACATTCCGCGACTTCTTCCAGGGCGGGGCGAGCTATTACGGCGTGAGCGACGTGGCGGCGCTCGCCCGCGACACTCACAAGTTCGAGTCACGCTATCTCGACTGGCTTATCGGGCCCTATCCGCAGGAGGAGGCCCGCTACCACGAGCGCTCGCCGGTCCATCATTCGAACCGGTTGTCGAAGCCCGTGATCTTCTTCCAGGGCGACGAGGACGCGATCGTGCCACCGAACCAGGCGAAGGTCATGGTTGAGGCACTCCGACGCAAGGGCAATCATGTCGGCTATTTCCTGTTCGCCGGCGAGCAACATGGGTTTCGCAAGGCCGCCAATATCCAGCGTTGCCTCGACGCCGAGCTCTACTTCTATGCTGTCAACATCTTCGACACCGACTTGACCTTTTAATCGCCGTAGGGCGGTGTCGAGGCGACACGAAGGAAGCAGGTAACAATGTAGCCGGCTAGGAGGCCAAATGCCGACACGACGTAAGGCGCTCGGTGCCGTGGCGCAGTCCGCAGTAGGGTTCGCTCTTCTCCCGTTTGCGTCGCGGCGCGCCGAATCGAACGTCCTCGTCAATGACGTCCATTCGCAACTCAATCCCACGCGCGTCGATCGCATCGTCACCATCGATTCGGAGGCGACGCTGCGGGCGGCGCTGGCCGCCGCACGCGCGGAAGGCAAGCCGGTGTGCATTGCAGGCGGACGGCACGCGATGGGCGGCCAGCAATTTGCCGAGAATGCCGTGCTTCTCGATATCCGACGGCTGCAAGGGATCGTCAGCCTCGATGCCGAGCATGGCGTGGTGGAAGCCGAGGCAGGAATCCAATGGCCGGAACTGATCGGGCGCCTCATTGTCATGCAACGGGGGCAGCCCGGAGCCTGGGGCATCATTCAGAAGCAGACCGGCGCTGACCGGCTGACGCTCGGGGGCGCGCTCGGCGCCAACATTCACGGCCGCGGGCTCGCGCTCAAGCCGATCATCGGCGACGTCGAATCTTTCACGCTGATGCGCGGCGACGGCAGCGTCTCCACCTGCAGCCGAAACGAGAATCGCGAACTCTTTAGCCTGGCGATCGGCGGCTATGGGCTGTTCGGGGTGATCACCCGCGTGCGTCTCAGACTGAAGCAGCGCATCAAGCTCGAGCGCGTCGTGCGTATCATCGACATCGACGATCTGATGCCGGCCTTCGCAGAGCGCATTAGCGAAGGTTATCTCTACGGCGATTGGCAGTTTTCGACCGACGCCAGCTCGGATACTTATCTGCGCAAGGGGGTGTTCGCCTGCTATCGGGAGCTGCCCGCCGACGCGCCGATGCCCGCGGAGCAGAAGGAGCTCGACGAGGCGCAATGGGGCCAGCTCTATCTTTACTCGCACGCTGATACCCGACGCGCCTATGATGCCTATACCTCGTATTACCTGTCGACCTCGGGACAGCGCTACTGGTCCGACCTCAGTCAACTCGGCGTCTATATCGACGACTATCACGCCGATCTTGACCGCCAGCTAGGCAGCCCGCACAAGGGCAGCGAAATGATTACCGAGCTCTATGTGCCGCGTCCCGCGCTGTCCGCATTCTTGGCGGCTGTGCGCGCGGATTTCAGACGCAACGGCGTTGGATTGATCTACGGCACCATCCGCCTGATCGAGCGCGATGACGAGAGTGTTCTCGCGTGGGCGCGCGAGCCCTGGGTCTGCACGGTCATGAACCTGCACGTCGATCACACGCCCGATCGCATCGCCAACGCAGCCGACGATTTCCGCCGTCTGATCGACCGTGCGATCGAATTTGGCGGCAGCTATTTCCTCACTTATCACCGATGGGCCAGTCGGAGCCAAGTCGAGGTATGCCATCCGCGCATGGTCGAGTTCCTGCGGGCGAAGCAGAGGCACGACCCGGCAGAGGTTTTCCAGAGCGATTGGTATCGACACTACAAGCGGATGTTTGCAGACCGCCTCTAGTGCCGCTTGAAATGACTGCTTGGGGAGCGTCTCTCGCAGGCGGAACAGTATCGGCGTCCGAACAGCCCCATTTCGCGCCGACCAGCGGCGGATTCGATCGCGAGGTAGACTTCGAAATGCAACCGACTGCCATCATCCCGGCCAGGATTGATCCGCCCGCACAGCCGTTGACGCTGCTCCCGTTGCTGCGAGCGGTGGTGAGAAACCCGATTGAATCCTGGCCGCGTGCCGTTTACCGCGAGCATCTGCACCGCTCACGCATGCCAGGACGAGATGCGGTGTTTGTCATGTGCCCTGCGCTGATACGTCAGGTGCTGGTAGACGAAGCAGACAGTTTCGAAAAAGGCGCTATGACGCGCCGCGCGCTCGGGCCGGTCTTGGGTGACGCCATCCTAATGGCCGAGGGCGCCCGGTGGCGCTGGCAACGGCGCGCCGCCGCTCCGCTGTTTCGCCGAGAGCAGCTGCTGGACTTCCTCCCCCTGATGATCGCCGCCGCTGAACGCACCCGCCAACGCTGGCTATCGTTTCCCGCAGCAAGCGAGATCGACGTCGCCCGCGAGATGATGCGCACCACCCTCAATATCGTGTTGGCGACGATGCTGTCGGGTTCGAGTGTCGGCGATCCCGCCCATATAGAACGAGCAATCGCGGATTACCTCGAATCGACGTCGTGGGTGATGGCGCTCACCATTCTCGGCGCTCCTCGCTGGGTTCCCTATCCGGGCATGCGCAAGGCAGCACGCGGACGAGACTTCCTCAAACAGTTCGTGGCCGACCTGACAAACAAGATTGCCTACAGCGAAGTCCCCCGCAACGATCTACTGTCGCTCCTGACCAGAGCCAACGATCCGCAGACCGGCCGGTTGATGAGTGAGACCGACGTTCGCGATAATATCCTGACGTTCGTGATGGCAGGGCACGAGACCACCGCGTTGGCTTTAACGTGGACGTTCTATCTCCTGAGCCTACATCCTGAGATCGAAGAGCGGGTCAGAAGTGAAATTGCAACAATCACCGGCGGCACCCCCGTACGGGGGGAACACATCGAGTCATTGCAGTACACTCAGCAGGTCATCCAGGAGGCGATGCGGCTCTATCCGCCGGCGCCATTGATCGTGCGCGAGGCCCGGCGTGTGCTGCGGGTGGGGACCGAAAACATTGGGCCGGGCACGTTCGTCTACGTGCCAGTCTATGCCGTACACCGTCACGAAGGGTTCTGGGATCGACCAGACCTGTTCGACCCCGATCGCTTCGCACCGGAGGCGGTCAAGGCGCGCGATCAATACATTTACCTACCGTTTGGTGCCGGACCGCACATTTGCATCGGCATGAGCTTCGCGCTGATGGAGGCAACCGCGGTCCTGGCCGTGCTCCTGGCATCGCTGCGGCTGCGCCTGCGTCCCGGCTACATTCCCCGGCCAAAGCTGCGGGTCACGCTACGGCCGGCCGGCGGCATGCCCATGCGGCTTATAGCGCCGTAATTCGTACTCTACGGCCGTTTACAGCAACCCGTCGTATGGGCGCGCCCGACGTGTAACGCACCTGAATGCACCGAACCAAACGGCTAACCGCTGCTTCGGTCATGACGCTCCACCAAGCCCATCCCGCGTTGGCTCGATGGTTCAAGTGCCGCTTGCGCCCCGCGAGGCGTAATCATGCGGCGTCGAGCCGCGACGCCTTGCTGCGCAGGAGCTGGCGAGCAACAACCATTTCATCATCTTCGGACCCTAGCTTGCACTGACAGCACCCGCCGGGGAGTGGCTTGCCGGCATCGGTCAGCGTCACCGTCCCATTCTCGACGATATAGTGGCTCTCCTGGATCCTGCCGGGATCGCCTTCGCGCGGAGGAGCGGTTTGAATCCAGAAATAACGGCACGACCGCTCAATCGCCGCCTTGTGGTTTCCTCCGTGCAAAGTTTAATCGCAAATGCAACAAACGCGGGCTGTCGGTGAAAGCGCCTTTTTGTGATGGCCATCACATCGCCCGGGTAAAGCCCGCGATATAGTTGTATTTGTAGAAATGGGGGCTAACGGGAGAGTGCCATGCCTGCTTTCACTTCGTCTCTGGAGGCACCCGGGATGAGACGTGGCGACTTCTCAGTGTGGCGCCGCTTCGTTGCCACGGTGCTCGCCGGACCAGCGACGCGAAAGGCCGAGGACGAGATCGCCGAGTATCTTGAGCGCCACCAGCACGATCTACCGCCGGCGTTGCGGATCGAACTTGAGCGCCGCCGCATGGGTCCATAAGCGCGGATATAACCTGCTGTACGACCTTCCGTTGCGGCAGCTTGAGCTGTCCGTCGTGGCGCCGTTCAGCGAAAGCGCGAAGCACGTGCCTTCCAAAATTATCCAGAATAATTCACAGTATCATGCCCAACGTTGCATCGATCAACAGCCGGATGCGTGAAGGGGGCGCATCCGCTAGAGGTCCTACAGGCGTGTCATGATCGAAACAATCCGGTTCGAGAAAAACAGCCAAGTCCGCAGCGCAAGCTGATCGACGCGATCTATCTTCGGAGAATAAGGAAGGTGGCCGAGATGGCAGATGATCCGCGCGACCATCCCGAGGCGATTGTCAACGGATTCCTGCAGCACAAGAGCCTGGAACAGACGCAGGGCTACCTAGCGCGCGGCAAGCGTTTCGCCAAGCTTGATGCTGGACAGCTAAACGAAGATTGGATCAATGCAGTCAGGGGCTGGCTTGCCCACAAAGATCGCACAAATGAACGAATGATGGATGACCTGGCAGCAGAGCTGCGATTGCGCGGGGTTGAACCACCATATGCCGCTGTGGAACAAGAGTTGGCCGATCGCTCCGCTCAGACGAAAGAGACCGAGCGAAAGAAAGTCCTAAGAGCCGTTGCACGGGAAATTGGCGAGTTCATGCGCGAGAATCAAAGGCCGCTCCAGTAGATTGGACGTGGCAGGTCTAATGGGCTGTCGGGGGGGCGCTGTGGCCAGCCGCTCATCGTGATTTGTCGGGCCGCACGAGCGGCTGAAAATGGGCAAGATCGCAGAGCCTTAATGATCAATGCTCGCCAGCCAACACGCCGCGAAACGCTCCTCCTCGGTGCGGCTGCCCTCGCATCGTCCCTCGCACAGAATGTCGAAGCAGGCCAGGACACCGAGCGTCATGGGATATCAGCTTTCGGCGATCTCAAATATCCACCCGACTTCAAGCATTTCGATTACGTCAATCCAAACGCCCCGAAGGGCGGCGTGTTCTCCCACATCGGGGCAACTCGGGCCTTCAATCAGAACTTTCTCACCTTCAACTCGCTCAACAGCTTCATCCTCAGGGGCGATGCCGCCCTGGGCATGGAGCTCACCTTCGCGAGCTTGATGGCGCGCGCCGAGGACGAGCCCGACGCGCTGTACGGCCTCGCTGCGCGCGCGGTGCAAATATCGTCCGATGGATTGACTTATCGTTTCCTGATGCGGCCCGGCATCACGTTCCACGATGGCAGCCCGCTCACCGCCCACGACGTCGCCTTCTCGCTGAAAGTCCTCAAGGACAAGGGCCACCCGATCGCCCAGCAATTGCTGCGCGACTTCATCGGCGCGGAAGCGCCCGATGACGCGACCGTCGTGGTACGTTTCGCGGCCCAGCGGGCGCGCGACGTGCCGCTGTTCGCGGCTGCGCTCCCGATCTTCTCGCGCAGCTATTATGCTGTCCGTCGGTTCGACGAAACCACGCTCGAGGTACCGCTCGGCAGCGGCCCTTACAAGGTCGGAGGTTTCGAGCCCGGGCGCCATGTCGAGTACGAGCGAGTGAAAGACTGGTGGGGTGCCGACCTGCCGGTCGGGCGCGGGCAGAACAATTTCGACATCGTGCGCTATGAATATTACCGCGATCGCGAAGTTGCCTTCGAGGGATTTACTGCCAAAAGCTATCTATTCCGGGAGGAATTCACCTCGCGCACCTGGGCAACGCGCTACGACTTCCCGGCGATCCGCGAGGGGCGCGTCAAGCGCGATGTTATTCCAGACGATACCCCCTCGGGCGCGCAGGGTTGGTTCTTCAATACGCGACGGGAAAAACTGCAGAATAAGCGTCTGCGGGAGGCCTTCATCGATGCATTCGATTTCGAATGGACCAACAAGAAGATCATGTACGGGTCCTATCAAAGGACCCATTCGGTGTTTCAGAATTCCGACATGATGGCGGTCGGTAAGCCCT
>Ga0070699_100002206_pt1 | contig 17609 bp, 13 predicted proteins | sample KBSK1503metaG_FD_65473 | JGI IMG/M metagenome (GOLD analysis project Ga0070699, IMG submission 65473) | Corn, switchgrass and miscanthus rhizosphere microbial communities from Kellogg Biological Station, Michigan, USA - KBS K1-50-3 metaG | ecosystem: Host-associated > Plants > Roots >... | reverse complement strand
CTTGATTCACGCGGTAATCCCACAGTTGAAGCGGAAGTGATGCTGACTGACGGACAGGTGGGACGGGCCGCAGTGCCATCCGGCGCATCGACCGGCGAACATGAAGCTGTCGAATTGCGCGACGACGATAAGAAACGCTATGCGGGTAAAGGCGTCTTGAAGGCTGTTCATAACGTTAATGAAATCATCGCTCCGAAAATCGAAGGGATGGATGCGCTCGATCAATCAGAGATTGACAGTGCGCTCATAGCCCTCGATGGGACTCCAACAAAGGCCAAGCTGGGTGCCAATGCGTTGCTCTCGGTTTCACTTGCGACCTCACGCGCAGCGGCTAATTTTCTTGAGCTGCCTCTTTACAAATACCTCGGTGGACCAAATGCGCGGACGCTACCGGTTCCGATGATGAACATTATCAACGGGGGAGCTCATGCGGATAATAATGTCGACTTCCAGGAGTTTATGGTTGTTCCGGTAGGCGCCGAGAGTTTCACCGATAGTTTGCGAATTGGCGCCGAGATTTTTCACACTCTTAAAGCAGTTTTGAAGAAGAAGGGCTATGCGACGAGCGTGGGCGACGAAGGTGGTTTTGCTCCGAATCTTCGCTCGAACGAAGAGGCGATCGAAACAATACTCGAAGCCATCGCGCAGGCCGGATATACTCCTGGAAAACACTGCCTGCTCGCACTGGATCCTGCTGCCAGCGAGTTTTATGACGGAGAGTCATATATCTTCAAGAAGAGTGATCAGCGAACATTGTCGAGCGATCAGATGGTTGAATTCTGGACGGGATGGATTGCGCAGTATCCGATTATTTCGATTGAAGACGGGATGGCTGAGAATGATTGGACGGGGTGGAAGACTCTGACGGATGAAGTAGGCCGGCGCGTCCAACTCGTCGGCGATGATTTGTTTGTGACTAACACGGAATTCCTGCGCAAGGGAATTCAGCTCGGAGTCGCAAATTCCATACTGATCAAAGTGAATCAGATTGGCACCCTGACCGAGACGCTGGATTGCATTGAACTCGCGAAGTCAAGCGGACGTACGGCCGTTATCTCTCATCGCTCAGGTGAAACCGAAGATCCTTTCATCGCGGATTTGGCTGTGGCCACTAACGCCGGTCAAATTAAGACTGGCTCGCTTTCTCGCACTGACCGGACCGCAAAGTACAACCAACTCCTGCGAATAGAAGAGGACCTGCGCAGTTCTGCACGCTATCCCGGACGCTCAGCGTTTTATCAACTCGAATCCGCTATTTCGGCTCCCGCGGACCAGACAAGGGAAGTCCGCGCCGCAAAAACCTGAAGGAGTAAAGGGCAAGAAATGACAGAGGGCGGTAGCCTCGAATGGCGACGTGGCGATTACACCATCAGCACTAATAATGCGCAGCTTGATCTTGGAATAATCCACAACTTCATTTCGAATCAGTCTTATTGGGGCCGGGGCCGAGGAGCTGACACCGTACAGCGCTCTCTTGATCACTCGCTAAACTTTGGAGTCTTTGAGAATAAGCAGCAAATTGGCTTCGCCCGAGTCGTAACCGATTTCGCCACCTTCGCCTGGGTTGCTGATGTATTCATTCTTGAAGAGCACCGCGGGAAGGGATTGGCTAAGTGGTTGATGGAATCGATCCTGTCCCATCCGGAGTTGCAGGGATTTCGCCGGTGGGTGCTTGCGACCAGGGATGCTCACGAGCTCTATCGAAGATTTGGTTTCAAGGAACTTAAGCGGCCAGAGCGTTGGATGGAACGTCCGGATCCGCAAATGCAGGAAGCGCCCGATTATTGGCAATGACGGGGGATAAACGATAAAGCAGCGAGGGATTAGTAGGAGATTTTTTGCGGGATTCAAAAGGGCCAATAGCACTCATCATCATCGACGGTTGGGGTTATTCTCCGCAGCGCGAGGGCAATGCTATTGCATTGGCCGCAACGCCTAACTACGACGAGATCTGCGCCAACTATCCACAAACGTTGCTTGAAGCATCGGGTGCCCGCGTAGGTTTGCCCGACGGAGTAATGGGCAATTCCGAAGTCGGGCATTTGAACATCGGAGCTGGACGCGTCATTCGGATGGACGTTTCGCGAGTGGATTACGACATAGCCACCGGCGAGTTTTTTCGCAATGAAGTGCTGGTGGCGGCGATGGACGGGGTGAAAGAACGGGGCAAGGCCCTTCACCTGATGGGCTTGCTTTCCGATGGCCAGGTACACTCCTCACAAGAGCATCTCTACGCACTTCTTCGACTTGCCAAACAACGTGGCCTCGATCGCGTGTTCATTCACTGTTTTCTGGATGGACGCGACACGCCTCCTTCATCCGGCGTTAATTATGTTGCGGCGCTTCAGAAGAAGCTTGAAGAAATCGGCTGTGGCGCAATCGCAACGATCATTGGCCGCTATTACGCAATGGATCGCGACAAACGGTGGGAGCGTACGCAACGGGCCTACGAGCTTTTGGTAAATGCAAAAGGTCAACCAGGCAGGGATCCCATCGAAGCAATCCAGCGTTCTTACGAGCAAGGGCTAACCGACGAATTTGTCGAGCCTATCGTGATCGTTGATGCCGGCGGTAAACCTGTAGCAACGATCCAGGATGGCGATGCGGTAATCTTTTTTAACTTCCGGCCGGATCGTGCGCGACAACTGACCAGGGCATTGGCAGTGCCGGGCTTTGCCGAGTTTGACGTAACCGGGCGTCCTCAAATTGTTTTTGTGTGTTTCACCGTGTATGACAGGACGTTTCCGCTCGCCGTGGCTTTCGCTCCTCATGATCACAAAAACGTATTAGCGGAGGTTTGGGCTAGCATCTGCGTGCGCAATTATCGTTTGGCTGAGACGGAGAAGTATGCCCACGTTACTTATTTCTTCAACGGCGGCGTGGAAAGGGAACATTCGTGCGAGCGGCGCTTACTGGTTCCCTCGCCAAGAATTTCCACTTACGATTTACAACCGGAAATGTCAGCTTTTAAGGTGGCCGACAATGTTCTCCAGGGGATTCAAGAAAAGGAAACAGACGTCTTCATCATCAATTTCGCGAATCCCGACATGGTGGGCCATACAGGCAAACTCGATAAGACCATAGCAGCGTGCCAGTACGTTGATACCTGTCTGGGTTGGATAACCAAAAGCATTCGGCAGGCCGGCGGCATTACACTAATCACCGCAGATCATGGCAATGCGGAACAGATGATCGATCCTAAAACGGGCGGACCGCATACTGCCCACACAACCAACCTGGTTCCATTCCATCTGGTCGACGATGCATCGAGGGGATTGAAACTACGCGGAGGCAGCGCGCTCGAAGATGTTGGTCCAACTCTGCTGGGGTTGCTCGGGAACGAAAAACCGCAGGAGATGACAGGGCGAGACCTGCGGGATTTGGGATGATGGAAAGTGGACCAGAGCAATGGAAGACTTCGGAAATGTTTGACCCTCGCAACATCCTCGTAATTGATTTTGGCCAACTGGGCGATGTAGTACTTAGCCTGCCCGCTCTCCGCGCAATTCGGGCGCGGTTTCCTCGCGCTAAGATTACAGTCGCAGTAGGCAAACCTGGTGCGGACGTCATTAACCTTTCCGGGTACGCAAACGAAGCACTGGTGGTGGATCGCGTGTCCCAGCGCGATGGCTTCAAGCCTGTTTCCGTATTGCGCCTCCTGAAACTGGTCAAAGATGTCAGGGAAAAGAAGTTTGACTTCGTCATCGATCTCCACAGCCTGTCCGAGACAAACCTTCTCGGTTTTCTTTCGGGAGCGGGAAAGCGACTCTATGCGCGCCGGCCCGGGCGTTCGTTGGACTATCTGGCAAACTTTAGCCCGAAACCGCCAGTCGAGACTGATCATCGCGAGGGCCATCTCATTGATCGGTATTTAAACGTCCTGGTTCCACTTGAAATCAGGAATGCGGAACGATTGCCTGTTCTTAAGACAAGAGCCGTGGATAACGCCGCGGTTGAGCGAATCCTGAGAAAGGCCAGGGCCGACGAGGGCGCACCTCTGGTGGGCCTCTTTCCCGGTGCCGGTCATCCAAGTCGCCGTTGGCCACTACAGCAATTCGCAAGTCTCGCCGACTTCTTGATTAGGAATGATCAGGTAAAGGTGCTGGTGTTTGTTGGACCTGAGGAGCGCTTGTTCGTAAGAGACATTCGTCAGCAGTTTCCTGGGTCAGTTGTAGTTCTCGATCAACTGACCATTCCGCAACTTGCCGCGGCCCAGGCGCGACTCGCTGCTTTCGTCACAAACGATACCGGTCCAATGCATATTGCGTCGGCAGTGGGAACACCGGTCGTTCTTCTTCTTGATAAACGCACCCCCAAAAGCTATTTACCTCAAGGCGACCGACATCGCGTCATCTATAACAGTGTGATTGGCGATATTACTGTTGATGAAGTCTACGCTGCGACGAGATCAATCCTTGCCTCGGGCCGAACAGCCGCCCTCTTCGCGAGTTGAACTCGTTAAAACTTTTTCGTATGAAATCCGCGAGGTTTGTTACCCCTTCATCTCGCTACCAGCCAACGTCAGCAATAATGAATAACCTTCACAAAATAAGTGGAAGTTCCTTAGCAAAGGGCCTCTTGATCTTCTTGCTTGCGATCTTGAGTCTGCTATTTCTAAGGCCTCTGATTACAAGTAAGGCGAAGGACAATGCTTCGACAGAACGTCAGAAATCTCTAACAACTGGCCGGCTCAAACCCTCTGCGTCGGAGATGGAAGAGCTGGCCAGACGCATAAACAGTGCAATCGATGAAAGTGATTTTGCTGCCGCGCGCTGGGGTATCAAAGTAGTCTCCATGACTAGTGGCGCAACGCTCTACCAACGGGATGCCGACAAATTGTTTACCCCGGCATCTAATATGAAGATTTACACAACCGGAGTTGCGCTGGAGCTTTTGGGCGCAGACTACCAGTGGCGTACTTCTGTTTATGCCAGGGCCCAACCGGATGACAGAGGGACAATTCATGGCGACGTTATATTGTACGGACGTGGTGCGCCGGATCTCGTTTCGCGCAGCGTGGACGCCAACAAAGGCTCAATTGCCAAACTCGCAGACGATCTTTATGGACGTGGAATCAGACGTGTAGAAGGCAACGTGATTGGAGATGAAAGCTATTTCCGTGGTGATTCTCTGGGAGACGGTTGGCAGTGGACGGACATGCAGTGGTACTTCGGAGCAGAAGCGAGCGCACTTTCGGTAAACGAGAATCAGATTGACCTTAACCTCGTTCCTCCCACTAAAACCGGAGAATCGCCAGTTGTGAGGACAAGCGATGCCGGGAATTACGTCACAGTCGAAAACCGCATGGTCACAGGAAAGGGTAGTCAGCGCACAACCATAGGGTTGCATCGCGGGCTTTCGGATAACAACATCCAGGTATGGGGAGAATTATCTCCTGGAGCTAAAGGTTTTGGTGCGCGGCTCTCCGTGCATAATCCCGCACTCTGGGCGGCTAAGATGTTTTTGGACGAACTCAAGACGCGCGGCATAGTAGTCGCCGGGCAGGCACAATCGCGTGATTCACGGCACGCGCAACCACAAAGGTTTGATCCGTCGCAGGCTATCGAACTCGCAGTCGTCACCAGCCAGCCATTGAGTGCCATCGCAAAAACGACGAATAAGGAGAGCAACAATCTCTACGCGGAATTGATACTTCGTACACTTGGGAGAGAGCGCGGGGCGATGCTCAATTCCTCGGAGCCACCCGGCAGGGAACGAGGAGATGATGAAACGGGATTGGCGGTGATCCGCCTGTGGCTTACGCGCGCTGGTATCCCTACGGATCGGATCGCTCTTCACGACGGATCCGGACTGTCGCGCCTAAATCTCGTGACCTCTGAGTCGACCGTATTATTGTTGCTTTCACTTTCGAAGGCGCCTTCCAGCCAGCCCTTCAGAGAGTCGCTACCGATATCGGGCCGGGATGGGACGCTTGAGAGTAGGCTCAAGACATTGAGCGATCAGGTATCGGCCAAAACGGGATCTTTGACCTACAGCAACTCACTTTCGGGGTATCTGACGACCGTCAATGGCGAACAGTTGGCCTTCTCAATACTTTGCAACGACCAGACTAGCCGCGGAAACTCCACCCACCTGATAGATCAAATCGCAGCCATTCTCGCTGCTTTTCCCGATTTTCCCGGCGAAGCAGTACATAAAGTGAAATAAACCTCTAAATTGTCAATGTTGATTGTAGACAAACCAAGTTAAACCCGCTATTATTGCGGTCGCCGTGGTTGCGGTAGCCTAAATCGATCCCCAGTTCACGGCGCCTCACAGCTTGTATTTTGACGGTCTCACCCTCTGCAAATCAGGAGCAAATCCCATGTTAAGACGAATAGGTTTCTTAAGAGCAATAGGTATGTTGACTTTGAGTGCGCTCGCATTTGGGGCGCTCAGCGCCACGGCGTTGGGGCAGTCAAACCTTACAGCAAAGGCTAATGTCCTTCAGCCTTCCCCGCCCATAGCCGTTGCCGAGAGCGATCGCGTCCGCGATGGACTGGTTGGGCCTGTGCGCAGGGTAAGAACAGAGGTTGCAAAACTCTCTAACCAGAATGGGAAAACGCTGGAAGGAAAACACACAATCCTGGAGGTAGTAGCTTACGACATCAAGGGAAACAAAACTGAAAACCAGTACTTTCCTATTGCGGGCGCAAACCTCACCGGCAAAGAGGTTTACAAGTACGACGACAAGGGGAATATCAGTGAAATGACTCTTGTCAATGATGATGGATCGTTGCTGAGTAAAGAAGTCTATAAGTATGAGTTTGATTTTGCGGGAAACTGGAACAGGATGACTACATCGGTGGCAGTAATAGAAGCGGGCAGAGTGTCGTTTGAGCCATCGGAAATAACCTATCGCTCCATCATGTATTACCTTGACGAAAACATGATGAAAATGGCTCAACCAACTTCCGACCCGGCTGCAAAGCCGAATGTACCTTCTCAAACTGCTGCGAACAACGCGCTCAACGGGAATTCGGCCACAAAAAGCGTACCTGTCGAGACTAAGCCGCCGGTTGATAATTCGACCTCCAGTCAGAAAACCTCACCCTCGGTACCAGCCTCAACGATCACGTCCGACAAGCTGAAAGGCGACGGAACCGGTCAGGTATTAACTGCGCGCCCGAACACTAGTGCGCAAGTGCCCATCGTAAAACTCGATTCAGAGCCACCCCCGCAACGGTCGGCAAGCCCAATTCTGAAGCCAGTCTCAGGTGGGGTACTCAATGGCATCGCCCTCAATTTGCCGCCGCCAATTTATCCTGAATCCGCGAGACGCCTCAGAATGTCGGGCGTTGTTTCGGTAGAGGTTGTGGTAGATGAAACCGGAAAAGTAATATCCGCGCGAGCTACCGATGGACCACCCGTGCTACGGGAAGTTGCGGTACAAGCGGCGCTCCATGCGCGGTTCTCACCGACAAAGCTTTCAGGCCAGCCGGTGAAGGTGACTGGCTCAATTAACTATAAGTTTACCCTCTCCCAATAATCTTCAGGACCACGGAGCCGATGAGTGGTCTCGGCTCCTTTTCCCCCTTACTCTTCTCGTTATACCAGGAGCTAATTCTGATGGCACTAACCGGACATCTAAGCGACCTCTCCCTTTCCGAACTAATTGAGTTCTTCTGCAACCAGCGTAAGACTGGACAGCTAAAGGTTCTCTATCCGCAAGGTCACGGCTACTTCTATCTGCAGAGCGGGTCGGTGGTGGATGCCCGCATTGGGGTGCTCCGGGGAATCGAGGCGGTCCATTTTGCGTTAACGCTACCCAATGCAAGGTTTGAGTTTGGCGCTTCAGCTGAACCAACTGAGCGCACGATTAACCAACCCTGGACACAGGTCGTGCTGGAAGGGTTACGCCGCCTCGATGAAGGGGTTCTTCCTGCAGCTGCGTTTCCCCCAGACTACGAAAAGGAGAACGATTCTCAAGAATCAAACCAGCCGGACACGGGTTATACAGAGCTTGAGAATTTGCGCGTTCCCCCATTTCTTTCTTTCATGGGAAAAGAATCCATGGGGAAGCGAAAGTTTTTGGTCACCGGCGTTGTTGCAGTTGTTGTGCTTGCCAGTGTTGCTGCTATCGGAGTGCCCGCAGGCTGGTACAGTCGGACCAAGCCCTCAGCAGCTGGCAGCCAGTCATCTATCCAGCCAACCTCAGTTCCGACGGAGACGCCGGTGACGACCAATGCCGGCGAGGTTCCCAGGGACGAAGCTGCTAGCCCGGCTGAGACGACCGTTCAAACCAGTGAAGCACTCGCTGCGAAGAGATACCGAGACATGCAAAAGGCGAAAGCCCGCGAAGAGAGGGCGGCACTATTGAATCAATCCGCCCCAACCTCCGCGACGGCTACGCCGGCGAATGTTGTTCCCGATTCCTCGAAGCCTGGTCAAAAGAAAGTAACAGTCACGGTTACCTACGATGAGTCGGGCCGCGTTACCCAGGCATCGGGCGGCGATGCAAGCGCCGTTCGCATTGCGCGTCAGAAACGCTTCCCGGCCGGGAAAGCCGGATCAGCCACAATTTCGATTCCGATAAACTGAATCAAAAAACCAGGGAAAAGGTTAAAGGGTAAAGGTCAAAACGCAAGCACGTTTTGACCTTTACCCTTTTTCGCCTATGTCTTTAGGCCAACCATCGCGAGAATCACAAGTAGTCCGCGCTTCAGTCCGAGATCCCGACCGCGAGGGTCATACCATTCCGACAGACTGTGCGCATTCCCGGCCGTGCCACCGGCGCCAAGTGTCACTGCGGGAATATTGAAAGAGATGGGAATGTTTGAATCCGTAGACGCCTGATCCAGACTCGGCATGGCGCCCAGTGCTCGGGTTGCTTCCCAGGCAAATCTAACGAGAGGCGCTTCAGCTGAAGTTTCTCCGCTGGGCCGTTCGCCAATTAATTCAACTTTAAGCTCCAGCGGCGGCCCACTGTTATGCCGCCCGTCATTCTCATTCTCAGCGGCTTCTCGCACCGCGCGGCGAAAGAAGGCATCGAGCTTGAGTAGTTCTTGTGCGTCCGCCGAACGCAGGTCGACATCCATTATTGCCTCCTGAGGAATGGCATTGATGCTGCTGCCTCCTTCGATGCGGCCGACGTTGAAAGTGGTCCTTGGCTCTTTTGGGGCCGGGTAGGAAGCGAGTCTTGCAATTGCGCCCCCCAACGCATGAACAGGATTGACAACACCGAAATCAGTCCAGGAATGGCCTCCTGTGCCTAGCAAAGTCACGCGATAACGTCGAGAACCAAGCGCGCGGTTGGTGATCCGTTCTATTCCATGTCCGTCAAAACTTAAGAACGCATCGACGCGATTGGCCCATTCACCTCGAGTCAGCAAGTGTCTTGCGCCACGAAGGTTACCTTCACCCTCCTCTCCCACTGTGCCCACGAACAACACGGAGCCAATAGTTTCAATTCGGCTGGTTTTGAGAGCATCAGCTATGGCAATCAGAGCTGCGAGGCCACAGCAATCATCGGAGATTCCGGGCGCAAGCAGTTTATCGCCGTCGCGTTGAACTGTGACATCTGTTCCGGACGGAAACACCGTGTCCAGATGTGCACTGACTACTAGAAGTGGCGCAGGGGAGTGTCCCTTTCTGAGCGCGACACAATTTCCTTCTTCGTCGATCTTCGCATCAGTCAGGCCCGAACCGAGAAACCTCTGCCGTAAATACTCCGCTCGTTCCTTTTCACCAAAAGGAGGTGCCGGGATAGAACAGATGCTGATTTGCTCTTCAGTAATCTCCTCCAGATGTGAATCGATAAAGCTGAAGGCGCTCTGCAACTCCCGAGAATCAATTAGCTTTCCAATGATTACGGCGGGCGAAAGTGCTGGTACCGACGACATAGGTATCTTTAGTTTGTTAGGTAGGAATTACAGTGAAGTGGTGCGACGCTGTTTCGATCATTGGCCACCTGGTTCAACCAGCAGCATTATTTCCTCGTCCGCCAGAACTGCGGAAGCTTGTTTGGCCCGGTCATAAATTCGACTGACGAGTTCCTCGCTGGGTTCAATTCCTCGCTTCTCGAGCCAGTAAATCACGTTTGACTTACCACTCATCGGTCCGATTTCGACGACCTGCTCCAGACCAAACAACCCTGCTGGAACGCCCGAATAAACCAAATCGGCAAGCTGATGGTCGCCTTTTCTGTAACTCTTGATCACTGCCGCTGCGTGCACGCCGGTGGCCGTCCGAAATGCGTCGCGACCAAAGACAGGATAGTTCAGCGGAATGGTCCAACCGCAGGCTCGGGAGGCGACGCCGCAGTACTCGCCCAGACGCGTTAGATCATTATCGATCCATCCCATTAGCCTGAGATTGACCAGCAACTGATCCAGCGGGGTATTCCCCACCCGCTCGCCAATGCCCAGCGCCGAACCGTGCACCTGATCGGCACCGCCCTGTATTGCAGCGATGGAATTGATGACTCCAAGGCCTCGATCCTGGTGGCCATGCCAGTCAAGACGAATATTGCCACCCTGTTCCTCGATGATGCTTTTGACAAACTTGACCACAGCGCGCGCGCCATCAGGAGTTGAGTGTCCTACCGTGTCGCAAACACAAACGGCCCGGGCTCCGCATTGGATGGCCGTGGTGTAAAGCGCGCGAATAGTCTCTGGATTGGCACGGGTCGTATCCTCGGTAACGTACATCACCGGCACGCCTTCGCTCACAGCAAAGGTTACGGCCTCTTCGGTCAGTTTCAGCAGCTTCTCCAGCGTCCAATCTTCGGCAAAAAAACGTATCGCTGAAGATCCAATAAATGTGCAAGCCTCGATGGGAATACCAACACGTTGTGAAATCTCTATGATGGGAAGGATGTCGTTGCGGTGGGTGCGCGCGGCGCAGTTTGGCCGGATCTTCAGTTTCTGCTCGGCTATTTCCCGGGCCATTATCTCAACTCCGGCCGCATGAGTTCCTCCTGCCCCGGGCAACCCAATGTCGGCGGTGTCGATTCCCATGGCATCCATCAAGTGGAGCAGCTCAATCTTGTCTGCAACAGCGGGCTCGCTAACAGACGGTGATTGCAAACCATCTCGCAGGGTTTCGTCGTCAAACCCGATGTGACGTTGCGGATGAATTAAGTCCGGGTCTATTGTGTTCCAATCGTAAATCAGCTCATCAACTGACACTCGAGACCTCCGGCAATCAACTCGGTTCTTAGGTACAAGTTCAAACTCTAGTGGGCGTTTGCGAGGTTCATCAACCTCGAGCTTATATTGAGCTGGGAAGAAATTCGATTACAGCAACCGGCCATAGTTAATGTCAAGCGAACCATTCTGTTGCCCACTTTTGACGACAGCCGTCGCTCTGTTATAGCCTCTGACGCGATTCGCTCGAAAGAAGCTCCCAGTTCTAATCTTTCAACTTTGAACCATCAAGCTCCGGCTCAAGTTAAGACGGTCGCCCTAGGATCAGATCGCGCCGCAAAGATTATGGCCGTGCGTGCGAGTATTGCACGCGTGGCGGAAATCGATTCCTCCTGGGCTGGGGCTAATGTGGTTGCTCGTCGGGTAGAGACAAACGTGCCGGCAATGCCGCTCAACGATTGGGAGTTGATGCAGGGTGCCCGGGAAAGAGCACTCGCTGTGCGTGATCAACTTCGTGCCCAGCGACTCGACGCCGACATTTACGTAGGACTTGAAGGAGGCTTTCATTCGATTTCGATTGAAGGTGAATGGCATACCTTCTTGCGGGGTTGGGCCTACGCCACTGATGGAAAGCAAGGAACCTTTGGCGCCACGCCGTCAATTAGTGTTCCGGCGTCACTGACTAAGAAAGTGATCGAAGGGCGCACTGAACTCGGACTGGTAATCGATCAGGTAGCTGGATTACAAGATGTGCGCAGCCGGCAGGGTGCCTGGGGCATTCTCTCCCGCGATCTGGTCACGCGGTCGATGAGTTTCGAGTTAGCGCTGATCGCCGCCTTTGCCCCATTCTATAACAGAAAGATGTACTTTTCGGAGTAAAGCAAACTGCAACTGGACCCTCAGAACAACATGGAAGAACTTATCGCACAGGTTAACGACGGCGAACCAATTCACAATACACGCGAAACCACGGGATGGATCGAAGTAATTGCCGGTTCGATGTTTTCCGGTAAATCGGAAGAACTGATCCGGCGCTTGCGCCGCGCGAAAATTGCGCGACAGAAGGTGCAGGTATTCAAACCGGAAATCGACTCGCGGTTTTCACAGGACCACATCGTTTCGCATTCTGAGATGCGTCATGAATCGGCGAATATCCGCAGCGCGTCTGAAGTGCTGGCTAAAGTGGAACCTGACACCGAAGTAGTTGGCATTGACGAAGGCCAGTTTTTTGACAACGAATTGGTTAACGTGGCCAATACGTTGGCCCAGCGCGGCGTGAGAGTAATCATCGCCGGCCTGGATCAGGACTACACCGGCAAACCCTGGGAGCCGATGCCCCAGCTACTCGCCGTCGCGGAGTACATCACCAAGACCCACGCCATCTGCATGAAATGTGGCCAACCGGCCAACTATTCACAGCGCATATTTGAATCCGACGAACGCGTCGCCGTCGGCGCCGCCGGCATGTACGAAGCCCGCTGCCGCCGCTGCTTCGTGCCCCACGCTGATGCGCCGACAGTGCATTCGGATTAGCTAAGTCTTAAAAACTCTTTTCTTAACTGTCCTGTTCAGAGTTTATCAGTGCTTGCCTTAGGCCGTGAGCCGGAGTGGGTGATTTGGAAGTTTGCGGCGGGCGAGTCTTGTGAGAACCATCCTTATCAACCGTTTAATCTTCTGGCACTAAGCTAGCAAAGACGCGTGTTCTGACACAGTCCTCACCGCGGCAGCCGTTGTTTGGACAAGGAACGGACACTTGGCAGGAGTTCCGGTCTGAGGGATCCTTAGATACGAAGTCTTTTTGCCCCCTCACGAGAAGTCCTTCGACCTCATGAGTTCTCTTGTTGAAGACTGGCGAACCCGAATTGCCCGCGTAGGTATCCAGATTGGCGACAAAGAAGTTAACGTCGGAGTTGCTCCTGACCATAGCACCGTTCGCAAACTTGGCCGGGAGTCCACATGGATGACCGATGACATAGACCTCTTCCATGTCAGCGATTTTTGAAGTACGGCGTATGGGCATCGGCGTAAATCTCGTGACGTTCCTATCAAGTTTAACTAGGGCCCAGTCCTGACCGTTTGTTGTGTATGTTCGCTTGAGAAGGGTGCCGCTGTAAATGTCTTCGTTGTTGATAACGAGTTCGGGGGTTTGCGCGTCTCGCATCCGATAACCGAAGACAAATCGGATGTCTTGGATTGGGGGCGTCTTCTTCTCGGGTGTGTCAATGCAGTGGCCCGCTGTCGCGATGAGGTTGGGGGCGACAAGCACTCCCGAACAGAATGCTGAACATGGTTGCGTGTAAAAGAGTTCCGTATCACAGAGTCCATAGGCGCTCCCATAGATCCTTGTTTCAATTTTTGAGGTCTTACCGTCAGACAAGGAGACGATCAGCTTGAAATCAAAAAGGCCTACCACTGCTTCGGCGGCAGCTTTGAGTTTTGAATCCGACGAAAGGAGATACACATCTTTTCTATCGTCATGGCCATACAGAGCTCTCTGCTTGACGATGAGGGCTTGCACTAAATCCTCGGAACGGTAACTAGCTAGCCGAGGGTTTATTTTGAGATTTCGAAGGAATGACTGTTGCTTTCGTTCTTCCGCCTGACGCTCCAAAACCGAAGCTGGCAAATTAGTTTCGACTTCCGATTCGCGAACGCGCACTTCCCTTAGAAGGTCTTCGGAACTAAATGCTTGAAGCTCAAGAATTTGTTGCGTTTTTTGCAGTGAGTCTTCTGAAACCGACTTTTGAGCGTCCACCGAGGGAGGAGAGGAAGTCGCCCTTATGTCATCACGCCCCCTCAACGTGTTCTGCTGGTTCTGATTCTGGCAGCCTAATGCGAATAGTCCAATGGTAGTAGCGGCCAATACTAGTCTGCAATAATAGCGAGAACTCTTCGTGGCCGTTCTTCTTCTTGTGATCTTCATACCTTGCGTCAGATCTGAGTCGTTAAGAGGCTAAAGTGTCTGTAGGATTTAGGCTTTCCCATTTTACTTTGGGATCGGAAGCTTGTAAGTTAAAGCGAAACCGAGCTTCCAGTGGTAGTTTTTGTGTACTGGGATTTCCGCGAGATCTTTTGGGATCTCGGCACCAGGAAAAAGGTTGCCATCTAGCGTCTGACGCTTACCTGCGTAACCGCCTACTGTAAAAAACAGCTTATCATTCAGAAAACTAGCTGAAGGGCCGATTAGGTACTCGATATCGGTCCCCTTGTTGTCATTTTTTCCGGTGATCCCAAGGGACCAGTGAAGACCGCTATAAAAGCTTTCGACTTTTGGTCTGTGGATGCGACCATGAAGAATCAAGATAGGCGTGATACGTGTGCTAGAGTCTTCCTTCACCCCTACTATTGAAGTAATCTGCGTCCCCGTTACCTGTCCTTGGCGATTGGTCGCAAAACCTTGAACTCGCTGATACTCCGTTTTTTCCAGCGTCGACATTGCTAACCCGCCCGATAGAGCGAAATATGGTGCCTCGCCGAACCGAACTTCGACACTTGCTATTTCCGTGGACTTTTCCTCAGGTTCACCGCCTAGACCTTTTAAGTTCTTAGCGGAGAGAGTTACTGTGGCGACGTCAGTGGATCGTTTCTCGGGAATCTCATGTACCTCAGCAAAATTCCTTGAATCACCGGTTGCCTGATTAATTGCTTCCACCGCCTTTTCGAATTTCTTGTTGTCGTCTTTCACCTTATTTAGGCTGGTCTCTACCTCGTTAGCCCTGCTTAATAGACCGTCAGCGAGTACGCCATATTCGTTCAGCACCTGCGACGAGCATGTCTGGTACTTCCTCTGCATTAACTCAGTTTCCTGTTTCAAAGTATTTGCTAGGTTTTTTAATCCATCGCTCGCATCCTGAACTTCCTTAATACTTGCGTCGCTTACGCGCTGCTCTAACTGAGAGAGAAGACTCGATGATGTGCAGTACAGAAGTTGGCACGAGGTTTGAGGATTGCTGAGAGTGGCGATGCCGGTTTTGTAGTTTGCGGCGACCACTTTATGTTTGACGGCCAACGCGTCGTAACCGTCCTTCAGTGATGTCTCCTGAGCTACGGCTCTGTCCTTTAGAGCCTTCAGAAAGTCAACCTCGGAGCCGGTCGGGCACGCGGGATCAGGTACTGCTTTTTGGGCTTCTGCGTTGTTGACCTTTTCCTTAGGAGACTCTTTGAGTTGATCGGCGATAATTGGACCGAGCAGAGGAAGGAAAGCATTTAAAGCAGTCTCGTCAACTATTTTCTCGTCTATCTTAGTTGTGTAGGCTCGAACGTAAGGATTTTTATTGATGATGAGTATTTGAGCGTGTTCACCCTTCTTGTACTTGCGAGATCCAGTTGTTGATCCTCCCCGCGCATCTATGATTATCGTTTTCTTGGAGTCGCTAGTCGGCGGGACACAAATTGGACAGGACGTAGTGTCACAGCCAGCGCAACTTGTGCTTTGCACGACCGGAGAACTGCCTGAAGCATCGTCAATTGCAATACGGGCCGCCGCCCGGTAGGTAGGCGAGCGCTCTGGAATTGGACTCGTTGCGTCGTTGGACACGAATTCAGCAATAGCGGCCGTATGATTGGCTTCGGAATTACTGTTCGCCAAACCGTCCTTTCTCACACGAGATAGTGTGGGAGTGGTGATTTTCGTGAGTCTGAGGCGTGGAACATTGACGGAGAGCTTAAAATGTAGAACCAGCGGCTCCGAGTTTGGTTCCGTTGCGTCGAACACTTTAGCTTGAAATAGGAGAGTCTGACTCTCAGAGACATTCGGGTTTCCGATGATGAATCCATCGGTTCGAAGTTTCAACCCTGAGGGCATAACACCACCAACGAACGCCCATTGAAGAATTGATGAGCTTGCCGCGTTTTCTATTTTTAATCCATACTCATCGCGCAGAACTGTTTCAATATTAGCTCGGTAAGCTTCGCCAGACACACCGTCGGGGAGCTTGAATACTTCAGGCGTACCTTGGGCAAGAACCGGCAATGGCATCCCATAAAAAACGATCATTAGTGTAAGAAACAAGGCTCGAATCGGTTTCATTTCATTCTCCTCCAAAGTCCTTGGGCTTAGTTGCTCGAGTGCAGAATCATCGTCAACCGATGGTTAGGGTCGTGGTGAACAGAGACAAAGGAGAATTCTCTGCCCTCGTCTTTGCTCATCACTCTTTATGCGGCGGATGCCAAAAACATTTCACCGCGTAAGGGCGTCGCTCCTCAGCTCAATCTTTTGAGAGGAAACGGTTCGGTTAGCTTGACGTGCACATCGAGAGAGTCAAACTGTTCCGGCCGTGAGGCTAATTCATGTTGACTTCTTTTCTGGGCGCGTCTAATCTTCGCGTGTTAAAGACTCCTTTGGTTGTTTGTTCGGCCGGCTCGACTGGGGATCGAGCTTGCAGGCCAAAGACTGAAGCTCATAATAAAACGACTTAATCCTCCGGCTCTTTAAGTCGACTCCCGTTAAGACCCAGTCTCACGAGCCGAACTATCAGTAGAAATATCGGCGTAGAAGTTCATGCCGCCGGCTTTGGCAGGGTACCTAAGTGAAACTCGCCTCATGAAGAAAGAGTGGGTAGTAACTCAGCAAGCTTTCGACCGCCTGCTTGATTGGCTGGACGCCGATCGGGAGAACGCGGGATCCAAATACGAAAAAATCAGAGTACGCCTAACGAAAATCTTCACTTGCCGGGGGTGCTTCGACGCTGACGATCTGGCCGACGAAACCATCAACCGGGTGACTGCGAAACTGGGCGAGATAGCGGAAAGTTATTCAGGCGATCCGGCTCTCTATTTTTATGGTGTTGCTCAGAAGGTGCACCTCGAGTACTTAAGAAAAAAACCACTCATCCAGGAGGCTTCACCAGCAGGCCGTGAATTACGAGGCAAAAGTGCCTGGTCCCCGGAACCCGCTGATGAGGTTGAGCACGAGTATGCTTGTCTGCAGAAGTGCATGGATCAATTGTCACTGGAAAACCGCGAGCTGGTTCTTGGGTATTATCAGGAAGAGAAACGCGCGAAGATCGATCACCGCAGGAAACTGGCAGAACAGTTAGGCATTGCTGTTAACGCGCTGCGAATACGGGCCCATCGAATACGGTCGCAGCTTCAGCAATGCGTTCAAAATTGCCTTGAGCAAAGTCCGGCTCACTGAAACGCTTCGGGGCAAAAACGCATACCAATTAGAAGGTCTCGTAGGAGACCAGAGGAAGTTTGTTAATGGCGTCGAACGATGATGACCAGAGCTCGATCCGCCGGTATCTGCTTCACCAGCTCACCGACGAAGAACATCAACAGATTGAGCAGCGGTTATTAACTGAGGACGAACTGTTTGAACAGTTGCAAGCTGCCGAAGATGAACTTATCGATCAGTACATAACGGGCTCGATAAGCAAGGACGAAGCTGAGATGTTCGAGAAACACTTCCTGGAAACTCCCGAACGACAGCAAAAGCTGCGATTCGCGAAAGCCTTCCGCAGATATGTTGCTGACCACGCGATCGAGCAGTCTCAGAAAGCGTCCGACAAAGCCCGGACCCCC
>Ga0070699_100002205_pt1 | contig 17625 bp, 14 predicted proteins | sample KBSK1503metaG_FD_65473 | JGI IMG/M metagenome (GOLD analysis project Ga0070699, IMG submission 65473) | Corn, switchgrass and miscanthus rhizosphere microbial communities from Kellogg Biological Station, Michigan, USA - KBS K1-50-3 metaG | ecosystem: Host-associated > Plants > Roots >... | reverse complement strand
GCAGCTGTGTAGCCTCCCGGGCCGCCCCCGAGAACGGCGACGTCGACGTCCATCACAGGCCTCCGGTTGGAGTGGCGGCGGGCCTGGCCAGTGAGATGAAAGGCCCAGCGTCCAGAAGGGAGGCCGGGTTGGCAGATGCGGCTTTCCACGTCGGCTCGCAGCAGCGCGGGCTTCGGCTACGAGCATTCAAGTTAAAGAACCGGTGCGGTTTGTCACCCATATGCGTTCACCTTCATAAGGTCCTGTGCTATTTCCGGGTTCTCGGCGAGACGCTGCTCCCAAACCCGCGGGGGTCGCTGGATCACGGCATTCAGTCGGTGAGGAACCCGCGGATGGCGGTGGCGATCTCGCCCGCGTTCGTCTCGAGCGCGAAGTGGCCTGTGTCTAGCGGCCGGACATCGGCGGCGGGGATGTCGCGTTTGAAGGCTTCGGCTCCGGCCGGCAGGAAAAACGGGTCGTTGCGGCCCCAGATGGCCAGCAGTCGCGGCTGGCGGGTCCGGAAGTAATCCTGGAACTGGGGATACAGGTCGATGTTGCTGGCGTAGTCGAGAAAGAGATCCAGCTGAACCTCGTCCGCGCCGGGCCGGGCCAGGTAGTGGTTGTAGAGCGTGTAACCGTCGGGCGAGACCAGCGACGGGTTGGCGACTCCATGCGTGTATTGCCAGACGGTTGTCTCGGGCTGGAGCAGGGTGCGGATCGCGTTGCGGTTGGCCTGCGTGGGTTCCTTCCAGTACGCGCGGATGAGCTTCCATCCGTCGCTGAGGCCTTCCTCCGTTCACGTCGGTGCTGCGGTAGGTAATCAGGGTCATGGTGTCGCCGCCGCATCACGTGCAGCGTCGAGGATGATGTCAGCGACGTCTGCCGGTGCGGTGACCATCGGCGTGTGGTCGACCGGGCGTATGCGCGTATGGGCGCCCATCCGCTCAGCTTGGAAGTGCTGGGTTTCCGGGTTGATCATGCGGTCCTGTTCAGCGATCAGGACCCAGCTCGGTCCGTCTTTCCACGCGGGCCGCTCGACCGGGACGCTGATGCAGGCCACGGATAGGGGGCGCTGCACCGCGGCCAGGATTGCCTGCTCGCCCGGTGATGCGTTCGGCGCGAACGCGTCAGCGAAAGCCTGCTCGGGCAGCCACACCAGCCCGTGCAGGTCAGGCTTAGTTTCCGGTGCCTTCGGGTGCGGCTGGCCGTGGTAGAAGACGTCGGCAACGGTCTCGCCTTCTTCGGGGGCAAGCCCCGCGATGTAGACCAGCGAGGCTACCTTCGGGTCGCGTGTCTCGGCGATGACGGCACCGGCGTAGGCGTGGCCGGCCAGCACGACCGGGCCGTCGAGCCGTTCCAGAGCCCGGCCGAGTGCCGCGATGTCGTCGGCCAGGGACGTTAGCGGCAAGGGCGCGGCGACTACTTTCATGCCGGCGGCCTTTAGCGGGCCGATCACCTTGCTCCAGCTCGATCCGTCGGCCCAGGCGCCGTGCACGAGTACGACACTGACGTAGTTGGCAGGCATGTTTCCTCCCTTTGAATGTGGCTATCCAGGCCCCGCGTGGGCGGGGCGTGGCCGTGCACCAGGTGGGCCGAATGGTTCCGGGACGCCGGGGACCGTTTGCGTGTGGCGGCGACGGTGTCGATCAGTCCGGGGGCTGGCCGCTGCTGGCTCCTTGCGGCGGCCGGTAGCCGATCTCCTGGATGAGCCAGGTGTTGCCGTCCGGGTCGGCGAAGTCGGCGAAGCTGGCGTAGTCGCGGTGCTGCGGGTCAGCACCGGGCTGGAAGCCGCCCTTCCAGTCGTCGATCGGTGACTTGTGCCGGATGCCGCTGACGGTGACGCCGCGTGCGGTGAGTTCCCGGTGGGCGGCTTCGATGTCGGTGACGGCCAGGTAGGTAGCGCGGGCCGAGCCGGGCGGGGCGTCGGTGATGCCGTCGCCGATCTGCACCGAGCAGGCCGAGCCGGGCGGGGTGAGCTGCGCGACGCGGAAGTCGCCGACCGGGTAGTAGTCGACGTCGAGGGCGAAGCCGGCCTGCCGGGTGTAGAAGGCCGCGGCCTTGTCGACGTCGCTGACAGACAGGGTGATGACCTGGAGCTGGTAGTCCATCAGGCACCGACCAGGCCGTGGTAGGCGTCGGCGTCCATCAAGGCCGCGAGTTGCTGGCCCAGGATGGCGGGGTCGGATTGGATCTCGAACAGCCAGCCCTGCCCGTACGGATCGCTATTGACCAGGTCGGAGGCCTCGGCGAGGTCCTCGTTGCGGGCGCGGACCGTGCCGGTGACGGGCGCGACCAGATCGCTGACGCTCTTGACCGACTCGATGTCGCCGCAAGCCTGGCCGGCGGTGACTGTATCGCCGGGCTTGGGCGGGGACACGTCGACCACGTCGCCGAGGGACTGCTGGGCGAAGTCGGTCACGCCGACGCGGACCAGCCCGCCGGCACCGGGCCGGACCCACAGGTGATCGGTGCTGTACCGCAGGTCGGCAGGGATGTCGGACATGATTCCTCCGATCGGAGCGTGCTGACGCTGGGTCTTGGTGTGCTTTGGTGACAGGTGGACGTAGATGGCCGGGACCGGGCCGATGGCCGGGCTTACGGCGTACTCGTCCGGCCAGGGTTCAGGTGGTCTAGTCATGGCGGTCTCCGTCTACATGTCCAGGACGATTTCGGTGGCGGGCTGGGCGCAGCAGATGAGGACCTGCCCGTCGGCTGGGGGTTCCAGCGGGTCCGGGGAATAGGCGATGTCGCCGGATAGCAGGGGCGTGATGCAGGTGTGGCAGACGCCGGTGCGGCAGCTCCAGCGGGTGGGGACGTCGCAGGCGTCGGCGAGGTCGAGAACGCTGCGCCCGTGGTTGCCGAAGGGCGCGGTGATGCCGCTGCGGGCGAAGGTGACCAGCGGCCCGGTACCCGGCGGCCCCGGCGGCTGGTGGGGTGTTGCGCTGGACTGCCCGGTGAGCCCGGGGTTGATCGAGGCCAGTGCCCCGAACAGCTCGGTGTGGATTCGGGCGGGGTCGACACCGATCGCGGTCAGGGCGTCCCGCATGTCGGTCATGAACGAGGCCGGGCCGCAGATGTAGGCGCTCGCACCGGCCGGTATGCTCAGCCCGGCCAGTGCCTCCTTGGTGAGGCGCCCGGCGGCGGCGTGGGCGCGGTGGCGCTCGGCGGGAGTGGCGTTGCTGTAGAACACGTTCTCGCGGGCGTGCGGGAGGGAGGCCAGCAGATCGTGTGCTTCGGCGGCGAAGGGATGTTCGCGCGGTCCGCGTGCCCCGTGCAGCCACCAGATGTCCCGCTCGCTGTGGGATTCTGCGAGCTGGTGCAGCATGGACAGGACCGGCGTGACGCCGATGCCGGCGGAGATGAGCAGGACCGGTCCGGTGCCGTCGTCCAGCACGAAGTCGCCGCGGGGCGCGGCCACGTCCAGGACCGCTCCAGGTTCCAGGTGGTGGTTCAGGTAGCTGCTGGCGATGCCGTGCGGCTCTTGCTTGACGCTGATCCGGTAGGTCCCGGCATCAGGTGCCGACGACAGCGAGTAGCTGCGCACCGGGGCCGGCTGGCTGGCGCCGGTGATCCGCAAGGTCAGGTACTGGCCCGCCCGCGCGGCCGGGAGCGCCGTGTCATCGGCCGCGGCCAGGTAGATCGAGGACACGGTCGCGTCTTCCCGCACGACCTTGGCCACGAGCAGCTCCCTGAAGGCGGGCCAGGCCGGCCCGGCCGTGCCGTCACCCTCGGCCACGGCCAGCAGGTCGCGGAACGAGCCTTGCCAGCCGGGGCTCAGGGCCGGGATCTGCACGGCGACGCGCAGCTTGTCCTGGTCGCGGCCGGGCAGGTAGAGCAGCGCGTCGGTGTCGGCCACGCTCAGCGCGTGCGGTTCGGTCCTGGTCTTGACGATCGCGTCGCCGGCCTGGATATGCCCCTCGGTGATGACCCGCATGTAGAAACCGGGCCGGTGGTGGCCGACCAGCAGCGCGGGCAGCTCGGGCTCGCCCAGCCGCAGGCCCACCCGGTAGCAGGTGACCCGCGGCTGGGTGACCTCGAACTCAGCCTCGCCGATCCGGTACCGGTCGCCGATGCACACCTCATCATCCGGCAGGCCGTCGACGGTAAAATTTTCGCCGAACGAACCGTGGCTCAAGTCGTCCCGGCCGAAATATCGCTGCCAATACTGGTACGACTCGATCTGGTAGACCAGCACGGCCCGCTGCTCACCGCCGTGCCCAGCCAGGTCGCCCTGGCCGTCACCGTCGATGTTGAGCCGACGCACCATCGCCGGGCCGTGCACCGGGTGCTTCCACACCCCCGTGTAAACGGTCTTGCCCTGCCAGGCCACGTTCTTCGGCGGGCCCACGTTCACCGACACCAGCACCGGCATCCGCCGGGTCACGGATGCCTGCCGGGGCCCACTTCGTCAGTGCTGAGGTTGCGGTCGACGCCGTGCGCGATCACGGTCTGGCCGGGTTCCAGCCGCATCTGGGTGTTGTCCAGGTACACCTGCACCTTGTCCGGCTCGAAGGAGACCATGCCGCGGATCTTCTCGACCTCGGGCCAGGCGTCCTCATACGACCACACCGCGCCTTTCGCGTCGGCGACGTCGTAGTAGCTGCACATGCCCTTGTAGGGGCAGAACGTCTGCTCCTTGGCCGGGGTCAGCGCCGAGGAGTCCACATCGGCGCGCGGGACGTACCAGCGCGGCGCGAACCCGGATTCATACAGAGCCAGCGGACGGCTGCTGTCGGCGATGACCCGATCCTGATAGCGGGCGACCAGATGTCGGCTGGTTTGCCGGATGTCGATACGGTGATACGGGTCGGCGGCGTGGCCCACGATCCGCTCATCCTCTTCGTAGAAGGCATCCATGGCCCGCCAGGCGAATGCGACCCGGCCCTTCAGGTGACCGGCGTAGCCGGGCAATTCGGTGTGCTGCCAAGCCGCCCGCGCCGTGCTGCTGGTCCCCGCCCGCACGGTGTACCACGCTGTCGGGCCGAGATCACGGTGACGGGTGGTGCGCTCGGCAGGCTCCAGCACCCCGTCCGTAACGGCGCCGAGCGGGAAGTAGGCCACCGGGTAGTGGCCAGGCTCGTGCAGCAGCACGACATCTTCACTGTCCACGATCCATTCCCCGCCGAACTCGACCCGCATCCGCCGGCGCAACGGCTCGGCGAACAGCAGCCGCTCCGGGAGCGGGTCAGGGACGAGGAAGTGGCCGATCGCTCCCGGAGCGAGCGGTCCTTGCTGCCAGGAAAGGCCCATCGTTTATCTCCCTTCGGTGACCCCGGCCCGATGATGGCCGGGATGTCAGGTGAGTGGCTCGCCGCCATCGATGTGCAGCGTCACGCCGGCTTCGATGGAGGCCTCGTTCGTGACTCGACGGTCTGGGTGCGGATGCTGGGGCTCGCAGAGAGTCAGCGGCAGCGGCGTGGCGACCGCCTACACTCCTTCAGACCGCAGGCCGACGATAACCTTGCCCCAGCTCGATCCATCGGCCCAGGCAGCGTACGCCAGCACCACGCCGGCATCGCTTTCGACATTCCGTGCTCCTCCCGTCGTGACTCTGACATAGGCGGCAGGTTCCCTCTCGGTCCTGGCGTACGACCGGCTATGGCCGTCAGTCGCGGCTCAGTTGAAGCCTGCAGCGGCGGCGCGCTGGTCGAATCCCCCACTGGGTAGCCAGGATGGGTAGTGCGCGGGCTAGGGGATAGCGTGGGTCGCGTGCAGTTGCCCGGAGGCTTGCCGGTGTGGCGGCACGCGGCGGGGCTGACCGGCCGCCACGCCGAGTGCGGAGTGCTTGACCAGCTGGTCGAGGCGGTCACGCGCGCTGGTGAAAGCCGCGCGCTGGTGGTGCGTGGCGAGGCGGGGGTGGGCAAGACTGCGCTGCTGGAGTACCTGGCCGGGCACGCGCCGGGCTGCCGGGTGGCGCGCGCCGCTGGCGTCCAGTCGGAGATGGAGCTGGCGTTCGCCGGGCTGCATCAGCTGTGCGCACCGATGCTGGACCGGTTGGAGGCATTGCCGCCGCCGCAGCATGATGCGCTGCGGACCGCGTTCGGCATGAGTGTCGGTCCGGCGCCAGACCGGTTCCTCATCGGCCTGGCCGTGCTGAGCCTGCTCTCCCAGGTCGCCGAGGAGCAGCCGCTGGTGTGCCTGATCGATGACGAGCAATGGCTCGACCACGCCTCGGCGCAGCTCCTCGCGTTCGTCGCCCGGCGTCTGGGGGCGGAATCGGTTGGCATGGTCTTCGCGGCCCGCCTCCCAGGCGGCGACCTGGCGGGGCTGCCAGAAATGGTGGTCCGGGGCCTGCCCGAGACCGACGCGCGGACGCTGCTGGATTCAGTGCTGACCGGGCCGATCGACGGGCGGGTCCGGGACCAGATCCTCGCCGAGACACGGGGTAACCCGCTGGCCCTGCTGGAGCTGCCGCGGGGATTGACCCCGGCGGAACTGGCCGGCGGCTTCGGGCTCCCCGCCGCGATACCGCTGGCGAGCACCATCGAAGAAAGCTTCCGACGGCGAGCCGGCGCGCTTCCGCCCCAGACCCGGCGGCTGCTGTTGCTCGCGGCGGCCGACCCGACCGGCGACCCGGCGCTCGTATGGCAAGCAGCCACCCGGCTCCGGATCCGCGCCGACGCAGCGGCACCCGCGGCCGACGCCGGCCTGGCCGAGTTCGGTACCCGGGTGCGGTTCCGCCATCCGCTGGTCCGCTCCGCCGCTTACCGTTCGGCGTCGCTGCGGCAGAGGCAGCAGGTGCACCGGGCACTGGCGGAGGCAACCGATCCGGCAGCTGACCCGGATCGCCGCACCTGGCATCTGGCCCATGCCGCGCCGGGCCCGGACGAGGACATAGCCACGGAGCTGGAGCAGCGCGCGGACCGGGCGCAGCGCCGCGGGGGGCTGGCTGCGGCAGCCGCGTTCCTGGAACGCGCGGCGATGCTGACACCCGACCCTGCTCGCCGGGCGCAGCGGCTGCTCGCCGCAGCCGGGGCCAACCGGGAGGCCGGCGCGCTGGAGGCGGCGCTGGGGCTGCTGGTCGCGGCCGAGGCCGGGCCACAGGGCGGGCGGCAGGCTGCGGTGGTTGAGCGTCTACGAGGGCAGATCGCCTTTGACCAGCGCCGCGGCAGCGACGCGGCCCGGCTGCTGCTCAGCGCGGCCCGGGGCCTGGAGCCGTTTGACGCGAGCCTGGCCCGCGAGACGCACCTGGAATCGCTCACGGCCGCTATATATGCCGGTGATCTGGGGCGGCCCGGCGGCGTGCGGGAGGCAGCCGAGGCCGCCCGCGCCGCGCCGCCCGGCCCCGACCCGCCGCGTGCAGTCGATGTCGTGCTCGACGCGCTCGCGCTGCGGCTGACGGAGGGCCACGCGGCGGCCGCGCCGACCCTTACCCGGGCACTAAAGCTGCTTCTTGCCCTGGACGTCAGCGTCGGCGAAGCCAGCCGCTGGCTCTGGTTCAGCGGCGGCGGAGCCGGCACGATCATCGCACAGGAGTTGTGGGACTTTGAGTCCTGGCATGCCCTGGCCGCCCGGCGGGTCCAGGTCGCCCGCGACACCGGCGCCCTCGTCCAGTTGCAGTTCACGCGCAACTCCCTCGCCGGAGTCCACCTGCTCGCCGGCGAGCTGAGCGCGGCCGAGCGGCTGATCGACGAAGACCGCCTGATTGCCGAAGCGACCGGCAACCCGCCGGTTGCATACACCGCGATGATTCTCGCGGCCTGGCAGGGCCGGGAACAACAAGCCACCGAGATGATCCAGGCCACCATCCAGGTGGCGACCGCAAGAGGTACGGGTAGGCTGGCCGGCTCAGCGGCATACGCGAGCGCGATGCTGGACAACGGCCTGAGCCGGCACGGCGCCGCCTGCGACGCCGCCCGGCGGGCCTTCGAGCGCGACCATCTTGGACTCGGCCCCCAGGTCGTGGCCGAGCTGGCCGAGGCGGCGGCCAGGACCGGCGACATGACGCTGGTCCAGGGCGCGCTGAAGTGGATGAACGAACGCACCCGGGTGACCCCGACCGCATGGGCGCTAGGCATCGAGGCCCGCATCCGTGCCCTGCTCAGCCAAGGCGACGCAGCCGACAGCTACTACCAGGAGTCGATCGAGCATCTCAGCCGGACCTCGATCCGCGCCGAGCTGGCCCGTTCTCACCTGCTGTACGGGGAATGGCTGCGTCGTGAGCGGCGTCGCGCCGAGGCGCGGGACCAGCTGCGCACCGCCCACGACATGCTGGACACGATGGGCATCGAGGCGTTCGCCCAGCGGGCCAGGCGTGAGCTACAGGCCACCGGCGAGATTGCCCGCAAACGCACCGTCGAGACCAGCGGCCAGCTAACCGCCCAGGAGGCCCAGGTCGCCCGGCTGGCCCGTGACGGGCTCTCGAACCCGGAGATCGGCACCCGCCTGTTCATCAGCGCACACACCGTCGCATACCACCTGCGCAAGGTCTTTACCAAGCTCGGCATCACCTCACGCAGCCAACTCGACCGCGTCCTGCCCAGCGACTCGCGCACCGTCCAACGGCCCTGTTAGCGGACCAGCCATAAATCCGGCTCTGTTACCCAGACCGACCGTCAGGTCATTCGTCTAGCCGCACGCGGATCGCCCGGTTCGGCGCGGCACGGGCGGCCGCTTCGGCCTATCAGGTCGCCGATCATATCGGCGGTTCGCGTTCGCTGTGGTGATTGCGGTCAGTCACTGACGCCGGGACGCAATCGTCCGATCGGGCTTGATTCAGCGCCGCCGCAACTGGCGGCCAGCATCGTCTCCCTGGCGTCCAGAATCGGGCTTAGGTTTTGACGGTGAGCCTGATGGCGCTGAGGTGGTAGCGCTGGGCAGCGTGGGCAAGCGCCTCGGTCGCTGGCGGGCCGGGGGTGTGAATCCTAAGGCCAAGCATCCGCTGCGCTCGCTTCACGCCGAAATGGCCGATGGCGCGGGCGTAGACGGGTGCGACCGCCTCCGGGTCGTCAAGCAGCTGCCCCCGCATCCGGGTGACGTGGCCGTCCAGGGTGACTTCGACGTCGGCGCCGTCACGGAAGTTGTTGCGCCAGGGGGCGTCGGTCAGCGCGTACAGCTCGCCGTCCAGCCGGTGCGCGACGACCGGGATGTCGTAGCGGCGGCCGGTCTTGCGGCCGAAGAACCGCTGCACCATGAACTGTCTGCGCATCGGGCCGCCGGCCGGCGAGCGCAGCAGGCCGCGCATGACCGGGTTGGTCACCCGCATCATCGCCGCGGGCGGATGCGCAGGCTCTACGACCATCGCGCTGTCCCCTGTCACGACGCCAGCGTACGCCCGGGACCAGCGCCGTAACAGCCCTGGGCGCTCGCCGCAAACCAGGTTCGGCAGCTCACGCCTGGCTAAACGCTTACGCCAGCCGCAAGGTCATGATCGGGCTGCGGCCAAAGGACCTGCCAGCCGCAGCCCACGGCCGCATCGGCCCGGCGCTAGCTGGGGACGTCGACCTGGTCGAGGCGCCCGGCGAAGAGCTGACGGTGCACTTCACCGTCGACGCACCGGGGTCACCGCCGGGCACAAGGCGGTTGCCGGTCCCGACGTGATCGATCGCGGCGACCAAGCCTGCAGGCGCGGCAGCCCGGCCCGCGCTGTCTCGGCTATTGCCGGGCCAAGCAGGTCGTGTCACGGTGCGGCGAGGAAGGCGTCCACCACCGGCGCCAGCTCGGCTGCCTCGGTGGCCAGGCCGAGATGGCCGCCGTGGTAGACGTGCAGCCGAGACCTCGGCATGAGCAGGTTCATCAGCCTGGCGTTGGCCAGCGGGATGATCGGGTCATCATCGCCGGCCACGATCAGCGCCGGCTGGCGGATCGCCGGCAGGAACGGCAGGCTGGTCCAGCCCGCCGCGGCGACCAGCTGGTACAGGTACCCCCGCGGGGAGCCGAGCCAGTCGCCGTCGCGCATCACCGCGGCCACCCGCTCCGGATGCGCGCGCGCCGACCCGCCGAACACCCCGCCCACCACCCGGTACAGATACGCGCGGTCCATCTGGCGCCGCGGCGGTATCACCAGGTGCGCCAGGACCGACGGCCTGGCGGGCACCATCAGCGAGCCGGTCGCCGTCGCGACCAGGACCAGCCGGCGGCACCGGGACCGCCAGAATGCGGCAAAGTGCTGCGCCACGCCGCCGCCCCAGGAGATCCCGAGCACGTCGACCCGGTCATAGCCCAGTCCGGTGAGCATCCCGGCGATCAGCCGGCACAGCCCGGTGCAGCGGTACGGGCCACGCGGCCGCGCGGAACCGCCGATGCCGGGCGGGTCGAACATGATCACCTCCACGTCCGGGTCAAGCTCCCGCACCAGCGGCCCGAATATCTCCAGGCTGACGCCGATGCCGTTGATCAGCAGCAGCGGCGGCCTGCCCCCGGCCGCGGCCCGGCCCGGCCGCACCGCGACCCGCAGCTGCTGGCCGCCGAGGACCATGCTGCGCACCTCACCGGTCACGGACACAGGTTCCCCCGTCTCCCTATCACGCCAGCACAGATCCTGGAGGTCACCGCCAGCGAAGGCTCCGCACCCGCACCTGACGCAGCTGATGCAGCTCGCGGCGCAGATTGGTCAGCGCCTGCGCCCCTGTCGAGTGTCGAGTCGGGCCACAGCAGGCCTGCGATCCGCTGCCGGGCCCGCGGTGACCCGGCATGTGCCGCCAGGAAGGCTACGAGCTCAACCGCACGCGACGAACGGGCCCGGACGCCAGTCCCGTCCTGGGTGATCACCCGCTCGCCCAGCAGAGACACGTGCAGCATGTCGACATGCCCTCCTGAACATCAGGTTAGACCTGACCACCGCATTCACCCATAACGATCCTTCTATGCCCGCCCGGCCAGCACGCCAGACGCAGGCTGACCCGTCCAGATCGGCGGGTCCGCGCGCGTTCTCCCCGACCTCCCCCGTCGCTCAGCGTGATGCGGAACAGGAAAGACGGACGCTCCGGGCAGCCGCATCCTCATGCGCCCTGACGCCCTGGATCGCCGCGGCCGGCTCCGCCGCGGCGTACCCCGGGCATGGCCGCCTGCCGCGGGCCGGCCCACTCGATAACCGCGGGGGCTGGTACCCGTCTCCGAACCGATCCAGATCGAGGAGACCGACGGCACCTGGATCGTCCTGGCCAGGGTTCCCGCCGCTCGCCCACAGCGTCGTGACCGGCTATCAGCTTCACCGTCAGGATGACCGAACCTATACGGCACGCACCCGCGGACGGAGGTGCCAGGGCCATGGCAATCCGGAAGACCCTGTCGGTGTCAGATGAGTGTGGCGTTTGACTGTCGCCCTTATTCGGCCTGCACGAGCTAGCGTTGCTTTCGTGACTGCGATCTGGGGTTCTGATTCTGCCGGGCACTGGCGGCCGCTTGCACTTGCGGCTTACCCAGCCGAGGCCGCCTTGCACGACCTTGTCGAAGGAGCGCCGCAGATGCTTCCCCTGGCCGGCTCTCCGCGCCTGACTGTACTGGGCCGGGAGGTGCGACTTGGTGCTGGTTACGCTGATCTGATTGCTGTGGAGTCGTCTGGCCGACTGGTGATCATTGAGGTGAAGCTGGCTGTCAATGCCGAGTCCCGGCGGGCGGTTGTGGCGCAGGTGCTTTCCTATGCTGGGTATTTGCAGGGCTTGAATCCCGGCCAGCTTGAGTCACAGGTTCTTGCCAGGCATCTGCCGCCAGGGGGATCGGTACTCGCCGCAGTCGAAGCCGATGACCAGCAGCATGCGCTCGATCCTGCGGCGTTCAGGGATGGGCTCGCCCGGACCCTAGCAGAAGGGAGCTTCCGGCTGGTCATTGTCCTAGATTCGGCCCCGGATGAACTGGTCCAGGTAATTGGCTACCTTCAGTCGGTGGCCGAAAAGATCGACATCGACCTCGTGACTATGACTACCTATGAAGTAAACGGGTCGCAGGTACTCGTCCCGCAGCGGATCGAGCCAGCGAAGCGTGCCCGTGAGCTGTCCGACGCGGAGGTCAACGACCGGCAGGCTGGCGTCCTTTATCCAGGCTCGGCTGAGTTCCGTAAGGCCATTGCCGATGCTCCAGCGGATCAGCGGGATCTAGTGGAACGGCTTGCCGACTGGGCAGAGGCACTCGAGCAGAACGGGCTGGTCAACTTGGTGAGCTACGTAGGCAAGAATGGTAGAGCCACGTTGCTCCCCCGTCTGGCTAGCGACAACGCGGGTCTGGTAACGATCTACGCCGACAGCAAGCCGGGCCCATTGCAGTTTTGGCCGAGCGTGTTCGAGCACCGCGCGCCACGTTCCATCGACCCGGTACAGGCCGCACTGGGAGCCGAGTTGACGCGAGGAAAATTCACCGCGTCGGTCTCGGAGCAGTTGCTCGCCGCCCTGACCAACGCCTACAGGGAAGCAATCGGTGGGACCGCAGCGGACGTATGACACCGCTACTGATGTTCGTTGTCATAGAGTCCACACTGGCTGACGGATTCACCGCGTGCTCGGCAAGAGGCGACCTCACGGCGCGCACTGGCAAGAGCGTCTACGGCCTGCGCCCGTGACGGCCGCTCGGACAGCCCTGCCCCGAGGAAGGCCATGACTACAACAGACCCGAGCTCGCGTCGGCCGGGATGGCCCGTTAACCGGTCACATAGCTCAGCTTCGCACAGCGTCGGCCGGACGCGCGTAGTCCCGATCAGCGGCATGACAGTATGTCCGATCGCTGCCATCCTGAAAACAAGCTTTGGTCCCGGGAACGGCTCCCGGAGGGATTCGAGATCGGCTGTGGTGTAACCGTGCTCAGTGGCGGCGAGGATGGACGCGATTGGTCGCAGCGGTATAAGGCGAACCTGGAGAAGCTGGCATCAGGAGATCTGGTCCAGGTCGTTGAGGTAGTCCGCGACCTGGCGGGACGGGAGGCCAGTCGCGGCCTGTCCGCGGGGGAGCAGCGGATGCTGGCCAAAGCGCGCCTCATCCTGCTCCAGGAAGGCTGACCCGCTCCGTTTTACCCAGCCTGCTGACGTCGCGGGCGGGCGGCTCAGGGTTCCATGCCTACGGCGGCCGCGCAAAGCGTCATGTGCGGACGCTTGGTTGATCAGGCTGTGATCACCAGGGAGACTACAAATCTCGACAACAGGTGCTTCCGGAGCGCCCGAGGCGACAGCCGAAGCGGCATGAGTAAAGGACGGCAGGCGGGAGGCCCGCTCGCGAGGCCTGCGAACGATGTTCCACGTAGTCCATGCCGCGTCCGGATTTACTAATCGCGGTATGTACGGTAGGTGAACCTGATCTCTGAGCAAGCTCAGCTCCGGCGCTTCACATCCAAACTCGCAGCACTCCGCCTTAGTTAACTTCCAGTTGACGGTTGCCCTACTAGTTGCACTGGTGGAACATGGGTCGGGGCGGCCCCACTGCGTGGGGTGGAATCGATCGTTACAGACGCTGCGCCACTGGCCTTTGCTATGGCGGACCAGACAGCTATGAGTTGGCTTTGCTTGCCTATGCTGAGCTGGCCCTGAGGAGCGGCTGTATCGCCGAGTCCGATAAACACGATTTTGGTCCCTTGGAGATGAGGAAGATCATCCTGGGCTGCGAGTAGAGCGACAATCTTGGCAGGGCTATCGTCCAGCACCCCAGGTTTACTGAAGTTCGGCGTGCGGGTCTCCTGCAATCCAGAATCGAGGACATAGATAGTGCCACCGTGATCGCATGATGCGCGGATGGCATTACCTGAAGTAGCGAGCGCGTCGAGCACGTCGGCGTGGCCAGCCACAGCCCGGACACCAGATACAGTCCTTGCTATCGTTTGCAGATAATTAAACTCCTCCTCTTTGGCCATTTCCCTATTCGGAGCGAGATTCCCGAAGGCTCCTGCGGCAACTAGGCGCGGACGACCGTCCAGGTCAACGATTCCAATAGCCGAGCCTTCCTTAATAGCGTTGATCGCTGCATTAGTCATCCGGGGAGTCAGTGCAGGAGCGGGACTGTTCTCCCGGCCTGAGACAGCAAAGATTACCGCTCCCCCTCCTGCGCAAGTTTGAGGCATTGCGACAGTGGCCACATTAGTGTTGAATAGCGGATTTCCTGAATTCTGAGGAGTAGACATCGATATTAGAGCCCAGATTATCAGAGAAAGAGGGATCGCGATCGCAGAGAAAATTGCCAGCGAAGCTTTCACCCCGGCTTTTTCTTTTTCTTGCATGCTTGATCGAAGCACGCTCGCATTCGCTGTTTTTCCGCTCTTAAAGGATTTCCTGCTGTTGGTTTCTTGTCCGGGGAACGATGCAAGTGAACCTTTCGCCTGCTCCTGTCCGGTTGCCACTTCAGGGGGAGCACTCAGAGGATGACGAGATCGCGAAGACTCTGACCATCGGAAGAACCTCACAACGATGGCAACAGCCAACACGAGTGCTACAGATGCAATCAGAATGAGTACACGTATCAGCCATCGTTCCCATGCTGAGGAGTCGTGGAGAAGGGCCGCCAATGCGGCGGCCAATGCTCCAACCGCAGATAGCCCTCCCACCTCTGCCCAACGAATCTCGGTCATTACCCTTGTCCCCTGATCCCCTACCGTGCCCGGTAACTTCCCAGGCAGCACGCACATCGTACTTCATATAGCATCATGTCATCGTGGCAGTCTCTGGGTCGTGCGTGAGCGAACATCTTTTATGTGCGTGCTTTGAGATTAGTTCGTGACTTTTCGAAGTACTGCAGATCGGCGGGTCGGCGAGCGGTTATCAGTCGGCAGGCTTCGCGTGGTTGACCGCCTGGCCGCCCCGGTTATGGTCCAACGCGCCGACGGCCGACCGTATGTTTATACATCGGCGCTTCGGATGAAGTCGTCCGCATCTGCCGCTGACAGGGTCTTCCTGGATTGCCGTGGCGCTGACATCCGCGTCCGTCGTGCATGCCGCACGCGGCCCGTCGCCCCTCACGGTAAGGCTGATCGTGGGTCACGGCGCAGGGGTGAGCGGGGAGCCCGTCCGGGACGCCCCGATGCTGCCGGAACTCAAGGACGTCTCCTGGATGGCTGCCGACCGGATGCCTGGAGACCCGGGGTGATCCGGGGCAGGCGGAAGGGTACCGGTCCCGGAATCATCCAGCGAGCCAGGCTTCGGCAGGCGGTCAGGCCCCCGGAACTTCGCGGCGGAGCCCGCCAGTGCGTTCCCGGTCGCCGGGGCGCGGGCAAGGTGCGGCTTCCCGGCATGTCCGCACCCCGCCGCGCCGTCACGCTGAGTGACACGAGACGTCACGGAGAACGCGCACACTGCCGCCGTTCTGCCCGCCTTCGGAAGATCATGCGCTCATCAACCGGGGCACACAGATCAGGTAGATCTGGCGGGCCACGCCTGACCCGGAGGTATCCGCCCTGACCATGAGCTGCAGCAATTTCAAGCAGAGCCCCAGCTTGTGGTCGCACGGCTGACACTCTGGCGAGACTCCTCGTTCCGATGTTCCTCGCGGGCCGACACGCTGACGGCCCCGGCGAGGGTACTGGATCCGGAGCTGCGCGCCCTCGCCGAGTTCGCTGCGCCACCCCGGCGAGTTCCTTGAGCTGATCGAAGGCGAGTCGATTATGCGCGCGCCGGCCAGGCTCTGAGCCAGCTCGAGCGCAAGGGACACACCCGCCCGCCCGGCCGGCCGGCATGCGGCGGGTGTCCTGTTCCCTGGGCGTTAGCTCGGCTCGCAGCCCGCAATCGGCGCCGGCGGCGTCCGGAAGCCGGAATCCTCGTTGTCCCGGCCTCCGGGCGCATCCGGGTCAGCCCGGCCCGGGCGGGGTCGTTTCCGGGCCGGCTAGGACCGGTAGCAGTAGGAGTCGGAGGAGGAGTCGCCGCCCTGCAGCCGGATCTGGTGCACCCGCAGGCCGCGGAAGTCCGCGCCGTGGGGGAAGAAGCGCTCGTCCAGGCTCAGCCCGCCGCCCGCGTGCGGGTCGGTGTCGAGCTTGGCGAGCCAGCTGCCCACGCCGTCCGGGTAGAACTGGTCGTCCCACGATCCGTACAGCGAGTTGGTCATGTAGATCCGCCTGCCGTCCCGGCTGACCTCCACCATCTGCGGGCCGCCGGCCAGCGGCTCGCCCGGCGCCGCGGGATGCGCGACCCGGCCGGTGATGCCGCCGAGCCGGACCGAGCCGGCCTCGCGCGGGTGGGCCGGGTCGCTGACGTCGTACTGCTTGAGCTCGCCGGTGCCCCAGCAGGAGACGTAGAGGAACTGGTCGTCCACCGACAGGTTGATGTCGCTGACCAGGGGCGGCACCGCCCCGAACGGCTGCAGCGCCGGCGGCAGCGTGGCCGGGTCCGCAGGCTCGGCCGGGATCGTGATCACCTTGTCGGCGCGCCAGTGGCCGTCCTGGCGACTCCACCGCCAGATCGAGGCGGACAGGTCGTCGGTGCTGATCGCCACGTTGACGAAACCCCAGGTCGCCTCGGGGTCGTGAGAAGGGCGCAGCTCGAGCGCGATCTGGTGCTGTTCGCCCAGGTCGACGGTCTGCAGGTGCTTGCCCGCGGCCAGGTCCCAGAAGTGCAGCGCGTGCCCGTACTTGTGGCCGAGCAGCAGGTCCGGGTTGATCCCGTCCTCGATCATCGAGGGCGTGCCCCACTCGCTGGTGATCAGCGTGTTCTGGTTGAGGTGCCACCAGGCGTCATAGGCCAGGTACTGCGGCCCGCGGTCGGTCTCCCACGCGCGCAGTACGTCGAAGGTGTCGTGGTCGAGCAGCGCGATGCCACCGGGCCCGTCGGCGCCGTGCGCGCCGCCCAGGCAGGACATGAAGATCCCGTCCGGGCCGCAGTGCAGGGTGTGCGGGCGGGAGTAGCCCGCGTTCTTGGCCAGTTCGTCCGCGGTGATCGTCCGGACCAGCGTCGGCTGGCGGGGATCCGGCTGGGTGTCATAGACGTGGATGCAGGACGATCGTATGCCCGGGATCAGCAGGTATCGGCGCTGCAGCCCGTCGGTGCGGTGCCCGGCGTGGGCGAACGCGCTGCTGCACGCGTTCCAGCCGAAGTGGTGGAGTTCGTTTCCGCGGCTCGGCAGGTCGGTCCAGCCGACGACCTGGCTGTACTGGGCCGACTCCGGGTCGGTGCCGAGCACGGCGAGCGCGTCCGGTTGCTGCGCCGCGCGGTCGAAGGCGACCACGTAGGCCAGCTGCTCCGGAGGGGCGCTGATCGCGTCCGCCGGGCTGCGGTAGAAGGTCGGGTCTATGTCGTGTCCGGAATCACCCATTGGTCCTCCTCGGAGAGATTCCTGTTTACCCGTCACGCTCACGGTGACGTTTGCCGCCGAGCTGCCGGGACCCGGCACAAAGATCCGGGTGATCTGTTCTGACGCTACTCCTGACCTTGCCGCCTCGGCCTCGGCGCACTCGGCGTGCCCGCTGCTCCGGTCTCCTGGCGTACCTGGGTAAGCAAACGCGTCACTAGGTGCAAACGAGCATGATAGTGCTGGTCAGACCGGGAAATTGCCGATGACGCCGTGTAGCGCTGCTGGGGGCTGCGAGGGCCAGCCGGGCGTCTCGTTGCCGAGGGTGACATCTCGGCGGCCGTGCGACATGCGATATCCGCCGATATGGGCGGCGAACTGGTCGCCGCGGTGGCCATTCGTGCCACGCCCGAACGGGGTTATCTGTGCGGTCGTGGGCACGGCCAACCGCGGCTGGCCTAGCCAGCGGACGCGGTGGTGGCGATGGTGGCTGCGGTGGTGGCGGTGAGGACCGCGGCCA
>Ga0070699_100002204_pt1 | contig 17626 bp, 13 predicted proteins | sample KBSK1503metaG_FD_65473 | JGI IMG/M metagenome (GOLD analysis project Ga0070699, IMG submission 65473) | Corn, switchgrass and miscanthus rhizosphere microbial communities from Kellogg Biological Station, Michigan, USA - KBS K1-50-3 metaG | ecosystem: Host-associated > Plants > Roots >... | reverse complement strand
GGGATCTGATGCACGCCGTGGGTCGTCGGGTAGAGCGACGTCAGGATGGACGGCGTTTCCGCCTTCGTCCAGCTCGTCTGGCTGATGGCGTTCTCGAAGAGCGCACCGTCTCGGGCCAACCCCCGCAGGATCGGCGCCGTCGGCCGCTCGTATCCGTACGCGTCGAGGTGGTCCTTCCGCAACGTGTCGAGCTGGACCAGGATCACCCCTTGCGGCGGGCCGCCGGCGTCAGCGTCCGGAGCGACGCGCTGGCGAACGACCGGCGCCCCCCAGAAGGCGAGCGTGCCCGGCTGGTCGGCGGTGACCGAGAGGGACAGGGAGACGGTCTGGCCGGCGAACGGCGCGAGATCGACCTCCCGCCGCTCCCATCGCTGCGGCGTCGTCACCGTCGTCGCCATCACCGGCGTGTCCTTGTCGCCTTGCCGCACGTTGATCCGGAAGGTCACCGCCTCGTCCTGCGGCGTGCCGACGGCAAGGTCCAGCACGGGCCGCGCGGGCAGCGTCACCGGGAAGCGGATCGTCTCGGGTGACCGCGTCACGAGGGTCTCGTGGAAGACGTCGCGCAGCCCCTGCCAGCCCACGCCCGACGGAACGCCGGCGAGCTGCTCGCGCCGGAAGACGAGCCTGACCGACTCGATGGCGAAGTCGACGCCGGCGGCATCCGTGGGCCGGATCAAGATGTGGCGGATGCGCGCGCCCGACACCGGGGCCGGTGGCGTGATCGTGTAAGTCTGCATCTGATCGCCGGCCACCACCGGCGTCGCGATCAGCCACGGGAAGCGCTTCGCGATCTCCGGTTCCAGCTGGAGGTCGACGGTCGGCGTCGGACGCGTGACCGCCGCGAAGTTGGCCCCGCCCGAGACACGGAGGCGCACCTCGAGGGCCTGAAGCTGGTCCCCGCTGTCCAGTCCGGTGGTCCGTTCGATGTGGAGGATCGGGAAGTCGTTCGTGGTGCGCCCGACCAGCAGCCCGTTCCGGATGGCGAGCCCGCTCACGCCGGGGCCGGCCTCCCAGCCGCGCGTCGCGGCGAACGGGCGCGGAGAGGGCGCGGGGCCGGGCCCGGAGGGCGCCGCGGGTGGTCGGGACGGCCCGCCGTCGAACCTCCACTCGGTGCGTGGCGGCGGGGTGGCCGGCGTGGCCGGCGATCCCTCCACGAGCTTGTGGTCGAAGGCGTCGACGAGCCTGATGGCCTTCGGCCCGTCGGGCGCGGCGGCGGTGCGGCTACAAGCCGACGCGATCGCGGCGGCGAGGGCGAGCGCGATGCGCAAGCCCGGCCTGCTCAAGGAGTCGGCCATGACGCCCCTCTTTGGAGAAAGTGCGGCGCATTATACCGGAGCCGGCGCCGCCAGTTGCTCGCTCAAAGCGTGACGCCAAAGCGCCCGCGAAGCGCGAAGGCGAAGAGGGCCGACAGCACGAAGAACAGCACCAGCCAGTTGATCCCCCAGCCGAAGACGGAAACGGAGCCTTCCGGGTAGCCGAGGCCGATCGCGGAGATCGGGGAGCCTTTGGGCAGCGGGTCCTCGGCGGGATAGAGCAGCTCGTTCACGAGCCCGGGCTCGAGCCGGACCGGCGACCGGCGGCGCACATCGCGTGAGACCTGGACGGTCTTCGAGTACTGCTGCCCGCCCAACCCCAGCGCCAGATCGTAGTCGCCCCACTGCTCCGCGCGCAGACGCCAGGCCAGCTCCCGCTGGGACGGGATCCAGACGGCGGGCGTCTCCACCTTCAGCCCGGGAGGTGCCTGAAGGCTGGCCGCGGGCCGGGTCGACACCTGGCTCGGAGCGAGGGCGGCGCGCGTCTCCCAACCGTCCTTGAGCTGGACCTTGACGATGAAGTCCTGGCCGGGCGCGAGACCCCGGTACCCGTAATGGAACTGGAGCTGCGCGATGACGAAGACGAACGGCACGATCATCCAGAGCATGGGGACCGCGGAGAGGCGCAGGTAGTTCAGGTTGTGGCGGAGGATCTCCATCTGGGACCGGAGGATCGCGGGCAGGTCGTCGTTGAAGAGGCGGATCTCGAACAGGCACGCGTGGATCTGCCGCTTCACCGCTTCGAGCTTCTTCTGGTTCGAGGTCGCCTTGAAGACGAGGAGCATGCCCACCGCGGCGACGAGGGACACCACCAACAGCCCCACGATCGGCGGGAGCGAGCGGAAGGGGGACAGCAGGAGGTCGAAGACCGTCCTCAGGAGACCGTTGACCGCGCTCACGAGATGTAGCCGAGCCCCCGCAGCCTCTTCTTGATCTCCTCCTCCGTATCGGCGCCCTCGAGCTTGGCCAGCTCCTTCTCGAGCGCGTGGTTCACGAACTCCTCGGGGGAGGAGTACCCGGCGATCTTCGCGTAGCGCTCGATCTTCGCCAGCAGGTCCTTGTCGATCTTGATCTTCTTGGAGCCGAACATGTCACTTACCCCCTCTGGCCGGGAAGCCCTCGACGCCGAACTCCGCGAGGACGGCGGCGGCCAGCTCGTCGAGCTTCGCGGCCGGCTTCTTCAGCGGCCGGCTGGTGAGCAGGATGCCGGGCACCGAATCGGGATCCATGCAGTGGTCCCCGCTCCATTCCTCGTGGTTGTCGGTGACGACCTCCGGCATCAGCTTGCCCAGGGCCGATTCGTTCGAGCAGCGCATGCCCTTGGCGTAGCCTACGACGAGGTCGGGGCCGATCTCCAGGTGGCCGCGGTCGCGGTACTCCTCGCGCCGCAGTACCTTCGTGACCGCGCGCAGGCCCGTCTTCGGGTCGACCACCTGCAGCAGCTTCGTGGCGATCTCCTTCGCGAGCGCCTCGCGCTGCCCGGCGTCCACGATCCCGTCCTTCTCGCGTCCGGCGACGTTGATGTACAGCCCGTTGAGCCCCAGGCCATAGGCCCGCGTGCGCGACCAGTCGACGTTGGTGTACAGCCCCGCGTCGTCCTTGAGGTTGGGATCGCGCGCGGTCAGATAGCCCTCGTTCTTCAGCCACGTGTTGAGGTGGAACGCGCGGCGCCAGCTCGTGAACCCGTGGTCGGACATGACGACGAGCGTCGCCCCCTCCTCGACCCGGGGCAGGGTCCGGCCGACGATCCCGTCGAACAGCTCGTAGATCTTCTTCACCGTGTCGGCGAACTGCGCGTCCTCGGGCTTGTAGGCGGGGTGCCCGGGATCCATGGCCCGCCACATCATGTGGGACACGAGGTCACCGTTGCCGAAATAGTAGAAGAGGAGACCGTCGTGGAAGCCGTCGAGCACGTAGGCGTACTGCCGGATGACCTCCTGCCCGGCCATGCGCGCCTGCGTGTCGAACTCCTGCGCCGTGAACACGTGCTCCTTGAACGCCTTCGTGTCCTCCGGCATGCCTTGCGTGTAGTAGGGCCCGGTGGCGCGGGCCAGCTCGGCCGCGAACGAAGCGGGCGTCGAGATCGGCATCGCCGGTTTCAGGGGGTCCAGGTTGAGCGGCGTGACGTAGAGCCCGAAATCGGGACGGACCGCCTTCAGGTAGAAGCGGGCGATGATGCGGACGCTCTGGGTGGGCACGAGGTCCAGGCTGACGGGCACCCAGTCGGTCCACTCGCCGACCTTGAGTACGCGCTCCTCCTTGCCCACGACGATCTTCGCCGCCGGCTCGTCGGGATCGACGTAGACGGTGAACGGGGCCGAGATCTTGGTCGACTCGACGAGGAACGGGTTGGTGGGACCGTAGAGCGTGCCCTGGACGACCCCGTCCTCGATGCCCACGTTGTAGACCTTGCCCCCCGAGACGTCCTTCCCGGCCCAGGTGAACGGATCGGTCGTGTAGTAGGAGAACGTTCCATACGTCCCGAGGATGTCGGGCGTCCCCATGCCCGATAGCTCGCGGGTGGCGCTTCCAGAGGGAGGGAAGTTCGCGGGCATGCGCACGACGGTCGTGTCGATGCCGCGCTGGCCGAGCGCCTCCCAGAACGGTTGCCCGTAGCGCAGCAGCTCGATCTTGTCCGCGGCCAGCGGGATCTGGTACTTGCCGAGCTTCAGCTTCTTGTCCGACGGCTCGGCGCGGCTCGTGGAGAGGAACGGGATCATCGTGTTCGGGTCGCGGTGGATGAAGTCGTAGATGCCGTGGCCGCCGGCGTCGAGCCCCGTGATGAAGTTCGACCAGGCGACCGGGCTCTGCGGCGGCATCGACGTGCCCAGCGATTGGAACGTGCCCTGGGCGGCGAGCTTCGCGAGGTTGGGCAGGCGGCCGTCGGCCATCATCTGCTTCGTCAGCTCGTAGTCCATGCCGTCGAAGCCGAGGACGATCACGGTTGTCTTCCCGGCGGCATGGGTGCCTCCGCACGCGGCCGCGCCGAGCGCGGCCACGACGAGGGCGAGCCGCGCGCGTTCAGTCACCGGCGAACGCCTTCTCGTAGAGCGGCCTTCCGTCCATGTGCCCCGGCGGATCGAGCCCGAAGAGGCGGAGCACGGTGGGCGCGATGTCGACGAGCGCCGGGTCCTTGCGGTCGATCTTGCGGCTGGCGAACAGCACGCCGGGGACGAGCCGGGGATCGATGCAGTGGTCGCCGCTCCATGCCTTCACGTTGTCCTCGAAGACCGGCCCCGAGACGACGCCGGTGGCGCCGTCCCACGAGGTGCGGTACCCGGCGTTGAAGCCGATGATCAGGTCCGGCGCGTTCGGGAGGTAGGGACCGCGGTAGAGCTTCGCGGTGTCGAAGGCCTCGTTGACCGCGGTCTCGGCCGTTCCCGTGTCGCGCAGGCCCTTGAGGGCGGCCATGATCTCGGCCTTCACCCTCGCCGCATCCTCGCCGGGCTTGACGATCCCCTTTCCCTCCCGCCCCTCGATGTTCAGGAACATCCCGGTCAGGCCGAGCGCGTAGGCCTTCGTCCGCGACCAGTCGACGTCGCGGAGCCACTCGGCGGTGCCGTCTCCGCCTTCTTTCAGGGCCAGCCAGCCCTTCGAGAGCAGCCACGCGTTGAGGTTCACCCCGCGTCGGAAGGACGCGAAGCCGTGATCGGAGACGACCATCAGCACGTCGTCCCGGCGGAGCCGCGCCATCACCTTGCCGACGAGCTCGTCGCTGTGCCGGTAGATCTTCTCGATCGCGTCGGCGTGCCCGTTGCTGCCGGCGCCGCGGGCGGCCGGATGGCCCTTGTCGATGTAGCGCCAGAACATGTGCTGGATGCGGTCGACGCCGTCGAACACGCAGGTGAGCGTCCCGCGCCGGAGGCGGTCGAGGGCCACGAAGAACATCTGCTCCCGCTCGCGGTCGATGTCGTAGGCCTGCTTCAGGAACGTCGCGTCGTCGATCACGCCCTCGTTGAGCGCCCACGTGTCCTCGGCGAGACCGAGCGTGCAGTAGGGCCCGATCCGCTTGGCCAGGTACGTCGCGTAATAAGAAGGATGCGAGATCGGCATCGCCGGGTTCTCGGGGTCGATGTTGAGCGGCGTCAGATAGAGCGAGAAGTGCTCGTCCATCTCCGTGACCATCATGCGGCAGTTGGCGCTGACCTTGATACCCGGCGCGGCCTTGAAGCCCAGCGTGACCCAGTCGGAGAGCTGCTTCTCCGCCAGGTCGACGGCCGTGCCGCCGAGCTGCACGCGAGCGCGGCGGGCGGCCCGGTCGAGCGCGATGCTCATCGGCACCTCGAGCGGCGGCTTGCCCTCGAGGAACGCGTTCTCGGGGCCCTTCACGGTCGTCTGGAACCGGTCGCCGCCCGCGGGCAGGGCGACGCGGATGCCGCCCTCCTTGAACTTCTTGTCCGCCGGCCGCGTCGTGTAGAGGAAGAACGTCCCCTGCGAGCCCAGCAGGTCCGGGGTGCACATGGCCGAGAGCTGCGCCCCGTGGAACTCCTCGGGCGGGAACGTGATCGGCACGCGCAGGACGGTGCTCCAGATCTCGTGCTCGCCGAGGATGGTCCAGCTCGGCTTCGACTTGCGGAGCAGCCGCAGCTCGGGCTTGCGCAGCGGGATGCGGTATTTCCCGATCTTCAGGAACTTCTCGACGTCGCCGATGTGGGCCGAGGAGAGCACCGGCAGGTAGGTCCGGGTGTCGCGGCCGAGGAAGTCGAAGATGTTGTGCTTGGCGGGGTCGGTGCCGGTGGCGAAGCTGGACCAGGCGGTGGGGGAGAGCGAGGGGAAGGTCGTCCGGAGCCGGCGATAACAGCCCATGTCCGCGAGCTTCGAGAAGTTCGGGAGCTTGCCCTCCTTCATGAAGCGCTCGGTGAGCTGCGGGTCCTGGCCGTCGACCCCGACGATGATGAGCCGCCTGACCCACGGCTTCAGCCGCTTCTTGCGGCGGATCGCCCGCCAGAGCAGCCGGAACGGCATGAGCAGCAGGCTGAAGACCACCACCACCATCGTGGTGAGAAGGACGAGGAACGACGACAGCAGGGCCACGCCGGCCCCGGGGCCGATGTAGGCGAGGATGGGTTGGATCAAGGAAGTCTCATCGACAGCGAAACCGGCATCTTAAGCTATCCTGCGGACCGTGCCCAACCTGTACCGCCGGATACGCTACGGACGGCCGATCGTGGTCGTTTCCGGGCTGCCCCGCTCGGGCACGTCGATGGCCATGAAGATGCTCGAGGCGGGTGGCCTGCGCGTGGTGACCGACGGCCTGCGGACCGCGGACGAGGACAACCCGAAGGGGTACTACGAGGACGAGCGGGTCAAGGACCTCCACCAGGCCGGCGACAAGACCTGGCTCCGGGAGTCGAGGGGCAAGGTGATCAAGATCATCTCGTTCCTCTTGAAGAGCCTTCCCGACGACAACAACTACAAGGTCCTCTTCATGCACCGCAGCCTGCGCGAGATCGTCGCGTCCCAGAACAAGATGCTGGCCCGCCGGGGCGAGAAGAACGACACGCCCGACGACCGGGCGGTCGCGCTGCTCGAGGGACAGGTGAGGGACGCCCGGTTCTTCCTGCGCCGTCCGCAGTTCGAGGTCCTCGAGCTGAACTACCGGGAGACGCTGGACAGCCCCCGGCCGCTGGCCCTGAAGATGGCGGAGTTCGTCGGCGAGCCGCTCGACGTCGAGAAGATGACGCAGGTCGTGGACGTGCAGCTCTATCGCAACCGCTCCTGAGCGGCTCGGACCGGCTCCCCGTCCACCGCGCGGATCAGCGCCTTGATGTAGCCGAAGGTGTAGGCGAAGGCCTGCGCGCCCTCGGCGTCGCCGGCGATCCTCGGGACGTGGTCCGGCATCAGCATCCCGTCGTAGCCGACCTCCCGGTAGACCCGCAGCGCCTCGAGCATGTCCACGTCGCCGTCGTCGATGAACGTCTCGCGGAAGTCGAGGAACCGGCCCTGGATGTTGCGGAAGTGGACGTTGAAGATCTTCTTGCGGAGCCCGAAGTAGCGGATCACGTCGAAGATCTCCCGGCCCGGATCGTCCAGCATCTCCGCGATCGTGCCCTGGCAGAAGTTCAGGCCGTGGTAAGGGCTCGGGTGGATCTCGACGAAGCGCTTCAGGCCGTCGACGCTCCCGAGAACCGTGTGGACTCCCCGGTAGCCCCGGTCGTGCGGCATGCCGGGGTCGTGCGGGTGGCAGGCCAGGCGCACCTTGCTCTCCTCCGCCACCGGAACCACTCGGTCGAGGAAGTACGTGATCCGCTCCCAGTACGCCTCCGGGGGCACCGGCCCGGCCTCCGTCAGCGGCGGCTCCTGCCGCGCCTTCTCGTACGTGAACGTGCTGTAGCGCGCGCCGCCGCGCCCGGTCGTGGGCTCGGTCCGCACGACGCCGAGGACGCTCATGTTGTACTTCAGCGCCGGGATGCCCGCGCGGGAGGCGTTGCGGATCATCCGGCAGACGTCGTCGATCTCCCGGTCGCGCTCCGGGCTCTTGCCGAGCATGATGCCGGGCATCTCCGCCTGCGTGATGTAGTGCGAGCTGAGGGGAAGGGGGACCATGTCGAGCTGGATGCCGAACGACTCGACCCTCTCGCGCAGCCTCGTGAGCCCTTCGACGGACCAGTGCTCGTCCAGGCGCTCGGAGGGCAGCCGGCTGCAGATGTGGCCGACGCCGAGCGCGGCCAGCACGGCCAGCGTCTCGTCCGAGGAATCGTGCTGGGTCCCCACCTTCATGAGCGCGCGCCCGCGACCGCGCGGCGAAGGCGGCGCCGCCGTCGGCGTCGATTCGCCCCGGAGCTCCGCGGCGCAGGCCGCCAGCGCCCCTCCGCCCGCGAGGCGAGCGAATGCCCTCCGGTCCAGGCCCGATCCCTCCCGACTCGTCGCGGTCATATGGGTTCCTCCCGCACCGCCCAGGATACGGCCGCCGTGCCCTCGGAAGCGACGCGCCGCCTTCTGCAGATCCGCCTGGACGTCGCCGTGCTCGGAGCGCGACAGTGCGAGAATGCGCTCACGATTCCGAGCCCGGCTCATGACCGAGACTGAATTCGTTCCCGCCCTCGGGTGGACCGCGCCGTTCGTCATGATGCTGGTGTCGATCGCCATCCTGCCCTTGGCGGCACCGCGGCTCTGGGAATCGAACGTCCACAAGCTCGGCGTGGCCGCGCTCCTCGGCCTGCCGGTGCTCCTCCTCTACCTACGGGACGATCCGTCCGCTCTCGTCCACACCGGCCGCGACTACCTCTCGTTCATCGTGCTCCTCGGCAGCCTGTTCGTCGTCTCCGGCGGCATCCTGGCGACGGGCGACCTGGAGGCCACGCCGCGCACGAACACGGCCTTCCTGGCCGTCGGCTCGGTCCTGGCCTCCCTCATCGGGACGACCGGCGCGTCCGTGCTCCTGATCCGGCCGCTGCTCTCCACCAACCAGGAGCGCACGAACGTCGCGCACACCGTCGTGTTCTTCATCTTCATCGTGTCGAACACCGGAGGCTGCCTGACGCCGCTCGGCGATCCGCCGCTCTTGCTCGGCTACCTTCGCGGCGTGCCGTTCACCTGGACGTTGCGGCTGCTGCCGCACTGGCTGGTCGTGAACGGTCTGCTCCTCGCCGTCTACTACCTCTGGGACCGCCGCGCCCGCGCGCGGGAACCCGTGGCGGCGGTGGTGCGGGACCGAACCGTCCTCCGGCCGATCCGGGTCAGCGGCAAGAGAAACATCCCGCTGCTGCTCGCCGTGATCGCCAGCGTCGCCGCGCTGCCCTCGCCGTATCGCGAGGTCGTGATGCTGGCCGTCTCCGCGGTGTCGCTGGCAGTGACGCCGAAGGGCGTCCACGAGGCGAACCGCTTCACGTTCCACGCGATCGCCGAAGTCGCCGCGCTCTTCGCCGGAATCTTCCTCACCATGCTTCCCGCGCTCCAGATCCTGCACGCCCGGGGGGCCACGCTCGGCCTGACGACCCCGCGCCAGTTCTTCTGGGCCTCCGGCCTCCTGTCGTCCTTCCTCGACAACGCGCCGACCTACCTGACGTTCCTCGCCGTCGCGCAGTCGCTGCGGCTCCCCGCCGAAGTGGTGGGGGTGACCCACGAGATCCTGGCCGCGATCAGCGCGGGCGCCGTGTTCATGGGCGCCAACACCTACATCGGGAACGGGCCCAACTTCATGGTGCGCGCCATCGCCGAGGAGCGCGGGGTGCGTATGCCCAGCTTCGGCGGGTACATGCTCTACAGCGGCGCCGTGCTGATCCCCTGCTTCGTGCTGGTGACGCTCGTGTTCTTCCGGTAGAGAAGTCGCGCCAACGACAGATCGGGAACGGGGACGGGCACGTTCGGAAGCGAGTTCGTGCGCTCCCTCCGGGGGCCGCTTCGCGCATACGCTCTCGGCCGTTATCCAGCTACGCTGTCTGACATGTCCGCCCTGTCGGCGCCTGGACAAGAGGCCTATGGCACAACGCGCATTCAGTCAGTCATTCAGTCAGTCAGTCAGTCAGTTAGTTACAACGTCGCTCGCGCTCTTGTCATGTTATCTTTTCAAGACACTGGGTGTTGGGTTGAGCTGGGGCGGATGTGACGACGGTAGAGCGAGAGCAACGTTTAGTCTGCAAGCGCTTCGGGGCACACGACGAGGCGGCGGCGCGCGGAGCAAGCTTGGCATTGCGCTCCAAACCAGGGCCAGTGTCCGTTGAATGTCCTTCGCCACCCGGCTGAGAAAGGTACCTGTGGTTGGTACCTTTGGTGGGGTGACACGCTTACCGAAGATCCCGCGAGCCCTCGCAGCTGATCTGTTAGGCGGTCAGTCGCTGCGGATACCTCGCATGTGCGATCAGATGTCGCCGCAACATCCGCTGTCATGCCAGGGAGACACGCATGCCCCCCAATCCAGCGACGCCAGAAGGGCCCGGCGTCCTTCCGACAGGAATGCTGACTCGCCTCATCGGGAGTCTGTCGATCGTCACGATGATAATGACGATTCCCCAGGTCCTGACGATATGGATAGGGCATCAGGCGGCCGGCGTTTCTCTCCTGTCATGGAGCTCATACCTCGCCTCTGCCGTTGTCTGGTTCTGGTACGGCCTGCAGAAACATGACAAGCACATCTACTTGCCGTGCGTCGGCTGGATGCTCCTGGATGGCGCGGTGATCATGGGCGTTCTGGTTGTCCGGTAGGCAATGGCGCAGAACTGAGCCGCCTGACAACGCGCGTTGGAGCTGACGAGCAGCCCGTTGGCGAGGCGGCGCGCCGCTCGCAGCGCTATCGAGCGACACTTACGTCACGAGCCGACGAAGGTCAGCAGAAGCCGGATCAAACGCCTTCGCGGCCTGGAGCGCCCTCAGTACCGCCTGAGGGTGGACGAGGTTAGGGTGTTTTATGACGTCACCGAAACGGCGGTCGAAGTCCTCGCGATCGTCTCGAAGGCAAAGGCCCACCAATGGCTCGACGAGAAGGCTACCCCGAGCGCGCCGAGTGGCTTTGGCGAAGGTAAAGGATGATCTCTCACGGTACCTCAGGCTAGCGGCCGGTGAGGAGATCGTGATCACCCGCCATGGTCGGCCAGCCGGCAGGGCAAGGCGTGCGAATCGAGGACGTCCCGAGATAGTCGGCGCCTGCGCGCTCAGAAACTCCGACGGCTGAGCCGCCCGAGACTGAACTGGGCCGTCTCGGCGACCGCCATCACCGCCATCACGCCCGCCTGCACCGGATCGGTGACCACGAGGTCCGCAGACTCGGGCACGCTGCCCGCCATGTTCAGGCTGATCACGAGCACGCCCTGCTCGCGGATCTCCCGCACGGCCTTCTCGATGTCCCCGCCCATGAGCGCCCCGGCCAGGACCAGGACGCGTGCCCGCGGCAGGCGCGCCACCGCGCGCACCGCGTCGGCGAGGGTGTGCTCGCCCACGAGGGGAATCGTGTCCACCGAGATGTGCTCGCCCCGGATGTTGTGGCGGTCGGCCTCCGAGATCGCCCCGAGGGCGACCTGGCCGACCTGCGCCCCGCCGCCCATGATGATGATCCGCTTGCCGTAGATCCGTTGGAGGGTCTTGACGACGGTGACTCTGCGCACGACCGGCAGGGCGGCGAGGTCCCGCTCGAGGGCCTCCGCTCCCACCGGCACCGCGACCTCGAAATAGGTGCGGCTGCCCGCGGGCCGGTTCTCGAGGATCTCGACGAGCGTGATGTCCGCGCCGTGGTGGGCGATGACGCCGCTGAGCTGGTGCAGGACGCCGGGGCCGGGGCCGGCCTCCACGAGCAGGCCGATGGTCTCGGCGGGCGTGCCGGGCGGGGGAGCGTCTGGCGCCGTCATGGCTCGCGTCCGCGCTGATGATAGCCTGCCTTGACGCCGCTCACGCTGCGGGCAAGACTCCACCGATGCCCAAGAGGGTCCTCGCCTCCTCGTTGCTGTCTCTGGCCCTGGCCCAAGGGAGCTCGCCCATGGCCGACATCCGCTTCATCACCCTGGACCCCGGCCACTTCCACGCCGCCCTCGTTCAGAAGGAGATGTACCCTGGCGTCGCCAGCAAGGTCCACGTCTACGCGCCCCTGGGATCGGACCTCGTCGACCACCTCGCGCGGGTCGCGGGCTTCAACCGGCGCCAGGACGACCCGACCGCCTGGGAGCTCGAAGTCCACACGGGCCCCGACTTCCTCGAGCGGATGCTGCGGGAGCACCCCGGGAACGCGGTGGTGGTCTCGGGCCGCAACCGGGGCAAGATCGACCGCGTGCAGTCCTCCCTCGACGCGGGCCTGCACGCGCTCGTCGACAAGCCGTGGATCCTCGAGGAGGCCGACTTGCCGAAGCTCGAGCGCGCCTTGACGACGGCCGAGGAGAAGGGGCTCGTCGCCCTCGACATCATGACCGAGCGGTTCGAGGTGACGACGCAGCTCCAACGGGAGCTGGTGAACGATCCCGCCACCTTCGGCAGCGTCCGGCCGGGCAGCGAGGCCGAGCCCGCGGTGTACATGGAGAGCGTGCACTACCTCAAGAAGATCGTCGCGCGCGCGGCCAACCCTCGGCCCGTCTGGTTCTTCGACACGGAACAGCAGGGCGAGGGCCTCAACGACGTCGGGACGCACCTCGTGGACCTCGTGCAGTGGACGCTCTTCCCCGATCAGCCGCTCGACTATCGGAGGGACATCCGGGTGCTCCGCGCCCAGCGTTGGCCGACGCTGATCCCGAGGGCCGAGTTCCGCCAGGTGACGCGCGAGGATTTCCCGCCGTCCCTCTCCGATCGGGTGAAGAACGACACCCTCGAGTACTTCTGCAACACGCTCGTGTCCTACACGCTGCGCGGCGCCCACGTCACGCTCGACGCGATCTGGGACTGGGAGCCGCCGCCCGGGACCGGCGACACCCATTACGCGTACTACCGCGGCTCGCGCGCGAAGGTCGAGATCCGCCAGGGCGCCGCCGAGCAGCACCGGCCGGAGCTGTACGTGGTTCCCCTCATGGCGGCGGACAAGGCGGCGGTCCTGGCCGCCGTCCAGAAGAAGATCGCTTCTCTCCAGGCGCAGTACCCGGGCACCGCCGTCGCCGACCAGGGCGCGGAGATGAGGGTCACGATCCCGGACGCGCTGCGCGTCGGCCACGAGGAGCACTTCGCCCAGGTGACGCAGCGCTTCCTGCGCTACGTCCGCGACGGCCGCGCATTGCCGGCCTGGGAGCGGCCGAACATGCTGGCGAAGTACTACGTCACCACCGAAGGCACGCGGCTGGCTCGCCAGTCCGCGCCCGAGCCCGCGCCGCGCCGCGCTCCCCGGTGAGCGCCGAGACGCGCGTCCTCCCCTGGCCGCGGCTGCACGAGTTCTGCGCGGGCGTGTTCCGCCACCTCGGCGTGCCCGAGGCCGAGGCGCGCCTCGCCGCGGACGTGCTGTCGTCGGCCGACCGGCGGGGCATCGACTCGCACGGCGTGGCGCGCCTGCGCACGTACGTCGACCTGATCTCGGTCGGCAAGATCAACCCGCGGCCCCGGCCGCGCGTGGTGCGGGAGACCGCGAGCACGGCGACCGTCGACGGCGACAACGGCCTGGGCCTGGTGGTGGGGCCGTGGGCCAACGACATCGCGATCGAGAAGGCCGAGCGCGCCGGCACCGGGTGGGTCGCCGTCTGCAACACGAACCACTACGGCATCGCCGGCTACTACGTGCTGCGGGCGCTCGAGCGCGACATGATCGGCTGGTCCATGACCAATAGCAGCCGGGGTGTCGCGCCCTTGTGGGGCGCCGAGCGGATGCTGGGCACGAACCCCATCGCGATCGGCTTTCCGGGCCGGGACGAGCCGCCGATCGTCCTCGACATGTCGACCTGCGCCGTGCCGCTCGGCAAGATCGAGATCGCCGTACGCAAGGGCGAGTCTATCCCGCTCGGCTGGGCCATCGACCGGGAGGGGAATCCGACCACCGATCCGCGCGCCATGATCGAAGGCGGGGCGCTCCTGCCGCTCGGCTCGGACCGCGAGCACAGCGGGCACAAGGGCTACGGGCTCGCCCTCGCGGTGGACGTGCTCTCGGCGGTGCTGTCGGGGGCGAACTGGGGGCCGTTCGCGCCGCCCTTCGCCCTGCGCCAGGCCGACCCGGAGCGCAAGGTCGGGAAGGGCATCGGCCACTTCTTCGGCGCGATGCGCATCGACGCCTTCCGCGACCCGGAGGAGTTCAAGGCGCAGATCGACGACTTCGTGCGCACGCTGCGGGCCACGCGGCCCTCGCCCGGCACCCCGGGCGTGCTGATCCCGGGCGATCCCGAGCGCACCGCCCAGAAGGAGCGGGACGTGCACGGCATTCCCCTGCTGCCCGCGGTGCTCGAGGACCTCCGCGACATCTCCCGCCGGACCGGCGTCCCGCTCGAATAGCTCCTATTGCCGCTTCCAGACCGTGATCTCGCCCTTCGCGCCTCCGCTGAGGACGATGATCTCTGGCACGCCGTCGTGGTCGAGGTCGGCGACCGTGATACCGTGCGGAACCGATAAGCCCTTCGTGGGAAGGCCGCAGTCTTCGACCAGCGACCAGCCGCCCTTTCCGTCGCCGCGGAACCAGAAGACCCCATAACCGTCCCGGATGTCACCGGTGATGTTTCCCCCGGCAACGATGTCGAGGCTTCCGTCTCGATCAAGATCCGCCAGGGTGATCGCGTCGGAGGTAAACTTCAAGACCTTCAGCCCGGCAGACGAAGCTTTCCATCCCCCCTTGCCGTCGCCCAGGTAGACATCCGGACCGTTCGCCTGATCCCGTGCCCCGACATTGCCGCTGACCGCGAGATCCAGATGGCCATCGTTGTTGACATCGCCCAGGGCCAACGACTCGGGTATCTGGGCCGGCGGTCGAAAGGACGTCGGTCCCCCGGTGAAGCCTCCGCGGCCGTCGCCGTAATAAATGTAGATCCCCCAGCGCTGGAACGCCGCCACCACGTCGAGGCGACCGTCGTGATTGAGATCAGCGACCAGCACGTCCCGCCCGGGCATGATCGGTCCCGGTCGGGGATCGGGAAGCGTCCGGTGGAGACTCCAGCTTCCGGTCCCGTCACCGCGATAGATCTCGAGGCCCGCCTTCTGATATCCCACCAGAACGAGATCCAGAAGGCGGTCGCCGTCGAGGTCAGCGAGCTGGGCGGCCGCGTACCCGTCATCCCGGCGAAGAATCTTCTCGGTGAACCCCCCCTTCCCGTTGCTCAGGAGCGTCTGCACGGATCCGAAGTGGCCGGCGGCCACGATGTCCAGGAAGCCATCGCGGTTGATGTCGCCGGTGGCGAGCGCGGCGTAGCCCGTGTCGGTCCAGGTCGGCTTGACCGCGGCGAGGTTCCCCTTGCCGTCACCCAACCAGATCCGGAGTGGATTGGCGGCGAGCCGCGCCGTGGCCACGAGATCGGGATGCCCGTCTCCGTCGAGATCGAGCACGAGCGGGCGAAAACGCCACTCCGTCCCCGGCCCCATCGTGAGGGCCTTGACATACCGCGGCAGCGTCGTCGCGGAGAGAAGAAGGCCCGACCATCCCCCCAGGAGGGTCGCCATGAGCAAGATAGTTCTCTTCATGATCAGCTACGGACGACCTTCTCATGAGTCCTGCTCAGCGGGCAAGGCAAACGGGGGCGGCCGTTCCGCCCCCGTCTCCGGATGAACCGAGATCGAGTGTCTACCGTGGAGGCGCCGGCGTGGGCTCGAAGGTCGTCGGGACCCCCACGCTGTCGTCATACAGCGAGTAAGAGTAGTCTCGGACGCCGGTGAAGTTGACGTCGACGTGAGTGTTGACCGTACATTGCACGAAATCGAAGATGGTAATGCACCCATCGAAAGGAACGGGGATGCAGATGTTACGCCGGAAGCAGTTTGCCGGCAAATTGTTCAGGTCCAGGAGATTGATCGTCACGAACCCGCTCGCATCCGCCGGCAACGTCTTCGTGAAGTCCTCCTCGGTCTCGACGATCCCGACCAGGGTCACGTCGCCCTTGCTCGGCTGGGTCGCCGACGTCGACTCGACCAGGCCCTTGGTGCCGAAGGACGTGTTCAGGTTCTGATCGATGCTGGTGAGGCTCTGCTCGGTCCAGCAGGTGAAGTTCGTACCTGTCGACTCCAGCTTCTCTCCCTCGTTGAAGAAGTTGAGGCTGACGGAGGTCAGCTCGTTCGGCAGGTTGGAGTGCACATCCAGGGTGAGGAGCGTGAGATCTGTCCTGATCGGGGGGAGCGTGCTCTCATAGCGGACGGTTCCGAAGATCTTGCCCGTGACCATCTTGTAATGAGACCCGTCGAAAGCCAGGGCCCCACCGGTGTCCGCCGCGGTCGGATCCGTGGTCCCGAGCCCCTCGGCCGCCTTGATGGGAAGCGCGTTGTACGCCCGGGCCCCGAACTCGGAGGCTCGGATGACGGCATCACCGATGAGGGAGTCGAATTTGATCGGGTTGCCGGTGCTGGTGTCGTCGATCACCCAGGCGATCAGATAGCCGCGGCTACAGGGCGGCGAGCTCGCGCCGTTGCCTGCGGCGTCGAACACCACCGTCCCGTTGACGGTCACGTCCAGGTTGAAGTCCTGCTCCCGGCAGACGCTCCCGCTGTCGTCGGGAGGGCAGACCCAGTGAGCCCTGAGATGGACCGTCTGGCCGCCGGTACAGGTCCAATCCTTCGGGCAGGTCGCGCTGATCTCGAACTGGGTCGCGGGTTGATCCGACAGGAACCCACTGATGAACTTGTGGAACACGATGACGCTCCCCGGCTCGGAGGTGTCGTTAAGATCCCAGGCGACGGCCGGTGCCGCCAGCCCGAGCGCCAGGACAAAGCAGAACAGGAAACAACTCGACTTCGTCGTCATTGTCGACTCCGCGTTTGACCTTTCTTCCTCACGCAGCCAAGCGCCGGCTGCAAACCCAGGGATCGCAACAGAGCCGCGGGGCGGTTCCCCTCGGGGCGGTGATCACGTTTGTGAAGCTTTGCAATCCTTAGCATCGAACATAGGCACGGACGGAACGCCCGCAATTGGGCCGTCCCGGAAACATGAATCAGCAAAATCCTGAAAGTGGGCTCCGGTTTCAAACGCAGTCCCGATCGACTATCCTCGCGTCCCCAATGAAGAGAGGGAGCGACCCGTTGCCCCACCCTGTCATCGGCGCCGCCTTTTTCCTGGCCGCAGCGCTGGTTCCGAGCCAACTTGCCGGCGAGGACAGCCGGACCGTTTACAAGGCCGCGGGCTACGACATCGCGGCCGAGGGCGACCTGAAAGGGTTCACCCTGGAGCTGACGCCGACCCGGATTGCCGAAGGGCTCGACATCGTCGCGATCAAGCTCACGAGCCCGACGCCTCAGCCGCCGCCGCGCTTCACGCTCAAGTGGTCACTGCCTTCGCACGACGTCGTGGGCCAATGGGCCACCGGCCGCCAGATGAACAAGACGATCCGCCCCGACTGGTCCGGCGACCGCCTGCAGGCGTCGATGTTCGCGCGGGAGGCGCCGGTGAGCTGCCTCTTCGGCAGCGGTGACGGCAACGTGCTCACGTTCGCGGTCTCCGACGCCCTCGACACCGTCCTCATCGGATCGGGCATCCGGGAGGAGGACGGCCTCATCTACAACGACATCACCTTCTTCAGCGAGCCGCATCCGAGCCTCACGCGATACGCCGCCGAGCTGCGCATCGACCGGCGCGCCATTCCGTACTGGACGGCGCTCAAGGACGTGGGCGAGTGGTGGGCGCGGCAGCCCGGCTACGAGCCGGCGCGGGTGCCCGAGCCCGCGCGGCAGCCGGTCTACTCGACCTGGTACAGCTACCACCAGAGCGTGGACGCCGCCGTGCTGCTGAAGGAAGTCGCGATCGCCAAGCGGATGGGGTTCGACTCGATCATCGTCGACGACGGCTGGCAGAC
>Ga0070699_100002203_pt1 | contig 17632 bp, 16 predicted proteins | sample KBSK1503metaG_FD_65473 | JGI IMG/M metagenome (GOLD analysis project Ga0070699, IMG submission 65473) | Corn, switchgrass and miscanthus rhizosphere microbial communities from Kellogg Biological Station, Michigan, USA - KBS K1-50-3 metaG | ecosystem: Host-associated > Plants > Roots >... | reverse complement strand
TGCGTCCGGTGCTGGCCCAGCGGCCTGGTTTGCGTCCGGTGCTGGCCCAGCGGCCTGGTTTGCGTCCGGTGCTGGCCCAGCGGCCTGGTTTGCGTCCGGTGCTGGCCCAGCGGCCTGGTTTGCGTCCGGCACTGCCTCGGCTTGGTGCGTGCCCGGTGCCGCCTCGGCGGCTTCGTGCTTGTCCGATCCTGCCCCGTCGGCTTCGTGCTTGTCCGGCATGACCCCCGCGGCCTCACCGGTCGTTCTGCTCTCATGTGCTTCACTGACCTGCCTGGCCACGACCAGAGCGAGCCGTCGGCGGCGCCGCCGGAGGCGCCAGACGATATAGCCCACGATCAGCACCGCCAGCGCGATGAGCGCGTAGTACGAGTACAGCGTTATGTAGTGGTAAATCGTGCCGATGTGGTTTCCGGCGAGGTAACCGAGGCTGACCCAGGTCCCTACCCACAACGCGGCGCCGATGGCATTGAAGATGAGAAAACGCAGCCAGTGCATGCCGGTGATGCCGGCGATGATCCCGTTCGCCTGGCGCAGGCCCTCGACGAAGCGCGCGAACGTGATGACGATAGCGCCGCGGCGGTCGAAGAAGTCCTCGGCCTTGTTGAGTCGCTCTTCGGTCAGGAACACGTACTTGCCCCACCGCAGGGCCAGGGCGCGGCCACCGAAGTGTCCGATGGCGAAGCCTATATTGTCGCCGATAATGGCCGCGATAAAGCCGACGACGCCGACGGCCAAGACGTTGAGCCTGCCCGCGCCTGCGTAGACGGCACCGGCGATCAGTATCGTCTCGCCGGGTACGGGAATGCCGAAGTCCTCCAGCATGATCAGCAGGCCGATCGCCCAGACGCCGTAATGCTGCAGGGGTGAGGAGAGGGCGTTCAGGAAGCCAGGTAGCGGCGGCGGACTGCTGGCCAGCGCCGCCGCGATCATCAGCACCTGCGGTCACCCCTCGGATTCGGCGGCGCCACCCAGGATATCCGCCGTATCGACCTGAGCTGGGAGATCGCAGAGCGCTTGGGCGATGGGTTCTGCGGTGAGCTCGATCTGCCAGGCTCGTGCCCCGTGTCCGGCGAGCGCTTGCGCCACGGTCTGCCCGTTGCAAGGCTCGGGCGGGTCCCAGCTGATCCTGCGCAGCGCGTCGGGGGACAGCAGGTTCTCGACCGGTAGCCGGTTTTCCTCGGCGACGGCGGTGACCGCGGCGCGCGTCGCCGCCAGCCGCGCGGCGGCGACAGGGTCTCGCTCAGCCCAGCGGTGCGCCGGCGGCGGGCCGTTCGGTATCGCGCCGCCGGCGGTCTCGGGCAGCTCGTTGTCGGCGGTGGCCCGCGCCCGGGTCACCGCGGCCAGCCAGTCCCGCTCGTGCCGCCGGGCCTGACGGCCGGCGAACCCGCTGATCTTGGCCAGCTGGGCATGATCGGCCGGGTACGACCTGGCCGCCTCGATGATCGCGGTATCGGGCAGCACCCGGCGCGGGGACAGGTCGGCCCGCTGCGCGATCCGGTCCCTGGTGGTCCAGAGCTCGCGCACCGCGGCGAGGCCGCGGCGGGACTGCACCCGGTGGATGCCCGAGGTGCGCCGCCACGGATCCGGCCGGGACAGGGCGGGGCGGGCCGCGAGCACCGCCTCGAACTCCTGGCGGGCCCACTCGGCCTTGCCCTGGGCGCTGAGCTCGTCCGCGAGTGCGTCGCGCAGTTCGGTCAGCACCTCCACGTCGAGGGCCGCGTAGCGGAGCAGCTCCTCGCGTAGCGGACGGGCCGACCAGTCGGCCGCCGAATGGCCCTTCTCCAGGTGGAAGCCGAGCACCTCCTCGACGAGCGTGCCGAGGGCCACGCGCGGATAGCCGAGCAGCCGGCCGGCCAGTTCAGTGTCGAAGAGCCGCCGCGGCCGGAAGCCGATCTCGGCCAGGCAGGGCAGATCCTGGGACGCCGCATGCAGCACGGCCTCGGCATCTTCCAGCGCGGCGTCAACGCCGGACAAGTCGGGGCAGGCGATCGGGTCGATGAGCACCGTGCCCGCGCCGGCGCGGCGGAGCTGGACCAGGTAGGCGCGCTGCCCGTAGCGATAGCCTGAGGCGCGCTCGGCGTCGACCGCGACTGGCCCCTCGCCCCCGGCTAGCCTGCCGATAACCTCGGCCAGCGCGGCATCCGTCGCGACGACCGGCGGCATGCCGTCGCGAGGCTCGAGCAGCGGGACTATGCCGCCGGCTTCGGTGTCGGCCGGAGCGCGCACGTCGGACAAGCCGCCCCGCGGCCGCTCGGTGCCTGCGCTCACCCGTGCCCCGGTTGCCGCAGTGCCCGTATTCCAGGCGGCTCGAGCCCGGCCGCGGCGGACATGCAGTCGCACCAGGCTGCGATGTGCGCCGACAGGTCGAGAACGTCGAGGTCACTGTGCGCCAGGGAGCCGCGCTGGTGATCCGGTGCGGTCGGAGACCAGGAGGCACGCAGCTCGAACCCGGTCAGCGGAACCTCGTCCTGCTTGGCTCCGAACCCCTCGGTGATGACCCTGGTCACCGTGCCGCTGGGCACGGCGTACCCGGGCACGCGCGCGTCCAGGGCCTCGGACAGCCAGCTCCAGCCGACCTCGCCGAGCAGCGGGTCGGCCGCCATCTCAGGTTCCACGTCGGCCCGGACATAAGCGACCAGCCGGAAGAAGCCGTCCCAGCCTTGCTGACCGTCCGGGTCGTACAGCAGCACCAGCCGTCCCCAGGCCACGTCCGCCTCGTCCCGCCTGACGGTCGCCGCCATGGCGGCGGCGAAAGGCGCCAGCCGCTTCGGCGCCGGGACGTCCTCGAACAGCAGGTCCCGGCGGCGCTGCGCCTCCCGGCCGGCCATGAAGGCCGCCACGGCCGCCGCGAACGTGGCCTCGGCGGGGGAGTCCGCCACCGTGGCCTGCGCCGCCTGCGTGGCCGCCGCCTGTGCCGACGCGGGCGCGCCACCCGCGCCGCCGACGATTCCCGTCACCGGGGGAGTGCCCGCCGCGGAGTCGCGCACCACCCCTGGCCGTCGCGGCGCTCGTGATCGCGTCGTGCGCCGGTCCGCCGGCCCATCAGTCGCCCTCATGACCCGAGCGTACGTGTCGCTCATTGCTTCTCACGCAGCGCCATAGAGATTCATGCCGAAACACCATGTTTCACGCGGATTGCCGAATTGAATGCCGTCCCGGATGTGCTCGCGGAAACAGTGCGGGGATACCCGAGGTTGCCCGGGAATTTCCGGGATTTGCGAATAATCGGGATCAGGCGGCCCTGGTGGCGGTGGTGCCGACGTACGCGGGCACGGGCAGGCCAATGATCAGCGCGTCGCCGCACATCGTGCACGCCCACTCCTGGCAATCGCCGTCCGCGACGTCGGGACAGCTCGCAGGCTCCGCGTGAAACTGCTCGAACAACCGCTCCTCGTTGCATCCGGCGCAGTGCCTAACCAACTGGGCGTTGCTCAGCCCGGGCCTGCTCAGCTGCGTCATCCTGGCGACCTCCTCGGTACGATGCGTCACGGGGTCTGCGGGAGTTGAATGGGTTGATGCCGATAGTGGCACGCTCTCGCGCTGATTCGGGGGATCTCGGACGGCGTGTCTCCCGGCGACTACCGTGTGGTGATGTGGAAGGATCCCTGACGTGATGGTGACCCAGACGAAGTCCCCTTTCATGCTGGCTTGCCGGCGAGAGCCAGTGCCCTATACGCCGGTCTGGTTCATGCGGCAGGCGGGCCGGTCGCTGCCCGAGTACCGGCGGGTGCGGGAGGGCATCTCGATGCTCGATTCGTGTACCCGCCCCGAGCTGATCACCGAGATCACCCTGCAGCCACTGCGCCGATACGACGTGGACGCAGCCATCCTGTTCAGCGACATCGTGGTCCCGCTGCGCGCGGTCGGGATCGACGTGGACATCAAGGCGGGTATCGGGCCAGTGATCGAGACCCCGGTGCGGACGCCGGAAGACCTGGTGCGGTTGCGCGCGCTGGACCCCGGTGACGTGCCCTACGTGACCGAGGCGGTCCGGGCGCTCGTGGCCGAGCTGGACGAGCGGCCGCTGATCGGCTTCGCGGGAGGCCCCTTCACGCTCGCGTCCTACCTGGTGGAGGGCGGGCCGTCGAAGAGCCACGACAAGACCAAGGCGCTGATGTACGGCGACCCGGCGCTGTGGCACGCCCTGCTCGGCCGGCTGGCCGACATCACCATCTCGTTCCTGCGGATCCAGGTGGCCGCGGGGGCCTCGGCCGTCCAGCTCTTCGATTCGTGGGTGGGCGCGGTCAGCCCGGATGACTACCGGCACGCGATCCTGCCGCACACCAGCCGGATCTTCGCCGCGCTCGGTTCGGCCGGGGTGCCGCGCATCCACTTCGGGGTCGGGACCGGGGAACTGCTCGGGCTGATGGGGGAGGCCGGAGCTGACGTGGTCGGCGTCGACTGGCGCATCCCGCTCGACGAGGCGGTCCGGCGGGTGGAGCCGGGTAAGGCGCTGCAGGGCAACCTCGATCCCGCGATCCTGCTCGCGCCGTGGGAGGTCATCGAGGAGCGGACCAGGGACGTGCTGGCCCGCGGCCGCACCGCCGAGGGCCACGTGTTCAACCTCGGTCACGGCGTGCTGCCGGAAACCGACCCGGACGTGCTGGCCAGGCTGGCCGACCTGGTGCACGCCGAGTCGGTTCACGCTCACTCGTGAATCCGGCGCCTGAGCCGGGGCACCGCTAGCTTTCCGGCGTAGCGGGCCCGGCGGCCGGCCTGCGGCGGATCAGCCACCGGCGGCCGCGGTGGACCACGTACCCGGCGATGGCTAGGACGACGGCGAAGGGCGCGATCGCGCCGAGGAAGGCCAGCGTCCAGGACACGGCGACGCGCAGCGCGTGCCACCCCGCGCCGAAGCCTCCGGCCAGTGTGGGCGGGGCCTTCGGGTGGTGCAGCACCGGCTTGGCCTTCGGGCCGAGAATCGTGAGCGTCACCGTCGCGTAACTGGTCTGGTGGCTCAGCGCGCGCTGCTGGGCCTGCATCGACTCCAGGTTCGACTCCTCGCTGTTGATCTGGTTCTGGACGCTGAGCAGATCGCCGACCGATCCCGCGTGCGATAGCAGCGCGCGGAGCTGGGCGATGGCCGCCTCGTCGGAGGTGACCTGGCTGTTCACGTCGGCCACCTGCTGGGTGACGTCCTGGGCCTGCTGCTGCAAGGCCAGCTGGGTGCCAAGGCGGTGACCGAGCTGGCCGAGAGTGGCCGGATAGGACGCGACCGGGATCTTCAGCTGCACGCTGGCGGTCGCCTCGGACGGGTGATCGGGGTTGGCCTTGGCGGTCTCGCTCGATACGTAGCCGCCCACGGCCTCGGCGATCTGCGCGGCCTGGGCGGTGGCCGAGCTGACGTCGCCCGCCCGCACGGTCAGCTGCGCGGTGTAGATGATGCTGCTGGCCGGCGCCAGCCGGGCCGTGGTGCCGGTGCCGCCCTGGCCGCCCGCACTGCCGTGGCCGGCGGACCTGGGCGCGGCTATCGCCGCCGCGGTCGGCGCGGCGGCGTTCGCCGCCCCGCCCGCCTGCCCGGCCGTCTTCGCGGCCACGTCAGACGAGCTGGCGGCGCTGATCGAGCTGCCGGAGCATCCCGCGAGGAACAAACCCCCGCCGAGCAGGACGCTGCCGATCATGAGGCAGGCGACGACGCCGTGCCTGGTTCCCCTCGCTGTGTTACGCATGCCGTTGTGACGGCCGCCGGCAACGGTGCGGTTCCGCGGCGGTGGTCACGATCGCGCAGCAGCCCGGCCGCGCCAAGGTCACGACCGCGTGCCCACCTCAGGTACGCCGCACCGGGCGGCGTCTGCCAGGCTGGAGGGATGGAACCTGCGAACGCGCGGCCGCACGTGGTGATCGTGGGCGGCGGCATCTCCGGGCTCGCGGCGGCGTTCTTCCTCCGCGACGAGGCGGTGCGGGTGACCGTGCTGGAGGGCTCGCCGCGGCTCGGCGGCAAGCTGTCCGTATCCGGGATCGCCGGCGTCGCCGTCGACGAGGGGGCCGAGGCACTGCTGGTCACCCGCCCGGAGGGGACCGCGCTGATCGCCGAGGCCGGGCTGGGCGACCAGCGCGCCGACCCGGGACCCACGTCGTCCGCGATCTGGACTCGGGGCGCGCTCCGGCCGCTGCCGCGGCGGCAGTTTATGGGCGTACCGTCCGACCTGGCCGAACTGGCCAGGTCCGGGGTGCTCTCCGGCGAGGGCGTGGCCCGGGCCGGGCAGGACCTCGAGCTGCCGCCCACCACCCGCGATGGCGACGTGTCCGTCGCCGGGTACGTCGGGGCGCGCCTAGGCGGCGAGGTGGTGGACCGGCTGGTCGACCCGCTGCTGGGCGGAGTCTACGCGGGACGTTCGGCGGAGCTGTCCTTCGACGCCACGCTGCCCGCGCTGGCCGCCGCGTCCCGGCGGCACAGATCCCTCGCCGAGGCGGCGCGGTCCCTCCTGCCGCCCCAGGCGGCGGGTTCCGCCGGCACCCGCGCGGGCGGGCCGGTATTTACCACGCTGACCGGCGGCCTCGGCATGCTCCCCGACTACCTGGCGAAGGCGTCCGGAGCGGAGGTGCGCGCGGACGCGATGGCCCGCGAGCTGACTCCGGCCGACCGCGGCTGGCGGCTCACGGTGGGCTCGGCGGCGGTGCCCGAGCGGATCGACGCCGACGCGGTGATCCTCGCGATCCCGGCCCGGCCCGCGGGCCGCCTGCTCGCGGGCGTTCCTGGCGCGTCCGCCGCGGTCACGGCGCTCGGCCAGATCCGCTACGCGAGCATGGCGATCGTCACGCTCGCCTACCCGCGGTCCGCGTTTCCCGCCCCTGGCCTCGCCGCCCTCGGCTGGAGCGGGTACCTGGTGCCGGCCGTGGACGGGCAGGCCGTCAAGGCGGTCACCTTCTCCACGGTCAAGTGGGCGCATCTGGCCGGGACGTGCGCATCCGGGGCCGGGACCCTGGAGATCGTGCGCTGCTCGATCGGCCGGATCGGCGAGGAGGCGCTGCTACATCGCGCCGACGATGAGCTGGCCGCGCTGGCCGGGGCCGAACTGGCCGCGGCGACCGGGGTGCGCGGCGAGCCGGCAGCCACCAGGGTGACCCGCTGGGGCGGCGCGCTGCCCCAGTACACGGTGGGGCACCTGGACCGGGTGACCGCGATCCGCGCGGCGGTAGCGGCCCAGCCGGGTCTCGCGGTCTGCGGCGCGGCCTACGACGGGGTGGGCATACCGGCCTGCGTCGCAACCGCGCGCGCGGCGGTCGGCCAGGTGCTGGCGTTCCTCGCGGGCAGGCGGCCGGCCGACGACGCCGGTGCGGTCAGGTGACAGGCGTGGCCGACAATGGTGACATGGCTGACGAACTTCAGGCGGACCGCAAGCCGAAGGCCCGCGATCTCAACGAGCTGGTCCGCTACACGATGTGGTCGGTGTTCCGGGTCAGCGACCGGGACGCACTCTACGCCGGCCCGGGCGACCCCGCCGTCCAGGTGGACGAGCTGCTCGACCAGGCGGCGGGCAAAGGCATCGTCACCCGCGGCTGCTACGACATCCAGGGCCTGCGCGCGGACGCGGACTTCATGTTCTGGTGGGTGGCGCCTACCTCCGATGACCTGCAGGACATGTACGCGCGCTTCCGCCGGACCCGCCTCGGCCGCTGCAGCGAGCCGGTCTGGTCGGTGATGGCGCTGCACCGTCCGGCCGAGTTCAACAAGAGCCACATCCCTGCCTTCCTGGCCGAAGAGGAGCCGCGTGCGTACGTGAGCGTGTACCCGTTCGTCCGCTCCTATCAGTGGTACCTGCTGGATCCGGCGGAGCGCCGGCGGCTGCTCGCCGAGCACGGGAAGATGGCCCGCGAGTACCCGGACGTGCGGGCCAACACGGTCGCCTGCTTCTCGCTCAACGACTACGAGTGGATTCTCGCGTTCGAAGCCGATGAGCTGCACCGGATCGTGGACCTGATGCGCCATCTGCGGGGCGCGGAAGCGCGGCTGCACACCCGGGTGGAGATCCCGTTCTATACCGGCCGCCGCAAGCCCGTCGGCGAGCTCCTCGCGAGCCTGGCCTAGCCGCTTTCAGATGCCTGACGACCTGCGGGTGAACGGCTGGCTGGTACTGCCAGGCAGCGAGCTGCACGAGCGTTTCTCCAGGTCATCTGGTCCCGGCGGCCAGTCGGTCAACACCGCGGACAGCCGGGTCGAGCTCTCCTTCGACGTGGCGCGGTCCGCCGCGCTGCCCGAATGGGCGCGGGCCAGGATCACCGAACGCCTGGCCGGACGGCTAGCCGGCGGCGTGCTCACCGTGGCCGCCTCCGAGCAGCGCAGCCAGCTCGCCAACCGCCAGGGCGCCCGGGCCCGGCTGGCCGCCCTGCTCAGGGTCGCGGTCGCCCCGCCGCGGCGCCCGCGCGTCCCGACCCGGCCCGGGCGGGCCGCAAACGAGCGCCGCCTGGAGGCCAAGCGCCAGCGCGCCGCCGTCAAGCGCGGACGCCGCTCCGACCGCATCGACCCGGACTGACGACCCGGACTGACGACGCAGGCCCGGCTACAGCGACGGCACGTTGACCACGATCGCTTCCTGCGTCGACCTGGCGATCACCACCACCGCCTCGGTATCGGGGGAGGGGTTCTCCTCCCGGTGCGGCACGTGCGGCGGCACCCACACGTAATCGCCCGGCGACGTCACCAGCCGGATCAGCGATCCGCTTTCCGGGTCGCGGAAGACGAACACCGGGTGGCCCGACACCACGTAGATGCCGGTTTCCGAGTCGCCGTGATGATGGTCGCCGGACGAGGTCCCCGGCAGCACCACGGTCCGCCCCATCCACAGTGCCGAGGCACCGGTCAGGTCGCCGGAAATGGCGGCCGAGCGGAGCATCCCGCCGGTCTGCGCGGTGGCGGCGGACAGGGAATCCCCCCGGATCAGGCGCAGGCTCATGGGCGCAGCGTACCGCCGCGAGCTTAACGAATCGGAATTGTCGCTACCCGGTGCGATACTCATGCAATGGTGCTACGCGTGTCAGCGGGCCGCATGGTCGGGCGGGACGACGAACTCGCCCGCCTGCTCACGCTGCTCGATGACGCCGAGGCGGGCCGCTCGGTGGTCGCACTGGTCAGCGGCGATGCCGGGGTGGGCAAGTCCCGCCTGGTCGCTGAGGCTACGCGGCTCGCCGCGGGCCGCGGGTTCACCGTGCTCTCCGGCCAGTGCGCAGAGCTCGGCGACAGCGTGCCCTACCTGCCGCTGGCGGACGCGCTGCGGAGCGCCGCCCAGGCCGGCGCGGTCCGTGACGCGCTGAGCTCGCGTCCGGCCCTGAGCATGCTGCTGCCCGAGGGCGGCGGAGGCGTCACGATCGACTCGGACCGCTCCGGCCTGGCCCGGCAGCAGATGTTCGGCGGCGTGCTCGGCCTGCTCGCCGAGCTCGCGGCCGCGGGCCCGGTGCTGCTGGTGCTCGAGGACCTGCACTGGGCCGACACCTCGACCCGGGACCTGGTCACGTTCCTGTCCCGGATGCTGCACCGCGAACGGGTCGCGCTGATCGGCACCTACCGCACCGACGACCTGCACCGGCGGCACCCGCTCCGGCCCGTGGTGGCCGAGCTGCTCAGGCTGCCCGGCGTCATCGCGGTCGATCTCGCCCCGCTGGATCCCTCGGCGCTGGCCGAGCACCTGACGGCGGCCGCGCACGGACGGATCGATGCCACCGGGCTGAACGACATCGTGGCCCGGGCCGAGGGCAACGCCTACTACGCCGAGGAATTGCTCGCCGCCTCGGTCAGCGGGGATCGCCTGGAGCAGAGCCTGCCCGCCGGGCTGGCGGCGCTGCTGCTCAGCCGGGTGGAACAGCTTTCCGACGCCGCCCAGCAGGTGCTCCGCGCGGCGGCGGTGGCCGGCCGCAAGGCCGACGACGAGCTGGTCCAGGCCGCGTCGGGCCTGGTGTCGACCGAGTACGAGGCCGCCGTGCGGGAGGCCGTCACCCGCCAGCTGCTCGTACCCGACGGCACCGAGGGCTACGTGTTCCGGCATGCCCTGCTGCGCGAGGCCGTCTACGGCGACCTGCTGCCGGGCGAGCGAACCAGGCTGCACGGCACGATGAGCGCGCTGCTGGCCGACGAGCACCGGCTGGCCATGCCGGGAACCCTGGCCGAGCTGGCCCAGCACTGCCTGGCCAGCCACGACATCCCGGGGGCATTCGCCGCCTCCATCAGGGCCGGCGACGAAGCCGAGCGGCTCGGCGCGCCGGCCGAGGCGCACCGGCACTACGACCAGGCGCTCGCCCTGTGGGAGCGGGTAGCCGAGCCGGAGAAGACGGCCGGGATGGCGCGTGGCAAGCTCGGCCTGCTGTCCGCGACCAACGCGGCGGACAGCGGCGACGTCGACCGGGCCGTGCACCTGCTCCGGCGGCTGCGGCAGGCCCTCGCCGCCCGGGCTGACAAGGGGCACGAGGACGTGAACCTGGCCAGCCGGATCGGTGAGCGGCTCGCCTTCTACCTATGGACGATCGACGACGTCAAGGCCGCCGCCGAGGCCGTCGAGATCGCCCAGGCCACGGTCGACGAGACGCCCGCCGACCCGCCGACCTGGCAGTACGCCCGGGCGGTGGCCACCTACGCCAATACCTTGCTGGTCGACGACGACTTTGACGTGGTCCGGGAGCAGGCCGAGAACGCGCTCGCCGCGGCCCGCGCGGCCAACGCTCCCTGGGTGCAGGCCGACGCGCTGGTCACCCTGGGGTTCCTCAGCAACCGCGAAGGCCGCAACGACGAGGCCATCAAGCTGCTGACCGAGGCGCACAAGCAGGCTCGCGAGGCCAAGGTGCTCGGCGTGGAGCTGCGGGCGGCGTACCACCTGGCCCGGGCGCACCTGGAGCACGGCGACCTGACCGCCGGCGGGGCCGTGGCGCACGAGGGCACCAAGCGGGCCAACCAGACCGGGCTCGGCCTCGCGCCGTACGGCACCGACGTGCAGCACCTGCACTTCCAGTGCCACTACGCCGACGGCAAGTGGGACCACGCGCAGGAGATCGCGGACGGCTTCCCGGTCCGGGTCACTAGCATTCCCGAGGCCTCGCTGTCCTCGATGGCGCTGTTCATCGACGTCGCGCGCGCCAACCCGGCCGTGGCGGAGCGGCACGCCTGGATCGAGCCGTTCCTGTCGGCCCACGGGTTCGACGGGTTCATCGCGCGCGGGCTGATCGCCGAGCACGCCCTCTGGCAGGGCGACGTCGAGGCGGCCCTGACCCAGGCGCGCGCCGCGCTCGACCTCGTGTACGAGCCACCCTGGGGCTTCTATCCCTCGGCCATCAGGCCGGCCGCGGTCGCGATGTGCGCCCTGGCCGACCGCGCGGTGCAGGCCAGGGCCACCGGCGACGCCGCCGCCGCGGCCGAGGCGGTCACTGCGGCCGGTGAGCTGCTGCAGATCGCCCGTGAGGGCGCGGCGTTCCCCAAGCGGCCCAAGTTCATCCTCGGGCCCGAGGGCCGGGGCTGGCTGGCCCGGGCCGAGGCCGAGTTCCGGCGGGCCAGCGGCGACAACGACCCGCAGACGTGGCAGGCGGTCCTCGACGCGTTCGGTCCCGGCTACGTCTACGAGATTGCCCGTACCCGGTGGCGGCTGGCCGAGGCGCTCGCCGAAGCGGGCCGCCGGGACGAGGCGGCGGAGCAGTGGCGCCAGGCGGTGCAGACTGCGGACAGGCTCGCCGCCCGGCCGCTGCGCCGGGCCCTCGACGACCTGGCCCGCCGGGCCAGGATCGGGGCCGCGGAACCGCACGGCGACGGCGCGGTGCTGGCCGCGCTGACCAGCCGGGAACGCGAGGTCCTCCGGCTCATCGCGGCGGGGCGCAGCAACAGGGAGATCGCCTCGGTGCTGTTCATCGCGCCGAAGACGGCCAGCGTGCACGTGTCCAACATCCTCGGCAAGCTCGGCGCCGCCAGCCGCACCGAGGCCGCTGCCATCGCGCACCGCGAGGGCCTCATCCCGCAGCCCGCCCATCCCTCAGGACGCTGACCGCCCGGACTCCGGGATGCTCCCGATCCGCGGGAACGGCTCGGTCGAGAAGATTACCTCGACCGGCTCAGCGCGGTGCGAGGGCGGCCATGATCTCGCCGGCCCGGTCCGCCGCGGCCTGCGGCTCGACCGCGGGGTTGCCAACTTGCGGGTCCCAGTTCAGGTCGTAGAACAGCTCGGTGACGCCCTGCCCGGCCAGCCACGCGGTGTCCTCGCGGATCTGCTCGTAGCTGCCGGAGAGCAGGCGGCGGCCGTCCGGGCCCTTGGCCTCGGCCCCGGCCTGCACCACGCCCCGGCAGATGATGCGCACCGCGTCCGGGTCCCGGCCCGCGGCCGCGGCCGCCTCCCCGATCACGCGGACCGCCTCGCTGATCTTGGTCAGGTCGGCGCGGCTGGAGGTAATCCAGCCCGCCGCGATCCGCCCGGCCCGCTCCATGGCCGGCCGGGACATGCCGCCGAGCAGCACCGGCGGTCCGGGCCGCTGTACCGGCCTGGGGTCCTGCCGCCCCGCCGGGACCGTGTAGAACTCGCCATGGTACGAGCTGACCTCATCGGCCCACAGCGTCCGCAGCACGGCCAGGTACTCCTCGGTCCTGGCGCCGCGCCTGGCCGTGGAGCCGCCGGTCACCGCGAATTCCTCCGGCATCCAGCCGATGCCGAGCCCGAGGTCCAGCCGCCCGCCGGACAGCACGTCGACGGTGGTGGCTTGTTTGGCCAGGTAGGCGGGGGAGACGAAGGGCAGGTTGAGGATGGCCACGCCGAGCCTGATCCGCGACGTCCGGGCGGCCGCGAACCCCAGCGCCACCATCGGGTCGAGCACGCTGCGGTACACCGGGTCCATGCCGGACCCCTCGGGGACCAGCAGCCGCTGGAACGTCCACAGCGACGCGTACCCGGCCTCCTCGGCTTGTTCCGAGAAGGCAGCCAGATAGCCAGGGGTGGCCCAGGCGCCCGCGACCGGTGCGCCGAATCCGATCTTCATGACCCTCACCCTACAAAAGAGATAATCAGGCCGAACGGATCGTGGTGCGAGCCCTGGTGCAGCCTGACTGTATCGATGCGGCGGTTGTCTTGCCCCCTTCGCCGTGAAGGGGTCTTGACAGCGCACGTTGTCAGGTTTACGGTATCGGTCGATCGACCGAACGAGTCGGTCTGATGGGGATAGGAGGCTCGGTGGCAGTGGAGCAGGACACCCGGTCGCGGATTCTGGCCGCGGCCAAGGGCGCGCTGCTGGAGGTCGGCTACGCGAACCTGTCGACGCGGGGCATCGCGGAGGCGGCGGGAGTGCCGCTGAGCCAGATTCACTACCACTTCGGGTCGAGGCAGAACTTGATGCTCGCGGTGCTGGACCTGGAGAACCAGCAGCGGCTTGCCCGGCAGGCCGCCATGTACCAGTCCAACTTGCCGCTGTGGAAGCAGTGGCAGCAGGCCTGTGACTTCTTCGACGAAGATCTTGAGTCGGGTTACGTCCGGGTGCTGATGGAGATGACGGCGGCGGGCTGGTCGAACCGGGAGATCGCTGGGGCGGTGTCCGCCCAGGTACAGGGCTGGTTTGATCTTCTGGCCGAGGTGGCGCAGCGGGCAGCCGAGCGGTTCGGCTCGCTGGGACCGTTCACCCCGGAGGAGCTGGCCGCGCTGGCGGGCCTGCCGTTCCTGGGAGCGGAAGCGGTGATCCTGCTCGGCCTGGACGAGTCGAAGATAGCGGCGGGCCCGGCGCTGCGCAAGATCGGTGAGCTGCTGCGGATGCTCGAGGAGCCGCCGGAGCGAGGGGGTAGTGATGAGGGCCCGGTACGCCCGTGACCCGGTGCGGGTGAACCTGCTGATCAAGCAGTTCGCGGATCGGATACGGCGATGAGGGCGCGGCTGCCCGACCGAGAGGGCGTCATCCAGCGCGGCGGCGTCCGCGTCGCCTTTGAGATCTTCGGTCACGGGGAACCGGCACTGCTGCTCATCCCGGCGTCGCCGATCACGCATGCCCGGTCGTGGAAGGGGGTCGTTCCGGCCCTGGCGCGCCGGTTCACCGTCGTCACGACCGATGGCCGGGGCACCGGCCGGTCCGACCGCCCGCACACGCCGGAGTGCTACGCGCCGTCCGAGGTGGCCGCCGACCTGCTGGCGGTGCTGGACGCGGCCGGCGTCGACCGGGCCGTCCTGGTCGCGCACTGTCACGCCGTACCCTGGGCGCTTCGCCTGGCCGCGGACCATCCCGAGCGTGTCGGCGGTGTTGTCGCGATCGCCCCGAACATCGCGGTCGCGCCACCCCATCCCAATGCGGTAGAGGCGGAGCGGCGGTGGGCAGACCCGGTGGACGCGCTGGCCGGCTGGAGCATGCGCAACCGGCACTTCTGGCGGCAGGATGGCGGCTACCGGCAGTGGATTGAGTTCTTCTTCGGCCAGCTGTTGCCCGAGCCGCATTCCACCAAGCAGTACGAGGACACGGTGGGCTGGGCGCTGGAGACCGACGCCGAGGCGATGATCGCCGAGCGGGAAGGGCGGGCCGGCCTCGAGCTGCGTGGCTACGTCCACCGGCTCTACCAGCACCTGTGCGCCTGCGACGTGGCCATCGTCCAGGGCGGGCTGACCACCACCATGGAGCTGACCGCCGCCAAGCGCCCGTTCCTGTACTTCCCGCTCGGGCACCACTTCGAGCAGAACTTCCACGTCCGGCACCGGCTCGACCGCTACGGCGCCGGCACGTGCATGGACTACCTGGCGACCGACCCCGACCTGATCGCCGCGCGCATCGCTGAACTGGCTGGCAAGCCCGTCAGCTACCGCGATGTCGAGACCGACGGAGCGGCCCGTGCCGCCCGGCTCATCGCCGAACTCATCTAGAACGTAAACGCCATGTATCACCGGACCCAAGTCCGGCTCTGTCAATTAGGTCGGTCGACCGAATGAAGACCGGCATCACCTCAAGGAGGCATCACATGACCGCAACAGAGATCCCAGTCGACAACGGCGTCAACGTCGAAGCGCTGCTCGGCGTCCGTAACGCCCTGGGTGACACCCCGGAGATCGCCCAGTTCCAGTGGCGCTCCACGGTGTCCTGGATCAACGGCACGCACAGCCGTTCGGATGTCGAGACGTTCTACGGCTTCGGCGATGAGCAGCACCACCACACGACATTCAGTTACGACGTCGACCACCCGCTGCAGTTCGCCGCGCAGGACAACGGTGTCACGCCGGTGGAGTATGTCCTGGTCGCCCTGGGCAGCTGCCTGACCGCGGGGGTCGCCGCCGTCGCCCAGCAGAGGTCGATCCAGCTCCGGTCGGTGCGGGCCACCCTGGCCGCCGAGATGGACCTGCACGGGATTCTTGGCGCCGACCCGGACGTCCGCAACGGTTTCAGCGGTGTCACCGTCAGCTACCAGATCGACGCCGACGCCACTCCTGAGGAGATCAGGGCGCTGGTCGCGCAGTCGCAGAAGCGCTCCGCCGTCTACGACATCCTCACCAACCCGACCAGCGTCACCGTCGACGTCTTCTGATCCGGTCCGGGTGAGCAGGAGGCAGAGCCATGCCGAATACGACCACCGTGATCGTCGGGGCCGGCCACTGCGGCCTGGCCATGAGCCGCTGCCTGGCCGCTCGTTCGGTCGACCACGTCGTCCTGGAACGCGGAGATGTGGCGAATTCGTGGCGCACGCAGCGGTGGGACTCGCTGCGCCTGCTCACCCCGAACTGGATGACCCGGCTGCCCGGTTACGCGTACCGCGGTGCCGACCCGGACGGCTACCTCAGCGCCCGGCAGGTGGTGGCGATGCTCGCGGACTACGCGGGGGCGTCCGCGGCGCCGGTACTGACTGGCACGACGGTGACCTCGGTACGGGCAGCCGGAGGCGGGTACGTCGTGCGGACCGACCAGGGCACCTGGCGCGCGCCGACGGTGGTGCTGGCCTGCGGGGCGGCGACGGTGCCCGCAGTGCCTGCGCTGGCGGGGCTGGTGCCGGACGGAATCGCCTCGGTTACCCCGGCGGACTACCGCAACCCGGGGGAGCTCCCCCCAGGCGGCGTGCTGGTGATCGGCGCCTCGGCCAGCGGGGTCCAGCTCGCCGACGAGCTGGCCCGCTCGGGGCGCCCGGTCACGCTCGCCGTCGGCGAGCACGTCCGCATGCCGCGCACGTACCGCGGCCGGGACATCCTGTGGTGGCTGGACGCCTCGGGGGTGCTGGACCAGCGCTACGACGAGGTCGACGATCTGGCGCGGGCGCGGAACGTGCCGTCCATGCAGCTGGTCGGCTCGCCGGGGCGGACGGTCGACCTGAACGCATTGAGCTCGGCCGGGGTGCGGCTGGCCGGCCGCCTGGCCGGGATCGCCGGCGGCGTCGCCCAGTTCTCCGGCTCCCTGCCCAACGTGTGTGCGCTGGCCGACCTGAAGCTGGGGCGGCTGCTGAACACGATCGACGCCTGGGCGGGGGCGGCTGGTGAGCGGTTCGCGCCGACGGTCGTGCGCGCCGCGCCGCTGAGCCTGGACCTCCGGTCCGGGGAGATCAGCACGATCGTCTGGGCGACGGGATACCGGCCCGATCTGTCCTGGCTCGACGTCCCGGTGCTGGACCGCAGGGGCCGGGTCATCCACGACGGCGGCGTGACGGCCTGCCCGGGCCTGTACCTGATCGGCATGCCGTTCCTGCGCCGCCGCAAGTCGAGCCTGATCGACGGGGCGGCGGACGACGCCGCCGAACTGACCAAGCACCTCGCCGGCCATCTCGACGCTCTGGCCGGCCGCGGAGAAAGGAGCGCGTCATGAGAGAGCATCCCCTGGCCACGGCGATCGCCGCGGCCGTGGCCGACCGGGACAGCATCCAGCTAGCCGCCGCGGTCACCGACACCGTCCGGCTGCGGGCGCTGCTGCCCGGCGGGCCGATCGAAGAGCACGGCCGCGATGCCGTCGTCGCCCGCTTCGGCGGATGGTTCGCCGACATGGACGCCGTCAACCTGGTGGAGTCGGCAGGCCAGGCGGTCGCCGACCGGCTCCTGATCCATTACCGGCTGGACCTGGCGCAGCGCGGCACCCGCTGGGCCTGCACGCAGACCTCGATCTGCAAGATCGACGACGGGCGGCTGGCCACCATCGACCTCCTCTGCTCAGGTTTCCGCGAGATCTAGGTGATCGAGATGCGCAACCCGGCACTCGACGCGTGGGGCGACTACGACCGAGACGACCCGTACCCGCTATTCGCGCAGGTCCAGGCGGACGACCCGGTGCACGAGGTCACGCTGGCCGACGGGCACCGCGCGTGGCTGATCGTCCGCCACGAGGAGGCCAAGGCCGCGCTCAACCACGCCGGCCTGTCCAAGGACATGCACGCCGCACTCGCCCGTGACGGCGCGGTGGTCGCCGAGGGCCTGCCCGGTCCCGCCTTCGCCCGGCACATGCTCAGCGTCGACCCGCCCGACCATACCCGGCTGCGCCGGCTGACCTCGGCTGCATTCAGCCGGCCGCGGATCGCGGCCCTCCGGCCACGTGTCCAGGCGATCGTCGACGGGCTGCTCGACGACCTGCAGGCGCGCGGCGACACCGTCGTCGACCTGGTCAAGGGCTTCGCTTTCCCACTGCCGTTCACCGTGATCAGCGAGCTGCTCGGCGTCCCGGAATCAGACCGGGATCACCTGGGGAGCTGGTTCACCACGCTGCTCACACCGTCGTCGGCGCCCGAGCCGCCGGCCGA
>Ga0070699_100002202_pt1 | contig 17633 bp, 14 predicted proteins | sample KBSK1503metaG_FD_65473 | JGI IMG/M metagenome (GOLD analysis project Ga0070699, IMG submission 65473) | Corn, switchgrass and miscanthus rhizosphere microbial communities from Kellogg Biological Station, Michigan, USA - KBS K1-50-3 metaG | ecosystem: Host-associated > Plants > Roots >... | reverse complement strand
CACTTTGTGCGTTCGCTGGACCTCGGCTTGGTGATCATGGTCGCTGAAGGTCGAACGCAAGTCCTGACACCCGAAATACGTCCCACGCATGGGAACAAGCGCCGTCTAAAGATTGGTTCCAGGATGGCTATTTGGATCGCTGAATATCGAGAATATCTAGCACCGGGCAATCCGGAACTCTGTTTCCCGAACATCGGGAAATCGTTTTCGCCAACAAACGTTCGAGCTTCGCAAGATCGGAAATCTTCGCCCGTATGTCTTGGAGGTGATGGGCGGCGATCTCTTTAACCTCGCTGCAGGATGCCTTGCCGGGTGCTCCGAGGCGGAGCAAGGCGCGGATTTCATCAAGTGAAAACCCGAGTTCGCGCGAGCGCCGTATGAATGCGAGAATGCGAAGGTCCGTCGCGCCATAGACGCGACGGCCGCTTGCGGTGCGCGGCGGCGCGCGCAGCATCTTGATCCGCTCGTAGTAGCGGATGGTCTCGATGTTCACGCCGCTGTGCTTTGAAAGCTCCCCAATCGGGAAGCCGTCGGCTCGCGAAGACGTGATCGCGCGCATGACATAGTCCTTGCTCCTGTAGTCGCTACAGGATGCATCCTCGAAGCCATGACGATCAACCAAGAAAATCAAGTTACCGATGCGCGGCGCTGTCAAGGGTTGATGGCGGCGGGCGGCCTGTTGGGAGCGCTCGTGGCCTCGTCCTGCTGCATCTTGCCGCTCGCTTTGTTCGGTCTCGGCATAAGCGGAGTGTGGATCGGCAATTTAAGCGGCTCGCACCGTATCAGCCCTGCGTCATCGGGGCGACGATCGCATTCCTCGGTTGCGGTTATTGGCTGGCCTATCGATCCTCCAAGCTCGCTTGCGTTGACGGCGAGGCTTGCGCGCACCCGCTACCAAACCGGCTTGTCAAGACCGGGCTCATCGTCGCAACGATCCTTGTGGTTGCCGCGCTTGGCTTCAACTTCGTTGCGCCCCTGTTTCTCGACTCATGAACGGAGACTCCCAATGACGAAGCTTCTTGCCTGCGCGAGGAGCCCAAACGCAATCCAATGATCGACGGCTGCGACATGACGGCTGCGACATGGCGGCTGGCCACGACGCCCGCGACCCAACCGACGAGGGGCGTGATCGTCTCCACCAGACCGAATACGAAGGCGCGCGGCTATTCACTGGTACGCGTGAACTATCAATTTTGCGCGCTCGTTGAGCGACGCGAAAGTCTCGGAGGGCAGTTTTACGCACGAACGCTTGCCGTCCCGTCGTTCACCAACGACGACCTCCCGCATTGCGTCACGAAGCTGCGGCATCGTACTGTTCGAGGCAAAGACACAGCCATCTTTTTGTGCCGCAATCGATACTTACTGCGCGATGCTCCAGAATTTTGTTCAGCAACAGGGGTGAGTAGCATGAGAGGTGATACCAAGGTCATCGAGTATCTGAACAAGGCGTTGCGGCACGAGCTCACGGCGGTGAACCAGTACTGGCTGCACTACCGCCTCCTCGACAACTGGGGCTACAGGGCACTCGCCAAGATATGGCGCAAGGAGTCAATCGAGGAAATGCAGCATGCTGATAAGCTCATCGAACGCATCATCTTCCTCGATGGCTTTCCCAACATGCAGACGCTCGAATCACTTCATATCGGTCAAACGGTGAAGGAGGTCATCGACCGTGACCTGCAAGCAGAGATGGCAGCGCGTGCACTCTACGAAGAGGCCGCAACCTATTGCCACTCGGTCAAGGATTACGTGACTCGCGACTTGTTCGAGGAGTTGATGCACGACGAGGAGGATCACATCGACCTCTTGGAGACCCAGCTCGATCTCGTCGCCAAGTTGGGACTTGAGCTCTATGCCCAGCACCATATCGGCAAGCTCGACGAGGACTGATCCGTCACACGCGAACGACCCGAGCGTTTCGTAATATCCGCATGAAAATCGGCTGGATCTTAGGAACTACGTCTGCCAACGAAGACATGAACGCAAAACAAGATGGGCAGGAATAATCCTACGCCAATATGGACGTCGCTCGTCCACGATCGGATTGTATCCGATCCGAGGTAATAGAGTCCGAACGCCATCCTAGATGTTTCAGATCTTGGAACGATTGCGTCTACTTGTGGACGTGCTCTGATTTTTCCACGTGCGCAATTCCAAGCTCTCCATGAGCAATGCTCTCTTTTTGGTCCCAGAGGCGGCCGACGATTCTTGAAAAGAGCGTGCCCGAAAAGACACGCTGCATGATGATGACGCGAGCCCCGTCGGCGAGGTGATCGCGACCCCACGCTGCTCGCCGGCCTTGCGCAACGCACAGTTGGTCGCAGCGCCACAGCGCGGCGGAGATTACCTCGGATCGGAAATGTTCCCGGCCCTGGGGCATCGTTGCGGTGACTTCCACTCGTGGCGTATGCTTCGCACAACAACGACTTTTGAATTCATCCCAGGAGGAGCCAATGAAGACCGGTCCCGAGTCAATAACGATGCCGCGAATCCGGATATCACCCCTGAACTGGGCTATCCTTGCTGTTGCGCTGACCTTTACTCACATCGCACAGGCTCAAGACGTCAGAATCGCGAAAGCCGACGCGCAAATTGACGCGCTTGACTCGGGAATCAGGCTTTTCGTCCGTGAGAAAATGGCAGAGGGCAATACGACTTTCACCGATCAGAACATTGTACTGTTCCTGCACGGCGCGACCGCGCCTTCGACTTGCGACTTCGACCTTTCCTACAAGGATTACTCCTGGGCCGACTGGATGGTGAAGCGTGGCTACGTTGTCTATCTGGGAGACTATCGCAATTACGGTTTTTCGACTCGTGAGCCGGCGATGGACGAACCCGCCGGTAAGAATCAGCCGGTCACTCGCTCCTATCTCGCATTGCGCGACATCACGGCGATGGTGAACCATATAAAGGCGAAGCGCGGGGTGAAGAAGGTGACCCTGATTGGCTGGTCATGGGGCGCCATGATGGCCGGCTATTATGCCTCGCTGCACAGCGAGGACGTCCACAAGCTTATGCTGTACGCGCCGCTCTATAACTTCAGCGAGCACACCAATTTGGGGGCGGGCAGCGCGCTGCAGAACAAACGTAAGCCATATGAATTCAACTTTGCGTTGGGCGCCTACCGTCTGGCGTCCGAGGCAGCGAATACGGGCCGCTGGAACGGCGAGATTCCCATCGAAGACAAGGATGAATATCGTGATCCGGCAGTACCGGTCGAGTTCTGGAAGGAGTGCATGGCAACGGATCCGACCAGCGGTACACGCAATCCGCCGAGCTTGCGGGCTCCGAACGGTGTGCTCGAGGACTCCTTCTATCAGGCAACTGGCCGACCGCTGTGGCACGCGGCGAACATCTATACGCCAACGCTGGTGATTGCAGGGGCCTTTGACACTTGGTCCTTCCCCGAGGACCGTGAGGGCCTGATGCGCGACCTCGTCCACGCGCCGGTCAAGAAGAGCGTGCTGATTCCCAATGCGACGCACTTCGTGCTGTTCGAGAAGCCGCGCATCCAATTCTTCGAAGAAGTCCTGAAATTCCTCAAAGATTAACGGTGCGGTCGCTGGGGTAATGACGGTGTCCGCGACGCAGCCTGCAAGGAGTCTGAAAAAATGATCCGCAAGATGTGTTCGGTGACCCTACCAGCCTTTCTTTTGGCCGCCGGGCTCGCCGCCGCGCACAGCCCCGGCCAGCCGCCGCATCAGCTCTATCGGATCGGCGATTTGACGCTGGAGAGTGGCGGCGTCATCAAGGACTTCGCCATTTCCTATGTGACGCACGGTACGCTCAACGCCAAGAAGTCGAACGCGATCCTGATGGTGACGGCCATCAACGGCAATCACCACCGCCTCGACTTCCTAATCGGACCCGGCAAGGCGCTCGACACCAACAAGTACTTTGTCATCTGTACCGACGCGATTGCCAACGGGCTCACCACCTCGCCCTCGAACTCGATGGCGCAGCCACGCATGAAGTTTCCGAAGTTCCTGATCCGCGACATGGTCGCTTCGCAGCACAAACTCCTTACCGAGCATCTCGGTATCAATCACGTCGTCGCCGTGATTGGCCCGTCCATGGGCGGGATGCAGACTCTGCAGTGGGGCGTGAGCTACCCTGAGTTCATGGACAGCCTTGTGGGGATCGTCCCGCTCGCCAAGACGCCGGCGTGGACCGTCACCGTGCTTGAGGCGACACGCAAGGCGATCATGCTGGATCCGGCATGGAAGAACGGCGAGTATGATGCGCCGCCGGAGCAGGGCATACGCCTGTGGCGCGACATCCTGAATTTTCTTGCCGCGCGCTCGCCGGAAGTCTCGCGCGATCAGTTCGATAAACCGCTCGACATCCTTCCGTACCTGCAGGCGCAGGAGACCGGACTCATCAAGGCATTCGATGCGAACGATTGGATATACCAGACCTGGGCTTACGAGAAACACGATATCGGCACGACGCAAGGGTTCAACGGCGATACAACCAAAGCGCTACGCGCCATCAAGGCGAAGACCCTGATCCTGGTCGGCACCAAGGACCTGCTCAACCCCGAATGGGAGCCCGTCGACGCGGCGCGATTTATTCGAGACGTGAGGGTAACGACCATCAGCCCCGGCACCGTGACCGGGCACGCCTCCGCAGGCGGCGTTTTCCCCGCGGATGTCGATTTCCTCAATCGAGAAATCTCGGCGTTCTTCGACCTGGTGACCGCCCGCGGCGAGAAAGTGAAATAGATGCTGGCGTCGATGTGAAGGAACCCGCAAGCAACTGCAACGTCTCACATCGATCAGTCGAGCAACCGCTCTGGCACGTAGCGCTCACCTGCGCGTACATTCGTCGCATCGAGAATGAACGAGAGCACCAGCGATACTAATCGCAGCTCCGACGACAGCTAGACCAGAAGGCTCGGGAGGACATCATGAAAGCCATGTCGCATTTGAGTGCCTGTCTCAGGCTTAGCGCTCCTAGTGTTGTCGCCATTGCGTTGGCTGTCTCGACGTCATCTGCAGCTGCGCAGACGCCGCCACGCGAGGTGCCGGCACGAACGATTCCCGTGCCCGAGACCGTCAGCCCGCAGATGCAGAAGCTGATCGCGGCGCCGCTCACTCCAACGTGGAACGTCATTCCAACGACGCCGGAGGCGTGGAAGGCCCAGGTCAATACGGTGACCGTCGCCACCCTGCAGGCGCTGCCGGCTCTACGCGAGGCGCTCCACGTGAAAGTCGAGCCGACGACGATCGATGGGGTGAACGTCTACATGGTCACGCCAGAGATCATCCCGCCGGAGAACCGCGACCGTCTGCTCGTGCATGTGCATGGCGGGTGTTTTGTGAGCTTCCCGGGCGAGTCCGGAACCGTCGAAGCGGTCTATATGGCGGGCTTCGGACGCTTCAAAATCATCTCGGTCGACTATCGCATGCCGCCCGATCATCCCTATCCAGCCGCGCTCGATGACGCGATGACGGTCTGGAGAGCTGCGGTGAAAATGGCGGACCCGAAGAACATGGCCATCCTCGGTTCGTCAGCAGGAGGCGCGCTCACGCTATCGATGATCCACCGCGCCAAGCGGGACAATCTTCCGCTGCCGGCCGCGATCGCCCCCGGCACGCCGATGTCCGATCTTACTGGCTCCGGCGATACGTTCCGTACGAATGCCATGCTTGACAACGTCCTAGTCGCCTATGGGGCCAACTGCGATCAGCGCGCGGCGCTCTACACCAACGGTCACGACATCAAGGACCCGACGATTTCGCCACTATTATTCGGTGACATGCACGGTTTCCCGCCGACAATCCTGACCAGCGGCACGCGCGATCTCCTGCTCAGCAACACTGTGCGCGTGCACCGCAAACTACGGCAAGCCGGGGTCGAAGCGGTTCTTCAGGTGTTCGAGGGCCAATCGCACGCACAATATTATCGCGACGTTAACGCTCCCGAGACCAAGGAGGCGTTCGAGGAGATCGCAAGTTTCTTTGACAAGCATCTCGGGAAGTAGACAGGGCTAGAGAGACCGCAACAATGTCGAATGTCCGTGTTATCAGACCCCGCGTTGTTGCCAGGTCCTGCACATGAGAAGTTGTGGCAGAACGGTTGGCTTCAAACCACCGATCGGTGATCTGCGTTGGCTCGCGCACCTACGCATCCCTCCCACGATGAGGAAGGGTGAAATGTCGGTCCGCGGCGCTGAGCCCCGTTAACTCAACCCATCAGCAGCTTGCCGGTTACCTCGCGCCCCGCCGTCGTGATCTGATCCTTGCTGAGGCCGGCCTTCTCAGGTCGGTGACTAACAGCTGGAGCCCGTCGGTGTAGCCCAACTTGATGCGGAAAATTCGGAAGCGATTGGACTAAGGCCGACACTCGCGAAGTTTCGGAGTGTCACTCGGGGTCTTCAGTTCAATCACAAACTTGGACGCGCGGCCTGCAGGTAAACGCCGGGCTGCGACAGCGCGCAAGAAAGCTGCGCTGCAAGCTTCGCGTCGTCGGCGAAGATGAATCGATCCGAGATCGGCGGGCAGTTCATCCGTACAACGCATCGCGCAAAAACCAACAAGCCAATACAACGATACGTGGTGGTCCGGCCCCCGCCCGTCAAGCCGTCATCGCCGTTTCCTCCATCCCCCACCAACCCCGTCCTTCTGTCGGCCATGTCGCACCGTCGTCGGCTGCACGGCCGCAAGTGCTTTCGCACTCCTCCACTGATGTTCCGATCGCACGCGATGCGCCCGCCTCAAGCCGCCTCAACCTGGGAAATTATGCAGTGGACGCCGCTGCATGGCCGAACATCCTCGTCCTAGACCCTTGCGTTTAGGAGGTGGGCAGCTACGGGGAAGGCCAACTCAGTATTGCTCGTATATTCCGCTAGGGCATTTCTAGCATCGGCGATCAAAGCCCCGCGCGCCGCATCGTCCGCCTTTGACATCGGGCCGGCCAACGGCGAGCCCGCCACGTAGCTCAATACAGATTTCTCGACGGAAGGAAATCGAACCGTCCCACCCCGCTGTTGGATTGCAATGTCCTGAAAACCGGCGGCGCGGACGAGGGCGATCAGTTCATCGGCATCGGACAACCCAAACGGCGCGCGCATGATGGCCGCCGACGCTTGACCGATGTGCCGCTCCAATGAGTCTGCCAGCACGGCAATGCCGGGGCTTTCGTGGATACCGCGCCACACCATCAGTGCGAGTCTCCCTTCGGAACCGAGAACCCTGCGCATTTCGAGTAATGCTGCAGCCCGGTCGGCGAAAAATTGTAGGCCCAATTGACAATAGACAACGTCGAATGAGTTATCTGGGAACGGCAGTCTGTCAGCGGTGGCCTCTTGCCACTGCAGCGGTGCGTCAGACCGCGGGCCTGCCAACACGACCGATCGGGCGACGCTCAGCATTCCGGGATCAAGATCGACGCCAACCACTGCACCGGTAGGACCGACGTGCTTTGCAACGGTGCGCGCCACAATTCCAGTACCGCACGCAACATCAAGCACGCGCTCGCCTGGGCGGGGCCGGGCGAGCTCCACGAGTATCGGAGCCCAGACCCCAAATACAGCGGGTACCAGTTCGCGCTCGTACACCTCCGGCGCGCTTTCCACAATTTTCGGCAGCCGGATGGTGAAGGTCGATCCGAGACCAGGCTCGCTCTCGACCGTAATTTCGCCGCCCATCATCTGGCAAAAGCGCCGGCTGATGGCGAGGCCAAGGCCGGTGCCGCCATACTTGCTCACTGTTGAGCAGGAGGCCTGCGAAAACTCCTGGAACAGCTTGCCCATCTGCTCCGCCGTCATCCCGATGCCGGTGTCGGTCACCGCAAGCGTGATCCAGTCGCGGCCGTTCTCCTGTCCTTGGCGAGCGGCGATGATTACAATGCCCTTCTCGGTAAACTTGTTGGCGTTGCTAGCCAGGTTGAAAAGGGATTGCCGCAACCGGGTCTGGTCAGCGTGGATCGTGCCGAGGTCCACTGCGTAATCCATGACGAGGCGATTACCGTTCTTCGTCGCCATCGGTTCGATCGCCTGTGCCACGTCCTCGATCACTGCCACCAGCGGGAAGGTTTCGAGGTGAAGCTCCATGCGCCCGGCCTCGATCTTCGACAGGTCGAGGATGTCGTTGATCAAGGCGAGCAGGTGGCCGGCGGCGCGCAGCACCCGGTCCAGCGGCTCGAGGTCCTGCTTTGCGGCCTCGGCATCCTCGCGCAACATCTCGCTCAACCCGATGATGGCGTTGAGCGGCGCGCGCAGCTCGCGACTCATATTGGCGAGGAACTGCGACTTGTGCTGGCTTGCCTCGTCAAGCTGGCGGCTCTTTTCCTGGATTTCATCGAACAGGCGCACGTACTCAATAGCGATGGCTGCCTGATCGGCGAAGGTCGCTACCAGCTCGATCTGCTTGTCGGTGAAAGGCCGCACCTCGGAGCGCGTCAGGGCGAGGACCCCGAGCGCTTTACCGTCGCGCAGGATCGGAACGCCGAGGAAAGTGCGAAAGCCGCCCAGCCTCTGCGCCTCGGACCAGGTGTAGTTCGGATCGGCCTGCACATCGGGGATGTGTATCACCCGGCCTTCCAGCAGGGCTCGACCCGTCACTAAACCGCTCTCCAGTTCGACCGGAACGGTTCTCGCGCAGTCCGTGAATTCGGGTGAGAAGCCAAAGGTCTCGGCGCGCAAGAAGACTCCGCCCTGCTGCCGAGTGATGGTGGCCTTGTGGGCATCGCAGAGTCGGGCGGCCGATTCAACGAGCGTTTGCAGCACCGACTTTAGATCAAATGCCGAGCGGCTGATGACCTTGAGCACGTGGTCGGCGGCAGTCTGCTGCTGCAGCGCATCAGCAAGGTGCTTTCGCCCCTCGGTGAGCTCGCGGGTTTGCCGGTCAAGTTTCTTCTTGAGATTGGCCGCCGCGGAACCGCGAGGGCGTGCAGCCGTCGGCTGCTTGCGGCGTTTAACCTTCATTGTCCTCCGGCCGCGCGTTTTCATTGCTAAGCCGCCCGCCGTCGCGCGGGTCTAACAAGCCGCCATGTCACCAACACATTCGATGTGACGAGTGGCCACGCTTTCATGAAGCCCGCCCGCGACCTGTCCCCGTTGCTGCAAGCTCTATGAGGACGGAATCACCGATGCTCAGGATCACGTCAGGGTCAGCGAAAGGTAGCGTGCAATTGGTCCTACGATGGCCACTTGTTGATCGATGAATTTTATCCCGTCGTTACCCAACTTGCGCGACCTGAGGATCACGCTGTCAACGGACACGCACGATGATGCTGCCGAAGAGGTGCGGACCGAGCCAAAAAAACCAGGCGAACCGGTTGTTTGGCCGCAACGATCCTTCCCAATGCCAGATAGCCGCAGTCTGTGGATGGGCAACCCTCGCAAGCCATCCTCCAGTTCAGCCCGCTCGCTCTTGCTCAAAATGACAGGGGCAATTTGCATCCGACCATCGCATCCTCTTCGGGACATCTAGTGGCTCATCAAGTCGGACACGAACGCTTTGCCTTTCGTTTCCGGACTGATTAACAATGCAATGACAACGCTTATAGCGGTAACCATTGTGCTGATCAGCATAGGCATCGCAAAACCCATGTGCTGCTCCACCGCGAAGTACGAAATCACCGGCGGGACGACCCCCCCGCAGATCACGCCCACGTGGTAACAGAACGCACTCCCCGTGGCGCGCACCTCGGTTGGGAAGCGCTCGCTCAAGTAGCTTGGGAACTGATAGATGGCCCCAAGGAACAGGCCTTGAATGACAAAGCCGATGATGATCCAGTTCTGGTCATTAGTGAGCATGTAGGCCAACGCCAAGACGCAACCGATTGTCGCGGGGATGATCATCGCCCAGCGGCGACCAATGCGGTCGGCGGCCCAGCCCCAGAATCCCATGCCGCCAAATGAGGCAAGGTTGGATAGCAAAATCGGTGTGGCGACAACCGCAGGAGCGAGCTTGAATTCGGTCTGTAACCACGTAGCAAACAGCGCGTAAATCGAATAGTAGACCATAAGGGAGCTTGCAATCCACCAGCACGCGGTCAACGTGTTACCGAGAAGTGCAGGCTTGAAGATGGCAAGAAGCGGCGCACGCACCTCCTTTCTTTGTTCACGTTGCCGCTTGCGGTTCTCCACCCAAACCGCAGGCTCTTTCACGCAGTATCTGATGTATACACATACGAACGCCGGCAGAATGCCAAGCCAAAGAAGTCCGCGCCAGCCGATCGCGTCGAAGAGCAACCAATAGGCCAGGCTGGAGAGCGCAAAGCCGAGACTCCACGACCCCTGCAAGACGCCGCTCATCAAACCGCGTGAGCGAGCCGGCCACGACTCCATCGCAAGACTTGCGCCAGCGGGCCATTCCGCGCCCATTCCGATTCCGAGCGCGGCCCTAACGACAAACAGGAAAGAGAAGGTCGGTGAAAAACCGGCAATGAAATTGCAGGCCGAATACCACAAGATGGAGAGCATCAGCGGTGTCTTGCGACCGATCCGATCGGCCAGCCAGCCGGAGCCGACTGCCCCGACGAATCGCAGCCAAAGCGTGAAGGTGAGCACGGCCGCTACCGCGGTCACCGAAACGCCGAACTCCTTGGCGATCGGCGCCATGATGAGCAGGAAGATTGTGAAATCGAATGCGTCAAGCGTCCACCCGAGCCATGCGGCAATCCAAGCCAACCACTGATCCTTGGTGGGTTCTTTCCACCACGCAACAGGCAGATCCGTAGTACCGGCAGCTATCGCCATTGCATTTCCTCCCGCGGTTTGCGAGATCAAACCTGGGTAACCCGCAGCTGGTCCCTACGACATCCCAGTCTGAGGCTGCGCAAGCCATGCATCGGCCTAACGTGCTTCTTGTCGTCCGTGCTGTACACAGGAGGGGCCGAGACCCTGCAGACGGTGGCCAGTGCCTCGAGCGCGCGCGGCATGCCGACGGCGCGCGGCGGACGCTGACACGCGATGACCGAGCGCAACCTGATCAAGCGCGATGCTCCTTACGGTAGTTGCCCGCCATGTCGCCGACAAACCGGGGCTCGCATCGACTCCCCAAATCGTCTCCTTGACGCGGGCGTGCCTCGCGCATCGTCATGAGGCGTTGTGCTTCCTCGACCTCTGGCAGCTCTGGGCTCGCGCCGAAGCCCGCAAGGGCGGCGACTAGCAGCTCGCAAGCGGCCTGATTTCGGTCCGTGCTTTGATAGAGTTTTGCAAGTGATAGGGCCGCGCGCAACTCGAACGTGCGCGCCTGTTGGCTGCGAGCAATCTCGATTGCGCGCAGGAAAGCCGATTCGGCGGCCGCAACATCGGGCGGTTGCACCTTCAGGAGGAGTTCGCCGCGCACCCGATGCATCTCAGCCACGAACCAGCGCTCCTCGGTCTGCTCGACCTCGAGCAGTTGCGCATCCAAGGTCGCAAGCCCGGCCTCCACGAGGCCCGCCTCTGCCTCCACCTCCGCAACCAGGGTACCGTAAAGCGAGAGCCACAATCCAATCTCCGACTTACGTGCCAGCGCCAACCCCTCGCGCATCTCTGTGCCTGCCTCAGGATCGCTGCTGCAGCAGCGCGCCCAGCCATGAAGGAAAGTGCCATGCATCAGCCATGTGGGCAGTTCGTGCTCGCGCGCCAGGGTGAGAAGAGCGCTCGCATGTTCAGTGGCTCGGTGGGATTTGTGGCGGATTGCCGCGAAAATACACGTGTAGCAATGCGCGCATGCGACGGTCGGTACGGTGTCGCTTCGCACGGCCAGGCTGAGTGCTTCCTCGGCAAAGCGAGCCGCCCGATCGACTTCTCCCAGAGCCCAGAGCACCAGACCGAGGAAGAACATGGCAACAATGCCGGGATCGTAACCGAAGCGGGAGGCAAGATGGCAATCGCGCCCGTGGTCATATGCTGCAACAGCCTGTTCGAGGTGTACACGCGCGCTAACGTAATCGCCTTGAAACCAGCAAGTTATGCCAAAGACACGATGCGCCACGCCGGTCTCTGGCGATTCGGACAAGCGCTGCGCTTCCCTTAGAAAGACATCTGCCACCTCGCGCATGGGCGGGAGGTCCGCGCGCAAAAGGCTGCCGGCCCATAGACCGTAATAGGCCGAGGCTCGTTCCTTAATATCCTCGACCCCGTCCGCAAGCTCCCGGGCGCGTGCGAACGCAGCAATCGTTCTTGGCGAGGTCTGTCCTCGAGCATGAAGCAGCGCATAGCCATAGGCGGTCTGAAGGCGTAACCGCAAAAGGCGTTGTGCAGGCTCGTCGGCCAGTCCTTTGACCAGGCCAATCCCTTTTTCGAAATGCGCAATGGCTTCCATGTAGGCGGACCCTTCCATCGCCCGCTCGCCCGCTTTGCCCCACCATTCGACCGCAGCTTCCGCGAGGCCTGCATGCGTCAAATGATGCGCGATGACCTCCGGCTCGGTGTCTGCAATCGTAGGGAACTTGTTGCGCAGGGTCTCGGCGATGCGCCCGTGCAGCACTTGGCGACGACTCTTGAGCAAGCTCTCATAGGCTGCGTCCCGCACCAGCGCGTGCTTGAAGCTGTAGACGGCTTCCGGCGCCTCGCCGCGGCGGAACACGAGTTTCGCATGCTCGAGCTCGGAGAGTGCGCCCTTCAATGCGATCTCGTCGCGTCCCACCAACGCGCGCAGCAGGGAATAGGAGAACTCGCGCCCGATGGCGGCGCCGATCTGACTGATCTCCTTTACTGGCGCCAGACGGTCGAGCCGCGCCATCAGAGAATCCTGGAGCGTCGTCGGGATGGCGAGCGGCGGGAGGGGGCCATGGAGCCGATAGCCCTCTGCATCCTCGACCAGGATTCCAGCTTCCAGCACCGCCTTAGTGAGTTCCTCAACGAACAGCGAGTTGCCGTCGGTTTTGGCAACAATCTGTTCCGTGACCTCGGCGGGCAGCGCGCGGCCGCCGGCGATCCGCGCGACCATCGTTTCGACGTCGTTGCGTTCCAGGCGACCGAGCGTCAAGGTATGGACATTGGGGAGACCGACCCAGGGCGGTTCGAACTCCGGCCGGAAGGTGAATAGTGCAAGAACCTGTAGTTGGCGCACCCGCTCTACAGTCAGATCTAGTAGCTCGAGGGAGGTAGCATCCGCCCACTGCGCGTCCTCGAATAACAGCAGGACGGGTTGCTGGCGGGCGAGGCCTTCGATCCGATCGAGCAGCGCCGCGAGCGTCTGCCGACGTTGCTGCGTAGGGCTGAGCGCGAGGGGCGCATATCGCTGGTCAAGTGGAACCGACAGCAACGCAGCAAAGAGTGGCGCCACTGCTTGTACCCGCAATGTGGCCATGGCGAGGACCGCTTGCAGCTTGTCGAGCTTTTGCCCCGGCATATCGTCGGGCTTAAACTCCGCCGCCCGCTCCAGCTGGACAATGAAAGGATGGAGCGCGCTATTGGTATGGTAGGGCGAGCATTGATAGGGCAGGCGTGTGTGCGGCTCCGGGGCCATGCGCTCGGCGAGCGCCGCCGCAAGCCGCGACTTGCCGATCCCCGGCTCGCCTGAAATCAGCACGATCTGCCCTTCGCCCTTCCAGGCGCGGCGTTGGCGTTCCAGCAGGAAATCGATCTCGTCCTCGCGGCCGACTAGATCGGTGAGACTCGCCGCGTGGACTGCCTCGAAGCGGCTCTCCGTATCCGACACGCCCTCGACGGCCCACGCCGTGACCGGCTCGGCAATGCCCTTGAGCTCATGCCGGCCGAGGTCCCGTAGATGAAACAGATCACCGAGCAGTCGGCGCGTGGACGGCCCGATGACGACAGTCCCCGGCTCGGCCAAGGTCTGGAGGCGGGCCGCCAGATTCGGCGTGTCGCCGACCACCGCATGCTTGAGCGAGGTGTCCCCGCTGCTCAGATTCCCGACCACCACAATGCCGGTCGCAATCCCGACACGCACGGCGAGCGGTTCGGCAGCACGCGTCTCGAGCCGCGCCACAGAGGCGACGATGTCGAGGCTAGCCCGCACCGCCCGCTCGGCATCGTCCTCGTGCGCGCCCGGGTAGCCGAAATAGACCATTATTCCATCGCCTCGGAATTCGGCGATGAAGCCCTCATAGGTCGGCATGATGCGCGCGCAAGCGGCGTGATAGGCATTGATGACTGCGCGCATATCCTCCGGATCGAGCCGCGCCGATAGCGCCGTCGAGCCCACCAGATCGCAGAACATCACGGTAAGCTGACGTCGTTCGCCCTGCTGATCCGACTCGGCCACGGCTTGGGGCGCCGCGAAAGCGTCCCCGCCGAGCTCCGCAATAGAGCGCAACATCTTCTTGCGATGGCCGAGCGGAATCCCGATTTTTTCCAAGTCCTGATCCGTCAGATCGCGCAGGACACTCGCATCGATGCAGTTTTCCGCGAAACGCTGGGTGTACTCGCCCAGACCGATCGATTTGAGCCAGATTGCGATCTGCCGCATCACCGGGAGCCGACAATCCCCGAGGGGGTAATCACGCTTCATCATTCTCGCAGACAACGGGACTCATGGCAATTAGCCAATGGAGTGATCGAGCACGGTAGAATGACAATGCGGATGCCGGACCCTCCTGCTACTACTACAGGGAAGGCCGCGTAAGTAGGGCGATCCGCCGGGGGAGTGGGCTCCGCACGTCGGAAAGGTGGTTCGGTAACTGTGTCATTTCGACTTGATACCTAGCAGAAGCGAAAGCAGTGCAATCCGAGGATTTACGCGCATAAAGGAGCGGGCCTTGTCGAAGATGATCAATGATTTGCAACACGGACAGGTCGGCAAAGATCCCGCAACCCGTGCCTTTTCGTGCCTTGGAGATCTTCTCGCCTGGCACGGGCGAACCGCGCCCGACCGCAATGCCATCCTGGCGTCCGGGCGTCCCGCGATGACATATGGAGCGCTCTGGGCCTGGGCAAACGATGCGGTTCACTGGTTGCGGAGAGTCGGGGTGGGCCGAGGCGACCGGATAGCGGTGGTGTTGCCTGAGGGACCAGAGGCCGCGGTAACGATCATCGCAGTTGAGAACCGCGCGCTATTATTCGCGAGCGCGTCGCATGGGCTAGGATAGTCTCAAAGACCGGCTGCAGGTCGCCCGGCGAGCTCGATATTAGCGCGCCAGGTAGCGAAATTCAGCGGTGATAGCACCTCGGAGGTCGCCGCCTGCTGCTCCCGCGCGGACCAACATGAGCGCATGCGCGACGGCGGCATCCGCGCGCTGTCGGAGTTTTACGAGGAGATCTGCGATTTGCTGTCGGCGGCTGGCTGGCGAGAAGTGGCACGCAACTATCTGTCGGCCGAGCTACGGCCGCCTCACTAATTAGCACGGGGGAATATCATTCGATGAGGGACAGTGCCCAAGTCACCGACCCCTGTGCGATCATCAGTATGATCGCGGCCGTGAGCAGCAGACCCAACAAACAGAATAGGAGCACATGCTCGCGCATGCCGATGCCTATAACAGCTTGCGCCGCACTGCCGTGTGAACCAGTTCACATGCGCGGGCTCCTCGAGCAGCGAGCCACGCTCGATGAGCGCAGCGATGACTCTTCCGTTCAGCTCTTCGGTGCGTCGGGGGCGAACGGGTCATAAGGATAGCCGGCATACATAAGATTGGCGCCGGTGGCACCCAGCAGTCCTTCGATCTTCTCGACCGTTCTCCCAATGACGCTGCGCGGCTCGCCGGCCTGAACCTGGCGCTTCAGCTCGAGGAGGCCCCGATTGGCGCTGTCGAGACGCTGCGCCAGGACCGTCGCAACGTAAAGGAGCGCGATCGGGTCTACCCTAAGTATGGTGGCCGCATCGGCGACGTGAAACTGCGAGGCTTCCAGCGCACGTACGTCCGCCGTATGCGGCTGATCCAGTAGCACGGAGAGTTCGCCGAACACGGCGCCGGGCTCCGTCACCCTGGCGATCTCAAGCCCTTCCTTAACGACTGCGACCGCGCCCTCCTTAAGGATCAGCAACCGGCCAGTTGTCGAGGCGGCACTGAGCACGGTCTCGCCGGCCTGGTAGGTTGCGAGCGGAAGGGTGGCGAGCTTTCTCTGGAAAACGGCGATATCGGGAATCAGGGGCATGGGCATGTTCGGTCCTCCGTCGTCCTACCCGAAAGCCGCTTGATCTCGTGCAGCTATACACACAGTCGGAGGACGGCGGGGCTTTTATCAAGAGCCGGCTGGACGGGTACGCGAAGATATGATGACCCAATAGCACGCAGACACGGATAAGGCGAAGAGCCGAATGGCTGAACGCCGATCGTTACGCTGTAACCTTTTCAGCTTCCGGTGCAAGGTCGATCAATGACGTCGGCCACCCGCAGCAACGGCAGCGACCGCCACAGAGCGTCAGCCGCTCGCCATTCGTCAAACCCGACGGCCCCCAGTGTTCGCCTGGCGTGCCCGTGTGATCGGCACATTCGACAAGCCGCCACCCAGGTGTATATCCTCGAAACGTGACCCTGCGTCCTGGGTGCGGAACGCCCGCCGCCGGATACGCTGATGGGGTTCTGAGAAGACAGTCATGAATGGGTCGTCCCATGTCCTTTACTCTCTACAACGCGCCGCAATCGACCTGCAGCCAACGCGTGCGCTTCGTGCTCAATGCCAAAAAGATTCCCTTCGCGGAGATCAAGCTCGACCTGCTGGCCGGCGACCAGCTCAAGCCTGACTACCTGGCACTTAACCCGAACGGTGTGGTGCCGACGCTTGACCACGACGGCGCGATCGTGATCGATTCCTCAGTCATCATCGAATATCTCGACGAAGTCGTGCCGATTCCCGAAAGCTTCACCCCGCGCGATCCGGTCACGCGGGCAAGAATGCGCGCGCTCATGCGCTTCATCGACGAAATGCCAGCCGCGGCGGTGCGCGTGCCGACGTTCAACCTGGCCTTTCTGCCGCGCTTTGCCGCCATGAGCGAGGAGGAGTTCCTGGCGTTTGCGGAGTCGAAACCGCTCCGCAAGGAGTTTATGCTGACGATGGGCCGCAAGGGTTTCCCGCAAAAGGAGATGGATGCCGCGACGCAACGGCTGCGCCGCACGTATGAGCGCATGGATTCGGAAATCGAAAGTAGCGGCGGGCCGTGGCTGCTCGGCGAAGAGATCTCGCTCGCCGACATCGCGTTGATGCCGGCGATCGTCCGCATGGCGGACCTCGGTCAGGAGACGGCCTGGCAGGACCTGCCGCGCGTCGAGCGCTGGTACGACGCCATTCGCGCGCATCCGGCATTTCGACCGACGTATTATCCGGGCTCGCTGCTTACGGAGCGATTTCCGCATTTGCGCTCTCGCCTGTGAAGGCTGGCCCGCCTCCCTCCGCTTAGGCAACACGCCAACGCGCCCAGAGGTTCCCCTGGGTAGCCTTACCCTGACGTTTGCAACCGCTCGCGAACTTCCTTCAATATGGCGTCACACAAAGGAGTTCGCCGGCCTTTGCAAGTTCAGCGGCGGGTGGTCCGTTTAGGGGCGGCCGCCTTCGGGGCCGGGCACGGCCCTTGGAAGCCGTAGCCGCGATTGATATCGGTGTGGGTCACACACATGGCGCCTCGTTTGCTCGGGCCGGGACCGGCTTCCCACGGCTCCCTCTGCGCTCCGTACGGCCCGGACGTATTACCGGGGTAGACGTTCGGGTTGATATTGGCTTGTGCATTGGCCGCCACCACCCAGGCGGTTGAAGCCAAAATGCCCACGCTTGCGATAGCGATTAGAGC
>Ga0070699_100002199_pt1 | contig 17644 bp, 13 predicted proteins | sample KBSK1503metaG_FD_65473 | JGI IMG/M metagenome (GOLD analysis project Ga0070699, IMG submission 65473) | Corn, switchgrass and miscanthus rhizosphere microbial communities from Kellogg Biological Station, Michigan, USA - KBS K1-50-3 metaG | ecosystem: Host-associated > Plants > Roots >... | reverse complement strand
CCTGGATCTTCTCGCCCTTCATCCCGCCCGAGCAGTCGGCCAGGATGATGAAGTGCAGCGGGCGCCGGGAGATGCCGCCCCCGGGCATCCGCGGATACGGTGTGGCCTGGGCCATCCCGGCGCCCTCCGTGGCGGTCCCCGCGTTGCCCGGCACTGGCACCCGCAGCCAGCGGGGATCGGGGCCGGTCATGACGCCGCCGGGCTCGGAGAGGCCAGCGGCATCGAGGCGCTGGCAAACCAGGCTTTCAACGCGGCGAACGACGAGTTAGGGGGGCCCACGGCGGCGAGGATCGCGTTCTCGGTCGGGAACGTCCAGGTGTAGACGGGCTGGGGCGAGCCGCCGTTGCTGTCGGTCAGCATTATGCACTCGAGCACCTGGCCGGACCGCGACGGGAAGAAATCGCTATGGAACCCGCTGGTCCCTGCGTCGCCCTTGGCCGGCGGGCAGTTCGATCCCTGGTTAGCGCTGGTGAATCCGATCACCTTGTTGTAGCTCTGCCACGTGGCCTCGTAGTCGGCCTGGTCGTCCAGCTGGTACGCGTAGACCTTGGTGCCCTTGGGCAGGCCGGGATCGGTGCAGGCCAGGGCCGCGACATGGCCCGTCATGACCCAGGGCCAGGGCGGGGGGTCGTTGTGGCACTGCGTCGCGGGGTCGTCGATGTCCCCGGGCAGCAACTGGGTGAGGGGCGCCACTCCGGCCGCCAGCGTGGGACCCGTCGAGGCTGGTGTCGGGCGCTGCGTCGGCTTCGGCGTGGGACGGGGCGAGTGGACCCGGGACGAGGCGGCGGCCGGGCGGGACTTGGTGAACGGGAACGTGTGCGCGACCGTGGCGGCGATCAGGTACCCGCCGACCAGCGCGACCACGGTGACGCCCGCGATCAGCCCGCGTTTCCGGCCGGACCACGAATTCCTCGGGCCGCCAGAAGACGGCTGGGGGGGCGGCCAGGACTGCCCGGGCGGCGGCCCGGCGGGCGGCCAGGACTGCGGCGGCGCTCCGGCCGGGGGCCAGGACTGCGCCGCGGGCCCGGCCGGAGCCCAGGACTGCGGCGACGGCGGTGGCTGCCAGAACTGGCCCGGCGGTCTCTGCGGCGCCTGCCCGGCCGGGGGCCAGGACTGCGGGCTCGGCACCTGGATGGTCGGCGCCCCGGCGGCCGACGGCATGGCGCTCGTCGCCGACCCGGCCGGGCTCACCTGCAGCGGCTGCCCGGGCGGGACGGCCGAGGTGTATGGCCGGACCTGGTACCCCAGGGCCTGGGCGTACTCCGAGGCCACCCACATGCCGGCCGCCGGGTCGATCGCCCGCCGCTCCGACAGCGCCCTGGCCACCAGCTGCACGGCGGTGTCCGGGTCGATGTGCTGCTCCTCTACGTGCTGCCTCATCTCGGCCGCGATGCCCGCCTCGGCCCCCGTGACCAGCGGCGCTCACACCGAAGCGCAGGCAGCCGCTGGACTGCGGCACCCTGCCCATCGGCGGGCCGCCCGACTCGGTCACCTGGCTGCCGTCGGGCAGGGCGATAAGCAGCGCGACGTCCTCGCCCCGCGCGAACCCGGAATAGCTGAAGCCGAACACCGCCGATGCCGACGCCGCCATCGTCCGGCTGCCCGGGCAGGCCGCGTCAGGCGTGGCGCCCATCCCGATCTGGGGCACCGATTCGGTGCCGGTCATCTGGACCAGGATCTTGCTGCGGTACATGGTGTGCTCGCGGGCCGCGGAGATAAGCGCCTTGGCCTCGGTGACCGAGCGCAACCGCCACGAGACGTCGCTGCCATCTCCCGGGATGGTCAGGCTCGGCACGCCGAGAAGGTGGCCCTCGTTGTCGATCGCGGCGCCGCCGGAGTTGCCGTGTGCGACCCTGGCCGTGGTTTCCAGCTCGAACCGGGGATCCTTGACGTGCTTGAGCGGGTCGGGCACGAACGTGGACACAACCCCGCTGGTGACGGAGATCGAGTCGGACTCAGACACGCCGGGGAACCCGAGCACGGTCACTGGCTGGTCGAGCTGGAGCGCGGCTACGTTGCCGAGCGTGAGGTAGGGCAGGTGCAGCGAGCCCGGGCTGACCGGCTTCCCGCTGGCCGTGGCGTAGATCTGGACCACCGCCAGGTCGAGGTACCCGTCCGCGGCCAGCGTCCTGGCGCGGTACCTGGCGACCACAGGCGAGGACGGGCCCGTGGTCACCTCGACCGTGAGGAAGGACGGGTTAGGGTCGGTTTGCTGACCCCTCGCGGCCAGTGCGAGCCCATGCGCGCGCGGCTGCGCGACGTGGGCGTTGGTCAGGATCAGCCCGGTGGGGCTGATCAGCGTGCCCGACCCCGAGCCGAGGTAGTCGGACTGCGAGCCCATCAGCAGCCGGACGGTCGCCGCCTCCGCGTGCCGCAGCACGGAGGCGGACGGGCCGTCGCCCGATGGCGCGCTCCGCAGGGCGAAGAATCCGTACGTCGCCAGCCCGGCCACCGCCGCGACGGCGGCCGAGATCACCGCGCGGGCCGACAGAGGCATGCCTTCGGCATGGCCTGATCCTCCTGGTTCTGCCGTCGATGAGCCTCACTGTGGCCGGCGCCGCTGGAGTGAGCCTGAAGCCGCGCTGAAACCGGTCACGGCTGACGGCACTGGATCGCTGTCTCACATAGGCGCAGAAAGCGTTCTCCGAACCGGGCCGAGTACCTGAGCCGAGCAGGCGAGCGCAACGGAGCGTCTGTGCTCGTGTTTCGTGTATGCCTCAGACGGTCATGTGGCCGACGGCGACGTCCAGATCTCGTCGCGCGATCCGCGTGTCCATGAGAACATCGCAGCCTCCGTGACCCCTCTTCCCGGTGCGATCGTCGACCGGTACACCTGCGACATCGTCACCCACATGCGGCTACTGCTCGTTCCGCTACGTGCCTTCGTGCTCCCTGGCGTGCTTGCGCTGCTTGCGTGGCGATTCGGCGTAGTTGTCGTACATGTCCTGAGCGGTACGGTCAGTCGGATCCGACAAGGTATGCGTTCGGAAACGAACGATGCTCACGAATGCGTAGATTGCAAAGATCACGGCGGCGAAGAAGAGGACAGCCTCCCACCACGACATTTGGATCACCACGATCCCACCTAGACAACGATTTCCCCCTTTCCGTGCGGGATCGGTTGAAACCTGGGATGGCGCTGCCCGAAACGACCTTCGGTGAGGGCTTGGCGGCGGGTCTGGGTGGCCGAGCTACGCGGCAGCCATGTCGTAGTGAGCGGACGGGCCGGGGGCGACGGGGTGGTAGCAGTGGTTACGAGAGCCTGCGGGCACCGCACGGGCACCAGAGATCACGGCCGGCGCCCGCGCCGGGGGGCATCGGCCTGTTCGAGGGCGGCCGGTCGCGGGCGGAATGAGCCGGCCGCGGCGAAGGCGGCGAAGAACAGGGCGACGATGAGCCACAAGGAGTTGAGGAGCCCGACGGACTGGGCCAGCAGACCGATGGCCGGCGGACCGGCCAGGTTGGCGAAGTAGCCAATGGAGGCGACGACGCTGACCCGTGCGGCCGGGTCGGGTCCGCTCTCGGCGGCCGCGGACATGCCGAGAGGGAAGCCCATCGAGACGCCGACCGCCCACAGCAGCACGCCCACCAGGACGATCCATCGGTTCCCGGCCTCGATGAACAGCACCACGCCGACGACGCCGAGGGCGGTGGTGACGCGGATGGTACGAACGCGTCCGAGGCGAGCGCCTCGCCGGCGGCGAACGCGGTGGCGAACAGCGCGGCGAGCGCGGCGGTCTGCCCGTGGCCGTTCCGAACGGCCAGGGTGAGCCAGTTGCCCGCCGAACCCTCGCCGAGTTCGACGCCGAGCATGACGAGGCCGATGAGCAGCAGCCGCCAGTCCAGCCAGCCGCGCAGCCACTGGCGGAGCTTGGCTCTCCGGTCCTGTGCCGGCTGCCCGGACGGTGCGTCCCTCCCGTCCGGGATCCCTGCCGCCGCCCCGAGGGCAGCGACTGCGATGAGGACCGCTTCGGCGATGAACTGTGCCGCGGGAGAGACGCCCAGAGCCGCGCAGGCCGCGCCGATCCCTGACCCGGCGGCGACCCCGATGGACCAGGCGGCGTGCATCATCGGCATGAGGGTGCGCCCCGCGGCCCGCTCGACGGCGGAGCCCTCCACGTTGATCAGCACATCGAGAACGCCGATCCCCAGCCCGACGATCGCGAGAGCCACCGCGAGCAGCGGAACCGAACCCAGGATGAGCGCAAGGCCCATGACCGTCATCGAGGCGGCGATGAGCAGCAGCGCGCCCGTCACGGCGCGGCGGCTTCCCAGCCGGTGCAGGACCGGGGTCGACGCGAGCAGCCCGAGGATGGCGCCGACGGTCACTCCCGCCAGGAGCAGCCCGATCGTGGCCGTGCCGATGCCGAGGCCCGCCTTGATGGCAGGCAGCCGCGGACCCCAGGTCGAGACGGCAATCCCGCCCAGCCCGAACGCCGCAGTGATCGTCCACCGCCAGCGGGTCAGCGTCGTGCGCTCTGGTGTGACAACGGCATCCGTCACGGGCCTCCGCCGACCTCCTCCGTCACCCCGCCATCGTAGGAGCAGAGCCGATTCTCCAGGGGCGTGCACCACGGCCGTTCGGCATCTTTGATGGCCTGAACGCGCGGGGCGGTCCGCGCGATACCTTGGATACGGTGCTGGCGAGCGCCCTAGGTCGAAAGGCGGGTGCCATGATCCGCGCTCATAGCCGCTACGTCATTATCGGCGCAGGCATCCACGGCCTGTCCACGGCCTGGCATCTGGCCCGGGAACTGCGGGCCCGCGGGCTCGGCGGGGGCGAGGACATCCTCGTGCTCGACAAGCGCGGACCCGGCGCGGGGGCGTCCGGCATAGCCTGCGGCACCGTCCGCAACAACTACTTCCAGCCCGCGATGCGCGAGCTGATGGCGCATTCGGTGTCCGTATGGGAGAGCGACCCCGACGCGTTCTCCTACCATCCCGTCGGCTTCTTGCAGATCGCGCCGGAAGCGATGGCCGAAGACGTGGCGCAGATTTTCTCCGAGCAGCGGGCTATCGGCTACCCGTCCGTGCTCATCGAGGGGAAGAGCGACTGTCAGCGCTATCTGCTCGACATGTTCGGGGACTGGCAGGCGCCCGGAAGCACGACGGTGCTCCACGAGAAGAAGGGTGGCTACGCGAACAACATCCGCGCGGTTCGCGGCCTGGCGGCGAAGGCGGAAGCGGAGGGGGTGCGGATCGCGGCCGGCGTCCGCGTCACCGGGCTCGGGATCGCCAGGAACGCGGTGACCTCGGTCGAAACCGATCAGGGCGCCGTCGCGTGCGATCAGCTGGTGATCGCCGTCGGCCCGTGGATCCGCGACCTGTGGGCCTGGCTGAATCTGCCCGAGACGATCACGGTGGCGGAGCCCGGCGGGACCGGAGGCACAGTCCGGCCGATGTGGACCTACTGGGCGTTGCAGGAGGGCACGCTGGCCATCGAGCCGGCCGAGTTCACCGACAACCGGGGCGCGTTCCCGCCCGTTACCCACGTGGACTCCGACGAGCCGCTCTATGACGACATCAGCGGTGACCTGCTCACAGACAGCATGTGGGGCATCTATTACAAGCCGGATTTCTATTTCGCGGGGCTGCAGGGCGGCAGCTCGCCCTATGTGGTCGGCAAGCCCGCCGGGGCCGTGGCCGTCGACCCGTACGGCCCGGAGAGCCCGGAATACACGGTGTCCGATGACTTCGTTCGGCTGTGGACGTCGGGGCTGGCCCACTGCCATAAGAGGTTCCAGGGAAAGCGGCACCTCTACCGGCACGAGCCGACGGGAGGAATCGGCGCCTTCACCCCGGACAGCTTCCCCGTCTTCGACGTTTTCCATCAGAACGCCTACGTGATCGCCGATTCCAATCACGGGTTCAAGATGATCGGCGTCGGGGCCCTGGTAGCCAGGGAACTCCTCGGGGAGCAGCAGGGGCTGCTGGCCCCGTTCAGGTTCGGCCGGTACGGCGCGGGCGAGTTGCACCCGGTGAGCCACTCCCCGTTCCCCTGGAGCTGACCCTTCCCCGTGGGCACCATACAGGTGGGCATGGTCGGTGCCGGCTGGATCGCCCAGCAGCACCGGCGCGTGCTGGATTCCATGGCCGGCGCCAGGCTCGCGGCGGTGTGCGACATCGACCTCGAACGCGCCGGGACCCTGGCCGCCGGCACCGGCGCGCGAACCTACTCGGACTGGCGTGACCTGCTCGACCGCGAGGACCTCGGGGCGCTGTTCGTCTGCACCCCGCCCCGATCCCACCGGGACCCTGCCGTCGCCGCCTTGACCCACGGGCTGCCCGTCTACCTGGAGAAACCGATCGCCCGCACGCTCGAGGACGCCGCGGAAATCGTGGCGGCCGCCGGGGGTTCCGGCACGGTCTGCGCGGTCGGGTACCAGTGGCATGCGCTCGACCTGCTCGGCGAACTGCCCGGGCTGCTGGCGGGCCAGCAGGTCGGGCTCCTGATCGGAACCAACATAGGGCCGACGCAGAGCCGCCCGTGGTTCACCGACATGCGCGCGGGCGGCGGAAACCTGCTCGAGCGCGGCAGCCATCACATGGACCTGGCCAGGGTCGTGGCGGGCGAGGTAGCGGCGGTCCAGGCCGCCGCGTCACGGATCCGGCTGGCCCGCGGCGCGGGGGAAGCCGGGGACATCGATGATGCCCTCACGATCATGCTCGAACTCGCCTCCGGCGCCCTGGCGACCGTGGTAGTCGCCTGGACCCGGCCGGGCCAGCCGGGCACCTACGGCATGGACATCATCGCGTCGGAGGCGACGCTCAGGCTCACCCTCGACCCGGACTTCACCCTCTCCGGCGTGAACCGGGGCCAGCCGGTCACCCGACGCGCGGCCACCCATCCGTTCGAGCGGTCCGTGCGCCGCTTCCTGGACGCGGTCCGCGACCGCGACCCGGCCGCCGTGGCCTGCACGCCGCCTGACGCGGCCGCCACGCTCGCGGTGGCGGCCGCGGCCGAGCGGGCGCTGCAGACCTCGCGGGCCGTCCGGGTCGAGACCCTCTGACCCGCACCTACAGCCGGGCGGCGTAGTCCTGGTAGGACGGGGCGATGCCGGGAGCGGTGCCGAGGAACGAGTGCTTGGACATGTCGGGCGAATACCGTGAGGCCGGCGGGACCTTGCCGGCCGTCTCGGCCACGGCGCGGATGTGGTGCGGCGCGGCGCCGCAGCAGACGCCCAGGTAGCGCACGCCGAGCGCGAGCGCGGCGGCGGCGAACTCGCCCAGTTCCTGGCGGGTGCAGGTGAAGGGGTCGAGCGAGGTCGGGAAGGCCTGAGCGCCGCCCCGCGCAGGATCGCGCAGGGCCTGCATCGTCGGCTCCGCCTCGGTCGTCCTGTAGGGGACGGGCAGCGCCGCCACCTCGCAGGACACCGCGCCGCGCACCCGCTCGAGCAGCGGCAGCATGGTGCGCGGTCCGCGGATGCAGTTGAGGCCGACCACGCTGGCTCCGGCCTGCTCCGCCCGGCGGCAGGCATCCTCCGGGCTGCCCCCGTCGCGCATCGTGCCGTCCCGGTGCACGGCGAAGGTCACCACCGCCGGCAGGCCAGCGCCCCGGATCACCTCCATGGCCAGGAGTGCTTCACCCAGCCAGCTGAACGTCTCGGCGATGATCATGTCCGCCCCGGCCTCGGCCGCCCACCTCACCTGCTCCTCGAACGCGGCCCGGACCTCCGGCACGGCCGGGGATCCCGGCTCGTAGACGTTGGTGTTGCAGACGTTGCCTGCCAGCAGCGTCCCGGTTTGCCTGGCCACCCCGGCCGCGACCGACAGAGCCTGCCGGTTGAGCGGTTCGAGGATGTCCTCCTTGCCGACGACCCGCAGCTTCTGCCGGTGGCCGTAGTAGGTGAAGGCCTCGACCACGTCGGAGCCCGCGTGCACGAACTCGCGGTGGAGTTCCTCGACCACTTCCGGGTGGTCCAGGACGACATCCGGGACGAACGCCCCCGCCTGAAGGTATCCACGCCGCTCGCATTCGAACAGGTAGCCTTCGGCACAGACCACGGGACCGCGCTCGAGCAGTGCGGACAGATCCGGCATGTGGCCCTCCTAGCCCGGGATCCTGCCACCGTACAGCACGGGTGACGCACCGCCTGAGCTGGCGGCAGCGGCAGGTACGGCGGGAGACTTAGGCCATGACAACCTGGCAGAAACAGGCCTCGGGGCCGACCGGATCTGGGCCGATCGGGTCTGGACCGACCGGGCGCACCGAGGCGTGGGCCGCGGCGAACCCGCGGTCCGCGTCGCTGTCGCAGCGTGCCCGCCGCACGCTGCCCGGCGGCGTCACCCATGACGTACGGCGGGCGGCGCCGTTCCCGCTCGCCGTCGCGCGGGCCGAAGGCGCGCACAAGTGGGATCTAGACGGGCACGAAATCATCTGCTACGTCATGGGCCACGGCGCCCTCCTACTGGGGCACAGCGACCCGGCGGTGGTGGCGGCGGTGCGTCATCAGGCGACGCTGGCCTTCCACCCGGGCGCGTGCCATGAACTGGAATGCGAGTGGGCCGAGACGGTCGTGGACCTGGTGCCCTCGGCTGACCTTGTCCGGTTCACCGCCAGCGGGACGGAGGCGTCGCTGCTGGCCCTGCGGCTGGCCCGGGCCGCCACCGGCCGGCCGCGGGTGGTGAAGCTGGCTGGTCATTTCCATGGCTGGCACGACCAGGTCTCGTTCGGCACGGACCCGCCGTTCCGCGGACCGGACACGGCCGGGGTTCCCGACGTGCTCGGGCAGGTGGTCACCGTGGTGCCGGCGGACGCGCTGGTGGTGGCGGACGCGCTGGCCGATGGTGATGTCGCGGCCGTCATCCTCGAGCCGTCCGGCGCGGCGTGGGGTACCGTGCCGCTCCCCGCCGGGCTGCTCACCGTGGTGCGGGAGCTGACCGCGGCCACCGGGACGGTGCTGGTCTTCGACGAGGTGGTCTCCGGCTTCCGCTGGTCACCCGGGGGCGTGCAGGCCGTGGCCGGGGTAACACCCGACCTCACCGTGCTCGGGAAGATCCTGGCCGGCGGGATGCCCGGCGGCGCCGTGGCCGGCCGGGCGGACGTGATGGAGCACCTCGCGCTCCCCGGAGATGACCGGCGCCGCGTCGCCCATCCCGGCACTCACAACGCGCATCCGCTGTCAGCGGCCGCCGGGATCGCCGCGCTGCGCCAGTGCCGCTCGGGGGAACCGCAGGAGCACGCGGCCGGACTCGCCGCCGCCCTTCGCTCCGGGCTGACGTCGGTCCTGGCCGAAGCGGGGGTACCCGGCCGCGCCTACGGGGAGAGCTCGACCTTTCACCTGCTGATCGGCGAAGCCGGGGAGCCGGAACACGCCGGCATGCAGTCACTCAAGGCCGCCGGGATGAGCCCGGAGCTGACCGCCGAACTGCACAACGGCATGCTGCTCGAAGGGGTGCAGCTCTTCCACGGATCCGGTTTCCTGAGCGCCGCCCATGCCGAGCACGACGTCGAGCGAACCGTGGCGGCATTCGCCGCGACGCTAGCCCGCCTGCCGGCCGCGCTGCTGCCGTGACCGATCTCGCCATCGTCGGGGGCCGGGTCGTCGATCCGGCGCGGGGAGTCGACGGCAGCCTCGGCATCGCCGTCACCGGCGGCCGCCTGACCGGGCTCGGTGACGCCGGACCGGCGGCCGAGACCATCGACGCCAGCGGCCTGGTGCTGGTGCCTGGCCTGGTCGACCTGCACACGCATCTGTACGACGGCGTCTCACACTACGGCATCGACCCGGACGCGAACTGCCTGCGCCGGGGCGTGACCACCGCCGTCGACGCCGGCTCGGCGGGCGCCCAGACGTTCCCTGGGTTCCGGCGCTACGTCATCGAGCGCGCGCAGACGCGGATACTCGCCTTCCTCCACGTCGCGGTCCAGGGGATGATCACGTCTCTGACGGGCGAGCTCGAAGACCTGCGCTGGGCCTCCCCCGCGCAGGCCGTCGCGCGGGCCCGCGAGCACCCCGACGTGATCGTCGGCGTGAAGGTACGGCTGGGGTACCAGATGGTCGGCGACGATCCCGAGCCGGCGCTCCGGCTCGCCCGCCAGGCGTCCGAGCGGCTCGGCCTGCCGCTGATGGTCCACATCATCGACATGCGCAGGCCCATCAGCTGGCTGCTCCGGTACCTGGGCGAGGGCGACATCGTCACGCACTGCTTCCATGCCAGCGAGGGCGGGATCCTCGGCCCGGCTGGCCGTCTGCATCCGGCCGTGGCCCGCGCCCGGGCGCGCGGGGTCCTGTTCGACGTCGGCCACGGTGCGGGCAGTTTCGCCTATTCCGTGGCCAAGGCCGCCTTCGCGCAGGACTTCCCGCCCGACACGGTGTCGAGCGACCTGCACGCGCACAATGTGGCCGGACCCGTATACGACCAGGCCACCACCCTGTCGAAGCTGCTTCATTGCGGGATGAGCCTGGCCGGGGTGATCACGGCAGCGACGGCCGCGCCCGCGGCCGCCATCCGGCGGGGCGGCGAGATCGGCTCGCTGGCCCCGGGCTCAGGGGCGGACCTGACCGGCTTCGAGCTCCGGCCCGGCGAGTGGCTGCTTCCCGACGGCGCGGGCCAGAGCGAGGTCGTGGAGACGCTGGTCATTCCCCGGCTGGTAGTCCGGGCCGGCCAGGTTCACCGGCTCGATCCCGTCATCCGCGGAGCGGTTCCGCCGGACGGTGCCGCCGGAGAGCGCGGTCCCGGCCCGGCTCGCCCGGCTCGCCCGGCTCGCGGCGCGAGGTCCCGGCCCGGGTCCGGAGGCACGCTGGCGGTCACGGGCGGCACGGTGGTGACGCCGGAAGGGACCAGGCAGGCCGACGTCCTGATCAGGGACGGCACGATCATCGCGCTGGCCGGTGCCGAGGCTGCGCCCGCCGGGGCCGGACGGCTCGATGCCACCGGATGCTTCGTGCTGCCGGGAGGGGTGGACCCGCACTGCCACATCATGGCGGACGTGGCCGCGGCGACCAGGGCAGCGGCCCTCGGCGGCACCACCACCGTCCTGTCGTTCACCAACCCCGGCCCCGGCGAGGGAGCGGTCGCATGCCTGCTGCGATGCCGGCAGGAACTCGCCGCCGCCCGGCCCGCGGTGAACGTGGGGCTGCACGCGATGCTCTACCGGCCGGACCACGTGGTCCCGGCCGACCTGCAGGCACTAAGGAACGCCGGGGTCTGCGGGATCAAGGTGTTCCTCGCCTACCCCGAACAGGGCATCATGTGGTCCACGCGCGGCCTCTTCGAGCTGATGACCGCGGCGGCCCGGCAGGGGCAGATGGTTCAGGTCCACTGCGAAGACGGCCAGATGATCGACGGGCTGGCCGCCGCGGCGATCGCGGCCGACCGTACCGGGGCCAGGCTGTTCGCGGAAACCCGCCCTCCGGAGGCCGAGGCAGCGTCGGTGGCCCTCGCGCTGAGTACGGCGGGGATCACCGGGACCACGTGCTACCTGGTCCATCTGTCCTGCTCGCAGGCCATTGATCAGGTCCGCCTAGCGCGCGAGCGCGGGTCACCCGCCTTGTACGGGGAGGCCTGCCTGCATCACCTCCTGCTGGATGACCGCTGTTACCAGGGCACCGACGCCGAGCGCTACCTCGTGGCGCCGCCGCTGCGGCCGCCCGGTCACCAGGAAGCACTGTGGCAGGCGCTCGCGGACGGGACCCTCGACACGGTGGGCTCCGACCACTGCCAGGAACGCTCGAGGACTGCCGGAGAGTTCGCCCCCGACGGGCGGGGCTACAGCTACGGGATCGCGGGCATCGGGCCACGCCTCCCGCTGCTCCTGTCGCACGGTCTGGCCCGGGGCCTGCCGATCGAACGGCTCGCGGAGGTCGCCTGCGCGAATCCCGCCCGGGCGTTCGGCCTCTACCCGCGCAAGGGAGCCCTGGCTCCCGGCTCCGATGCCGACGTGCTGATCTGGGATCCCGCCGCCGAGACAACCATCGCCGCGGGCACCTTCGACGACGGCACGGGTGACAGCGTTTACCTCGGTGAACGCCTGCCCGGGCAGGTGCGGGATGTCCTGCTCGGCGGCAGGGCGCTGGTCCGGCTGGGCCGTTTCGCGGCCGAGGGCACGCCCGGGGCCTACCTCGCGCCCGGCGCCTAACTCGCACCGGGGAATGCGAGCTTGGGCACGTCCTCCATCAACCGGATGGTGTACGGGTCGGCGGGATGCTCGAGGACCTGCTCGACCGGGCCCGATTCCACCACCGCGCCGTCCCTGAGCACCGCTACGGACTGGGCGATGCTGCGCATGAGCGCGAGATTGTGGGTGATGAAGATCATCGCGATGCGCCGTTCGGCCACCAGGGCGCGGAGCAGCTCCACGATGACGGCCTGCACCGAGACATCCAGCGCCGAGGTCACCTCATCGCAGATGAGCAGGTCCGGCTGGACGACCAGGGCGCGGGCGATGGCGACGCGCTGCCGTTCCCCGCCGGACAGCTGGTCAGGGTACCGGGAGAGGAAGTCGGCGCCCAGCGACACGTCCGCTAGCGCCCTGGCGGCGCGCTCGGATCGTTCCTGGTACCTCAGCCTCAGGTACTGCTCCAGCGGCTGGGCCACGATCTGGCCCACGGTCTTGCGCGGGTTGAGCGAGGTATAGGGGTTCTGGAACACGTACTGCACCCGCCGCAGGACTTGCCGCGGCCGGTCACGGGCGGCAGCGGCCAGCGGTGCGCCCTCGAACGTGATGTCGCCGGTCCAGTTGCCGTGCAGGCCCACGATGCAGCGGGCGAGCGTGGTCTTTCCCGAGCCGGATTCGCCGACCACGGCGACGCATGACTCCGCGGGCACATCAAGGTCGATGCCGGAGAGTACGGCCTTGCGCCCGTAGCCGGCCGATACGCCCCGCAGCGACAGGACCGGTGTCTCGCCGCCGGACGCGGCTAGCCCGCCGACAGCGGCGGGCGCACGGCCGGCGTCCGCCCTGACCTGTGTCACGCGAAGGCACCGGACGGCACGGGAGTCGACATGGACGGGCGCGGGCTGATCGGACCGGCACTCATCGGTCGCGAAGCCGCAGCGAGGCGCGAACGAACAGCCGGCCGGGCGGCGGCCGGGCCGCGGCGGCTGACCGTCGATCCCGGTCAGCCTGGCGGCCATGAGCGGCGAGGGCACGGCGCCGAGCAGCCCGCGTGTGTAGGGGTGCAGCGGGTCGCCGAACACCCTCGCCGTCGGCCCGATCTCGATGATCCGGCCTGAGTACATGACTGCGACCTCGCTAACCAGGCCGCCCACGACCGCGAGGTCGTGGCTGACGTAGACGGCCGCCACCCCGTAGGCGCGGCACAGGCTGCGGATGGTGTCCAGCACGTGGCGCTGGGTGGACACGTCGAGGCCGGTGGTCGGCTCGTCAAGCACGATCAGCGATGGCCGGCAGGCGAAGGCCATGGCAAGCCCGACACGCTGCTGCTGGCCGCCGGAAAGCTGGTGCGGGTAGCGGCGGAGCAGGTCAGGCGAGGCCTCCAGATGGACCTCGCGCAGGACCTCCAGGATGCGGCCTTCGGGATCGTCGACCACGCCCGGGTGCACCCGCATGGCCTCTCTCAGCTGCGTCCCGACCCGCAGCGCGGGGTTGAGCGCGGCGGACGGATCCTGCGGCACGTAGGCGACCCGCGCGCCACGGAACGCCCGCAACTCGGCGGGAGGCAGCCGCAGCAGGTCGACGCCATCGACCTTGACCTGGCCCGCGCTGATACGCAGCCCGCGGCGGGAATGGCCGAGCAGCGCGAGGACGACAGTCGTCTTTCCCGACCCGGACTCGCCCACCAGGCCGAGCACCTGGCCGGCCCGGACGGCGAAGGAAACCTCGCCGACCACATCGGCGCCGTCCCGGTAAACCCGGGAATCCCGGTGACCCCGGCCGAGCCGGACCTCGAGATCGCTGACGTCCAGCCGCACTCCGTCGGCCGCCGGGCCGGCCGAGAGGCCGTCGGCCGCCGGGCCGGCGGAAGCACCAGGGGCGTCGTGGCCGGGCATCACGCCTGCTCCGGGCCGAGCTCGTCCACCAGCGCCGCCTCTTCGGGCCGGCGGTCCACGCCGATCGCCACCCGGGCCACCGCATCGGTGAACGTGTTCGTGCCGATGGTGAGCAGGGCGATCAGCACCGCGGGAGCGATCACCGCCCAGGGGTTGAGCGGCAGGCCAACCCGGTTCTCGTTGATCATCGTGCCCCAGTTGGCTGCGGGAGGCGGCTGGCCGAATCCGAGGAAGGCGAGACCGGCCATGATCACTATCGAGTAGGTGAGCCGGAGTCCCGCCTCCACCATGAGCGGGGAGATGAGGTTGGGCAATATCTCCCTGGCCATGACCTTGACCGGTCGCATCCCCTGCAGTTCCGCCACCTTGACGTAGTCCCGTTCGGCGACGTCAAGGGTCGCCGAACGGATCACCCGGGCGACCGCAGGGGCATGAGACACGCCGACCGCGAGCACGATCAGCCAGGACTTGGGGCCGGCCAGGCTCAGCAGCAACAGCGCGAACACCAGTTGCGGAAAGGACAGGATCACATCCACGCTGCGCATGATGATCCCGTCCGGCGCTCCGCGCAGGTAGGCGGCCGAGATGCCCGCCGCGGCGCCGGCCACGATGCCGATTGCCGTCGCGACCGCGGCCATGAACAGCAGCAGGCGTCCGCCGTCCAGTAGCCGGGAAAGGACGTCCCGGCCCAGTTCGTCACCGCCCAGGGGGAACTGGCCTGACGGCTTGGCGAAGGTCAGCGTCAGCAGCGCGTTCGGCGAATGCGGGGCGAACACCGGGCCGGCCAGGGCCACGAGCACGACGAGAACCGCCATCGCCAGGCCCGCCGCGCCCCTGGGCGTGCGGGCCGCCGTCCACAGCACGGACAGCCAGGGATGCCGCCCGGCCCTGGCGGCCGACGCGGGAGCCCCGGCCGGGGCTGGCCGCCCGGGCGGGACTTCAGGCGCGGCGGCGGCCATCGCTACCTGGGGATCCTGCGCCGCGGCGTAGCCAGCAGCGCTATGACGTCCGACACGATGTTGACGCAGACGTAGAAGGCGGCGAGCACCACCACGATCAGCTGGATCACGGGGATGTCGCGGTTATCGACGGCGAACACCAGCCCCTGGCCGATGCCGGGGAAGTTGAAGACGTACTCGACCACCACCACGCCGCCCGCCAGGTACAGGAAGTTCAGGCCGATCACCTGGATCGTGGGGGCGATCGCGTTCGGCAGCGCATGGACGAGGACGATCTGCCACTCGGGGACGCCCTTCAGCCGCGCCATCTCGACATAGTCCGATTCCAGCGCCTCGATCATGGCCGCGCGCATCATCCGGAAGATGTACGGGACGATCACGATCACCAGCGTCGCCACCGGCAGGATGAGCAATTCCGGCTGACTCCACGCGTACGTGCCGGGCGGCAGCAGCGAGACCGCGGGCAGCAGGTGCGAGACCACCGTGGAGAACAGGATGATCAGGGTGATCGCGACGACGAACTCGGGCAGCGACGTCACCGCGAGCGCGGCGACCGAGCATACGTGATCGAACCAGCTGTCCTTGCGCAGCGCGGCGATGGCCCCCAGTGCCACTCCGATCACGGCGCCGAGCACGCCGGCGGCGAAGACGAGCACGGCCGAGTTGACCAGCCGCGGCTCGACCAGGCCCCACACCGGCTCGCCGTTCGCGAGCGAGGTGCCCAGCTTGCCGGTGAACAGGCCGGAGAGCCAGGTCCAGTACTGCGCCAGCACGCCCTGGTCCAGGTGCAGCTGACGCTCGAGCGCATGCAGCCGGGCCGGATTCGCGGACCGGCCCAGGACGGCGAAGGCCGCGTTCCCCGGCAGGACCTCCGTGGCCAGGAACACGATGACGGAAACCAGGAACAGGGTTAGCACGCCGATGGCCAGCCTGCGTGCGGTGAGAGCGAGCAGGGGATGTTCGTTCCGCCCCGGGACGGCCTGCTCCGCAGGGGCGGTGGCTATCGCCACGTTCTCACTCGGCATCAGGCGGGCGTGCTGTTCCGCAATCGGACTCAGCGGCAGGCCGGGCATCTCTCACGGCGGCGATCCCTCCTCACCTTGCTGACGAGGTTAGCGTGCGGATGCCGGCACTACCAGAGAGCCGGAACATGGCCCTGGCCACCGGAGAAGGATGCCTTTCCCGCCTGACCCGCGCGGACTATGATCCTCCCGTCTTCAACTGGGATTCAGGACAAAAGAGAGTAAACCGTTACCCGCTTTCCACCCGCTGAGCGCCGTTCTCGGCTTTACATGAATACCGGGCCCCGAGCGCCAGGCTAAGGAGGACTCTCGTGGAAAGACCAGATCACGGGAAACCAGGAAACGCGCTGGAACGCCGCCAGTTCCTCCGTGGGATCGTCGCGACCGGGGCGATAGCCGGCGCCGGGAGCCTGCTCAGCGCCTGCTCCTCCACGTCGTCAGGTCAGGCGGCGGCGTCCCCGACGAGCACGGTCAAGCGGCGGGGCGGTGCCCTGAAGGTAGGACTGACCGGCGGATCCGGTTCGGACACCCTCGACCCGCACAAGGGCCTGACCTACCTCGACACGGCCCGCGCGCAATCGCTGTACCAGCCGCTGCTCCAGCTGAACACCAGCGCCCAGACGGAATTCGTGCTGGCCGAGGAGATCAGCCCGCACGGTTCGACGTCCAACTGGGTGATCAGGCTCCGGAAGGGCATCACCTTCCACGACGGCAAGCCGCTCACCGCGGACGACGTCATCTTCACGATCCGGCGGATCGTCAGCGGGAAGCTGACCGGTGCGACGCCGCTCGGGCCGGTCGACCTCAAGGGGCTCAAGGCGCTCGACAAGCTCACGGTGCAAGTGCCCATGACGAGCCCTTACGGCAGCTTTGTCGACCAGCTGGCCTACTGGTACTACCTGTACATCGTGCCGGCCGGCTTCAATCCGGCCAAACCGAACGGAACCGGTGCCTTTAAGTACCAGTCCTTCACCCCGGGACAGCGCAGCGTCTTCGCCAGGAACGAGAACTACTGGAAGCCGGGCCTCCCCTATGTCGACACGCTGACGGTCATCGACTTCAGTGACAGCGCCTCCCTGCAGAACGCGCTGTCGACCGGCGTCATCCACGGCGCGGGCGCCCTGGAGGGCCCGCAGATAGCGGCCCTCGCCGCTTCCGGGAGCGTGCGGACCGTCAAGTCCCACACCGGGGCGATCACCCCCTTTACCATGCGCGTCGACCAGGCCCCGTTCAACGACGTCAACGTCCGGCAGGCGATGCGGCTCATCGTGGACCGCCAGCAGCTCATCAACTCGGCCCTGGACGGGTCCGGGACGGTCGGGGCCGACGTCTCGTCCCCGTATGACCCGAACTACGACACCTCGCTGCACCGGGAGCAGGACATCGCTCAGGCGAAGAGCCTGCTGAAGAAGGCGGGGCAGGAGAGCCTCAAGGTCCAGCTGGTGACCTCGGCGGTGGCCACCGGCACGGTCGCGATGGCGACTGTGCTCGCGCAGCAAGCCCAGGCGGCCGGGGTGACGATCAGCCTGAAGACGGTCGATCCGACCACCTTCTTCGGACCAAACTACCTGCGCTGGACCTTCTCGCAGGATTTCTACAACTACTCGCCCTACCTCGGCCAGGTCGCCCAGTCGCTGCTGCCGGCCTCCCCGTTCAACGAGACGCACTGGAGCCTGTCCCGCTACGGCAGCCTGTACCGGCAGGCGA
>Ga0070699_100002197_pt1 | contig 17648 bp, 20 predicted proteins | sample KBSK1503metaG_FD_65473 | JGI IMG/M metagenome (GOLD analysis project Ga0070699, IMG submission 65473) | Corn, switchgrass and miscanthus rhizosphere microbial communities from Kellogg Biological Station, Michigan, USA - KBS K1-50-3 metaG | ecosystem: Host-associated > Plants > Roots >... | reverse complement strand
ACCCCTTTTCCTTTTCTAAGATCGACCGAAATCGCCGCCCGACCCTGAGGTCGAGCCGAACGATGACCCGGTCCTGCTGCCGGTGGTCGATCCGTTGCCGAACGAGCCGCCCGAGGGGTCGGAGGGGCCTGAGCTGTAATCGCTGCCGCTGGGGCCGCTCGCGTAGCTGCGCGCTTCATCGGCACCGCGCGTCACCGCTTCGCGCGCCTTGTTGACGAGGTCGCGTCCCTGCTCCGCCCAGCCGCCCGCCGTCTCGGAGGCCTTTTTGTACTGCTCGTTCGCGACGTTGCCCCAGGTCTTCGCCTGGTCACCGATCGCCCCGCGCAGCTCCGCGCCGGCCTTCGGGGCCAGCAACATGCCGAGGCCCGCGCCGAGCACCGTGCCGGTCAGCAGGCCCATCATGAACCCCCCGCCCCCGCCGCTGCCTTCGTTGTCGTACCGATCAAAGCTGTCCGCCATTGTGCTGCTCCTCCCTGTGGATTGCCCGCTGTTCAGGTGGGTCACGCGTGCTCCGACGCCTCGCCGGACCGACGCCGCCCGTTGTGAAAGAAACCATCCACCGCCGTTCGGGCGGTGTGAACGAGAGTGAGAACGCGGTTCACGCGCGCCGAGACGGAACTGCGCACACGCCCCGCGGTTTCGTCGACCCGGTCCATCGTGTGGCGGATGGCCGCATCCACACGCTCGGTGCGGTCGGTCACACGAGACGTGACCTCCTTCACATCCAGCAGGATGGCGTCGACTCGGATCATCAGGGCGTTCACCTTGGCGACCAGCGGAGCGATCTGCCGCGCTTCGATCTCGCGGACGGCGCTCATGGCCTGGGTATAGAGCCGGTAGGCCATCACCCCGACCCCGATCAGCAGGATCGCTTCGAAGACGCTGACAGCCGCCATGATGCCCAGCAGTAGATTTGTCGTGTCCAGATTTCCTGCGTTCATAATGTCCATTCGATGCGAGGCGAGCCTTTCAATGCGAGGTCCCGCTGCTCGGAAACGACTGCGCACGCGCGGCGTTGAACTCATTCACCACACGGAGGCCGTCGTTCGCCATCTCTCCGATTTTTTCGATGGTCTTCTGGAACCGTGCGAATTCGCGGCGGAGATCGTCCACGGCAGGCTCCATCCGGTCGCGCACACCTTTGCCGGCGTCGGTAAAGAAGAGGTAAGTGGCCGCCGCGCCGATGAGCGCGCCAACCATCGCACCCGCCACCATCATTCGAGAATCGTTCACACGCCCTCCCTTTCCATGGCCCAGCGCTGATTGGCTTCCAAAATGGGTGCCACGCTACCGGGTTGCGGTATTGACGAACTGCAGCGCCTCTCGATCGAGAAACAACGTTAGAGACACACCATCCCAGCGATCGCCCTCGGGACTGCCCGGTGCCTCCTCGCCCAAACCGATGAAGCCGGCGTTCTGCGCCGGCAGGTCATACTTACTCAGCACATACGCACGGACTAGTGCCGCGCGTCTCCGTGAAAACTGGAACCGCTCAGCCACGGTCGGCGCCGGAGCGTAGCCTTCGACGACGAGGGGGTTCGAAGGCAGATACTTGAGGTAGGTCGACATCGCCGAATCGATCCGAGCGCGGCCGTCAGCGGTCAGCGCCTCGGTCCCGTCGGGCTTCATCTCGAGCAGCACGCTCGACTTCAACCAGATCCGCATGGCCTTTCGTTTTCCGTTTTCGAGCACACCTGTTCGGTATTCCGCGGGAGAGATGGACGCGAGATCGTAATAGCCGCGCCTGTTGAAGAAGCCGCGCAGCAGGAAGTTGTGCTTCATCGCCTCCATGTTGTCGGCGAGATCGGCCGTGGCTTCGCGCGCCTGACCGAGCGTCATGCGCATGTCGGCGAAGAGCCCCTGCGCCGGACCTTCCTTCGACCGGAAGTCAACGATCGTTTGCCGCGCCTCGTCGGTGACCTGGCGCACGTTCGCCATCACCATCTGCGCCTGGTCGGCGATGCCCCTCGCGCGCTCGTAGAGCCCGTCGTCGTTGATCAACTTGCCGAGTGTCCCCTTGCCGTCGTTGATGTTGGCGATCATCTCGCTCGTGTCCTTCGAGATCCGGGAGCCGTTGCGGGCCATCGCTTCGATCTCGGGACGGATCTCCTGGACCATGAGGCGGGCGTCCACGGCGGTTATCGCGACCTGCTTGACGGCCGACTCGACGTCACCGCGCAACTCGTTCACCGTCTGGTTGACCGTCGCAATCGTGTCGCTCGCCTGTTGCAGAAGGTCGGCGATCGCAAACGGCTCGCGCCCGCGGATGGTCCCGCCCTCCGGCAGCAGCGGCGCCTTCTCCGTGCCGGCAGCGATGTTGAGGTAGACGCCTCCGATCAGCCCCTCGGTCTGCGTGGCCGCGACCGAGTCAGTCCTGATGATCGGATGCAGGGCTTCGCGGAGCTGCATCTGGACCCTGAACGTCCCCGAAGGCGATGTCGGCAGCTGAATGTCAGTCACCTCGCCGGCAGTCGCACCGGCGACGCGCACTGTCGCGCCGACTTCGAGCTCGCCGAGCCGCTTGAACTCCGTGTAGACCGGAAACCGCTTCTCGAACAGCATGCGGCGCTCACCGATCATGAAGAGCCCGACGGCAAACAGCAGCAGGCCGATGACGACAAAGGCGCCCGCGCCGACCGCTCGTGAAGAAATCATCTTCGGATCGCCTCCCTCACCCTGAACCCTCGGACCGCATGAACGCGCGCACCATCTCGTCGTCGCTCCGATCGAGCTCCTCGGCGGTGCCCTGAGCGATGATGCGCCCTTCGTGAAGCATGGCGAGCTCGTCGCCAATATGGCGCGCGCTCGGAATGTTGTGCGTCACGACGACGATCGTCGTCCCCTTCTTCTTCAACTTGACCAGCAGCGCATCGATCTCCGCGGACGTGATCGGGTCGAGGCCGGCGCTCGGCTCATCCACCAGCAGGATGTCAGGGTCGAGGGCCATGGCGCGCGCCAGTCCGGCGCGCTTCTTCATCCCGCCGGAGAGATCCGCGGGCATCTTGTCGTAGTCCTTCTCGAGGTCGACGTCCGCGAGCTTGGCACGCGCCACTTCGCGGATCTTCGAGTCGGGCCAGTCGGTGTGCCTCCGCATCGGGAACGCGACGTTCTCACCGACGCTGATCGAGTCGAAGAGCGCGGAGTTCTGAAAGAGGAACCCCATCGACCGGCGGACTTCTGCCAGCTCGCGCCCTCTGAGTGCCGCGACGTCCTTGCCGTGCACGTACACATGCCCGCTGTCAGGACGAAGCAGCCCGATGATGTGCCTCAGCGTCACACTCTTGCCGGTGCCGCTTCGACCAAGCAGGCAGAAGCCTTTGCCCTGCGCCACTTCGAGCGTGATGTTGTCGAGGACCCTGTGATCCTTGAATGCCTTGGTCACGCCTTCCAGCCTGACAGCGGGTGACGCGTCGTCGTTTTGGTTCATGCCTTCACCGGGAACATGAAGAAGATGAACTTTACGAGGACGACGTTGATCAGGATGATGCAGATCGACGCGAGGACCACGCTGCGCGTCGACGCGCGGCCGACACCCTCGGTGCCTTGCGTGGTGTTGAAGCCCAGGTAGGATGCGACCGTTCCGATGATCAGACCGAAGACCGCCGTCTTCAGCGTCGCGGGAATGAAGTCGCTGAACTCGATCGCCGAGAACGCGCGGTGGAAATACAACTGCGGCGACATCCCGCTGATCGACGCCTCGGCGACGAAGCCGCCGAAAATGCCGCAGAAGTCCATGATGGTCGTCAGCAGCGGCATGGCGATGATGCACGCGAGGATGCGCGTCACGGCGAGGAACTTGAACGAGTCGACGGCGACCGCTTCCAGCGCGTCGATCTGCTCGGTGACCTTCATCGCGCCGAGCTCGGCCCCGATCCCGGCCCCCACGCGGCCGGAAATGAGGAGGCCGGCGACCAGCGGTCCGGTCTCACGGATCAACGCAATCGCGAGCCCGGCGGGAATCATCGCTTCGGCGCCGAAACGCTCGAGCGACGCGCGCGTGTGCATCGACAGCACGACGCCGATGGCGAAGCCCGACAGGGCGATGAGCGGTACCGAGCGCCAGCCGATTTCGAAGACGTGCCGGGCGACTTCCTTCCACTCATACGGCGGCAGAAACGCTTCGCCGATCGCCCGAATGCCGAAAAGCGCCACCTCGCCTACCCACGCGAGGGCAGACAGAATCAGGAGGCCGAGCCGTTCGGTCATGCCCAGCCGTTGTGCAACGGCTGGGCCACATGGACGGGCTGTGAGCCGATCCTGATCCCTTAATTTGCGGCTGGGGTAGACGACGAGGCGGCAGCGGCCCGTTGCGCGGCGCGTTGATCCTGGATGTCGTGCTTCTTCATCTTGCTGTAGAGCGTGGGCCGATAGAGACCGAGGACCTGCGCTGCTTCCTGCTTGTTCCAGTTGGTTCGCTGCAGCGTCTGGACGATCGCCATTTTCTCGATTTCCGCAAGGGTTCGGTGCGGAGGAATCGTGAATTCCTGCGACGGGCTTCCCTCTTCGCGGATCGTCTCGGGAAGATCGTTCGGCGTGATCTCGAGACTCTTGCACACGAGCACGGCGCGCTCGATGGCGTTTTCGAGCTCGCGCACGTTACCGGCCCATCGGTTGCGGATGAGCAGGTGATAGGCGGCCGGCGAAATCGAGCGGACGCTCTTCTGGTAGCGCTGGTTGAACTTCGAAAGGAAGTGATTGCAGAGCAGCGGGATGTCTTCGGTCCGCTCCCGCAGCGGGGGGACCCGGAGGGTGATCGTGTTGATGCGGAAATACAGGTCTTCCCGTAGCTTGCCTTCCCGGAGCGCCGTCTCGAGATCGATGTTCGTCGCGCAAATGAGGCGGAAGTCGACGTGCACCAGGCGATCGCTGCCTATGGGCCGGTACTCGCGCTCCTGCAGCACCCGCAACAGCTTGGTCTGAAGGTACGGGGGCATCTCGCCTATCTCGTCCAGCAGGAGCGAGCCGCCCTCGGACATCTCGAAAAGCCCGACCTTGTCAGTGTTCGCGCCGGTGAACGCGCCCTTCTTATAGCCGAACAGCTCGCTCTCGATCAGATCTTTTGGAATCGCCGCGCAGTTGATCTTGATGAAGGGGCCTTTCACGCGGTTCGAGTTGTAATGAATGGCGTTGGCAATGAGCTCCTTGCCGGTGCCGTTCTCCCCCTGGATCAGGATGTTCGCGTCGCTGGCCGCCACGCTCTCAACGAGCTCGAAGAGCTCCTTCATCTTCTTGCTCTGCCCGACGATATTCGCGAAGCTGTACTGCCCCCGGATCTGTTCCTTCAACTGCTGATGCTCCGCGCGTTCCTGCGTGCGATCGATCGCACGCCCGACAATGTTCATGAGCCCATCCTGACTCACGGGTTTTTCAAGGAAGTAAAAAGCGCCGGCCTGCCCCGCCTCAACCGCGCGGGCAATGGTGCCCTGGCCGCTAATCACGATGATTTCGGGCCAGGCGTCGATCTCTTTCAACCGGCGAAGAAGCGACACGCCGTCGAGGTCCGGCAACATCAGGTCGGTCACTACTACGTCGGGACGCCATTGCTTGAAGATTTCCTCGCCCCGGGTGCCGATGAGCGCCGTACGCACCTCGTATCCCTCGGCTTCGATGACCATCTTCAGCCACTCGGTCATCGCCGGCTCGTCGTCGATCGCAAGGACGCGCTTGCGCCGCTTGCTGGATGAAGGAGGTTGAGTCGCCATGCGTCACCTATGTCTTGCTTTGAGGGCGACTTTAGCACAACCACGTCCGCATTCAATACATACTGCGTGGCGGTCAGCTTAAAGCCTACAGCGTGTAAGATTTCCATGCAGGCAGGCTACCGAAAACCGTTGCCCTATAATGCGGCGCATGGCCGAACCGGACGGCACCGCGGACCAGGACGGGCTGCTCGCGCGCGAAAGACGCGAAAAAGACGAGCCATCCAGTCCACAGCGGGCCTGCGACACCGACGACCGGGAGATCTGCGAACGGTGCGGCAACGCCGAAATGTACCGGATGCACGCCGTCTGGCGTTGCCCGAAGTGCGGCTTCAAGACCGACTGCTGTGGGTGGTAATCAGTCGTTCGGAACGTTCGCGTTCCGAGCGTTCGGGGCGTTCGGAACGTTCGTCGCGTTCGGACGGTTCTCCGCGTTCGGGCGTTCGAACGAGCCGAACGACCCGAACGATTCGAACGACGGGAACGAGCCGAACGACTCGAACGATTCGAACGACCCGAACGACCCGAACGACCTCTAATGCAAATCATCGCGTCCCGAATCCGCACTGAGAGCCCCGAATTCAAGGCCAACCAGGAGAGGATGACGGCGCTGGTCGCCGAGCTTCGGGATCGCCTTGCGCACGCGCGGGAGGGGGGCGGCGCGCGCTACCTCCAGCGGCATCGCGAGCAGGGCAAGTTACCCGTGCGCGAGCGTATTGATCTCCTCCTGGACGAGGGCTCGCCGTTCCTCGAGCTCTCGGCTCTTGCAGCGTGGGAGATGTACGACAACGAGGCGCCTGGCGCGAGCCTGGTTACCGGCGTCGGACGGGTCTCGGGCCGTGAAGTGCTGATCGTCGCGAACGACGCCACGGTCAAGGGCGGCACGTACTATCCGATGACAGTCAAGAAGCACGTCCGCGCGCAGCAGATCGCGCTCGAGAACCGGCTGCCGTGCGTCTACCTCGTCGACTCCGGCGGTGCCTTCCTTCCACTTCAGGCGGATGTGTTTCCCGACAAGGAGCATTTCGGCCGCATCTTCTTCAACCAGGCGCGCATGTCGGCTGAACGCATTGCGCAGATTGCAGTGGTCATGGGCTCCTGCACCGCGGGCGGCGCATACGTACCCGCGATGTCCGATGAAACGATCATCGTCAAGGGAACCGGCACGATCTTTCTTGGCGGACCGCCGCTCGTGAAAGCGGCGACCGGCGAGGATGTCACCGCGGAGGAGCTTGGCGGCGCCGACGTCCACACGCGAATATCGGGCGTCGCGGACTACTTCGCCGACGACGATACGCATGCGCTGCAGCTCGCGCGGACCATCGTGTCGACGCTCAACACGCGCAAGGACGTGCCGGGTGACGTCGCGGCGCCCGAAGATCCCGCCTACGCGCCCGACGAGATCTACGGAATCGTGCCCTCCGACGTGCGAAAACCGTACGACGTTCGGGAAGTGATTGCGCGTCTGGTGGACGGATCGCGCTTCGACGAGTTCAAGGAGCGCTACGCGCCGACGATCGTGACCGGGTTTGCGCGCCTCCACGGCTTCCTTGTCGGGATTGTCGCGAACAACGGCGTACTGTTTTCGGAATCGGCGCTGAAGGCGACGCATTTCATCGAGCTCTGCAACCTGCGCGGCATCCCGCTCATCTTCCTGCAGAACATAACGGGCTTCATGGTGGGACGGCAGTACGAGCGCGGCGGCATCGCCAAGGATGGCGCGAAGATGGTGCACGCCGTCGCCAACTCGGTGGTGCCGAAGTTCACGATTATCATCGGAGGGTCGTTCGGCGCCGGCAACTACGGGATGTGCGGCCGGGCGTTCGAGCCCCGCTTCCTCTGGATGTGGCCGAACGCGCGCATCTCGGTGATGGGCGGCGAGCAGGCCGCCGGCGTGCTCTCGACCGTCAAGCGCGAACAGCTCGCGCGCGACAACAAGACCCTCGGTGCGGAGGACGAGGAGCAGATCCGGCAGCCGATCCTCGACAAGTACGAGCTCGAAGGTTCGCCGTATTACTCCACTGCCCGGCTGTGGGACGACGGCATTCTCGATCCGGCGCGCACGCGCACCGTGCTGGCGCTGGCGCTCTCGGCTGCGTTCAACGCCCCGATCCCGCCGCCGAAATTTGGGGTCTTCAGAATGTAACTGGCGTTTGCGCCGCGAACGCCGAACCCGAACGTGAACACGAACCGAGCAGCGAGAACAAAGAAGCGTGAACACCGCGCTTGACATGTCGAGTCCCTTCGATTTCACAGGCGCGACGGCCGTGATACTCGGCGGCGCGACGGGCCTCGGCCTGGCGATGGCGGAGGGGCTGGCGGCGCATGGCGCGAGCGTCTGCATCGCGTCGCGCTCGGATGAGCGCGCGCGCCACGCGGCGGCAACCCTGGCAGAACGGTTTGGCACGCCCTGCCACGGCTACGCCGCCGACGCCGCGAGCGAGGACGCGGTCAATCGGCTGCGCGACCACGTGGCCGAACTGTTCGGCGGTCGTGTCAACATCGCCATCGATTCAGCCGGCATCAATGTGCGGAACCCGATCGACCAGATTTCCCTTGGCGAGTTCGAAGCTGTTCAGCGCGTCAACATCACCGGCGCGTTCCTGTTCGCGCGGGCCATGCACCCACTCCTTCGAGCGTCAGGCTGGGGGCGGCTGATCAACGTGGCGAGCATCTTTGGATCACGCTCGTTCCCGTTTCGCACGAGTTATGCGGCCAGCAAAGGCGCTATGCTCCAGCTGACCCGGACCCTCGCCATCGAATGGGCGGCGGAGAACATCACGGTCAACGCGATTTCGCCCGGATGGTTCATCACTGACATGACGCGCCCGGTGCTCGACAACCCGGAGGCGTACCGGCAGTTCTGCGCGACCATTCCGATGGCGCGGTTCGCCGAGCCTCACGAGATCGCGACAGCGTGCCTCTTTCTCGCCTCACCGGCGTCGTCGTTCGTCACGGGAGCCGAAATCGTCGTCGACGGCGGCTCGATGGTCACTTGAACGTACGATGTTCACTCTTCCGCGTGCTCGCTTCTCGGTTCGTGTTCGAGTTCGTTTCTGCGCTGGCCGCACGAACCTTGAACGGCGAACCTCGAACACAGAACCGAACACCGGAACGTGAACACGAACAAGAAGCGAGAAGATGGAAGCGTGAACGACACCTTTGAGTTCCTGCTCACCCGTCGCGAAGGCACGGTCGAGTACCTGACATTGAACCGCCCGGACGTGCGGAATGCGTTCAATGACCAGGTCATCGTGGAGCTCACCGCGTGGGCGGCGACAATCAACGCCGACGACGACGTGCGATGCGTGGTGCTCGCGGGCGCGGGAAAAACCTTCTGCGCGGGGGCCGACATCACGTGGATGTCGAACGCCCTTGCCTATACGCACGATGAAAACGTGCAGGATGCGAATGCGATGGCGCGCATGTTCGCGGCACTCGATACGCTGCCGGTCCCCCTCATCGGACGCATCCACGGCGCCGCGCTTGGCGGCGGCGCCGGCCTCGCCTCCGTCTGCGACGTCGTCGTGACCGATGAGAACGCGGTCTTCGGGTTCACCGAAGTGAAGCTCGGAATTCTTCCGGCCGTCATTTCCCCATATGCGCTGGCAAAGATTGGACGCTCTGCCGCGCGCGAGCTGTTCCTGACGGGAATGCGGTTCGGCGCGCTGCGCGCGAAAGAGATCGGCCTTGTCCATGCGGTGGTCCCCGTCGACCAGCTCGACGTCATGGTCACGCTGTACGTCAACGAGATGCTGAGCGCGGCACCTGACGCGCTTGCCACAGCCAAGGCGCTGATCCCGCGAGTCTGGGCGCGAGGCGCATCTGACGCCGCCGGGCTGACCGCCGAAGCGATTGCCGCGCGGCGCGTGTCGGAAGAAGGCCAGGAAGGCCTCCGAGCGTTCCTCGAAAAGCGGAAGGCGAAGTGGAACATCAGCCAATGAGACGGAAATGCAACCACGACGCTCACGAATGTCACGAAGAACACGCATGAGATGGGTTACGACAGGGCCATGTTCCAGCGAATTCTGATCGCGAACCGCGGCGAGATCGCGGTCCGCGTGATTCGTGCCTGCCGCGAGCTGGGGATCGCGTCGGTCGCCGTCTACTCCGATGCCGACGCGCGCGCCCCGCACGCCCTGCTTGCCGATCGCGCGGTTCGGATAGGCCCTGCGCCGCCGGCTGAAAGCTATCTGTCGAGCAGCGCCATCCTGAAGGCGGCGCGCGACACGAGCGCCGATGCGATTCATCCGGGTTACGGCTTCCTGTCGGAGAACGCCGCGTTTGCGTCTGCGTGCGCAGGAGCCGGCATCGTATTCATAGGCCCCCCGGCGCAGGTGATCGAGCAGCTCGGTTCCAAGATCGCGGCACGCCAGCTCGCTCAGAAAGCGAGCGTGCCCATCGTCCCTGGCGAAACGCCGGCGGATCAGTCGAACGAGGCTGTTGCGGCCGCGGCGCGGAGGGTCGGCTTTCCGGTCCTCTTGAAGCCTTCAGCCGGGGGCGGCGGCATCGGCATGAAGGAGGTGCGCGACGAGCGCGCGCTGATACCTGCAATCGAGCAGGCGCGTCGCGAGGCGATGTCGTCTTTCGGTGACGGCACACTCTACGTGGAACGGCTTGTCGAGCGCCCGCGGCACGTCGAAATCCAGGTGCTTGCGGATGACCACGGCAACGTCGTCCATCTCTTCGAGCGCGAATGTTCGATTCAACGCCGGCATCAGAAAGTCATAGAGGAGACGCCCTCCACTGCGCTGACACCTGCGTTACGGCAGCGCATGGGAGACGCCGCAGTCGCGCTGGCTCGCGCCGCCGGCTACCGCAATGCCGGTACCGTGGAGTTCCTGCTCGAGGGCACCGGTGATGCGGCGTCGTTCTATTTCCTCGAAGTGAATACGCGGTTGCAGGTCGAGCATCCGGTGACTGAGCAGGTCACGGGCGTCGACCTCGTGCGCGCGCAGATTGCTGTCGCGGCAGGCAACAGGCTGCCGTGGTCGCAGGGATCGCTGACGCAGCGCGGCCATGCCATCGAGGTGCGGGTGTATGCCGAAGACGCGGCTACAAGCGATCTTCCGCAGGCAGGTCCCTTGCTCCTCTATCGCGAACCATCCATGCCCGGAATTCGAGTCGACGCCGGCGTGGCCGAGGGCGGCGAGATCGGGATTCATTACGATCCGATGATCGCGAAGCTGATTGCCAGCGGCGAGACGCGCGACATCGCCCGCCGTCGAGCGGTCGAGGCGCTTCGCAACTACCCGATTCTCGGCATTCGGACGAACGTCTCATTCCTGATCGAGCTGCTCGAGCATCCCCGCTTCATCGGCGGCGACATCGACGTCCGGTTTCTCGATACCGAGGGCGCCGCGCTGCGTGCGCGCATTGGCGACATGACGAATCCGCCGGAGGTCGCCGACGTTGCGGCCGCGGCCCGCCTTCGCTCTTCGAGCTTCGGCGGGCAGGCAGAGCCAGGCGCGAACGTGTCCGCCGATTCCCGAAGAGCGGAGGCGGATCCGTGGGCCACGCTGCAGGGGTTTCGTGGTTGAGGCAATCGGCGACGGCCGCTACCGCATCGCGTCTGGCGAGCGGAACGATCTTGCCTATGCCGTTTCAGATCGCGGCCGGACGTGGGTCTTCATCGCCGGACGTACATATGTCGTCGAGAGCCAGGATCGGGACGGACGCAGCCGCCCTCACAAGACTGACGATCACCTGGCGCTTTCCGCGCCGATGCCGGCAACGGTGCTCGCGGTAAAGGTGGCGCCGGGCCAGGACGTCCAGACTGGCGACGTGCTGCTCATGCTCGAAGCGATGAAGATGGAGTTGCCAATCACGGCGCCGCGCGCCGGCCGGGTGAAATCGATCGGCTGCCGCGAAGGCGAGATCGTTCAGCCAGGAGTACCGCTGCTCGAGCTTGAATGAGCACACAATATCCGGTAGAGGCCTTCACAACGACGATGGAACACGACCTTGCAGTCCTGCTGACGGAACTCATCGAGAAAGTCGGGCTGCTCCGCCGCGATCTGAAGCAAAAGGGCGACCTCGAGAAATACGAGGCGCGCCTCCTGCGGATCGACCAGAAGTTTTCGGCGCTGGCGGAGAGGATCTCCGAGACCGACCCCGATTTCGCGAAAGCGCTTCGCACAGCGTGGCAGATGCCCGCGCGGAGCCTGGCGTTCCGCAACGCGGATCACGTGAAAAAACCGTAACCACGAAGGACACGAACATCTCGAGTTCAAATCTGGACTTGGGATTTGGGATTTGGGATTTCTACCGGTCCCACGCACCCCTCGCCCAGTCCAGAAACTTCTTCTCTGTCCAGTAATTGACGATCTTCGCCTGCGGAATGCCGGCGAGGCGCGCGTGAGCGATCGCGATGTCGGCGAAGTCGAGCTCCGCGTGCGAGTGCGCATCACTGTCGAGCGCAAAGATGCACCCCTGCTCGAGCGCCTGCGCCGCCAGCTCGTAAGGGACATCCTGCCGCGCCCACGATCCGTCGATCTCGATGGCTACCTGCCGCCGCGCGGCCACCGTGAACACCTTCCTCCAGTCGGCGACGACCCCCAGGCGCACGTTGAAGACACGGCCCTGCGGATGACCGAGAATCGATACGCCCGGCTGCGAGACGGCCGCCACCATCCGTTCGGTCTGATCGATCGACTTGCGAAGCGCGGAGTGCGGAGACGCCACCACGAACTCGAACTGGCGCAGCTCGTGGGGCTCCATGTCGATCGTCCCATCAGCGCGGATATTGGCTTCGATCCCCTTGAACATGCGGAAGCGCCCGCCGTACCGTGCGTTCAGCGCGTCGATCTCCCCATGTTGCTGAACGACCCGATCCATCGTCATCCCCCGGGCGACAGAGAGGCCGTAGGAGTGATCCGTCACCCCGGCGCAGGTCCACCCGCGTTCGAGGCAGGCGTCGATGATCGACTCGAGCGTCTCACCGCCGTCACTCCAGATCGAGTGCATCTGAAAGTCGCCGCAGTACTTCTCACGCGACGGCGTGCCCTTGCGCGACAGGATCTCGCGGACGGCGGCCCGGCTGAGAAATTGGCGGCGGAAACTGTGCAACCGGGCCACTTCCTCCTCCTTGCCCGAGTCGCGCACGGCCCGCTCGACCAACGCGGAGGCGCCGTCGTGGATGATCTCGCGAGCGATGCGGTCCGTTGTAGGGCCGATCCCGGAAATCGCCTTGAACGTGTTGGTCGTCACAAGCGGCGTGATGTCGCGATCGATGCGGAGCACCGCCTTCGCCGCGCGCTTGTACCCCCACCCGCGCTGGCTATCGCCCGCGATCGCCGCCATGTCGTACAGCGCACTCGCCAGCTCGAGGTTTACGTCGCGCACAGCGAGTCACGCGGCCACAAACACCATTGAGACGAATTCGCCGCAAAGATCACAGAGAACACAATGTCTTGTCATTGTGACCTTTGTGTCCTCTGTGGCCAATTCGTCTTCGTGGCCGACGTGGTTGGTATACGATTTGTCGGTTCGCATCTCTTCGAATGGAGCTGACTGATGGCATCTTTTGCGAGGCACGTCGACGTGGAATGGAACGGCACGCTCATGGAGGGCAACGGGACGGCGAAAGCCGGCACGGGCGCGTTTACGCTTCCGGTCACCTTTCCCAGCCGAATCAATGAGACTGGAGACGGCAAGACAACGCCGGAGGAGCTGCTCGCTGGAGCCCACGCGATCTGCTACGCGATGGTGCTGACCAACACGATCGGCAAGCAGGGCGGTAAGGCGCGGCGCGTGCGCGTCACCGCGACCGTCACTGCCGACAAGAGTGACGCGGGCATCAAGGTGGTCTCCTCGAACCTGAAAGCCGTTGTCGAAGGGCTCGAGGGGATGGATCCCAAGGGGCTGAGCGAGCTCGCGACGAATGCCGAGAAGGGCTGCCCGATCTCGAACGCGATCCGCGGTACCGTGGCGATTTCAGTCAACGCGTCAGCTGCCTGATCGTTTCATGCCCAGGGCCTCGATTGCGCTGCTCGTCGCCCTGCTGCTCGCCGGCGGCGCAGCAGCGCAATCACCCGACGGCCGGCCGGCCCCAAGAGACCCGCCCTACCCTGAGGGATTCAGCGTCGAGTATCTCGATCGCAGCGTCGATGCCTGCACGGACTTCTACCAGTTCGCCTGCGGGAACTGGCTGACGACGCATCCGCTTCCCTCGGATCGATCGCGTTACGACCGGCTGAACGAGCTCGCCGATCGCAACGCGCGAATCGTCCGGACGATCCTGGAAAATGCCGCCGCGAAGACATCCGGGCGCACGGCGAGCGAACAGAAGATTGGTGACGCGTACGCGGCGTGCATGGATCAAGGCGCCATCGATGCCAAGGGGGCGCAACCGGCACTTCCCCTGCTGCGCGACGTCGACGGGGTCAAAAACCGCGCCGATCTGATCCGTCTGGCAGCGCGGTTTACACACGACGGCTTCCCCTCCTTCCTGACGATGGGCGCAGCACCGGACGCGCATGATTCGAGCCTGTTCATCGCCACGATCGGCCAGGGCGCGCTCGGCCTGCCGGACCGCGATCTCTACCTCAGCGATAACGAGCGATCCACGACGCTTCGGAAGGCATACGCGGCGCACGTGCAGAAGATGTTCGAGCTGCTGGCCGGGTCCGAAAGGACCCGGCCTCCGCGGAATGGAGGGCGGGTCCTTTTGGACCCGCCAGAGCAGGTCGCTGCGGCGGTGATGGAGGTCGAGACGGCGATCGCCCGGGCAACGCTCGACCGGGTGGCGTTCCGCGATCCGCGCCGGCGCGACAATCCGACGACGCTCGCGCAACTCGCGCAGCTCGCGCCCAACATCGACTTCCCGCTGTTCTTCCGCGCCACCGGCGCGCCGTCGTTTGCCCGGCTAAACCTGCTGAACCCGCAGTACGTCCGCGACATCAACGCGGCGCTTGACGCGCTGCCGCTTGCGTCGTGGAAGACCTACATGAAGTGGCGCGCACTCGACGGGATGGCGCCATTCCTGGCATCACGCTTCGACCAGGAGCAGTTCAACTTCAAGGGCACCGTGCTGAGCGGCCAGAAGGACATGCGTCCTCGGTGGATGCGGTGCAACGACACGGTGGCCGGACGGCCCGGCGCTGATTCGCTTGGCGAGATCGTCGGACAGGTCTTCATGCAGCAGCGGTTTGGCTCAGACGCAAAAACCCGCATGAACGAGCTCATTGCGGCGCTGCAACGCTCTCTTCGAGGCACGCTCAGCGATCTCGACTGGATGAGCGTCGACACGCGCACACAGGCGCTGGCCAAGCTGGATGCGCTGAACCGGAAGATAGGCGGGCCCGACGCGTGGCGCGACTTCGCACGGGTGACCATCACACGCGACGATCACGCGGGCAATCTCGTGCGCATCGCAACCAACGAGACCCAGCGGCAGCTCCAATGGATCGGACGGCCGGTCGATCGCAGCCTCTGGCTGATGACACCACAGACCGTGAACGCGTACTACTCGTCACAGCTGAACGAGATCGTATTTCCCGCCGGTATCCTCCAGCCCCCGTTCTTCGATGCCAGCAAGGACGATGCGGTGAACTTCGGCGGCGCCGGAGCGGTGATCGGCCACGAGCTCTCTCACGGGTTCGACGACAGCGGTCGGCGCTTCGATGCGAAGGGCAACCTGACAGACTGGTGGACGCCCCCGGACGACGCGGCGTTCCGCGAGCGCGTATCGTGCGTGGCGTCGCAGTACGGCGGGTACTCATCGATTCCCGGCGCGACGCTCAATGGCAATCTGACGCTTGGCGAAAACGTCGCGGACAATGCAGGTGTGCGTATCGCCTACTACGCGCTGATGGACGTGCTTGCGGCGAAGGGGCCGCGGCCGGCAATAGACGGGTTCACGTCGGACCAGCGCTTCTTCATCGCGTGGGCGCAGGTCTGGTGCGAGAACGCGACCGATCAGGATTTCCGGCGGCGGGCGCAGGAAGATGTCCACGCACCCGGGCGCTGGCGCGCCAACGGCGTGCTCCAGAACTCTGACGAATTCCGGAAGGCATTCGGGTGCCGCGCGGGAACGCCCATGGCGCCGGTTAACGTGTGCCGGGTGTGGTAGCGGCGAGCCGGCGGGCCATCGGCTGAACGTATTCCCAGATCGTCTCCGCGATGGCGCGGGCGCCGGCGGCGTTCGGATGCACGCCGTCATCTGAAATCAGGTCGCGATTCCCGAGGACACCGTTCATCACGAACGGCACGAGCGCTACGCCGTACTGCGCCGCCAGCTCGTCGTACATACGGTGGAAGTCGATCGTGTATTGCCACCCCTGCAGCGGCAGGGCTTCCATCGCGCACAGCAGGACCTGGACATCCTGCGCCTGCGCGGCCTCGATCATCATCGCCAGGTTCGCCTTCACTTGCGGCACCGGCACGCCGCGCAGCCCGTCGTTCACGCCGAGCTCGAGGATCAGGATCTGCGGCTGCTCCTCCAGCGCCGAATTGAGACGGCGAAGCGCACGCGCCGTGGTGTCGCCCGAGACACCTTTGTTGACGACGGTGACCGGCAACCCGGCGGACTTCAGCTTCGCCTGAAGGATCGATGGATAGGCATCCGTGCGCGCCAGGCGATGGCCGGAGGTGAGGCTGTCGCCGAACGCCACGATCTTCAGCGACGCCGACGACGTCCCTGCCGCCCCGACTGGGAGCGCGGCGATCAGTGTGAGCAGAAAAACCGCTAATGCCATGGCTGCGTATTCAGTGTAACAGGTCAGTCCTTGGGTCCCTCGACGTGGAGCGTCAAGTACCGCTCGTACCCCATCTCCTTGATCTGATGGACCTGCGCCTCGAGCCAGTCAACATGCTCTTCCTCGTCCTTGAGGAGCAGCGTGAACAACTCGCGCGACGCATCGTCGCCCGCCTCGCGCGAGATCTGAATAGCCTTGTTGTACATGCCGACGGCGTTGATCTCGAGCTTCAGGTCGGCCTCGAGCTGATCCTTCACGTTCCCACCGATGTTGAGGTCGAGATACTCCATCTTCGGGATCGCGTCGAGGAACAGGATCCGCTCGAGCAGCTTCTCGGCGTGCTTCATCTCGTCGATCGACTGTTTCTTGATGTAATCGCCAAGCCCGTGATACCCCCAGTTGTGACACATCTCCGCATGCAGAAAGTACTGGTTGATTGCCGTCAGCTCCTCGCGCAGGGCCTCATTCAGGTGCGCGATCACCTTGTCGTTGCCACGCATTCGTCGTCTCCTCTTCGCAGTCCGATCGTCTTCAGTCTACAGTCTACCGACTACGGTCCTGGTGACGGCGGTCGTCGGTAGTCGGTACTCGACAGATCATAAGTCGGACCGGCGGTTGCATCAGCCGGCAGGTCACGTCCCGGAGGAGCTTGGATGGAGATCCCTCGTCGTCCCCTTGGAACATCCGGAGTGCTCGTATCCGCGCTCGGATTGGGCGGCTATCACCTCGCGCTGGCGAAATCGGAGCGCGAAGGCATCCGCATTGTCCATGCGGCGGTCGACGCCGGTGTCACGTTCATGGACAACGCGTGGGAATATCACGACGGACAATCGGAACAGATCATGGGGAAGGCGCTGGTGGATCGCCGCGAGCAGGTCTTCCTGATGACCAAGCTCTGCACCCATGGGCGCGACAAGCGCGAGGCGATGAGGCAACTCGAACAATCGCTTCGGCGCCTCAAGACCGACTACCTCGATCTCTGGCAGATCCACGAGTGCGTCTATCACAACGACCCCGAGCGTCATTTCATGCGCGGCGGGGCCGTCGACGCGCTCGTCGAGGCGAAGCGTCAGGGCAAAGTGCGCTTCGTCGGATTCACCGGGCACAAGGATCCGACGATCCACCACGCGATGCTCGCGCAGCAGTTCCCTTTCGACACGTGCCAGCTCCCGCTGAACTGCTTCGACACCTCGTTCGAGACGCGATCGTTCGAGCGCCAGGTGCTGCCGGAGCTGCTTCGCCTCGGCATCGC
>Ga0070699_100002196_pt1 | contig 17649 bp, 14 predicted proteins | sample KBSK1503metaG_FD_65473 | JGI IMG/M metagenome (GOLD analysis project Ga0070699, IMG submission 65473) | Corn, switchgrass and miscanthus rhizosphere microbial communities from Kellogg Biological Station, Michigan, USA - KBS K1-50-3 metaG | ecosystem: Host-associated > Plants > Roots >... | reverse complement strand
CTTCTACGTCTTCGCGCGCTACCGGTATCCGCTCGTCCCGCTGCTCGTGCTTTTTGCATCTCTCGGTCTGACCGACGCGCTCGCAACGCGGACCATAAAGGTCCGCGCCGCATCGTCCTCGGAATTGCCTTCGCGATGGCAACTCGCCTTCGTCATTTCTGTAGTCGCACTGACGGCGATTGCGGCGAACTGGCCGCTGCTCTCGCCGAATCTGATGCGCGCGATCACGGAAACCAATCTCGGAACGGCGCTCGTCGAGAACGGGCGGCTCCAGGACGGGGAAGCGCGATACCGTCGCGCGATTGAGATCCAATCCGATTACGCGCCCGCCTACAACAACCTTGGAGTCGTCCTGCGGACGCAGGGCCGCCTGGACGAGGCGATTCGAACCTACGAGGACGGACTGCGCGTTCGCCGCGAGTACCCGACGCTGCACGCCAATCTCGCCAAGGCGAGTTACGACGCGGGCACGGCGCAACTCGAGGCCGGCCGAATGAACGAGGCTGTCACAGCCTTCGAGATCGCGTTGCGCGAACAGCCGCAGTACGCCGAGGCGCACAACAACCTCGGCATCGCGCTGGGGTCGCAAGGGAAGCTGGACGCGGCAATCGCGGAATTCGAAGAAGCGCTGAGGATCAAACCGGACTACGTGGACGCGAGAAAGAATTTAGAGATTGCGAGACGTGTCGGGGCGGGTCTACAAAGCAAGACCCGCCCTACAAACGCTCATTGACGACCGTAGCTACCACCGGGTCGTGACGCCAACTCCGATCATCCTTCCCTGCATGATGCTGTTGGGCGCTAGATAGGTCGCGCTCAGCGCATTGGTCGTCACGTAGCTGATGATCGCGTCCGAGTTGTTCACGTTGAAAATCTCGAGCACCGGCAGCACGCTGGCGCGACCGACCTTGAACGTGCGCGAGACCTTGAAATCGAGCTGGGTAATCCGCTCCACGAACGTGGCGCGCTGCGAGTCGAGCAGGTAATTCAGCGACGTCTGACCGAAGACGCCAACCGGCATGATGGTCTGGCCGGCCGGACACGCGCCCGGGCAGTTGGCCGGATAGCGCGTGACGCCGCGCGTGATTGTCATGATGCGCGTGCTGGTCGGACTCGGATTGCTCTGGAACGCAAAGCTCACGTCCACGCCCCAGGCGATCGAGCGCGTGCCGGACACCTTCATCCCCTTGCGGAACGGGATGTCGTTGGCAAAATCGTCGCAGAACCGCTTGCCGGCGTAGTTGGTGCTCACCGTGCCGGTCTGCAGACTTGGAGGAGCGAGATAGTTCGGATCGTCGGGAGCCGTGCACGATCTGGCGCGCTCGCGTTCATAGCTGGCGCCGCCGAAGACCTGCCCTCCACCAGGGATCCTCCAGCGGAAATCGACGCTGTACGCTTCGTACTGCTGTTTCCGATCCGGATCGAACGTATCCAGGTTTCTTATCGGGCGACCGGACGCGGCGACGCTGCGCGCGTAGACCTCGAACGGGTCGCCGGTGAGCGGATTGTAGAACGTGTAGGGGGTGTAGTCGGCCAGCGACCAGTTCTGATTCACCGTGGTTGTCAGGTTGTGGAAACTACCTTTGAACCAGGCCGCCGACACCGAGAACGCGGGCAGGAGCTCATGCTGCAGTTCGACGGAGTTCTCCAGGTTCCAGGTTCGCGGGTAGTGACCGAACTCGTTCAGCGCGGCAGTGCCGAAATTCGCCGCCAGCCCGGTGTAGTCGATCTCACAGCCGACACGCGGGTAGCCCGTGCACCCGCGTTCGCCTTCGGCGATGTCGTTGCCGTTGATATCGCGCCACGGCAGGGTGGCGGTCTGCGACAGGAACGGGTTGTAGTTGGCCGCGATGCCGGTGGTTCGCGTCTGGTTGTAGCGGTTCAGCGAATATTTGAGGGCCGTCTTCCCACTGCCAAACAGGTCGTACACCGCCGAGAACCGCGGCGCCATGTCCTTCCAGCTCGGAAGATTGGGAAGCGCGTCGGTATGACGCGCCGGGACGAAGCGGCCCGCCGGTGAATCGCTCTCGAGCACCTGCGCCACGAGGTTTTCCCACCGCAATCCACCGTTGACCGTCAGGCGATCATGGATGCGCCACGAGTCCTGTCCGTAGATGCCAAAATCGCGATTCAGTCGCTCTCCATACAGAAGCGGTGTGTTGCGGATCACCACGCTGTCTGGAACCGAGAACGGCACCCGCGTGGCGTTGCTGCGATATTGCTGCGTCAGGTCGCCATTCGCGTCGAGCGTGTGCCAGTAGTCGCCCCACGTGTACTGGAAGCCGACCTTGAAATTGTGGATGCCGGTCACATATGAGACCGCGGCCTGCATGTTCTGGCGCTCGGGGCTCTGCGTCGTCTGGAACGTCGCGGCCGTCTTGCGTCCACCGAGGTCGTTCTCCAGACGCGACGCGCCGGCGAACCAGTCAGTCGTGAAGCGCGGCTTCTCGACGCCCTCCTGATAGCTGTTCGTGTAGTACTCGAGATTGCTCGACCAGCCCGCCTCGAGCAGCATCTTGCTGTTCACGGGCGACGTCCACTTCACCGACGTCGTGTGATACGCGGGCGAGAACCAGCGCAGCGACGCCGTCTCGGGATCCTCGAGGCTCTGCATGTCGTGGCCGCGGTACTTGTCGATTTCTTCGAAGTAGCCGCTCAATTTGTTGCGCGGTGTGATCTGCCACGTCAATCGCGCCATCGCACCCTTGATGTGCTGCTCGTCGATGCCCTTCTTGCCGTCGTCGAAGAACGTGTTGGCGATGAAGTTGTTGACGCCGTTGTAGCGCGCGGCGGTAAAGAACCAGAACTTGTTCCGCATCAGCGGGCCGCCTTGCGCGGCGGTCATGTCGATGATGTGATCGATGGCGTTCCCGGTCTGCAAGCCTCTGGCTTCGTGGCGCTGTGTCAGGTTGCTCGCCTGCCAATCGCCCGGTCGATACGAGGTCTTGAAGTCGCCGCTGAAGCGATTGCCACCCTCGCGCGGAATCATGTTGAGGCGGACGCCGCCAGCCGATGTCTCGGCGGAGATGCCGCTCGTCTGGTAGCTGACCTCCGCACTCATGGCGTCGTTGGGGTAGCTCTGCACGCCGCCATCGAGCTGCAGTCCGTTCACCATCATGCCGTCGACGAGCACCGTGTTGTTGGACCGCGTCATGCCGTGCGTGCTCATGTAGGTCTGCTGCATCGCACGCGCGCCGCCCGTATCCGGCAGATCCATGTTGATGCCAGGCACGAGCTGCGCCAGCCCCTGAATCGTGCGGCCGGTCGGAATCGAATCGATCGCCTCGCGATCGAGCACCTGCGTGTGCACCGTGGTCGTCGTGTCGACGACTGGTGAGGCCGAGGTCACGGTGATCGTTTCCTCGACGGTGCCGACCGTCAGCTCCGCGTTCACGGTGGCCGTGAATTCGGCGGGGAGTATCAGGCCATCGCGTTTGAAGCCGTTGAAGCCGGTCAGCGTGAAGGTGACGGCGTAGGCGCCCGGGCGCAAATCGACGATCCGATAGACACCTTGACCGTCGGTGACAACGCTTCGCGCGCCCTCGATGAGGACGTCGCTGGTGGCTTCGACCGTCACGCCCGGCAGCACCGCTCCGGACGCGTCCCGGACGATGCCGGTGATGGCGCTTTGAGCGAAGACCGAGGCGGGGAGGAGAAACAGGAAGGTAGCCGAGACCAACGCCGAGGTACGCAGCAATCGCATCATCGCTGAGATCCCCTTGCGGCCGTCATGGGCCGCTGCTGATGGGCCGAACGATCCGGGTAACGAACCTACTTGTGCGAGTCGGGTCTTACCGATTCGATCCTGATTGCCTTGAGCGGGGCGAGCTCGCGCGAGAGCTCGGTGGATCCCGCCGGCCATCCGTTCTTCTTCAGAACGAATGCGATCACGTCCGCGTTTTGCTGTCGCATGAGCACGCCTGGGCGATCCAGCGGCATCGTCAAGCGGATTCGCTCGAACAGATCGCCCGCGGTCAGATCGTTCCAGTTGGCCGTGAACGCGCCACCGGAGAGCGGCGGCGTCATGTCGGCCCCTTCGAGCTCGGGGCCATGACAGGCGATGCAGTACGTCCTGTAGACCGTCTCTCCACGCGTCGCCTGTTCCTCCGTGTAGACGCCGGTCCACACGGAGGTTGTCTCCTGCGCGCCAATGGCGACGCAGGCGATCGCGAACGTGAACGTCAGAATGCCGAGCGCCTGTCGTTCACGCACGTCTGTCGTCTCTAACGGCTCGCCGTCGTCGTCGTGATGTCCGATTCCGGCAACGCGAACGAGATGTACTCGCCGGAGTAGTTTCCTCCGCTCACCGCCGCGATGATGTACTGGCGGCCGTTGACCCGATAGGTCATCGGCGAGCCGCTGATTGGGGCCGGCATCAACACGGCGCCGACCTGACGGCCGGTCTGCTTGTCGTAGGCGCGCAGCATCGCGCCGCGCGGATGCTCCGGCGTCGTGGTGACCCCCGGATCGCCGGCGATGACGAGCGTCTTGGTCACGAGCACACCAACGCTGCCGGCCTGACCGGTCTTGGGGATGTTCAGCCCCTTCAGCTTCGCGTGGTTGCGTACGACGTCAGGCGTGTCGCCGTGTGCGACCTGCCACTTCAGCTCACCGCGCGCGAGATCGATCGCGGAGAGAACGCCATAAGGTGGCTTCGCGAGCGAGAGACCGTCGACCTGCAGTGGGCTGCTGCGGATGGCCGCTGCAAGGGCGGCTTCACCAGCGGCGCCTGCAGCCGGCGGTGCACCGGCGGCGCCTGCCGCTGCTGCTGGACCCGCCGGTCTGCGGTTCGGCACGTCGGCATACGTTCCGGTACCGGCGGCTTCACGAATCCGGAAGGGCTGTCCGACGACGCCAGCCTGATACGGGATGTCGGAGAAGCCAGGCGGTGGCGGCGCAACCGATTCAGCGGCGAGTGACGCCGTGCTCGCCTGCGCGTAGACGATTCCGGTTTCGGGATCGGCACCAGCGCCGGGCCAGTTCGTGCCGCCGCTGGCGTTGCCCTGATTCAGCGCGCCGATGATTCCGTTGACGTTGCCCGCCGCGGGCGGATTGTAGAGCGTGCCGCTGAACGGGTACTCGTTGCCACCCCATTTCAACCGCTTCAGGTTCTCCATCGCCTGCGCGCGCATCTCCGGAGTGAAGTCGATCAGCTCCTCGGGAATCTTCAAACCCGGACGCCCGTACGCGGGTGGCTTGGACGGGATCGGCTGCGTCGGCGCATACCACTCGCCGGGAACGTCGCCGGGCGGAACCTTCGTTTCCGGGATCGGCCAGATCGGTTCGCCCGTTAGGCGATCGAACACATACAGGAACGCCTGTTTCGTCGCCTGCGCCACGAGCTTGCGCATGCGGCCGTCGACCATCACGTCCAGCAGGATCGGCGCCGACGAGATGTCGTGATCCCAGATCGGATGGTGCACCAACTGGAAGTGCCACTTGCGCTGGCCGGTCTTCACATCGACGGCGACGAGGCTCTCACCGTACAAGTTGTTGCCCGGACGCAGGCCACCGTAATAATCGGACGAGGGAGATTCCACGGGCAGATACACGAGACCCGCCTCTTCATCGACGGTGATCTGCGTCCACACGCCCGCGTTGCCAGTGACGGCCCACGAGTTGTTCAACCACGTGTCGTTGCCGGGCTCACCGGGTCGCGGGATCGTGTTGAACGTCCACAGCACTTTGCCGGTGCGCACATCGAACGCGCGCACGAGGCCTTTGGTGTTGTTGTGCGTCGGGATCGTCATCCCCTCTTTCATCGAGGAGCCGACGATGATGACGTCCTTCGTGACCGTGGGCGTGGAGTGGAGGCCGATCTCTCCGGTCTCGAGATCGATCTGCTTGCCGTTGCCGAAAACAACGCCGACCTTCAGGTCGACGACGCCGTCCTTGCCGAAGCTGGGGATCGGGACGCCGGTCTTCGCGTTCAGCGCGATCAGGCGGTAGCCCGGCGTGACGTAGAGGACGCGGTTATCGCCCTTGCCGTCGGTCCAGTAGCTCACGCCTCGTCCGGACAGCTGGCGCGGCGCGTTGGCTCCGCGCACACCCTCGGGATAGCGGTGCACCCACAGCTCTTCGCCGGTGCGCGCGTCGATGGCCACGACCGAGCGACGCGTGCCGCCTGTCGTGTAGAGCACGCCGCCGACCATCAGCGGCGTCCCTTCCAGCTTGAATTCGGGGCGAGTGCCCAGGTGATCGGTCTTGAAGCGCCACGCCACTTCGAGCTTGTTGAAGTTGCTGGCGTCGATCTGATCGAGCGGCGAGTATTTCGTGCCGCGAACATCGGCGGTGTAATAGGGCCACTCGCCGTTGCGCGTGCTCGGCTGACCAGACGACTGGCCCACCGGCCGGTCTGCCAGCCAGGCGACCGTGAGAATCCCGACTACGAGCGCCGTCTTGTGCATCGGTCGCTGCATCATCAACACTCCTCGAAGACAGCAGTAGCTTTCGCGGCGGGCTTGTCCGCCGTAGCTTCAGCGGAGGCGGACGCAGTATACGCCTACCGTCCGGTCAAGAAAGCGTCAAAACTGCACGTCTTCCCCCGGAAAACATTGATTTTGTCTCATGGCAGGCGCAGAATTTCAAACACTCGCCGGCTCGGCGGGGTGTGTCCAACCTCGTCAACGCGAGAAGGAGTGACGTAATGGCAAATCGCTGGGTGGTCGCGTCGCGGATGGGCGGTGTAGTCGCGACGGCCGCGTTGGCCATTCTTTTTGCCCAGTCGACTGGCCGCGCCGAAGGAACGGCGCCGGCGCCGGTCTTCACCAAGGATGTCGCCCCGATCCTCCAGGAGAAGTGCCAGTCCTGTCATCGGCCGGGTTATATCGCGCCGATGTCGCTCGTCACCTACGAAGAGACCCGGCCCTGGGCGCGATCGATCAAGGCGCGCGTGGCCGCGCGGCAGATGCCGCCGTGGCATTTGGACAAGACCGTCGGCATCCAGGAATTCAAGAACGACCGGTCGCTGAGCGATCAGCAAATCGACACGATCGTGCGGTGGGTGGATGCGGGCGCCCCGATGGGCGACGCGAAGTTCATGCCCCCGCCCAAGCAGTTCCCTGACGATTCGATCTGGAACTTCGCCGAACGGTTCGGCGGACCGCCGGATCTGATCGTCCGCTCGCCGAAATACGCGACGCCGGCGGTGGCGCTCGACGCCTGGTACAAGCCGGTCGTCGAAACAGGTCTGACCGAAGCGCGCTGGGTGCGCGCCATCGAGATTCGTCCCGCCACAGTGAAGGGCCGCCGCATCACCCATCACGCGCTCGCGCGTCTGCAACAGGACGAGGGCGATCCGCTGGCCGAGGCGACCGCCGGCTTGTTCATGGAATGGGCCGTCGGCAAGCAGGGCGAAATCATGCGCCCGAACAGCGGAAAGCTGATGCTGCCCGGTTCCAAGATTATTTTCGAGGTGCACTACCACGCCGTCGGCGAAGCGATCACCGACCAAGTGGAGCTCGGAATCTACTTCTACCCGAAGGGGCAGGAGCCGCATTACCGGCAGACGCTCGGTTTGATCCAGAGCGTGGCCGGCGGGTCGGGCAACATCGACATCCCGCCGAACTCGACGTTCGTCAGCGCCGGGACGATGGTGATGCGCAGCGCCGGCCGCCTCGAGAACTTCCAGCCGCATATGCACCTGCGCGGCAAGGCGATGATGATTGAAGCGATCCTGCCGACCGGGCAGACGCAGATCCTCAGCTACGTCGACCACTTCAACTTCAACTGGCACAATAACTACGTCTACGCCGATGAAGTGGCGCCGCTGCTGCCGAAGGGGACGATCCTGCGCGTCACCTCTTGGTACGACAACACGTCGGCCAACAAGAACAATCCCGATCCCGAGCAGTGGGTTGGATTTGGCGACCGCACGGTCGACGAGATGGGTCACGCGTGGATCAACATCACCTACATGAGCGACGACGACTTCAAGGCGGAAGTCGCGGCGCGTCAGAAGCTGCGCGGCACCAACAACACCCAGCAGTGATTGGTTGGTGGGTGGTGGGTGGTGGATAGTGGTGGTCGGTCGTTTGTCGTCAGTGGATAGTGGTTCAGCGAAAACCCCAATGCGATCCGCGCGCGTAGTATCCACCATCGTCGTCGCCGTCCTGCTCGCGACCGCTGGTTGGCGCGTCGCGGCCCAGGGCCCGCTGCCGCTCGAGCCGATGAAGGACCGTGGACAGAGCGTCACGGGGGCCTTCGAGGGTTGGTACAAGAACGCCGACGGAAGCTACAGCCTGCTCGTCGGCTACATGAATCGCAATCGCCTCGAGACGGTCGATATTCCGGTCGGTCCGAACAATCACATCGATCCCGGCGGGCCGGACATGGGGCAGCCGACGCATTTCCTGCCGCGTCGCGGCTGGGGCGTGTTCGTCATCAAGGTGCCTGCCGATTTCGGCAAGAAGCGTCTGACGTGGACGCTGACCGCCAACGGCCAGACCACGACGATCCCGATGCACATCGATCCGTTGTGGGTCGTCGAGCCGCTCAAGGACGCGGGTCTCGGGAACACGCCTCCGGTTCTGCGCTTCACGCAGGATGGTCCTCCGCAACAGGGTCCGCCCGAAAAGATCAGCACCACGTACACGGCAACGGTCGGTTCGCCACTGCCGCTGAATGTGTGGGCCAGCGACGATGGGATCCGCGCGCCGGAAGTGCGCGAGCGTCCCGGTCCGCCGGTCACGTTGTTCTGGAGCATGCAGCGCGGGCCTGCCGACCTGAAGTTCGAGAAGGATCGTCCCGAGATGGATGTGAAGAACGCCGGCAAGGCCACCACGACCGCCACATTCTCCGCGCCCGGCGACTACATCCTGCGGCTGCAGGCCAACGACGCATCCGGCGTCGGCGGCGGCGGGTTCCAGTGCTGCTGGACCAACGCGCACGTCAAGGTCACGGTCACCTCCGGACCGCAAACGAAGTAATTGGGTTGCTGGGCGGATAGTCGATCTGTCAGTTCGACGTGAACGCCCGGATCGACCACGATCCGGAATTCCCACCGGCGCGCCAACTGCCGCTGACCACTTTCTGCGCGGCCATGGCGAAGAGATCGGCGAACGGCGCGTTGGGCTTCAGGTCGAGCGTCGCGTTCCACGTGCCGGAATATTCCGCGCGGCTGCCGACCACGTTCGCACGCCATGCGCCGGACCACCCGTTCGCAGATTTGATGGCCGACCATCCACCGCGCATCGCCGGTTGGCCCGTCGCGTCGAGCAGCGTCCAGCTTCCCGATGCAGCTCTAGTCTTGGGATCGACGGTACCAGTCCACGTGCCCGCCAGCGATAGGCCCGTGCTGCTTACGGCGCTCCATGTATTGAGCCGGCCGATCTGTCGATCACTTCCGCGCTGCGAAGGAACAGCCCACGCGATTGCGGTGGTCAGCGACGCAACCAGCACGGTGATGAGGACGACGCGTGCGCCGCGGCTCCCGATCATCATTCGTCAGGTTCCGCGACCGCGACGGCTCCACTCCGACGATGCGGCTTTGGACGCAGCGGAGATGGCTTCCACGCAAATGGATCTTGCGGCGCCGGTGGGAGCGGCCCGCCACCGGGACGCAACAAGGAGAGCAGGTAGTTCAGGACGCGACGCACTCGTCTCCGTCCGCGCGGATTCATCATCGAGTGCATGCCTCGCACGAGTGTACGGCAACGCCACGACGCGGGGTCAATAGGAGGACACGCGGACGAATTGAGCCGCAGGAAGCTTCAACCATGCCGTCAGCCGCATCACATCAGGGAACGCGGTTCGACCGCCCTTCGCGAGCGTGCGCATATGCGTCGCCGGGACGCCAATCATGGATGCCATCTGCTGCCAGGTGTACCGGAGCGTCACGCGTCGGCCGTCGAGCGCCTCATACAGCTTGCGTGTGTCGAACCGCAGGACCTCACGCGCGTCGGCCTCGGGCAGGCTCCCGCTTGTCAGCTCGGCCGACGAGTGGCCCGGCACGAAGCTCTCCGGCGCACGTCCGAGCCAACGCAGCATCTCCAGCACGCCGTCGGCTTCAGCGACACGTTTCGTCGACAGGCCGGTGATCGTCGAGCTCGCAACCGGACGGCGCAGCATAGTGCCGACCGTGCCGATCTCGCGGGTCGCCTGCGCCCACGTGAGCCCGCGCGCCCGGCGCTGCGCGTCGAGCGCGGCGTGCAATGCCTTCAGATCGAAGTCGCCCGTCACGGGTCAGCGCGCTCGCTCGAGCAGCGTACGGATCCGTTCGTGTGCACACGTATCGCGAACGGATATCCCGCTGCTGTTCTTGTCGGTTGGGCGGGCGCCCGCGTCGAGGAGCAGCGCGATGATCTTCTCCTGCTCGCTCCGCGCACGTTCGGACCCCGCGCCGCCGCGGCCCGTATCCTGGACCGCAAGATGAAGCGGCGTCGATCCGCTTCCGTTTCTGGCCCTCACGTCGGCCCCGCCTGCCAGAAGAGCGCGCACCGCGTCCGAGCCGCGGGTTCGCACCGCACGATGCAGCGCTGCCACCCCGCTCTTATCGAGCGCGTTCGGATCGGCACCGGCCGCGAGAAGACACTCAATCGTGTCCCGTTGTGCGGCTGGATTCCACGTGTTCGTGTCGGCCGCGTAGTGAAGCGGTTCCGCCCCGCGGCGATTGCGCGCACGACAGTTGGCACCGCGTTCGATCAGGAGCTCCGCCGCTGACCGGCGAAACGCCGCCGCGGCCATGTGCAGTGCGGTGTCTCCGGCATAGAGGTAATGGTGAATCTCTTCGAAGAAGAAGTCTGTCGCCTGCTGCCGCGTCCCACCGACGCCGCACTGCATCGTCGCAAGGGTCGGGTCGTTCGTGAGCAGCCGTGCGACGATGTTCGTCTCGCCTCGAACAACAGCGTCGATCAATTCCGGTAAGTCGGTGATGCTGGTTGCACGCGTCATCGGGTTGCGGTCGCGATCTGCGTCAGAAGACCGTGCAGATCCGAAAAGAACCGAGCCTCGGCGATCCTGTCCCCCTCGACCCGGAAAAGATCGATACCTGTCCACTTCACGCGTTTACCGGTTGAAGAGACACCTTCAAATTCGCCACCGTGTGTGCCCTCGACGGTATACCAGATGGCCACTTTCCGATCTTCAGCGAGCACGTCATCAATGGTCACATGCAAGTCGGGAAACCCACTCAGGTGGCGGCGCATGCTCTGCTTAACGGCATCCTGTGTGACGCCGACACCATTGACCACCGGTTTCTCCACGAACAGCGCATCCACCACCGACACGTCGTGCTGGTTGAAGCCTTCCTCGATCCAGCGGCGTACAAGACCTTTGTTGCGGTCCGTCACCTGGCTGGTACCGGATGCCGGTTGACTGCAGCCGGTAACCGTAATCAGGAGTGTCGCGCCGAGTACGGTCCTGGCGACGAGCGGGGCTCTCATGATCCCTCCTCCGTCGGTACAACGCAGTTGCAGGCGGGGAGCAGCGTTCGAGGCGATCGATTATGGCTTGGGAAAGCCGGGCGAGAGCATCACGCGACGCGCCTGCTCGACGTGGCGCCGATCGTGTACGGCCATGAGCCGGCAGCCGTCGAGGACGCTGTAGGTCATCACGCGAATGAACGGCGACGTCATGATCGTCTGCGACGCGACTCGTTCGTCGAGGCTCTGCAGCGATGCCACGATGTGACGATGCTGCTCGACGAAACGCCTGATCACATCGGCGCCGATGTCGCTGCTCGCTGGTCGCGCCGGCGCTGGCGCCGTGAACTTCCGCGTCGAACCTGGTGTCTGCGAGCGGATCAGCATGGGACCGAAAACGCCAGGCAGAACCGGCAAACGCTCCCAGATGCTTCGTGACCGCCCAGTCTTCAGTGCCTCCTCTGACGCACTCACCATCAGGCGGTTCGCCTTGAGCAGATGCTCGAAGCACTGGGCGATGCTCCATCGCGTCGCATCGGGCTTCCAGTTCAATCGTCGCGCGTCGAGGCCTCCGAAGGTCGCTTCCGCGTCTCGAGCGACATCGTCGAGCGCGGTCCTCACCTCCGCGAGTGACAGCGTCGTGTAGTCGACTGCCGGGCCATCCAGTAATTCAGTTGCCACGCCACCCGCCGTTTCGTGATGTTACGCCTCGTACGAGGTCTTGCCGCCGGCGACGGTGCGCACGATGGTGATGTCCTTGATCTTCTCGGGGTCGATCGTGTGCGGGTCATCGGCGAGCATGACGAAGTCGGCCAGCTTGCCGGGAGTGATCGAGCCCTTGAGGTTCTCTTCTTTGGATGCGTACGCGCCGTTGAGCGTGTTCACCCGAATCGCGTCCGCGACGCTGATCTTCTGATTCGCGCCCCAGATCTTCCCGTCCCAGCCCTTGCGCGTGACCATGCCCTGGATGCCCATCAACGGCGCAAATGGGCCCGGGCTGAAGTCCGAACCCGCCGCTGCGCGCACGCCCGCGTCGAGGAATGAGCGGTAGGCCATCGACCGCTTCATCAGCTCCTCGCCATAGAACACGAACTTGTCCGAGTTGTAATAGGCGTAGGTGGTGAACGGCGTCGGGATGGCATCGAGTGCCTTGATGCGTGCGATCAGACTCTCGTTGACCAGCGTGCAGTGTGTGATCTTCGGGCGCACGTCAGCCCGCGGAACCAGTTTCTGCGCGCGTTCGACTGCAGTGAGGAACATGTCGATGGCCACGTCGCCATTCGCGTGGCAGTTCACCTGAATGCCGGCACGATGCACGCGCTCGATCCAGGCATTCAGCTCCTCCTGCGTTTCGGTGACGTTCCCCTTGTATCCCGACTTGTCACCGGGATATCCCTGGCTCAATGCCATCGTCCGCTCGGAGAACGAGCCGTCGAGCGTATGTTCCGACGTGGCCCCGAGCTTGATCCACTCGTCGCCGAATCCTGTCTCGATACCGGAGGTGATCATCGAATCGAGCACACGTCCACTCGATTCATAGCTGACGCGATGCAGCAGATCGCCCCGAGCGCGGACCTCCTGAATCGCCGCAAGGTTGCCGCCCTGATGATGGACGCTCGTCAGTCCATAGCGTGCGAACTGCTTCGAGATGTGAGCGATGCCGTCCTTGCCGCGGCGGTCGAGCTCCGCGGCAGTGAGGGCCGGTCGAGTGCCGACGTTGTTGAACACGTTGCGCGCCGTGTCCGTCACGCGTCCGTTGAGGTCGCCTTTGTCGTCGCGGTCGTACGTGCCTCCGGCCATGTTCTTTGTCGCCTTCGTCACGCCCGCCATCTCGAGTGCCTTGCTGTTGTAGTAGGACGTGTGACCGCCGCGATGCCGGACCACGACCGGATGCTGCGTCGAGACCTGATCGAGATCGTGCACGTTCAGCTCGCGCTTGTCCTTCACCTTGGTGTCGTCGAAGAAAAAGCCTTCGACCCACGTACCAGGCGGCGTCTGGCTCGCCTTCGCCCGCAGCTTCTCGACGATGCTGGCAATGGTGACGAATTCGACTTCGAACGGATTGCCGACCAGGACTTCGTAGAGCAGGACCTCGCCACCAGCATGGTTGTGGCAGTCGGTGAAGCCTGGTACCACGGTCATGCGTTTCGCGTCGACGGTTCGTGTCGACTTGCCGACCAGACCCTTGATCTCGTCGTTCATGCCGACCGCGATGAACCGGCCGTTCTTCACCGCCAGCGCTTCGGCCTTCGCGATGCGCGAATCCACCGTGTACACGTTCGCGTTGATGACGATGAGATCTGCGTCGCCGGCCTCTGCGCCTCCGATAGCCGCGACCGTTCTGCTGAACCATGGAGTTCCGAGCGAGGCGGCGAATGCGCCCGCCGTCAACCCCATGAACTCTCTTCGCGATCGGCGATGGCTCATGTCGTCCTCACTTCAGGTGAGCGCGGTCTCTTTCGTTCTCGGAACAGAACGCCTCGACGATGTCGGTATCGGGCTGGAGCAGCTCGGTGAATTTCACCGTGAACGGTTTCGTGTACATCTTGGGATCGTCCACCGTGACCTCTACGTCGATGTGACCGAAGTCACGGCGCCGGAATCGTTCGATCACGTGCAACGCCTCGCTGTGTGGATGACCGATGCCGTCGAGCCAGCTCTTATCGTTGAACCCGACGCTATCCACGACGAACGTGTCGCCCTGCCAGTTGCCGATCGAATATCCGAGCCAGAGCGGAGACGGATCCTGCGGGTGCTTGCGCCCGTCCGTGTAGATCTGGCGAATGGTGTTGTCGCCCTCGAACAGCATCAGCGTCAGCCCTGGTGTCTGGACGATCTTGAAGGGGATCGGAATGACGAGCCCCATCGGCACGCCAGCGGCGAGGCAACGCGTGGTCGGCATATCTCTCCCCGGGTTCTGAACGCGCTCACCGAGCAGCTTGCCGGCCTCGGGCCGCATCGGCTCCTCGCCACGCTTGTAGTCCGCGAAGATGCTGAACAGGTACTTCGACATCGTGCGCGGGTCGTCGCCCGGAACGCTCGTCGCGGTCATGTCGCCAAAGAGCCGCGTCAGCTCCTCATACGGAGTAGGTTCCGCGCGCCACACGCCTGACAGATCCGGATGTCCGTCAGCGGTTCGCGGTGCCGGCGCCGAGAGGTTCACCTTTCCATCCGCTGTCCGCGGTGCCTTCGGATCGCGATGATTCAGCCACTGCGCGTCCGAGCGAACGCAGGCGCCCAGAATGGCGAACAGAGTGAGAACGGCAAGTCGGGTCTTGCGCTCAGTCATATGTAGACACCAGCCGCGGAACGAGCGTCTGACTGCTGGAGGTTCGACAGTATATAGCCGGTCGTGATGCTGTGAGCTTGCGCCGCAGAATGACTAGAAAAGAGAGGCTCTACGCAGGCTCGTCTCGCTCGGATTCCGGCTCGACTCGTCCGAGCGCTTCGTCTGTGGCCAAATCGAGCTCCGCCACTTCTTCGCTCGAGAGGGGACGAATGCGGCTCTTCACGGAGTTCTTCGGTATCGCGCGCATCTGAAACGCCAACGCCACTGAGTCCTGTGGCAGTCCGCTATCGGACGCAGCAATAAGGGCAGTGCCGGCCAGCTTGGCGCGATCAAGGTTTGTCGTCAACGGGACCACGAGAACGGATTGAAGCAGCCGCGTGAGAGTCTCGCTTTGCCAGATAACGACAGGACGGCGGCCGGTCTGTTGCTCCGAGACGTAAGGTCCAGATCGGCCCACCAGATCTCACCGCGCTTCAACCGTGGTCCTCACGATCGAGCGATGCAGACCAGTCATCGAGACCGGTTTCTGTGAGGGTGATGTCGTCGGCACTGTGGATACTGAGCCGAGCGAAGTTCCATCGGCTGGGGTCTGCTCTCCGAACGACGATGACCGCTACGCGTTCGCCCGATCGGAGACGATGGCTCATTCTTTGCAAGTTCCTCTCAAACATACATTCACGATCGGCACTGTCGCTTGCGCATACCTGTGGATTAACCAATGTCTGCCCGATGCCTCGGTTCGCGCTGCCGAACAGGATCGTCTGCGCCGAGCAATCTATCAGCACAATAAGGTCGTGTTGGATAGCAATCGCCAGAAGTACGGAGGCCGCTACGAGGCAGCAGAATATATAGTCGACGGTAAGTACAAGTCGGTTCTGGTCGATCTCAACGACGATAATTTAGCCGATGCAATCGTCCTTTTCGACTATCCAGATGTGTGCGGAACCGGTGGCTGCAATCTTGAAATCTATCGTGGTACCAAGAATGGATTTGCCTTTTTGTCAGGCAGCACCATTACCTTGCCTCCGATTCGAGTCACCTCTGAGAAGCGTTACGGATGGAAGACGCTCATCGTGTTCTCCGGTGGCACGGGTAACGTGCTCTTGAGGTTTAACGGCAGTAGATATGCGCTAAATCCATCGCTACAGCCGAAAGCGGAGCAATCGGATATCAAGGGGGCCGTCACCGTACTTGATCAAGAGAAGTGACGCTTTTTAGCCGCACTCTAGCGCGTAGGACCTCGTCGAAAAATTCCGTTACCCAGCTCAGAGGCCGGTCGCTCTGATCGTCTCCAGGCCGTGACCCTGCGGGCCTTTCTCGCGAACTCGTAACGCACCGGCGAAGAGGAACCCGAACAGGCTCATCACCAGGAACATGAGCAGCATCGCGTTGTAGCCGGACGGGTTCGTCGCACTCGCGCCGTTTGCGTCGTTCAGCATGCCGGCGGCGAGGTTCGACACCGTCATCCCGATGTTCTGGAGCATCGTCATCATGCCGTACGCCGTGCCGAGGCGCTCGGGGGCGACGAGGTACGGAACCGCTGGCCAGATCACCGCGGGCACGAGCGAGAACGCGATGCCGATGAGCACCGTGCTGACCCAGAGGTTCGCGTTCGTATACGCAAGGATCGGAAACACGAGACACAGGAGCAGCGTGCCGAACGCCATGAACCACGCGCGGCGACCCAGGCGATCGACCATCCAGCCGAATGCCGGCGTCGCGAAGATCGCGGCGGCGAAGACGTAACTGTTCATGGCCCCCGCCTGCTGCAGCGAGAGGCCGTGCGCGTGCTGGAAGTATTTGATCGCGAACGTGCTGCGGAACGGGAAGATCACCGAATAGAACGTCACGCAGAGGCCGACGGCATACCAATAGGAGCGGTCGAACCGCCAGATGTCGCTCCAGACGAAGCGATCGGTTCCTGACTGCGTGAGCGTGAACCGTTGCGCCGCGCTTCGCTCGAGGAAGTAGTAGACCAGACAGCCGGCGACGGCGATCACCGAAAACGCGGCCGCCAGGACGAGCGGTGGCTGCCACCCGGCGTCATACAGCGGCTTGAACCAGGTGGTGGACATGTCGGCGCCATACGAGCCCGCGCGCGCGATGCTCAGGTTCATCCCGAACGCGAATCCGAGCTGCTTGCCGACGAACCACTGGCCGATCGCGACGGTGATTGCGACGATCATCGATTCAGCGCCAAGCCCGAACAGCAGACGGCCCGCCGCCATCACCGGGAACAACGGCGAGATCGCCGTCAGCACGGCGCCGAGCAGACAGATGATCGAAAAGATCAGGGTCGAGAGGCGCGTGCCGAATCGGTCGACGATGATGCCGCCGATGAGCACCATGATGATGTTCGGCGCGCTGTAGATCGCGTTGAGCGTGCCGATTTGCGTGTCGGTGAAACCGAGGAGGCGCTGGAGCGAGTCGGCGACGGGAGCGACCGAGTCGTACGTGTAGTAGTTGCCGAACATCGCGACGCTGAGAGCGACGAGCACGGCCCATCGCCACGCCGCGGTAGGGGAGGGCCGGGTTGCCCCGGCCCCTGCGGTCCGGCTCAAGCCGGACACCACATCCGTCTTTTCTATTTGGTCGCGTTCGACGGCCACGGAACTCCTTGTTCTTTCGCCGTCACCCGCGCCAGACCTTTGTAGAGGAACCGCTGCAGGCGACGTCCCTGATACGTCTCCACAGTGTACAGATTCCCCTTTGAATCGGTTGCGATGTTATGGAGCGAGTACCACTCGCCAGGGTAGTGGCCGCCCTTGCCGAAGTTGGTGAGCTCGGTCATGCTCGCGCGGTCGAAGATGCGGAGCTTCTGGTTCCGCCCATCGGCGACGTAGAGATATTTCTGCTGCGGATCGCGTGAGAACGCGACGTCCCACACCGCGCCGTCGCTGCGCGAGTCGCGCGCCATGAAGACTTCCTTCACGAACGTCCCGTCCGGTCTGAAAATCTGCAGCCGGTTGCTGGTGCGATCGCAGACGTAGACGAGATTGT
>Ga0070699_100002195_pt1 | contig 17656 bp, 16 predicted proteins | sample KBSK1503metaG_FD_65473 | JGI IMG/M metagenome (GOLD analysis project Ga0070699, IMG submission 65473) | Corn, switchgrass and miscanthus rhizosphere microbial communities from Kellogg Biological Station, Michigan, USA - KBS K1-50-3 metaG | ecosystem: Host-associated > Plants > Roots >... | reverse complement strand
GCGGACCGCGTCCTCCCGCTCGGCGATGCGGTTGGGCAGCAGCTGCGGCTGGATCATCCGGCGGATCTGGTCGTGCCGCGGGTTGTCGATGTCGGGCAGGAACCCGGGGCCGCTCTGGTCCTTCGCGGTGTCATCGATGTCGATGCCCTCGTAGGACAGGAACGTCTGCGGGTCCGTCGCGGCCGCGCGGACGTCCTCGAACCGGGACAGCGCCCACCAGTTCCACTTCTCGCTGTAGAACACCGGAGCCTCGTCGCGCATCCAGCGGTACACCGGGAACGGGTCGGCCTGGAACTCCTGGCTGAACGGGTCGTACTCCATCACCCGTGACGTACTGACGCTCATCGCCCGACCTCCGCGACGCAAGTCCGATTGGACAACAATTGGAATTTTGTGGATCGTTCCAACACCTACAGGATTCCTCCGCTGGCGGCTCATGTCAAGGTCTTGGCGGCGGATTCCCGATTCCAGTGCGTTGCTCCCCGCCCGGACCATGGGCGTGAGCTAAGCTTCGTTCGGTAGATCGTTCCAACAGTCACCGCGGAGGACCCGGATGCCGGTCAACGGCTCTGCTGGCTCCGGGGGGGACGACCCCCCCACGCCCCCCCGAGCCCTCCGGGCCGAGGAGCCCGGTCCCCGGCCCACCATTCGTGACGTGGCCGAACGGGCCGGGGTCTCTAAGTCCCTTGTCTCGCTCGTGCTACGCGGCTCGCCGAAGGTCAGCCCCGAGCGGCGGGCACTCGTGGACCAGGCCATCACCGATCTCGGCTACCGGCCCAACGCCGCCGCCCGAACCCTGCGCGAGGGGCGCAGCCGGGCCATCGGGGTGCTGCTGAACGACGTCCGCCACCCGTGGTTCGTGGACCTCCTCGACGGCCTGATCTCCGTCCTGGAGGCCGACGGGAGGCACGTGGTGCTCAGCGGCGGCGGCCGGCTGGACCGGCGGATGGACGAATCGGTGCTGCGCGGTTTCCTCGGACTCGAGGCCGACGGCTTCATCCTGGCGGGCACCCAGGCGAATTCGCCGGTGATCGCCGAGATCGCGGGCGTCGTCCCCACGGTCACAGTGGGCTGGCGCGACATCGACCTGCCGCGGGTGGACGCGGTCGCGAACGACGACCTGCTCGGCGCGACGCTGGCGACCCGCCACCTGATCGACCTCGGCCACCGCAGGATCGCGCACATCTCCGGGCGCGTGTCCGGGACCAGCAACGTGGTGCCGAAGCTGCGCCAGCAAGGCTACGAGGACACGATGCGGGCCTGCGGGCTCGGCGAGCACATCAGGATCGAGTCGGCGGACTTCACCGAGGACGGCGGCTACCGCGCCACCGTGCGCCTGCTCAGCGGTGCCCAGCCGCCGACCGCGATCTTCGCCGTCGACGACCTGACCTGCGTTGGCGCCCGGTCGGCCGCCTCGGAGATGAACGTCGACGTGCCCGGCAGGCTCTCGCTGGTCGGCTACGACAACACCTACCTGGCCCGGCTGCGGTCGATCTGGCTCACCAGCGTAGACAGCGCCGGCTTCGACGCCGGCCGGCTCGCCGCCCGTACCCTGCTGGCCCGGGTGGCCGACCCGGTCCGCCCCGCCGAACTCCACCTGCTCACCCCCGCCCTCCAGGTACGCGGCTCGACCGCCCCCCCGCCAAGCTGAGGTATTTTCCCGCTGCGTTCGCGCTCCGGCACGATGATGATCGCAGCAACCCTCTTTCCGGATCATCGGGACCGTGACGCACGGCTCGGCCGGCCAGGTCAGGCTGGACGGCGCGGCGGGTTCGGTGTACGCGTTCACGGCCGGGGTCGATGACCTGCTGACCTACCGCGCGTCACTGGCCGACCTGCTGAATTCGCTCACCCCGGAATCCCGGAGCCTGATGAACCCTACACCGGCAGCTTTTGATCCCAACGGAACCTCGCGCCTCAGTCGTCCCTAGCTCATGAAATAAGAAGAAATCCAAGCGGTAATCCGCTATTATGTTCTATAGAAATCATCATGCCGAACGGGTGGTGGTACATGCCTCCGGAACCGGTTCCCGCGGACCCCGGGTGGGACGACGATCTCACCTGGCTGGACCGCGACCCGATGACGGCCGAGGAGTTCGAGGCATCGCTGGACCGCCTGTGCGAGCTGGACGAGCCACCCGGCGCGGAGGACTACCGATACCGCGACCGGGTGGCGACTATTTTGGTACGGCATCTGCCGCCCGTCATCGCCGCGATCCAGGCCTCGGGCGGTTACATCCTGGAGGGGCCCGCCCCGGCCCCGAACGGCGACCGGCTGATCGCCCGCCACCCCGACGGGGCGGTCTTCGAGTACATCGAGACCGGAGACCAGCCGGTACACCAGCCCCGGTCGTAGCTCACGGCAGCAACTCCAGGTGCCGGACGAGCTTGGCCACCTGGTTCCGCGGGCCGATCAGGCTGACGGCCAGCACGGCCAGGTCGTCGGAGTGGGTCTTGGCCAGTTCCCTGAGGTAGTCGTCGTACACGCGGGTGGCCTGGGCCGCGGCGGGCATGTCGGCGGCGAGCAGCCGGCGGTCGATCGCCTGCTGGCGGATCGCCGCGAGCTGGGCCGAACCAGCCACGAGGATCGAGCAGCCCGCCCACGGCAGGCCCGGATGCCAGACGTCCGCGGCGTCGGGGCCGCCGGAACCGATCAGCCCGGGCACCGCGGGCGCGGTCGCGGCCGACACGCAGACCGCCGCGTTGACGGCCTGGCCGGGGGAGAGTGACTGGTCGACGATCACGACCCACTTCAGCTTCGCCGCCCCGGTGCGCTCACCGGTGCTCATCTCGTCCGGCGAGTATCCACGCGCAGCCTGACCCGCCCCAGGCTGTACCTTATACGTATTCATAGGGAGATTCTAGTTAGTCATACGAAGTTAAACCAATACAGTCGTATTTAATTCAGCTAGCATGGCGATATGACTCACCTGGACGAACTTGATACGGCGCTCCTGCGGGAACTGCAGCGTGATGCACGGCGGACCAACCGGGATCTGGCCGCGGCGGTCGGCGTCGCCCCCACCACGGCGCTCGACCGGACCCGATCACTGCGCCAGCGCGGGGTCATCCGAGGAGCGCTGCTCGACGTCGACCTCGCCGCCATCGGCCGACCGGTCCAGGCCCTGATCGCCGTCCGGATCCGGCCGCCGTCGCGGCGCAACATCGAGGCCTTCCGCGACTGGGCGGCCCGGCTGCCGGACACCGTGGGGGTGTTCGTCGTCTCCGGCAGCGAGGACTTCCTGCTCCACGTCGCGGTGGCCGACAACCAGCAGCTCTACGCCTTCGTCATCGACAGGCTCACCGAGCGGCCCGAGGTGGCTGACGTCCGGACCAGCGTCATCTACGAGCACCTGCGCAACCACGCGGTCGCCCCCGCCGCCGGGCCCTGACCCGCGGCATCCGCGGCATCCGCGGCACCCGCGGCGCTCGCCGTGTCCGCAGCACCCGCCGTGTCCGCAGGGCGAGTACCGGGATGCCGAGCAGCGCCGCCGCCAGCCCGGCTGCGGGAACAGCCGTTACCGCCGCGGCCGCCGCCCCGGCGACCTGGAGCACAGGCGCCCCGGCCGCTCCTGCGTGCAGCGCGGCCTGCTGGAACGTGGCGGGTATCGGCAGGTCGCCGATCTGCGACGGCGGCCAGATGATCAAGAACGCCCGGCCGGCCACCTCGTTCTCCGGAACGGTCCCCTTGGCCGGGAAACCAGAGAACATGTGCCCGCGCGAGTCGTCGGAGATGGCCCGGTTGTCGCCCATGACCCACAGCCGCCCGGGCGGAACAACGATCCTGAACGACTGCATCGAGGGGGTCACCCTGGGGAACAGGTAAGACGTCTCGTCCAGCGGTACCCCGTTGACCGTCACCCTGCCGTTCACGCAGCAGGCCACGTGATCGCCGGGCAGGCCGATGACCCGCTTGACGTAGTACGTCTGCGTGCTGTACACGCCGATATCGGCGAGCACGTCGTACCCGGCCCGCAGCAGCGGGTTGCCCGGCGGGGAGGGATCCGGCGCGCCGGTGGTGGTGCCCCACGAGCCGTCCCCGCTGAACACGACGATGTCGCCGCGGGCGATGCCGCGGAAGTGGTAGACCAGCTTGTTGACCAGCACCCGGTCGCCAGTGAGAAGGGTGTCCTCCATCGAGGAGGAGGGGATCCGGTACACCTGGACGATGAACGCCTTGATGAGCAGCATCAAGACGATCGCCGCCAGCACGACCAGCATCAGCTGACGCCAGGATTTCATCCGTCGGCCCGCCGCCGGCTCCGCGCCCGCCGCCGGCTCCGCGCCCGCCGCCGGCTCCGCGCCCGCCGCCGGCTCCGCGCCCGCCGCCCGCGCGTCCGAGTCCGGAACCGTTGCGTCCGGGTCCGGCCCATCCGGGTCTGGCCCATCAGGGTCCGGCACATCCGGGATCGTCGCGCCTGCAGCCTGCTGCCTGGCGTGCCGTCCCCTGCGGCCCGCAGACGCAAGCGCCGGAGAATCGCGCCGATCGCCGCCGGCTTGTCCGTCGCGCACGATCAGCGACCTGTCCGATCGTGCCCGGGGCTGATCAGATCGGTGATCGCGGTAGGCATGACACCGGCGTCCTCGGTCGTAGTCCTATTCCTGCCCTGGCCTGAGAAGGCAAGCGCCCGGGATTCCTCATACGTGCCCGAACGGCGGCGGATTTCAGTGTGCCATATCTTTTGGTGAGAATTCCGCCGGTCTCCGCTTCGCACGGGGAGAGGACAGTCCGCTTGGGGCCCGTCAGGAACGCCAGGAACGTCAGCTTCACCCGCGCCGAACTCAGGTCGTTCACCGGAGCCACCCTGCAGGACCTGATCGTCGAGGGCGTGCGGCTGCTGTTCGTCGGCATCAACCCCGGCCTGCGCAGCGTCGCCGTGCAGGGGCACTTCGCGCCGCGCGGCAACCGGTTCTACCCGGCCCTGCTGCGGGCCGGCATCACCGACCACCTGATCGACGCCTCCGCCGGGCTCACCCCGGCCGACCGGGACTACCTCCTGCGCCGCGGCGTCGGCATCACCAGCCTGGTCGAAAGGGCGACGGCGAGCGCCGATGAGCTCGGCCCGGCGGAACTAGCCGACGGCGCCCGCGCCCTCGGCGCGAAGATAGCCCGCTTCCGCCCGCGGGCGGTCGCCATCCTGGGCGTGACCGCCTACCGGACCGGCTTCGCAGCGCCGCGGGCCATCCTCGGCCGCCAGCCGCAAGACCTGCACGGTTCCCAGCTATGGGTGGTGCCGAACCCGAGCGGGCGGAACGCGCACGCGCCCCTGGACACGCTGGCCGCCGCCTACCGCGAGGTCGCGCGGGCAGCTGGCATCAGCCTGTAGCGTCAGCCGGTCCCGCGTGCGGCCGGCGCCGCCACATACCCCGCCCCGCGCGCCACAGCCGACGCCGGGACCTGGTGAGGGTGGCCACCGCGGACGCCACGGGTTCCGCCGCCATGGCCTGCGGCGGCCGGACCGGAGGCCGGGGCCGTCTCGGCTCGCGCACGCCCGCCAGTCCGGGCCCGCCCCGGCGGCGGACGAACGGAACGTGTTCCCAGACCCACACCAGCCACCGTCTCAGGCCCACGTCTTCAGGTTAGCGTAGATCCGACCGACCAGACCCAGGAGAGTGCGGATGACCAGCGCCCAGCACGTGCGCGTCGAGGGCACCAGCTACCAGCGCGGCCGCCAGTACGGCCGCCAGGCCGCGGCCCGGGTTCGGCTGTCCGTCCAGGCCTACCAGCAGACCTTTGCCCACTACGCCGGCTGGGACTGGCCGACCGTCCGGCGCGAGGCAGCCATGTTCGAGGCACCGATCGGCGAGTTCATGCCCGCGTACCTGGAGGAACTGCGGGGCATCGCGGACGGCGCCGGCCTCGACCTGGCCGACGTGCTGGCGATCAACGTGCGCACCGAGGTGATGTACGCGGCCAAGGCCCGCCAGGCGCCGACCACGGCCAGGCTCCCCACGGAATGCAGCGCGTTCGCCTGCGTCCCGGCGCTGCGCCAGACAGACCCCGTGCTCATCGGGCAGAACTGGGACTGGCTCCTGCACTCGGCCCAGACGCTGGTCCTGCTGGAGGTCCGCCAGGACGAGGGCCCGGACTTCGTCACGGTGGTCGAGGCCGGCCTGCTCGCCAAGACCGGCATGAACGCGGCCGGCCTCGGCCTGGTCACCAACGCCCTGGTGACCGACGCGGATGTCGGCGAGCCCGGGCTGCCCTACCACGTGCTGCTGCGCGCCGTGCTCGACTGCGTCACGGTCACCGAAGCCCTCGAGGTGCTCCAGGCTGGCCCGCGCTCCTCGTCGGCCAACTACCTGATCGCGCAGGCCAGCGGGGTGGCGCTGAACATCGAGGCGACGCCGGGCGACTTCACCCGCCTGTACCCGCTGTTCCCCGAGGACGGCGTGCTGCGGCACACCAACCACTTCCTCGCCGATATCCACCCCACGGACCTGGCCCTGTGGGCCATGCCCAGCTCCGTCGTCCGGCTGCAGCGGCTGCGGGCCGCGGGAACGGCCAGGACCCTGGACGACTTCGGCGTCGTGCTGGCCGATCACGCCGACTACCCGCACAGCATCTGCGCCCACCCCGACCCGGCCGCTCACCCGTGCGAGCAGGGCGCGACCATCGCCTCGGTGCTGATGGACCTGACCGCCCGGCGCGTCTGGCTCGCCCCGGGCAACCCCTGCCAGGTTCCCTACGAACAGCTGGACCTAACCCTGTGAGCGAGCCGGTCTCGCTGGCCCGCCCCCGTGCCCTCAAGGAGGGAGACCGGGTCGCGGTGCTCTGCGTCAGCAGCCCGGTCGAGCCGGACGCGCTGGCGGCCGGCCTGGACGCGCTGCGCTTCGCCGGCCTGGACCCGGTCACCTACCCGTCCGCGCACGACCCCGGCACCATGCGCCGCTACCTGGCCGGCGACGACGCGATGCGGGCCGGCGACCTGCGGTCCGCGCTCACCGATACGGGTATCGCCGGGATACTGTTCGCCCGCGGCGGCTCCGGCGCGCAGCGCACCCTGGAGGCGATGGACTGGGATGGGCTGGCCGGGATGCCGCCGAAGGTGCTGGCCGGCTACTCCGACGTGACCGCGGTGCTCGAGGCGGTGGCGATCAGGCTCGGCTGGGCGTCAGTGTTCGGACCGATGGTCGCCATCAGGGAGGGCGCGTCGCATTATTCGTTCGGCTCCCTGTTGCGCACCCTGATGCGGCCGGAACAGGCCACCGTGATCCGGTACCCGCGGGCCGTCACCGTGGTCCCCGGCGTGGCCCGCGGCGTCACCACCGGCGGAACCCTGTGCCTGCTCGCCTCCTCGCTCGCCACCAGCACGTCCCGCCCGGCCCGCGGCGGCATCCTGCTGCTCGAGGACGTCAACGAGGAGGACTACCGCGTCGACCGGATGCTGACCCAGCTGCGGCGTTCGGGATATCTCGACGGGGTGGCCGGGATCGTGGCGGGCACCTTCACCGGCTGCGGCCCGCCGGAGGCGATCCAGGACATCCTGGCCGAGCGCCTCGGCTCGCTCGGCGTGCCCATGATCGCCTGGGCCAATGTGGGTCACGGCGGGCTCTTCCAGGCCTTCCCCTACGGCATCGCGGCCGGACTCGACGCCGGCGCCGCCACCCTGCGGCTGCTGGAACCGCCGCTGGAACCGCCTCTGGGGCCCCCGCTCAGCTGAGGTCCGCTTTCATCCGCCGGGCCAGCCCGGCGTGCATTCGCCGCGGCCACAGCGGCCCGCCGTAGACGAACCCGGTGTAGCCCTGGACCAGCGTGGCGCCGGCCCGCAGCCGCTCCCAGGCGTCGTCCGGGGTCTCGATCCCGCCGGCCGCGATGAGCACCAGCCGGTCCCCGGCCCGGGCGCGCAAGCGGCGGAGAACCGCCAGCGAACGGGCCCGCAGCGGCGGCCCGGACAGGCCGCCCGCCCCGGCCGCCGCCACCTCGGCCGCCGGGCTGGCCAGCCCGTCCCTTGACACGGTGGTGTTGGTTGCGATGATCCCGTCCAGGCCCAGCTCGAGCGCCAGGTCCGCGATCGCGTCCACGTCCGCGTCGGCCAGGTCTGGCGCGATCTTGACCAGCAGCGGCACGCGCCGCCCGCCGGAGACCGCCGCGTCGAGCGCCGCGCGCACCGCCACCAGCACCGGCCGGAGCCGGTCCGCGGCCTGCAGGTCGCGCAGGCCCGGCGTGTTCGGCGAGCTGACGTTGACGGCCACGTAGCCGGCCACTGCGGCCACCGCCCGCGCGCTCGCCGCATAGTCCGCGGCCGCCTCCTCGTCCGGCGCGGCGCGGCTCTTGCCGATGTTCACCCCGACGACCGGACCCCGGCGAGAGCGCCGCCCCCGCGAATGACCCAGCCGGGCCGCGGCCGCGGCCGCCCCGGCGTTGTTGAACCCCATCCTGTTGACCAGCGCCCGGTCCGCGGCCAGCCGGAACATCCGCGGCTTGGGGTTCCCCGGCTGCGCCCGCGCGGTCACCGTGCCGACCTCCACGAACCCGAACCCGAGCGCGGCCAGCCCGCGCGTCCCGCGCGCGTCCTTGTCGAACCCGGCCGCCAGCCCGAGCGGCCCGGGAAACTCCAGCCCCAGCGCCCGCACCCGCAGCACCGGGTCCCGCGGCCCCAGCCACCGTCCCAGCAGCCACGCCGCCCCCGGCACCCGCGCGACCCCCCGGATCAGCGCGAACGCCGCCAGGTGCGCCGCCTCCGCGGGCACCCGCCGTAGCACCACCCGGTAGAGCAGCCGGTACATCCCTCACCCCGCCAAGCATTATCCCGAACGGGCCGGGTTCCTGCCCCGCTACGCCACGAGCTCGGACTCGCCGGTGAAGGCGTCCCACAGGGAGGCGTAGGTGCCGTCCGCGGCGAGCAGCTCGTCGTGGCTGCCCGCCTCCACGATGCGCCCGGCGTCCAGGACCATGATCCGGTCGGCGCGGGCGGCGGTGGTCAGCCGGTGCGCGACCACGATCGTGGTGCGCGCCGCGGTCAGCTCGCTGATCGCGTGGTTCACCGCGGCCTCGGCGGCTAGGTCGAGCGCGGCGGTGGCCTCGTCCAGCAGCAGGATGGCCGGGTCGGCCAGCTGCGCGCGGGCCAGCGCGATGAGCTGCCGCTGGCCGGCCGACAGGTTGCGGCCGCGTTCGGCCACCTCGTGGGCGTAGCCGCCGGGTAGCCGGGTGATCATGTCGTGCGCACCGGTCGCCCGGGCCGCGGCCTCGACCTCGGCGTCGCTGGCGTCCGGCCTGGCGTACGCGATCGAGTCCCTGACCGTGCCCGCGAACAGGTACGACTCCTGCGGGACGATGCCGAGCTGGTGCCGGTAGCTGGCCAGGTCGTAGTCCCGGACGTCGGTACCGTCCACCAGGACCTGGCCGCCGGTCGCGTCGTAGAACCGGGCGATGAGCTTGACCAGTGTGGACTTGCCCGCGCCGGTCTGGCCGACCAGGGCGACGGTCTCGCCGGGCTCGATGACCAGGCTGATCCCGGACAGCGCGTTCGCCTCACCGTGCTTACCGGATACGGCGCCATAGCTGAAATCGACGTCGCGCAGCTCGATCCGGCCGTGCCGCCGGCCGGCGTCGACCGGCCGGCGCGGTGGCGGCGTGGAGGTGCGCAGCCGGAGCAGGTCGGTGATCCGGCGCAGCCCCACCATGGCCTGCTGGTAGCCGTCGAAGACCTGGGAGAGCTGCTGGACCGGGGAAAACACCATGTCGATGTAGAGCAGGTAGGCGATCAGCGCGCCCGCGGTCAGCGCCCCGCTGCGCATCTGGCCGGTCGCCAGCACCAGCACGATCGCGCCCGCGGCGGTGGACAGGGTCTGCACGAACGGGAAGTAGATCGCGATGTACCGCTGGGCGCGCAGCCGCGACGCCATGAACGCGCGGCTCAGCCCGCCGAACCGGTCCCGGTTGGCCTGCTCGCGGCGGAACGCCTGGGTCACCCGCAGCCCGGCCACGTTCTCCGCGAAGTTGGCGTTGACCGCGGCGACCCGTTCCCGCGACTCGTTGTACGCCCGGGCCGACTTGGACCGGAACACCAGCGTGGCCGCCACCAGCACCGGGAAGATGCACAGCACGGCCAGGCCGAGCCGCAGGTTGATGATGAGCAGCGCGGCGAGCACGCCGAAGAAGGTGAGCACCGAGCTGACCATGGTGACCAGCCCGGTCTGCAGGAACGTTGACAGCGCGTCCACGTCGGTGGTCATCCTGGTCAGGATCCGGCCGGACATCTCGCGCTCGTAGAAGTCCAGGCCGAGGCGCTGGAGCTGGGCGAAGAGCTTGACCCGCAGGGTGTACAGCAGCCGCTCGCCGTTCCGCCCGACCACCATCGTCTCGGCCCGGTTGACCAGCCAGTCGGCCAGCACGATGGCCAGCCCGATGAGCGAGACCAGTACGATCGCACCGAAGACCTTCGTCTGCACGCCGTGGTCGATGCCGTTCCTGACCAGCGCGGGCAGCGCCAGCCCGGCCACCGCGTCCAGGCCGTCCAGGACCAGCCCGATGATCAGCGCGGCGGTGAGCGGCCGCAGCAGCCTGCGCAGCGTGAAGTGCCGGTCCCCGGCCCGGGCCTGGGCCACCGCCACGTCCGGCGTGTCGTCGGCCGGGGGGAGCGCATCGACCTGGGCCAGCAGTTCGGGGGAGGGAGGCAGGCTGGCGAACGCCGCGGTAACGGGACCGGCCGCTGCGGCCACCGTCGCGGCGGCGCGGCGACGGGGCCGCCCGGCGCCAGAGGAGACCGCCGCCCCGTACCCTGGCCGGCTGGCGCCGATGGCCATCGCCCGGTCGTCCAGCACGTCCTCCACCGTACGGACCGCTTCGTCGTCGTACTCCCCGCTGACGATGAGCTGCCGGTACAGCGGGCACCGTTCCTCGAGTTCGGTGTGGGTACCGGTGTCGGCCACCCGCCCGGCGTCCAGCACCACGATCCGGTCGGCCAGGTTCAGCGTGGACCGGCGGTGCGCGATGATCAGCGTGGTCCGGCCCCGCATCACCGCGCGCATGCCCTCGCGGGGGGGTCTGCCAGGGGGGTCCGGGGGGATGGAGTCCCCCCGGGGAACGGCACAGTCGGCCCCCCGGGCCAGCGCCGTGTGGATCTCGGCCTCAAGCCGCGGGTCGATGGCCGAGGTCGCGTCGTCGAGCACCAGCAGCCGGGGGTCGGTGACCAGCGCCCGGGCCAGCGCCACCCGCTGCCGCTGACCGCCGGACAGGGTCAGGCCCTGCTCGCCCACCACCGTGTCGTAGCCCTGCGGCAGCCGGGTGATGAACTCGTCCGCCTGGGCGGCCCGGGCCGCCGCGACGACCTGCTCGTCGGTCGCGTCGGGCCGGCCGTAGGCGATGTTGGCCCGCAGCGTGTCGGAGAACAGGAAACTGTCCTCCATGACCAGCCCGATCGCGGCGCGCAGCGAGTCACGGGTCACGTCGGCGACGTCGTGCCCGCCGATCCGGACCGACCCGGCCTGCGGGTCGTAGAACCGCGGCAGCAGCAGCGCGAGGGTGGACTTGCCCGACCCGGACGCGCCGACCACGGCGACCGTCTCGCCCGGCTCGATCCGCAGCGACAGGCCGCGCAGCACCGGCTCGGACGGCACGTAGCCGAACCGGACGTCGTCGAAGCTGAGCCCGGTCGCGTCCGGCGGCAGTTCGACCGCGCCCGGCTTGTCGGCGATCGCGGGCCGCGAGTCGATGATGTCGAAGACCCGGATGACGCTGGCCCGCGCCTCCTGGCCGAGCGTGACCATGTAGGTGAGCATGCGCACCGGGCCGGCCATCTGGGCCAGGTAGGCGGAGAACGCCAGGAACGTGCCCAGCGTGATCGAGCCGTGGATGGCCAGCCAGCCGCCGAGCGCGAGCACGCCGACCATGCCGAGCGAGGGGATCGCGGTCAGCGCGGGGTTGTACCTGGCCGTCAGCCGGATCATCCGCAGCCGGGACGCGAACAGCTTCTCGCTGGCCGCCTCCAGCCGCTCCTGCTCCTGCTCCTCCTGGCCGAACCCCTTCACCACGCGGACCCCGCCGATGGCCTCGTCGACCACCCCGGCCACCTCGCCGGACTGCTGCTGCGCGTCCCAGCTCGCCGGGAACAGCTTGCGCCGCGAGGCCAGTGCGATCACCCACAGCGCGGGCGCGACCGCGACGGTCACCACCGTCAGCACCGGCGAGAGCACCACCATGATGCCGATGGTCAGCACGAACAGCACGATATTGCCGAGCGTGACCGGCACCATAGACAGCAGGCCCTGCACCATGTTCAGGTCGGTGATGGCCCGCCCGACCAGCTGGCCGGTCCGCATCTCGTCCTGGCGCGCGCCGTCCAGCCGGGACAGCGAGTCGAAGAGCTCGGTGCGCAGCTCGTGCTGGACGTCGAGGGAGACCTGCCCGCCCCGGTAGCGGCGCAGGTAGATGCCGCCGAAGTTGACCGCGGCCGCGACGACGAGCAGCCCGGCCAGCGGCCAGATGGACGCCCGGTGGGTCACGATCACGTTGTCGATGATCTGCCGCTGCACCAGGGGTATCGCCGCGGTCGCGACGGTCGCCGCGAGCGCGCCCGCCATGGCGACGAGCACCGTCCGGCGAAAACGCCAGCAGTAACCCGCGAGCCGTCGCAGCCACCCGTATTCCGAAATCCGCGTCCCAGCCGTGTCCACTGTCCTCCCTGACAGCGCTAAACCCCTCATCCGCGCAGACAAGTTAACAGCCGGGGCCCCTTATTCATTTCCCTAGCTAACCATCTGACTCTCCCTGCGGCAGTAGTCGCGCCGTAGTTTGACCGCAACGGAACCGGCCCGGGAGTTTCGGATCGCCGCCGGTGGTTACCTCTGTAGCAAGGGGGTTCTCTAGATTAAGCGAGCCGAGTGATGACAGTTCCGATGCCCAGGCAGAATCCGGAGCCGGAGGCCACGCGCCGGGTCGACGCGAGGCCGCTGTTTTCTGGCGGCATCGCGACCGCGGTGGTCGCAGGGCTGACCGCGCTGGTCGGGATCCTGGTCTGCCGCTGGCTGTTCAACGTCCCGATCCTGTCCCCGCGCCGCGAAGGCGCCTGGGGCAACGCCTCCACGGCGGGGTACGTGTTCGGGGCCGCCGCGTGCGCGCTGGCCGCTACCGGCCTCATGTACCTGTTGCTGATCTCCACCCCGTACCCGCGGGTCTTCTTCGGCTGGATCATCGGGCTCGCCACCGTGGTCGCCGTGGTGTTCCCGTTCAGCTCCACCGCTCCGGTGTCGCAGAAGATCGCGACCGGCCTGGTCAACCTGGTGCTTGGCATCGTCATCGGGTCGCTGATCGCCGAGGTCTCGCGGCGCGTGACCCGGCGGCGGGTCGTGCGTGGCTACGACCGGCCGAGCTACCCGCCCACGCGTACCCCCGGGGACGGCCGTACCTGATACGTGCGGCCCACGGCCTGGCTAGCACGGCCTGGCTAGCACGGCCTGGCTAGCGGACGGGGACAGAGACCATCGGGTAGCCGCTGGCCCCGTTGGGTTCTGGCGGCGTCAGGGTGCTCGTCTGGGTGTAGCCGGTCTTGTCGGTGGCTCGCGCCTCGAGCACGTGGCCGCCCGAGGTGGCGTTCCAATCCCAGACCCACTGCCGCCAGGTGTCCAGGCCGGGCACGTCGGCCAGCCGGGCCTGCTGCCACGGCCCGCGGTCCACGCGCACCTCGACCGCCTCGATGCCCTTGTGCTGCGCCCAGGCCACTCCGGCCACCGCGGTGGGGCCGGCCTGGATCTCGTCCAGGCCGTTCGGCACGTCGATGCGGCACTCGGTCTTGATCGGCGCCTGCTGCGACCAGCCGCGCTGAGCCCAGTAGGCGTAGTTGCCCGCGAACGTGGTCACCTCGATGTCCGTCACCCACTTGGTCGCGGACACATACCCGTAGAGCCCGGGCACCACCATCCGGGCCGGGAAGCCGTGCGCGATCGGCAGGGGCTCCCCGTTCATCGCCACCGCGAGCAGCGCGTCCCGGCCATCCATCACGGTCTGCACCGGGGTGCCCGAGGTGAACCCGTCCACCGAGGTGCACAGCAGCTGGTCCGCCCCGGCCTTGATCCCCGCCTGGCGGAGCAGGGCAGCCAGGCTCGCGCCCAGCCACTTGGCGTTGCCGATGTACGGGCCGTCAACTGGGTTGGACACGCAGCACAAGGTGATGTAGTCCTCGATCAGCGGCCGCTTGATCAGCTGGTCGAAGGTCAGCGTGATCTCGCGGCTCACCATGCCGTGGATCCGCAGTTGCCAGCTCGACGGGTCGACCTGCGGCAGGACCAGCGCGGTGTCCACCCGGTAGAAGCTCGCGTTGGGCGTGACGAACGGGGCGAGCCCGGGGATGTGCAGGTCGACCACTGGCGGGAGGGCCTGCGTGGTGATCGCCGGGCGGGGGATGCGCAGCGACTTCTGCGCGATGGCCACGCTGCTCCGCTCGGTCAGCAGCCGTCCGGCCAGCCCGGCTCCGGCCGCGACGCCCGCGGTCGCCGCCCCGGCCGCGAGGAAGCGGCGGCGCGGCGGTCCCTCAGACCCTCCGGTGTCCGGGGGCTCAGTCTCCCCGGTCATGGGGTCATAGGAGACCGCACGGGCCGGCGCGGGCAGTTCCGGTGGCCGGACCAGCGGGATCAGCAGGTAGAGCGCTGCCACCGCGGCGGCCGTGGCGGCCAGGGTGGGCAGCAGGCTGGCCACCGTCGCCTCCGGCCGGGTCGCCGCCGCGGTCAGCCCGACCGCCGCGAACACCGCGATGCCGGCCATGCCGTAGGCCATCCGCCGGGTGGCCGCCGTGCCGACCACGGCCGCGAACGCGGCCAGCACCACCACGATCCCGCTGACCAGGGCGAGCTTGTCGTCCGCGCCGAACTCGGTGATGGCGAAGTTCTTCAGCCACGGCGGCGTGAAGTCGATCTGCAGCTCACCGACCACAACCACAGGCGACCCGCTGGCGCCGGTCAGCCCGGCCACGAACTGCCCCACGCCCAGCGCCGCGCCCGCGGCCAGCACCCCGGCGACAGCGCCCAGTCCCGCGCTTCGCCCGTCCAGGCGCCCCGTCCCGCTCAAGGTCATGACGGTTATTCGGCGCGGTCGCCGCCCAGGTTTGGTCGGCCGGCCAAGATTCGCCGCCAATCCGCGGCCAGTTGCTGCTACGAATACTAGATGTGACGGCCTTCGAACGCCCCGACCCAGAGCGCGACCGGCCCGGCGCCGCTGCGGACCTCGCCGCGTGCCTGCGGCTGGTGGCGCGCGGCGACGCGGACGCCTTCGACGCCGTCTACGACCAGGTCACCGCGTCCGTGTTCGGCGTCGTCCGGCGGGTGGTCCGTGACCCGGCCCAGTCCGAGGAGGTCACCCAGGACGTGCTGCTCGAGGTGTGGAGGAACGCGGCCAAGTTCGACCCCGGGCGGGGCAGCGCCACCGCCTGGGTGATGACGCTGGCGCACCGCCGGGCTGTGGATCGGGTCCGCTCGGTGCAGAAGGAGTCCGAGCGCGAGCGCCGCACCGCGGCCGCCGACATTCCTTTCGACGAGGTGGCCGAGGCCGTCGAGTCGAGCCTCGAGCGCGAGCGGGTGCGGCGCTGCCTGGGCTCGCTCACCGAGCTGCAGCGCGAGTCGGTCACCCTGGCCTACTACGGCGGCTACACCTACGGCCAGGTCGCCAGCCTGCTCGGGGTCCCGGGCGGCACGATCAAGACCAGGATGCGGGACGCGCTGATCCGGCTGCGCGACTGCCTGGGGGTGGCGCAGTGATGCGTGACCGGCATGCCCATACCCTCGCGGGGCCGTACGCGATGGACGCGATCTCCGCGCCGGACCGGGCCAGGTTCGAACGTCACCTGGCCGGGTGCGAGGAGTGCGCGCGGGAGATCGCCAGCCTGCACGAGGCCACGGCCCGGCTGGCCACCGCCGCCGCGGTCACCCCGCCGCCCGCGCTCAAGGCGCGGGTGATGGCGGCCGCCGCGGCGACCAGGCAGCGGCCGCCAGAACCGGAGCCGGAGGCCGCGGTCCGCACCTGGCGCGGCCGCCCCGCCCGCCGGGGCCGGCTGGTCCTGGCTGCAGGCGCCGCGGCCGCGGCCGCAGCCGTCGCCGCGGCGGTGGTGTTCGGGGTCAGCAACGGCGGCATGCGGGACCAGCTCAGCCGGGCCCAGGCCAGCAGCCAGCAGGTCGCGGCGGTGCTGACGGCGCGGGACGCCACCATGATGACCGGCGCGGTGCGCGGCGGAGGGATGGTCACGATCGTGATGTCCCACTCCATGCACGAGCTGGTGTTCACCGCCGCGGCCCTGCACGCGCTGCCCGCCTCCCGCGGTTACGAGCTCTGGCTGATCGGCCCGGACGGCGACCGGGCGGTGCTCATGCTCCCCCCGGCCCGGCACGACATGACCGGCCCGGTCGTCGCCTCCGGGCTGCACCCCGGCGACCACCTGGTCCTCACCGCCGAACCCGCCAGCGGCCCCGCGCGCCCCACTGGCCGCCCCAGCGGCTCGATGATGCTGGATATCGTGCTGTAGTGACTGTCCGGCCCGGCCCGCCGCGTTCGTCGCTGAGATGATGGACGAAGGAGGCCGTCTCATGAAGTACATGCTGATCCACTGCATCGACGAGTCCGCCTGGAGCGACCCCGCGACGCCGCGCCCGGCCGGGCTGCCCGTGTACACCGACTGGCTCCATGAGATGGAAGGCCGCGGCGTGCTGATGCACGGCCACCGGCTGAGGGACGTCAGCGACGCCACCACCGTGCAGGTCCGCCAGCGCGAATTGCTGGTCAGCGACGGGCCGTTCGCCGAGACCAAGGAGCAGGTCGGCGGGTACGACGTGATCGACTGCGCCGACCTGGACGAGGCCATCGAGATCGCGTCCAAGCACCCGACGGCCTGGTACGGAACCATCGAGGTCCGGCCGATCGCCGGAGAACATTGCGAGGACGTCGGCTGAGGCGATCGGGCCGCCCGCGGCGCCCGGGATCGACCGCGACTCCGCTCCGCGCGCGCCTGATCCCCCTTGAGTTGATACCCATGTACCGTGCTATGTCGTGACGGAAGGCGGACCAAGGTTGGGCCAGCTGAAGAGCGCCGTCTACGCCCGGATGGAAGAGATGAGCTTCCGGTCGGGCGCTGCCGTGGGTGGCGGCGTGCTCACCGCGGCCGGTGTGGCGATCACCCTCGCGGTGGTTCTGGGCGGTCACAGCGACGCCGTGGCCATCGCGTCGGCCTCCCGTGCCGCGGTCCCCTCGGTGGCGCCCCCGTCCCCGGCCCTCGTCTCCTCCTCGCCTTCCTCGCCGTCCTCGCCGCCGGCTATCCTGCGGGCTCGCCGGACGACGGTCCCCGCGACAGTGGCCGGGGCCTACCAGCCGCCGTTCCGGGTCCGGGCGTCGGCGACCTCGCACGCCGCGGCGACACCGGCGCCCGGCCGCACTGCCTCGCGGCGTCCGTGGAATCCGCGCTGGCGGCCCGAGGCCGGGCACTCCCCACGACAGCCCGGCTGGTGGGACCGGCGGAGGCAGCCAAGGGCGTGGCCCTGGGGCTGGTTATGGCCGCAGCCGGGCATGGCGAAGACCTGGGTGACCGGTCCGCCCTTGCCGGGGCGTGAGCTGGCCGCTGGCCGGCGAGCCCTTCGTCACCACCCGGCCCGGCTACTGGCAGCGCGCCCTCACCGACCGGCTCTTTTCCGGCGCGGTCATCGTGTGCGAGGGCGACGAGCCCTACGCCCTCCGCGG